>Ga0307411_10000788_pt1 | contig 11764 bp, 9 predicted proteins | sample DK1Ometagenome_2_FD_203712 | JGI IMG/M metagenome (GOLD analysis project Ga0307411, IMG submission 203712) | Maize rhizosphere microbial communities from greenhouse at UC Davis, California, United States - DK15-O-1 | ecosystem: Host-associated > Plants > Roots > Rhizosphere > Soil | place: USA...
GGCGGGAGCGCCTCGAGCACCTGCTGGACGCGGCTCCCGATGTCGAGCTCGCCGGACTGCAGCCTTGCATACAGGGTGGCCGCCTGCCCGACGAGCAGGGTCGAGATGACGCCAAGCGGCAGGATCACGATCAGCAGAATCAGTCCCATCGTCGCGAGCGCCGCGAGCGTGGCCCGCCCGCGCATCCGGGCGAGGAGCCGCCGGTAGGCCGGCGCGAAGACGATGGCGAGCGCCGTGCCCCAGAGGACCGCGCCGGAGAACGGCCACAGGATCCAGGCGAACGCGGCCGTGACGGCGATGACCAGTGCGGCGAAGGTGCGCCGCTCGAGCGGGTTCGCGGGAGCGAAGTCGGGCAGGATCATCGCAGGTCCGATATGGGAGGCGCCGTCAATGACAGTCAGCGACGGGGGTGCGTAGGGTGGCTCTCCGCGGGGATAGTACCGCCGACGGCGGGCGCACGGGAGTAGCCGGGCTCCCGGAGGCGCAGCCGCGCGGCATCGCGCTTCGAACCGGCATCGTGGTCATCGGCGCCGGGCAGGCAGGCCTGTCCTCCGCCTACCACCTGAAGCGGAACGGCCTGGCGCCCGAGCGCGGGTTCATCGTCCTCGACCACGCGCCGGCGGCCGGCGGCGCCTGGCAGCATCGCTGGCCCACGCTCACGCTCAGTACCGTCAACCGGATTCACGACCTGCCCGGCATGCGGTTCTCCGAAGTGGTTGAGCCCGGCGCTGGCCAGGTGGAAGCGGCGGTTGCCGTGCCCCGCTACTTCGCCGCCTACGAGCGGAAATTCGGGCTGCCGGTGCATCGTCCCGTCACGGTGACGGTGGTCTGCGACCGTGGCGACCGGTTTCGCGTCGAGACCGATCGCGGGGACCTCGCGGTGCGCGGCATCATCAACGCCACCGGAACCTGGGAGACGCCGTACATCCCGGAGTATCCCGGCGCCGCCCGGTTCACCGGCCGCCAGCTGCACACTCGCGACTACCGGACCGCAGACGAGTTCGCCGGCCAGCACGTCGTCATCGTGGGCGCCGGCATCTCGGCGATCCAGCTTCTCGACGAGGTCTCCCGCGTCACGACGACCACCTGGGTCACCAGGCGCCCGCCGGAGTTCCGCACCGGGCCGTTCGACGAGGCCGCGGGCCGCGCCGCCGTGGCGATGGTGGAGGACCGGGTGCGCCGCGGGCTCCCGCCTAGGTCGGTCGTCTCGGTGACGGGCATCCCGGTGACGCCGGCGGTGGAGGCGATGCAGGCCCGCGGCGTGCTCGAGCGACTGCCGATGTTCAGTGAGGTTGTCGAGGAAGGCGTACGCTGGCCGGACGGCACCATGGTGCGCGCCGACGTGATCCTCTGGTGCACCGGATTCCGGAGCGCGCTCGATCACCTCGCCCCGCTCCAGCTCCGGGGACCCGACGGCGGGATCGTCATGACGGGACGACTCGCAACACAGGTGGCGAAGGACCCGCGGATCCACCTGGTCGGCTACGGGCCGTCGGCGTCGACGATCGGCGCCAATCGCGCGGGGCGGGCGGCGGCGGACGAGCTGATGGCGCAGCTCGGGCTGGCGTGAGCACCGTCCACGCCCCGCCCCCAGGGGCGCTGAACGGTCAATCCTCCTCGTGCTCGCGGTCGTGCTGCGACCGGTCCTTCGCCCCCGCCGCACTGAGCCTGCCGTCACCCGCCGCATCGGTCACGTGGGCCGAGGCAGCGTTGTAGCGATAGACGAGCTGGCCCCCGGAATGTCCCACCTGCACGCCGGCGACGACGAGACCGAGTGCTGCGACGGCTGCGGCTCCGCTGGACGCCCACTGTGCGCGCACTCGGACTCCGGATACCTTTCACCCATGCGCCTGCTCGCCGTCCTGCTCTTCCTGCTCACCCCCCTCCGCGGCGTCGCCGCGGCGGCGCTGTGCTACGCCGCCGAGCACGGCGCCGCGGTGGCGTGCGAGCCGGGGATGGCGGGCGCGAGCGGTCACGACGGGATGCCGGGCGACCAGGGACCGATGCCCGGAGCTCCACATGTCGCCGCGATCGATCTAGCCGCCGATCTCGATGGCCTGCTCGGGTGCAGCGCCATTGGGCTCTGCGCCGCCACTCCTTCGAGCATCGCGGCGTCCATCGCGACGCTTCCCCAGGAGCGCGTGACCGACGCTGGTCCCGCGACCCCCCTGCCGCACTTCGGGCCGGGCATCCGCCCCGCGCCCCCGATACACCCTCCCAGAGCCTGACCTCGCCACTCGGCTGGTGACCGCCCCCGTCCTCCGGGCGGGATGATCACGGACGTCTGCAGCCGGCTCCTCGCCGGCGAGGTCTTCACATGCGAAGTGCACTCCCCGGTGCTGTCCGGCTCCTGGGCCTCTCCTGCGCGCTGGCGCTCGGCTCGGCCGAAACGGCACAGGCGCAGGCGCTCGACTCCCTCATGGCGCTGGCGCGCCGCACGAGCCCCGCGGTCTCGGCCGCCGAGGCGCGGCTCAAGGCTGCCCGCGCGGGCGTAAGCCCGGCTGCCGCCTTGCCGGATCCGATGCTGATGGTCGGCGTCGTCAACCTGCCGCTAGGCGGCCCCGGCTTTCGGGACGAGATGACGATGAAGATGGTCGGTCTCGAGCAGACGCTGCCGCTTCACGGGAAGCGGGGGCTGCGCCGGGTGGCCGCGGCTGGGGAGGTGGAGGCGGCCCAGGCCGGGCTGGAGGAGGCGCAACGTGCCGCCGCCCGTGACGTCGCCGCCGCCTGGTTCGACCTGGCGCTGGCCGACAGCCTCCGGGGCCTCGCCGAGCGGCAGCACCGGCTGCTGCTCGCCGTCGCCCGCGCGGCCCAGGCCGGGTATGCGGCCGGGCGTGGCGGACAGGAGGAGCCGCTCCGGATCCAGACGGAGCTGGTCCGGCTGAGCGGCGAGGTGGCGGCCCTGAGGGTCGAGCGGACCCGGGCGCTCGCCAGACTCAACGCGCTGCTCGGGCGGGCCTGGGTAATCCCGGTCGGCGCGCCGACGTTCCCGGATCGGATTCAGCGTGCCGCGTTTGCCGATTCCGGCGGCGCGGTACGTTTCGCCGATACGGCGCTCGGCGCGTTCGCCGCTCGCTCGCCGCTGCCGCCGATCGACTCCCTCCAGGCCGCCGTCCTCACCACGAGCCCCATGATCCGCGCCCACCTCGCGGAGCTCGCCGCGCAATCGGCACGGGTCGAGCTCGCCGTCCGCGAGGCACGCCCCGATCCGACCTTCGCCCTGCAATACGGTCAGCGGACCGGCATGGCCGACATGATCACTGCGACCGTGAGCCTGCCGATTCCGCTCTGGCGCGGGCGCAAGCAGGGCCAGATGGCCGTCGCCGAGCGCGCCACGCTCGACGCGCTCGAGCACGAGCACCACCGCATGGCCGCGGAGCTCGAGGCCGAGGTGCTCGACCTGGCGCAGACGACGGAGCTCCACCGGACCCGGCTCGCGCTCTATCAGGCGGGCGTGTTGCCACGCGCCCGCGCTGCCGCCGAGGCCGCACTGGCCGGGTATCGGACGGGTCGGACCAGCTTCCAGGGCGTGCTGGACACCTACATGACGCTCTACACCTACGAGGCGGATGCCGTCCGCCTGCTCACCGAGTTCGCGAAGGCCGTGCTGGCGCTCGAGGCGCTCGCCGGTCAGGAGGTCGTGTCATGACAACCCGAAGGATGGTCGTCGTCGCGCTCGCTGCACTGCTCGTGGTGGCGGCCGGCGCCTGGTGGCTGATGGAGCACCGCGAGTCCACACCGCCAGCCGGTGCCGGGAGCGCGGGCGGAATGGCGGGCATGCCCGAGATGCCCGGCATGGCTGACATGCCGGGTGACGGATCGGTCTCGCTCACGGCCGACCAGATCCGGTCGTTCGGCATCACCTTCGGCACGGTCGAGGAGCGCGAGCTCGAGCCGTCGTTCCGCGCCACCGGTGTCGTGACGCTCGACGAGACACGCGTCGCGCAGATTACGTCCAAGGTGGGCGGCTTCGTGGAGCGCCTCGACGTCGACTTCACGGGCCAGGAAGTGCGTCGCGGCCAGCCGATCTACTCGCTCTACTCGCCCGACCTCGTCGCGGCGCAGGAGGAGCTGCTCGCGGCGGCTCGCCTGCCTGGCGCCGGCGGGGCGGCCGCTGTCCCCGGGCTCCCCGGCGGCGAGGCCGACCTCCTCGAGGCGGCCGAGCGGCGGCTCCGGCTCTGGGACGTCTCGGAGGCGCAGATCGCGGCGGTGCTCCGGCGCGGCACGCCCCAGCGCACGATCACCTTCTACAGCCCCGTACGGGGGGTGGTGACGGAAAAGTCGGTGGTGCGCGGGCAAGCGATCGAGCCCGGGCAGCCACTCTACACGATCGCGGATCTCGGCGAGGTCTGGGTCGAGGCCGACCTGCGCGAGAGCGAAGCCGGCGCCGTCGCCGAGGGGTCCCGGGCGGAGGTCGCACTCGCCGCCTTTCCCGGTCGCCCGGTGAGCGGCCGCGTCGCCTTCGTCGCCCCGACCCTGCAGGGCGAATCGCGCTCGGTGCGGGCGCGCATCGAGGTGCCGAACCCGGATGGGCGCCTCAAGCCGGGGATGTACGGCACGGTGCACATCGGCACCTCAGGCCGACGCGCGCTCACGGTGCCGGCCGAGGCGGTGGTCCGCACGGGGGAGCGGTCGGTGGTCTTCGTCGATGTGCGCGGCGGCCGGCTCGCCGCGCGCGAAGTGGAGACAGGCCGCACGGCCGGCGGGCTCACGGAGGTGCTCGCGGGCCTCGAGCCCGGCCAGCGAGTGGTGACGAGCGCGCAGTTCCTGTTGGAGTCCGAGTCGAACCTGAGCGAGATCATGCGGAGCATGATGGGCCAGACCGGCTCGGGCGAGATGGAGAGGATGGGAGGCATGAATGGCATGGACATGGGCGGCGACAGGAATGCGGAGTCGGACGCCGACGCGAAGGGCGCCGACATGCGCGGCATGCCGGGGATGAACATGACCGGCGAACGGAAGTGAGGATCCCATGTCCACGATCCTGAGCCAGGTCATCGCCTGGTCGCTCCGCCGCCGCTGGTTCGTGCTCGGCGCCACGCTGGTGCTCTCGCTGGCCGGCTTCTGGGCGATGCTGCGCACGCCGGTGGACGCCATTCCGGATCTCTCCGACGTGCAGGTGATCGTCATGACGGAGTGGCCGGGCCAGGCGCCCGAGCTGGTGGAGGACCAGGTCACCTATCCGCTCTCGACCGAGCTGCTCAAGGTGCCGCACACGAGGTTCGTGCGCGGGATGAGCCAGTTCGGCGTGTCCGCGGTATACGTCGTCTTCGAGGACGGGACCGATCTCTACTGGGCGCGGAGTCGCGTGCTGGAATACCTGAGCGCGGCGCAAAGTCGGCTTCCCGAGGGCGCCATGCCGATGCTCGGCCCCGACGCCACCGGCGTCGGCTGGGTGATGCAGTACGTGCTGGCGGATACCACCGGCCGGCTCAACCTGGCCGAGCTGCGGAGCCTGCAGGACTGGGTTGTGAGGCCGGCGCTGACCGCCGTGCCGGGGGTCGCCGAGATCGCGAGCCTGGGCGGCTACGAGAAGCAGTACCAGGTGACCGTCGACCCGGTAAAACTCCAGGCCTACGGCATCCCGCTCGACCGCGTGGTGCAGGCGGTGCAGGCCTCCAACCGCGACGTCGGCGGCCGGGTGCTGGAGTTGGGCGGCACGGAGTACGTGGTGCGCGGTCAAGGGCGCTTCCGGGGTACAGCCGACATCGCCGCGGTGGCGCTGGCCACGAGCTCCGGCGGCGCGCCGGTGACGGTGGGCGACGTGGCGGGCGTTCAGATCGGCCCCGAGCTCCGGCGCGGCATCACCGACCTGGGTGGACGCGGCGAGATCGTGACGGGGTTCGTGGTGATGCGCTACGGCGAAAACCCGCTCGCCGTGATCGAGCGCGTGAAGGCGCGAATGGGCGAGCTGGGCGCCGCGCTGCCGGCAGGCGTCACATTCGTCGAGGGCTACGACCGCTCGGGCCTCATCGAGCGCGCGATCGCGACGCTGCGCGAGAAGCTCGTCGAGGAGGCGCTCATCGTGGCGCTCGTGACAGTCGTGTTCCTGTTGCACGCACGCAGCGCGCTCGTCGCGATCGTGACGCTCCCCATCGGCGTGCTCCTGGCGTTCCTCGCCATGCGCCTGCTCGGCCTCAGCGCGAACATCATGAGCCTGGGCGGGATCGCGATCGCGATCGGAGCGATGATCGACGCCGCGATCGTCATGGTCGAGAATCTCCACAAGCACATGGAGCGGAACCAGCGGGAAGGGGGGCGGCGGGACCACTGGCGGCTGGTACTCGACGCGAGCCGCGAAGTGGGGCCCGCGCTCTTCACCTCCCTTCTGATCATCACGCTCTCCTTCATCCCCGTCTTCGCGCTCGGGAACCAGGAGGGCCGCCTCTTCCACCCGCTCGCCTGGACGAAGACGCTCGCGATGGCGGCGGCGGCGCTGCTCTCCGTCACGCTCGTGCCGGTGCTCATGGGCCTGCTGATCCGGAGCGGCGTCCGGCGGGAGGCCGCCAATCCGGTCAATCGTGCGCTCATCCGCGCGTACCGGCCCATGATCCGGTGGGTGCTCGGCCACCGAGGGCTCACCCTCGCCCTCGCGACAGGCGTGCTCCTCGCGACCCTGCTTCCGTGGAGCCGACTCGGCAGCGAGTTCCTGCCACCGCTGAACGAGGGGAGCGTTGTGGACATGCCCTCGCTCGCGCCGGGCGTCGGAAGCGAGCAGGCTCGCGCGATTCTCCGCCAGCGCGACGCCGCGCTCGCCCGGATTCCCGAGGTGCAGACGGTGCTCGGCAAGATCGGCCGGGCGGAGACGGCCACCGATATGGCGCCGATGTCGATGATCGAGACCATGGTGATCCTGAAGCCCGAGGACGAGTGGCGGCCGGGCGTATCCTACGACTCGATCGTGGCCGAGATGAACGCGTCGGTCCGCACGCCGGGCGTCGCCAACATGTGGTCGATGCCGATCCGGAACCGGCTCGAGATGCTCGCCACGGGCATCAAGACGCCGGTGGGGCTCAAGCTCTTCGGGCCTGACCTGGCGACGCTGGACCGGCTCGGCGCCGGGGCCGAGTGGCTGCTGGCGCGGGTGCCCGGCACCAACTCGGTATTCGCCGAGCGGGCGCTCGGCGGGCGCTACCTGCGGCTCGGCCTCGACCGTGCCGCGGCGGCGCGCTACGGTCTCACGGGCGACGACGTGCAGACGGCCCTCGCCACCGCGGTCGGCGGCGCCTATGCCGGGGAGGTGATCGAGGGACGCGAGCGCTACAGCGTCCTGGTGCGCTACCCGCGCGAGCTGCGCGAGACGCCGGCGGAGCTCGAGGAGGTCGTGGTGACGACACCGTCGGGCGCGCTGGTTCCGCTCCGGCAGCTCGCGCGGCTGGAGATCGTGCAGGGCGCGACGCTGATCAAGAGCGAGAACGCCCAGCCGATGGGCATCGTCTACGTGGACGTGCGCGAGCGGGACGTCGGCGGGTACGTGAAGGAGGCGCGCGCGCTGCTCGAGCGTGAGCTCGAGCTCCCGGCGGGCTACCGGTTGGAGTGGTCGGGGCAGTTCGAGGCGATGGAGCGCGCCGGAAGAACGCTCCGCGTCGTGGTGCCGATCACGCTGCTGATTATTTTCGGGCTTCTCTACGCGCAGTTCGGCCGCGTGGAGGAGAGCGCGCTGGTGATGCTGTCGCTGCCGTTTTCGCTCGTGGGCGGCGTCTGGCTGCTCTGGCTGCTCGACTACAACCTGAGCGTCGCGGCCGCAATCGGCTTCGTGGCGCTCGCTGGCGTGGCAGCCGAAACCGGGGTGGTCATGCTGCTCTACCTGGACCATGCCTTCCGGGACCGGGTCTCGGCGGGCGAGATGCGGACCCGGGCCGACGTCGACGCGGCCGTCGAGTACGGAGCGGTCGAGCGCGTGCGGCCGAAGATGATGACCGTCACGGCGATCATGGCGGGCCTGCTGCCCATCCTCTGGAGTCACGGGACGGGCGCCGACGTCATGCAGCGCCTCGCGGCCCCGATGGTGGGCGGGATGCTCTCGAGCACCGTGCTCACGCTCCTCGTGATTCCGGCGATCTATTCGCTGTGGCAGGAGCGGACGATGCGCCGCGCCCGGGAGCGGGCGGAGGCGACCACGCCGGCCGGCGCCCGGGCGCTGACCGCATCGGAAACCTGAGACTCCCAGGCGGAGGTTGGACATGCGGGATGGACATGGGCATCGGCGCTGGCTCATCGCGGTCCTCCTTGCGACGGCCGCCTGCAGCGGCGGCGGGCCGAAGGACGCGGCGCGTCCCGACTCGGCCGGCTCCTCCGCCATGGCGAGCATGCCGGGCATGGCTCACACGAGCGGGACGGCGAGCGAGGGCATGATGACCGAGATGCGCGCCCACATGCAGGGGATGGCAGGCGCCGGCGGCGACAGCCTGCGCCGGATGATGCCGATGCACCGGCAGATGGCGGCCAACATGGTCCAGCAGATGGAGGCCGAGATGCGGCAGATGAACATGAAGGGGGATTCCACCTGGAGCGCCCTGACCGACTCCGTGCGGCAGGACCTCACGCGCATGCCGGACGTCACGGCGCAGGAGCTCCCGGGTTTCATGGAGGTGCATCGCGCCCGTCTGCAGCGGCTGATGCAGCAGCACGGGGCGATGATGGGAAAGGCGCACTGACGCCGTCACGCGGCTGTCCGGTCTACGAAGGTCAGGCAGCGGGAGGGCAGGGGCATGACAGGCCACCGACACCACGATCATCACGGAAGTGGGCACCCGGCCCATGGGCATGCCCATCATGGATCACCGGCAGATGGCGAGCCCGACGCTCCAGCCGAGCCTGGCTACCCGGAGCATCCCGAGATCGCCAGCGCGGACAGGGTCCAGGCACATCCAGCCGGCGACGAGCACGCGCATGGACACGGAGCGGCGCCGGCTCATGGCGGTCACGCCGGGCATGCGGGACACCCGGGACACGACAAGCACGCCGGGCACTCTGTCGCGATGTTCCGTGACAAGTTCTGGCTCTCCTTCGCCCTGACGATCCCGACGCTGATCTGGGGGCACATGCTCCCGCGCGCCTTCGGGTACTCACCGCCCGGGATCCCTGGAGCGCACTGGATCCCGCCGGCACTCGGCACGGCGGTGTTCCTCTACGGGGGCCAGCCCTTCGTACTGGGCGCGCTCCGCGAGCTGCGGGACCGGTTGCCGGGGATGATGACGCTCATCGCGCTCGCGATCGGCGTCGCGTTCGTCTGGAGCGCGGCCGTAACACTCGGCTACCCCGGCATGCCGCTGTGGGAGGAGCTCGCGACACTCGTCACGATCATGCTCCTGGGCCACTGGATCGAGATGCGCTCGATCACGCAAGCGCAGGGCGCCCTTGCCGAGCTGGCGAGACTCCTGCCGAACAGTGCCATGCGCATCGTGCGCGATGGGGCGGGGGAGCGGACGGAAGAGGTTCCGCTGGCCGGCCTCGCCGAGGGCGACCTCCTGCTCGTGCGTCCCGGAGCGAACCTGCCCGCGGATGGCATCGTGCGCGAGGGAAAGAGCGCCGTGAACGAGTCGATGATCACCGGCGAGAGCCGGCCGGTCGACAAGGTCGTCGGCGCCCGGGTGATCGCCGGGACGGTGAACGGGGCCGGTTCGCTGCGCGTGGAAGTGACGGGCACGGGCGAGCGGACGACGCTGGCCGGCATCATGCGCCTGGTGGAGCAGGCGCAGACCTCGCGCTCGCGCGCCCAGGCACTGGCCGACCGCGCCGCCTTCTGGCTCACCCTCGTGGCGCTGGGTGCCGGCGCGCTCGCACTCGTCGTCTGGCTGCTGGTGGGTGCCGAGACGGCCTACGCCGTGGAGCGAACCGTGACCGTGCTGGTCATCGCCTGCCCTCACGCATTGGGGCTCGCCGTGCCCTTGGTCGTCGCCATCTCCACCACGCTCGGCGCGCGGAGCGGGCTGCTCGTGCGGGACCGGCGCGGGCTCGAAGAGGCGCGGCTGCTGGATGCGGTCGTCTTCGACAAGACCGGCACGCTCACCCTGGGCGCTCACCGTGTCGTGGCCACCCGGGTCATGGACGGAGAGACGGAGAACGCCGTGCTCCGGTCGGCTGCCGCGGTCGAACAGGATTCCGAGCACCCAGTGGCCCAGGCCATCGTGGCGAGCGCCCGGGAGCGAGGGGTGGACGTGCCCCGCTCCGCAGATTTCGAGGCCCTTCCGGGCCTCGGCGTGGAGGCGACCGTCGAGGGCCGCCGCTTGGCGGTGGGCGGGCCCAACCTGCTCGGGAGGCTCGGTCTCGCGCCGCTGCCGGACCTTCAGGCCTTCGCCGACGAGGCCGCAGCCCGCGGGCAGGGGGTGATCTACACCGTGGAGGGCGGCCGAGTGCTTGCCGCCTTCGCCGTGGCGGACGCCGTGCGGCCCGAGTCCGCGGAGGCGGTCCACCGGCTGCACGCGATGGGGATCGAAGTCGTCATGATGACCGGGGACGCGCAGGCGGTGGCCGACGCCGTGGCGCGCGAGCTCGGCATCGACACGGTCTTCGCGCAGGTGCTCCCCGGAGACAAAGCCGCGCGGATCAGGAGTCTGCAACGTCAGGGCAAGCGGGTCGCAATGGTGGGGGACGGCGTCAATGACGCCCCGGCGCTCGTCACGGCCGACGTCGGCGTCGCCATAGGTGCCGGCACCGATGTGGCGGTCGAGGCAGGCGACGTGGTCCTGGTGCGCAGCGACCCGCGGGACGTGCCGCGCATTGTCGGGCTCTCGCGGGCGAGCTACCGCAAGATGGTGCAGAACCTCTGGTGGGCGGCGGGCTATAACATCGTGGCGATCCCGCTTGCCGCCGGGGTGCTCGCGCCGTGGGGGATCGTGCTCTCGCCGGCGGTGGGCGCGGTGCTCATGTCGCTGAGCACGGTCATCGTCGCCGCCAACGCCCAGCTGCTGCGACGTTCCGACCTCGGGTGACCGGGGTCAAGTCTCACGGACGGCCACCGCCTGCACCTTCACGCGCCCCCCGTACGGCAGGGCCGCGGCCTGGTAGACGGTGCGCGCCGGACGGCGGCCTTCCGGAAAGAGCTCCGCGTAGAGGGCATTCACGCCCGCCAGGTCCCCGAGGTCGATGAACGCGAGGTCGATGAACACGATCTCGTGGCGGCCGAAGCCGGCGGCCTCGGCAGCCGCGAAGACGTTGCCGAAGGCGAGTGCCGCCTCTTCGCGTGCCGTACCGGGTCGGAATACGCCTGCTGGGTCCACGGCGAGCTGCCCACTGATATAGCAATGTGTGCCGGCGACGACAGCCTGACTGATAGGCGAGGGCGCCGGTGACAGCGCGGGGCCGCTCGCGATGAAGTGGTGCGGCATCTCAGTTCCGAGTGATGAAGGAGTACCACGCGATGTTCAGGGTCAGTTGGTGATGGTGCTCGGCGCGTGTGACAACATCGTGCCTTCGGCCCCGGAGGGCCACGGTCGAGGGGGTGCTGGCGACCTGGCGCCAGCGAGGCAGTCCGCGCCAGCGCCGGCGGCAGGTTGGCTGCCGCGGGATGGGCGGGCAGTCGTTGGGTGCAGGGCGGTCCGCGCTCGCGCAGCTCCAGTCGGTCCTGCGTCCTGCTCGCACCGATGTCGATGAGGCTCGCCGCGGTCGCGCCGAGTATGGATGAGTACGACAAACGCCGCCTCCCAGCGGGAGACGGCGTCGTTGTTCTCGATCGGGGCGCCCGGATTTGAACCGGGGACCTCCTGCTCCCGAAGCAGGCGCGCTAACCGGGCTGCGCTACGCCCCGTGGTACGGGCGGGCG
>Ga0307411_10000790_pt1 | contig 11760 bp, 11 predicted proteins | sample DK1Ometagenome_2_FD_203712 | JGI IMG/M metagenome (GOLD analysis project Ga0307411, IMG submission 203712) | Maize rhizosphere microbial communities from greenhouse at UC Davis, California, United States - DK15-O-1 | ecosystem: Host-associated > Plants > Roots > Rhizosphere > Soil | place: USA...
CGGCGGGGCCTCGGCGGGCGCCTCGGGGTCGAAGCCCTTGTCGCGGCTCGCGTACACCCAGCGCTTCGTCGCGGCGAGCTGCTCCGAGATCTTCGCGAGCTGCTCGTCGAGCCAGTGCGGGTTCGCGGCGACGGCTCGCGCCACCTCTCCGTTCAGCACCCCGTCGGTGGCGGGCGCCGGCCCATAGTGGCGGCGGTATACGTCGTAGCGAAACAGCGGCTTGAGCCGGCGCAGGTCGTGCGCGCCTGTGGGCAGCGGCAGCAGCGCCACATCGTTCTTGCCCTTGGCGCGCCGCTCCTCGAGCCGGCCGAGCACCACGTCGAGGCTGCTCGCGAGGTGCTTCGGCTCGCAGAACGTCGCGAAGTCGTCGTAGAGCAGCTGGATCACGGCCTTCGCTTCGTCGATCGGCAGCCGCGCCTCGCGCTCGCGTCCGACGCGCCGGAGCAGCAGCATGAACGGCACCGGCCGGTCACCGGTCTCGGCGACCACCTTCGGGTCACGGAAGTCCGGCTGGCGATACGGGAAGTGCCGGGGGTCGATGGCGTCGAAGCCGCCGCGCCCGTAGAACAGGATGCGCTGGAGCGAGAGCCGGTCCTCGGGGCTGAAGTACTCCATCTCCGCGGCGAGGTCGACGCGCATGCCGAAGTAGCGTCCGGGTGCGTCGGGCGCCGGCAGCGCGAGCTTGCCGCGCTGGTGGAGCAGGTGCAGATAGCTCACCGCGATGTCGAGCGGCGCGATGCGGAGCCAGTAGGTGAGCACGGTGCCGCGCGCCTCGGGCAGCATGTAGATGTGAGACAGGTAGACGACGCACAGGTCGGGCGCGTAGGCCGGGTTCACGAGCACGCGGCCATCGCGCACGCCGCGGATGGCGCCCGTGGCGCGCTCGCGCGCCACCAGCAGGAAGTAACGCGCGTAGCTGCCGCCCGGCATCGGCACGGTCGGGTCCTCGAGCATCATCTCGCGGATCACCCACTCGGGCTCCATCTCGCCGGACGCGCCGAAGACGTCCCACAGCACCTGGAAGGCGCGCCGGAAATCCGGATGGTCGGGGTGCTCGATCGCCTCGACCTCGTATTTGCGCGTCTCGCGCTCGATCATCTCCACCACGTCCTGCGCATAGAGATCCTTGAGGCAGAGGCGGACGTGGGTGCCGAGCGTCATGATGGCCGTCGGACTGTAAGGGTTCCCCATGCCGCATGACCAGCCCGATCCGAACCGTTCGGTGTGGGTGGCCGAGAGCGCGCCGCCCGAGCCCGCCCCGCCGCTCGACGGGCGCCTCGTCGTCGACGTCGCCATCGTCGGGGGCGGCTTCACCGGCGTGTCGACGGCCTGGCACCTGCGGCAGCGCGAGCCCGGGCTCGGCATCGCGCTGCTCGAGGCGGGTGTGCTCGGCCAGGGCGCGAGCGGGCGCAACGGCGGCCAGGCGCTCCACTGGATCAACGGCTTCGAGCCGAAGACGCCGGACGAGCTGCGCCGCGTGCACGCCGCAACGGGCGCGGGCATCGAGATCGCGGAGAGCCTCGCCGCGCGCTTCGCGCCGCCCGGCACGTTCCGTCGCGGTGGAGCGCTCGAGGTCTACACCGATCCGCGTCGGGCGGAAACTGCGGCGGCGCGCGTGGACGAGCTGCGGGCCGCGGGCATCCCGACCGAGTTCCTGCCCGCGAGCCGGCTCGGCATCCACTCGGTCAGCGGCGCCGTGCTCGACCCGCGCGCCGGGCGCCTCAACGGCTTCGCGCTCCTCCAGGCGCTGCGGCCGGTGCTGCGCGAGGCCAGCGTCGCGCTCTACGAGGGCACGCGCGTGCGCCGCGTGCGCATCGGCCGCGAGATCCGGCTCGAGACCGCCCGCGGCGAGGTGCGCGCACGGGCGCTCGTGCTCGCGACGAACGGCTACACGCCTGCGCTCGGCTTCTTCCGGCTGGGCCTGCTGCCGCTCCACTCGCACGTGATCGCGACGGAGCCGCTCGCCGAGGCAGACTGGCCGCGCATCGGCTGGGGCGACTTCGACGGCTTCACGGACGACCTCGACCGCATCGCCTACGCCGCGCGCACGCCGGGCGGACGCCTGCTGCTCGGCGGCGGCGGCAACGCCGCCTACTCCTACCGGCTCGGCAGCGCGCCCGTGGCGGCGCCGCGCGCCGAAGCGCGCGCGACGCGGTTCATGCGCGGCGTCCTCACGCGCTACTTCCCGGGCGTCGCGGCGGCGAAGATCGAGCACCGCTGGTCCGGCACGCTCGCGCTCACGCTCGACCGCATCTGCTCGATGGGCGTCCGCGGCCGACACCGGAACGTGTACCACGCTCTCGGCTACAGCGGCCACGGCGTGGCGCTCGCGCTGCTCGCCGGCCGCGTGCTGGCGGACCTCTACCAGGGCAACCACGAGGCCTGGCGCGACCAGCCCTTCTACCAGAAGAGCCTCACGCCCTTCCCGCCCGAGCCCGTGCGCTGGCTCGGGTACCACGTGATCACACGGCTGACCGGGAAGTCGCCCCGGCGGAGGGCGTGATCAGCGGCTCGATGCGCCGCCGGTACCAGGCGGGCGGCATGAAGGCGAACAGCGAGCAGCTCACGCTCACGATCCCGGCGATGGCAGTGACGATGCGCACCGCCGGCGTGATCGCGGCGGCCTGCTCCATGTCGCCGATGTAGGCATAGGGGATGCTGGCGGTCCAGGTGGCGAGCGCGGTGAACAGCGAGCTCGTGCCCCACAGGAAGAAGCGATTCGCGACCGTGGGCTCGGCGAGGCCGATCGCGACGCGGCGGCGCATCACGCCCCAGTAGCGGTAGGCCTCGACCATGCTCCAGATCGGGTAGCTCCAGATCACCGCGTACTCGCACCACCATGTCACGCTGCCGATGGCGCCCACCTCGTTGCGGAAGCTCCCGCCGAGCGCGCCCATGCCGAGGCCGAACCAGAGCAGCGCCACCATCGCGCCGGCGAGCACGCCCGCCCAGGGCTCGCTGGGCCGGAACACGCGCACCACGAAGAGGATGAACAGCGTGACGCCGAGGTCGTGCAGCGTCTTCCCGGCGCCGGCCAGGAACACGGCGAGGGCCGGCACGTCCTCGGGAGCGGCCGTGCCGCGCAGCACCAGGTTCGCGATCAGCACGCCGTAGCCGAGCACCGCCGTGCAGCCGATCGCCGCCCCGAGCAGCCGCTCCGGCTCCTGGCCCGTGCGCCGCGACAGCAGCAGCAGCCGCACCGACACCACGGCGGAGCCGAGGATGAAGGCCAGCGTCGCGAACGTGTGGAAGCCTTCGGCGATGCCCAAGCGGATCCCCTCCCCGGAGCCCTCTTCATCGGGCCGCCCGGGAGGGCGCTTGAGTGGGATCAGCCCCACATCCGGTCGAGCGCGCGCCCGAGCAGCGCGAACATGCGATCCAGCTCGGCGTGGGTCACCACGAACGGCGGCGACATCGCGACGAGGTCGCGGATGCCGCGCACCAGCACGCCCTCTTCGCGCGCGAGCCTGTGCACGGCGGCGCCGAGCGAGCCGGGCGCGGCGCCCGCGTACGGGCCCTGGCTCGGCCGGCGCAGCTCGAGCGCGCCGATCAGGCCGAAGCCGCGCACCTCGGCGACGGCGGGATGGGAGCCGAGGCCGCGCAGCCGCTCGAGGAAGCGCGGGCCGAGCTCGTCCCGCACGCGCTCGATCAGCTGCTCGCGCTCGAGGATGTCGAGGTTCGCGAGGCCCGCCGCGCAGGCCACCGGGTGCCCCGTGTAGGTGAAGCCGTGCGCGAGGTAGCCGCCGCCCGCGAGCGTCTCGGCGATCTCGTCGCTCACCAACGTGGCGCCGAGCGGGACGTAGCCGCTGGTGATCCCCTTCGCGAGCGTCATCAGGTCGGGCTCGAGCGACCACAGCTCCGAGGCGAACCACGCGCCGAGCCGGCCGAAGCCGGTGATCACCTCGTCCGCCACGAACAGGATCTCGTTTCGCCGGCAGAGCTCGCGCAGCGCGGCGAGGTAGTCAGGCGGCGGCACGATCACGCCGCCGGCGCCCTGCACGGGCTCGGCGAAGAACGCCGCGATCGTGCCCGCGCCCTCGCGCGCGATCGTGCGCTCCGTCTCCTCGAGGCACCAGCGCCCGTGCTCCTCGGGGCTCCTGCCCGTGCCGTAGGCGAGCGGCCCGGGCACGTGCAGGAAGCCCGGCAGCGGCAGGTCGAAGGGCTCGAGGCAGCTCGGCAGGCCGGTCAGGCTCGTGGTCGCAAGGCCGACGCCGTGGTAGGCGAAGGTGCGCGACAGCACCTTCGTCTTCTCGCGCCGGCCGCGCAGCTTCCAGTAGCCGCGGATCAGCTTCAGCGCCGACTCGTTCGCCTCGGAGCCGGAGTTGCAGAAGATCACGTGGTTCAGGCGCCCGGGCGCGAGCTGCGCGAGCCGCGCGGCGAGCCGGATCGCGGGCTCGGTGGTGGTGTCGAAGAAGGAGGGATAGAAGGCGACCGCCTTCATCTGCTCCGCCACCGCGTCGGCGATCTCGCGGCGCCCGTAGCCGACGTTCGTGCACCAGAGCCCCGCGAGGGCGTCGAGGATCTCGCGCCCGTCCTCTCCGACCAGCGTCGAGCCGTGCGCCGAGCGGATCACGTGCGTGCCCGCCTTGTGCATGGCGCGGTGATCGGTGAAGGGATGGAGATGGTGCGCCGCGTCGAGCCGGCGCAGGGCGCCGAGGTCGAATGCCGTCATGTCCGACACTCCATCACAAGGGGCAACGCGCCGCCAGCCGGCTCCTCCCGCGGCGGACGCGTCGCGCGCGCAGCTTGACAACTCGGCGCGCGTTCCCGTTCATCGCCGTGCCGTGGACGTACCTCTTCGCGCCGAGGACCTCGCGCCGGGCGACCGCGAGGTCGCCTCGCAGGACTGGTCCGATCTCTCCGTGCGCCGCGTCGAAGGCCCGAGCGACCCCGACTTCGCGCTGGCGTACGAGCGGCTCTGGCGGGAGTTCGGCGCGCGCGGCGAGATGGAGCGGCGCCGCGTGATCGAGGAGCGGCTCGACTGGGACCCGGCGCGCCCGCCGGGCCACGCCGCCCTCGCATACGAGATGCTGGTGCTGCGCCGCCGCGGCGCGCTCGCGGCCCTGCGCGATCACAGCGCCGTGGTACGCCTCGACGCGCGGCAGCAGCCTCTGCACGGGCCGGTCGTCGTGCATCTGTCTCATGCGCTCGTGCTGCCCGCCGCGCGCGGCAGCGGGCTCGCCGCCTGGCTGCGCGCGCTCCCGCTCCAGCTTGCGCGGCGCGCCGCGGCTGCGGCGGGCTGCAGCGCAGACGCGAGCGTGGTGCTCGTGGCCGAGATGGAGCCGCCGGACCCCGCGGAGCCCGAGCGCATGGTGCGGCTGCGCTCCTACGAGCGCGCGGGCTTCCAGAAGGTCGATCCCGCAGCTGCGCCGTACGCGCAGCCCGACTTCCGCTCGCCCGAGCGGCTCGCCGGCGAGAACGCTCAGGCCGTTCCGCTCAGCCTCGTACTCCGGCGCACCGGCCGCGAGCACGAGAGCCACATCCCCGCGGCCGAGCTCGCGGCCGTCGTCGAGTCCATCTACGCCGTCTATGGCGTGCACGTGCCGGCCGTCGCGCTCGAGCCGCTGCGCGCGGCCGCGGCGCAGTGGACGGCTCGCAGGCCCACCTTCCGCTTGCTACCACCGACGGCGTGATCACCGCCTTTCACCACCCGGCGTTCGCCGCCCCGATCGGCGATCACGTGATGCCGATGCGCAAGTTCCAGCAGGTGGCGGACGGGCTCGCCGGCCGCGCGGGCGTGCGCGTCGAAGCGCCCGCCGCGATCGAGGTCGAGGCGCTGCGCCGCGTCCACACCGCGGCGTATGTCGAGGCGGTGAAGAGCGGCGAGCCGCGCGCACTCGCCGAGTCGCAGAAGTTCCCCTGGTCGCCGGCCCTCTGGCCCTCGGTGCGGCTCACGAACGGCGGCGCGCTCGCCGCGGCTCTCCGCGCGCTCGACGACGGCCTCGCCGCCGTGCTCGCGAGCGGCTTCCACCACGCGCACGCCGACCACGGCGAGGGCTTCTGCACGTTCAACGGGCTCGTCGTGGCCGCCGATGCGCTGCGCGAGGCCGGGCGCGTCCGCCGCGTGTCGGTGCTCGACCTCGACCTCCACTACGGCAACGGCACCGCTTCGCTCTGCGCCTCCCGGCCCTGGCTCTTCAACTGCTCGATCTACGGCAACGACTACTGCGCGAACAAGCCCTACCGCGACGTCGAGAACCTGCGCCACACGGACGGGCCGAACCACGTGTCCTTCGCGCTGCCGAACGGCAGCGGAGCCGAAGCGCTGTTCGAGGCGCTCGAGCGCGGCGCCAAGGCGATCCTCGCGTTCGGCCGGCCGGACCTCGTGCTCTACCAGGCAGGCGCCGATCCCTACCGGGAAGATCCCTACTCACCGCTGGCCCTCGACCTGCCCGACCTCTTCGAGCGCGACCGCCTCGTCTTCGCCTGGGCGAGGCGCGAGGGCCTGCCGCTGGCCTGGACGCTCGCCGGCGGCTACACGCCCGACCTCTCGAAGGTCGTCGCCGTGCACCTCGGCACCTTCGACGCCGCCCGGGCCGTGTATGGCTAGCCGGCGGGCTTCATGACGCGGGTGAGCCGCCTCTTCGCGGGCTGGACCGGCCTCGTCATGCTCTTCTTCTACCTGCCCATCGCCATTCTGGTCCTGTTCTCGTTCAACGAGTCCCGCCTCAACGTCGCGTGGACCGGCTTCACCTTCGAGTGGTATGCGGCGCTGCTGCGCGATCGCGTGCTGGTGCGCGCGCTCGAGAACAGCTTGATCGTCGCCTCCGCCACCACGGTGGCGTCGGTGCTGCTCGGCACCGCCGGCGCGTGGCTGCTCCACCGCTACCGCTATGCCGGGGGCGGCCTGCTAGAGACGCTGATCTTCCTGCCGATGATCGTGCCCGAGGTCATCCTCGGCGTGAGCCTGTTGATCCTGTTCGTCGCGATCGGCCTCCAGCTCGGCTACGCCACCATCGTCATCTCGCACGTCACCTTCTGCGCGCCCTTCGTGATGGCCGCGGTGCAGGCGCGCCTGGCCGGCCTCGATCCCGCGCTGGAGGAGGCCGCGCTCGACCTCGGCGCCACGCCGCCCGAGGCCTTCCGGCGCGTGACGGTGCCCTACCTGATGCCCGCCATCGTGGCGGGCGCATTGATGTCCTTCACGCTCTCGCTCGACGAGCTGATCGTCACCTACTTCACCGCGAGCGCGCGGACTCGCACGCTGCCGCTCGAGATCTTCGGGCGCGTGAAGAAGGGCCTCGACCCCTCGCTGAACGCGATCTCGACCGTGTTCGTGGTCTTCACGGTGTTCGCGGTGTTCTCCGCCGAGGCGCTGAGGCGCCGAAACCCGTGACAGGAAAGGCAGCCATGACCCGCTTCACAGCGTTCGCGCTCGCTGCCCTGGTGAGCCTCTGCGCAGCCGCGCCGCCGGCCGCCGCCGCCGAGCTGAACCTGTTCGCCTGGTCCGAGTACGTGCCGCAGTCCGTGCTCGACGGCTTCACCCGGGAGACCGGCATCGAGGTCAACCAGGAGAGCTACGCCTCGAACGAGGAGATGCTCGCGAAGCTGTTGTCCGGCGCGGCGAGTTACGACCTGATCCAGCCCTCCGAATACATCGTCGAGGCGCTGATCGAGGAGAAGCGGCTGCTGAAGCTCGAGCACGCCCGGATCCCCAAGCTGAAGAACATCGGGAAGGAGTACTGGGGCCAGGCGCACGATCCGAAGCTCGAGTACAGCGTGCCCTACATGCAGGGCACCGTCGGCATCGTGGTGAACGTCCAGAAGGTGAAGGAGCCGGTCACCGGCTATGCCGACGTCTTCCAGGAGAAGCACAGGGGCCGCCTGGTGATCCTCGACGACCCGCTCGAGATCGTGACCTGGGCCCTCGCGACGCAGGGCCTCGGCCCCGAGCAGGTGACGAAGGCGAACCTCGAGAAGGTGCGCCCCGTGCTCGCCCGGTGGCTGCCGCTGGTGAAGGTCTACGACTCGGACAGCCCGAAGACCCCGCTGCTGAACGGCGACGTGGACCTCGGCATCGTCTGGTCGGGCGAGGCGGCCATCGTGCTCCAGGAGGAGCCGAAGAAGTTCCGCTACGTGCTGCCCAAGGAAGGCGCGCACATGTTCATCGACAGCCTCGCCATCCCGACGGGCGCGGCGAACGTCGCCGCGGCGTACGCCTTCATCGACTACGTGCTGCGCCCCGAGGTGAGCCGGAAGATCTCCGAGGACTTCCCCTACACGAACCCGAACGTCGAAGCGCGCAAGCTGCTGACGCCCGCCGAGCGCGCGAACGAAGCGAGCTACCCGGCGGGCAAGCCCAGGCTCCAGACCTTTCGCAACATCGGCCCGGTGGCTGCCGACGTGGACAAGCTCATCACCGACCTGAAGGCGCAGAGCGGAAGCTGAGCGGAAGGAGGCCTCCATGCCGCAGGCGGCGCTCGGCGTCGCGGCCGGCACGACGGGACGCGGGCGGGCGCCCGGGCGGAGCGGCTGGCTGCTCCTGACTCCGCTCGTGGCGTGGGCGCTCGCCTTCGTGGTGGCGCCCGCGCTGATCATGCTCGTCTACAGCTTCGCGCAGCGCGGCACTCTCGGCGGCGTGGTGTACGACTTCACGCTCGAGAACTACCGGGACGTGGCCGATCCCGTCTATCTCGGGATCGTGATCCGCTCGCTCGGGTACGCGGCGCTCACCACGGCCATCTGCCTGCTCGCGGGCTACCCCGTTGCCTACGCGATCGGGCGCGCGAGCGAGCGCTCGCGGAACCTGTTGCTCATGGCGGTGATGGTGCCGTTCTGGACCAGCTTCCTGATCCGGACCTACGCGTGGGTGACGATCCTGAACGCCGAGGGCCTGCTCAACTCGCTGCTGATGCAGCTCCAGCTCGTGGCCGAGCCGCTCGGGCTGCTCTACACGCCGGGCGCCGTCGTGCTCGGCCTCGTCTACACCTTCCTGCCCTTCATGATCCTGCCCATCTACACCAGCGTGGAGAAGCTCGACGGCGCGCTGATCGAGGCCGCGCTCGACCTCGGGGCGGGGCCGCTGCGCGCCTTCGCGCGCGTGATCCTGCCGCTCACCTCGCCCGGCATCGCGGCGGGCGTGCTGCTCGTCTTCGTGCCCGCGCTCGGCATCTACGCGGTGAACGACATCCTCGGCGGCGGCCGCGTCGACATGATCGGCAACATCATCGAGAACCAGTTCAAGGGCAACGCGCGCAACTGGCCCTTCGGCGCCGCGCTCGGCACCACGCTGCTCGTCGGCTTCGCGGCCGTCTACGCCTACGTGAACCGGCGCCAACGCCTGGCCGTCGTGCGGTGAACGCCGAGCGCGCCTTCCGCCTGCTCGCGGCGCTGATGTGCGCGCTGTTCGTGCTCTCGCTCGCGGTCCAGTACAACGACCCCGATCCCTGGCTCTGGATGCCGGTCTACGGGCTCGCGGCCGCGCTCGCGGGCTTCGGCGCGGCCGGGCGCCTGCCCGCCGGCCCGAACGCGGCGGCGCTCGCCTTGTTCGTCGGCTTGTTCGCGCTGTGGGCGCCGAGCCTCGCGGGCGCGCGCCACGAGGCGTTCGAGAGCTGGCACATGCAGAGCCGCGAAGACGAGCAGGCGCGCGAGGCCGGCGGCCTCGCGCTGTGCGCGTTCTGGAGCGCGGTGCAGACGCTGAGGGCGCTGGCGCGCCGGCGCTGAGACGCCGTTCCCGTGACCGCGATCACGCGGTTCGGCGTACCGCCGTCACATCGGCAGCGGGCTTCTGCCGCGAAACTGCGCGCGCGCTGCACACCCGGACGGCTTCATTTCGAGGAGACTCCACCATGTTCGCGTTTCGCCTCGCCGCCGTGGCCGGCGCTCTCTCCCTCTCCCTGCTGCTCTCGGGCTGCGGCTACGGGCGGCTCCACATCCGGATCCCCGACTTCGTCGCCAATGGCGTGGACGGCATCCGGCTGTTCCGGCTGGTCGACGGGGGCCTCCAGTCTGCCGGCCGCGTCGTGTTCGGAAAGATCACGACGACGTCCACCGGACAGCAGATGCAGTACACGCAGATCGTGCCGGGCCTGAGCACGCCGTGGGGGCCGCTGACGGCGATCGTGAAGCGGCCCGCTTCGGGGCAGGTGGACCTCGAGCTGTCGCTCATCAACGCCGGCGCGCCGGGCTACTTCCGCTTCGCCAGCTACAACGAGAAGGGCACCTCGCCGCTCGCCGACGGCCGGATCTACATCCAGGCGATCCAGTAGCCAGCGCTAGTAGCGCAGCTCCATCGACACGTAGCCGAACTGCACGTCGCGCTCGGCGGCGGCGCGGAACACCGCGCCGCCGTCGAGCCACGCGAAGCCGGCCTCGACCGTCACCGCCGCGTGCGGCGTGAAGGTCGCCACGACGTCGTACTCGGTGCCGACGTTCCGGTGCCCGCCCGACGTCGTCGCGGGAAAGCCGAAGGCCGACTCGTCGAAGGCGCCCGAGCCGGCGTAGCGCGAATCGTCCGCCTCGAGCAGCCGGAACTGGTGGACGAACAGGTTCAGCGCCAGCAGCGGATGCGGCGCGAGGCGGAGCTGCACGAAGGAGTTCCAGAGGTTCTGGAAGGCGAGCTGGTCGGCGAAGCCGTAGTAGAGGTGGTTCGTCGGCAGCACGTTGAAGAAGGTGTCGTGGTCGCCGTCGAGCGGGTCGTCGTCGCCGCTCGCGACGTTCAGCCCGAGACGCAGCCACGGCTGCGCGAAGACCTTCGGGAGCTGGTAGCCGAGCTCGAGGATGCCGGCGCTCGCGAAGTGGCCGAGGCCGTCGTAGTCGCCGGTCTGCACCGCGCCCCACAGCAGCGTGTCGAGGCGGCCCGGCCCGCACGGGTGGACGCCGAGCCAGTGGGCGCCGAGCGTGGTGATCTCCACGTCGTCGGCGAGCCCGCCGCGGCCCTCCGGCCGCTCGTCGTCGTAGTAGACGCCGAAGAGGCCGAGCTCGTCGTTCGCGAGCAGCGCGCCGCGCCCGGCGGTGACGGATCCGCCGGCGACGAAGACGTCGTGCAGCGGCCGGTACGCGCCCTCCACCTCGAACACGCCCTGGGTGGGCCGCGCGCCGAAGCCGAGCAGCTCGAAGCCCGCGACGTCGGCGCCGGCGGCGAGGCCGTCGTACGCGCGTTCCGCATGCGTCCAGCCCACCGTGCCCACGAGGCGCTCGCCGAGGCGCTGCGCCTTCAGGTAGCGCCAGTTGGGCTCCTCGTAGTGCACCTCCTCGCTGCCGAGCTTCACGTCCTGGCGGCCGCCGCGGAGGAAGCTCTTCGGCGTCGGCCGCGCCTCGAAGTAGAGCGTGCGCACGTCGTCGCCCACCGCCGTGTTCCGGCCGTTGTTGGCGTTGCGGTAGGTGGCGAGCGCGCCGGTGCCGTCGTCGTCCATCCCGTGCAGGCGTAGATCCTGCAGCTCGCCCACCACGAAGATCTCGTCGCGCCAGCCGTAGCGGAGGCGCAGCCGGGTGCGCGTTCCGGTGTACCAGCTGGTGTCGTCTGTGTACGCCTCCCAGCTCTCGCTGCGCACGCGCGTCGAGACGAAGGCGTGGAGGCGGTGGTCACCCCGCTGCCAGTACGGGCTCGGCGTGAGGTGGAGGCCGTCCGCGGGCTCCGCGAAAGCGCGCGCGGGCGGCGCGAGCACGCAGGCGAGCGCCAGCACCCAGGCGATGCGTCCCACTCGAGGCCGGACCTAGGCCCGCGACAGCCGCACCGGCAGGCCGGTGACCCCGCGGAACACCGGGCTCGGATGAATCGGCAGCTCAGGCTCGCTCGCGAAGGCCGACTCGATCGACTTG
>Ga0307411_10000791_pt1 | contig 11757 bp, 8 predicted proteins | sample DK1Ometagenome_2_FD_203712 | JGI IMG/M metagenome (GOLD analysis project Ga0307411, IMG submission 203712) | Maize rhizosphere microbial communities from greenhouse at UC Davis, California, United States - DK15-O-1 | ecosystem: Host-associated > Plants > Roots > Rhizosphere > Soil | place: USA...
GTCGCTTGCCGATGAAACCGGTGGCACCGGTGACGAAATACTGCATGCGGGTCTCCTGCTTGTTGGATGGGGTGAATCGCGCCGATTCTTCACCAGCGCTCACGGCGGCCCGCTGGGCACTTTCCCGAGGGCTGCCGTAGAGGGTACTCACTAGGAATGGCCGCGCCGATGCGGGGTGCCGCCGCTACAGTCCCCGCAGGCAATTCGCTCACTCGAAAGGACACCCATGGTCAAGAAGCTCCAGAAGATGGCTGACAAGAAAAAGGCTGCGGCCGCCACCGGCTTCCCCGCTGGTCTGCTCGATAGCGCGATGGCGCAGAACGTCAAGGACAGCGCCCAGCAGATCTGGGCCGCCGGTCTGGCCTCCTTCGCCAAGGCCCAGGGCGAAGGCTCCAAGGTCTTCGAGGCCCTCGTCTCCGAAGGACAGAAATTGCAGAAGAAGACCCAATCCGCCGCCGAAGAGAAGTTCAGCGCTGCCGCCAGCAAGCTCAGCGGCGTGGCCGGTGATGTCGGCGCCAAGGCCGGCCAGCATTGGGACAAGCTCGAATCCATCTTCGAGCAGCGCGTCGCCAAGGCGCTGAAGAGCCTGAACGTGCCGTCCGCCAGCGACGTGCAGAGCCTGATCAAGCGCATCGACGACCTGGCCGTGTCGGCCGGCCTGAAGAAGGCGGCCCCCGCTGCCAAGGCCAAGAAGGCCGTGGTCAAGAAGGCTGCCGCCGTGAAGAAGGCCGTCGTTGCCAAGGCCGCACCGACCAAGAAGGGTGTGGCCAAGAAGGCCGCGCCCGTGAAGGCGGCCGTCAAGGCTGTCGCCAAGAAGGCGGCTGCCCCGGCGAAGAAGTCTGCAGCGCCCGCGGCCAAGAAGGCCGCCCCGGTCAAGCGCGCACCGGCAGCCAACAAGGCTGCACCTGCACCGGCCGCCGCGCCGGCTGCTCAGGCCTGACCCGAGCCAGTTCTCTCTGACCATGCGCCAACCACGGATCGGGTTGGCCCTGGCAGGCGGAGGCCCACTGGGCGCCATCTATGAAGTTGGCGCCCTTTGTGCGTTGGAGGAGGCCGTCGACGGCCTGGACTTCACCGCCTGCGACGGCTACATCGGTGTCAGCGCGGGCGGCTTCATCGCCGCCGGCCTGGCCAACGGCATGACGCCGCGCCAGCTCTGCGCCGCCTTTATCGAGAACACCGCCGAGGCGCCCGACCGCTTCGACCCGGCCGAGCTGCTGCAGCCCGCCTGGGCCGAGTTCGGCGCGCGCCTGCGCCTGGCCCCGCAGCTGCTGGCCGATGCGGCGCGCGAGGTGCTGCTGGAAGGCCGCAGCGTGCTCGGCGCCATCGAGCGCCTGGGCCGCGTGCTACCCACCGGCCTGCTGTCGAGCGACCGCTTCGGCGAGGCGCTGACGCGCGTGTTCGCCAAGGCAGGCCGCAGCAACGACTTCCGCGAGCTGCGCCACCGCCTGGTGCTGGTGGCCACCGACCTCGACACCGGCGAGGCCATCCCCTTCGGCAGCGAGGGCTGGGACCACGTGCCCATCTCGCAGGCCGTGCAGGCCAGCGCCGCGCTGCCGGGGCTGTTCCCGCCGGTCGAGATCGACGGCCGGCATTACGTGGATGGCGCGCTGAAGAAGACGCTGCACGCCTCGGTGCTGCTTGACCGCGGGCTGGACCTGCTGATCTGCCTGAACCCGCTGGTGCCGTACGAGAGCGACCGCCTGTCCAACCGCGAGGCCCGCTCGCGCCGCGCGAAGAAGCTGGCCAGCAAGCTCGGCCGCCCAGCCGTGCGCGCGCTGCAGCCACGCATCCACCGGCTGGTGGACGGCGGCCTGCCGCTGGTGCTGTCGCAGACTTTCCGCTCACTGATCCACTCGCGCCTGGCCCTCGGCCTGAAGGGCTATGAGATGACGCATCCGCAGACCGACATCCTGCTGTTCGAGCCGGACCCGCGCGACGCCGAGCTCTTCCTGGCCAACACCTTCAGCTACAGCCAGCGCCGCCACCTCGCCGAGCACGCGTACCAGGCCACGCGCGAGCTGCTGCGCGAGCGCGCCGCCGTGCTGAAGCCGCAGTTCGCCCGTGCCGGCCTCACGCTGCGCGAAGACGTGCTGGCCAACCGCGAAGCGCGGCTGCTGCCTGCGCCGGGCGAGACGCGCATCGCGCAGGCGCTGCGCTCGCTGCGCGGCAGCCTGGCCATTCTCGAGGCCCGCGGCGCCGCGGCGCCGCACCCCTAGAAGGCCCACAGTTCCTCAACCGAGCGGATGCTTCGGGCAGAGGCGGCGCCCAAACTGAATTCGCCATCGCACGGCATCGGGCCTGCGATGGCGTTGTCACTTCTTGGGAGCAGCACCATGCCCATCGATTCCACCTCCGACTCTTCGCTCGTCAGCCCTGCGCTGACCGAGCCGCCCAAGGGCGCCGCCGCACCGGGCTGCGCCATCAATCCCTACGCCCTCGCCGAAGTCGTGTCCGGCAAACGCATCGACTGGAAGCAGGTCGCCAACACGCCGGCCCTGCTCGAGCAGGTGCTGGGCATGCCCTACGAGGAACTGTTCGACCCGCAGTTCGGCGGGCCGCTCTACATCGGCGGCGCACGCCAGGCCGACGGCAGCATGCGCGCGCAGCGCTCGACGCTGCTGGACATCGAGATGCCCACCGGCCCCAACGACGCCGAGCGCCCGCCCATGGCGGAGCTGGGCGGGCTGACCAGCCTGAAGGACATCGCCCGCATGTTGAACATCAACGCGCTGGACGACCTCACCGTCGGCTGCATTGACTGGAGCCGCGCCACCAAGCTGCGCCTGACCTTCGACCTGCCGCGCGCGGTCAGCGACCTGCGCCTGGCGCGCCACTACACGCCCGACCTCGTGCGCACCATCAGCCACGACCCCGCGCTGCAGCTCGGCAACAACCAGGACTGGACGCCCCCCAACGGCACCTGGCAGGACGGCGGCCGCTTCTTCGACGAGACCGCCGAGTTCTACGACCCCGTGCAGGGCGCCGTGGCCAACTGCTACTTCATCGCCGCGCTGTCGGCCATCGCCTGGTCGCAGCCCTACCGCATCGCCCAGCACACGCGGGCCACCGGTTCGAGCCAGAGCCAGTTCTTCGACCGCGTGACCTTCTACAAGCCCGACAACCAGGGCCTGGACCGCGAGATCGAGGTCAGCGAGACCGTACCCAAGACGGCCGGCGGCAACTTCATCTACGCGCGCTCCAGCGAGAGCGGCGAGGCCTGGCCCGCCATCTACGAGAAGGCCTTCGCCAAGCTCGAGACCGGCACGACGACCGACCATCCCGACATCACCGCCACCGGCTGGGGCGACTGCGTCTGGGCCACGGCCCAGCTCACCGGCGGCAGCCGCGCCTACTACGACACCGCCCCGCGCTCGGCCGACCAGCTGTGGCACACGCTGCGCAGCCACTGCCTGAGCTACCGCACGGTGCGCCCCATGACGGCCTGGACCTACGGCTCCGGCGCCGATGCGCCCGACCCGGTGGACTACAGCTCGGCACAGGTGGTCGGCTCGCACTGCTACACGGTGCTGGGCTGGGCCTATCGCAACTGCCGGCGCTACATCCTGCTGCGAAACCCCTGGGGCAACACCGAAGCCACGGCCGGCGCGCTGGACGCGACTGTCTACGCCCACGACGTGAGCTGGTGGCGCCCCATCGCGCTGAAGGAGATCGACGGCACCTTCGCGATGGAGATCGGCACGTTCAAGAAGTACTTCGCTGGCTTCGGCGTGGTCAGCTGAGGCCCCTCGCCCGGGGGCGACGGCGATGCTCGCGGCGTTGAGCCACAAGCATCGCCCAAGCCGGGCCGGCTGGGGCGGCCCGGCGCTCGGCCCGCGGGTTTCTTCGCCGCGAGGCCCACGGCTCAGCCAGCATCCACCAGCCTGCGCGTGATCGCCGCACGCAGCGGTGGCAGGTGGCGCGCCAAGTCGATGACGGCGCGGCGCAGCGCCAGCACCGGCGCGCGGTCATCGGTGAAGAAGCGCACCAGCGCATTCGTGCCGGCATAGAGCGGCCCCGCCGCGCGGCGGTGCTCGGCCTCGTAGGCCAGCAGCGGCCCTTCCTGGCCGGGGTCGCGGCCAAGGGAGAGGCGGCGCGACAGCGCGTCGATGCCGTAGAGGCCGACGTTGTAGCCATGCGCCGTGACCGGATGCATGCCGACGGCCGCGTCGCCGATCAGCGCGAAGCGCGGCGCGACGAAGCGCTCGGCCCAGACGGCCACCAGCGGATAGACATGCCGCGCGCCAGCAACGCGCATCGCGCCCAGCTTGCCGTCGGCGGCCGACTCGATGGCCGCGGCCAGCGCCACATCGTCCAGCGCCGCGATGCGCGGCAGCTCGGCGTTCGCCACCGTCCACACGGCGGAACAGCGCCGGCCGGTCATCGGCAGCAGCGCCAGCGTGTGGCCTTCAAGGAAACACTCCTGCGCGAGCCCGTCGTGTTCGGCCTCGTGAGCCAGCGGCACGAGCAGCGCGCTGCGGCCAAAGTCCTGGTGCCGGGCGGCGATTCCGGCCAGGCGGCGCAGCGCCGAGAAGCGGCTGTCGGCCGCCACGACCAAGGGCGCCGCGTGCAGCCCGCCGCAGGCGGTGCGCACGCGCGCCTGCTGCGCGTCGCGCTCCAGGCCGACGACGCTGCGGCCGCACCGCACGTCGATGCCGCGTTCACGTGCACCCGCCCACGCCGCCGCGCGGATGCGGTGGTTGGGCACCAGCCAGCCGAGATCCTGCCCTGCCGACTCGAACGGCAGCACCTGGCGCGAACCGCTGGAGCGCACGCTGGCGCGGCACAGCGGCGCGACGTCGGCCAGGCGCGGCCACAGGCCCAGGCCTTCGAGCAGGCGGCGCGAGCGGTGCGTCAGCGCGATCTCGCGGCCGTCGTCGGGCGGCGCGGCGAGCACTGCCTCGTCGGCCTGTTCCAACACTTGCACGGCTAGGCCGCGGTCATGCAGCGCGGAGGCCAGCGCCAGGCCGGCGGGACCGGCGCCGCAGATCAGCACCTGGGGAGAAGAGGGATTCATGGAGACAACGGACGAGCCCGGACAGCATGGCAGCCTAGGCGCCCTCGCGCCGCCCTGCCTTGACGCAGGTCAGGTCGCCTCGGAATCCGGCTCGGTCTCTTCCAGCGTCTGCAGCTCCACCAGCCGGCGGTACAGGCCGCCCTCGATGCCCATCAGCGCCTCGTGCGTGCCGCGCTCCTGCAGGTGGCCGTGGTTGAGCACCAGGATCTGGTCGGCCGCGCGGATGGTGGACAGGCGGTGGGCGATGGCGATGACGGTCACGCGGCCGCGCAGCGCCGTCAAGGCCTCGCCGACGCGCTGCTCGGTGGCGCTGTCGATGTTGCTGGTGGCCTCGTCCAGGAAGAGGATGCGCGGCGTGCCGGCCAGCGCGCGCGCCATCGCGATCAGCTGCTTCTGCCCCGTGGACACGCGCGCGCCGCCTTCGCCGAGCCGGGTGTCATAGCCCTGCGGCAGCGCGGTGATGAAGTCGTGCGCGCGCGCGTCCTGCGCAGCGGCCTCGACGGCGGCGTCGGTGATGCCCGGCCGGCCCATCGCGATGTTCTCGCGCACGCTGGCCGCCATCAGGTAGGGCTCCTGCGGCACCAGCCCGACGGCATCGCGGAAGGCCGCATCGGGCACGGCCTCCAGCGGCTGGCCATCGAGGCTGACGCGCCCCTGCTGCGCCGTGTAGAAGCGCAGCAGCAGCGACAGCAGCGTGCTCTTGCCGCTGCCGGTGTGGCCGACGATGCCGACGAAGCTGCCGGGGGCGATGTCGACGTCGATGCGATGCAGCACCGGCCGCGCCGGGTCGTAGCCGAAGGTCAGCCCCTCGATGCGGATGGCGCCGTGCGTGACCGGCGCCCCGTCCTGCGGCGGCCCACGGAACTCGTCCTCCTCCAGCAGCGCCCGCACGCGCGACGCCGCCACCATCGACTGCTGCAGCTGGCCGAACTGCATGGTGATCTGGATCAGCGGCTCCACTACGCGGGCGATGTAGGCCAGGAAGGCGTAGAGCAACCCCACCTCCAGCCCCGACAGCTCGCGACGCCCGAAGCCGTAGATGACGGTGACCAGCAGCAGCACGTTGAGCAGGTCCAGCGCCGGGCGCAGCAGCCAGGCGTTGGCGCGCAGCTCGGCGATGCGCGAGACGCGGTGCTCGGCGTTCACCGCCTCGAAGCGCTCGCCGAAGCGCCCCGCGGCGCCCGCCGCCTGCAGCACCGCCATGCCGGCCATGCTCTCGGCCATCTGCGCGTTGATGTCGCTGCGCAGCTCGCGCGTGCGCGCCACCGCCGGTGCGGACAGGCGCTGATAGGCCTTGATGATCAGCACCATGGCCGGCACCAGCGTCGCCACGATGAGCATCAGCCGCCAGTCCAGGAAAGCCATGGCAACCAGCGAGCCGGCCACCACGATGGTCGAGTCCAGCATCACGTACAGCACCTGCCGGTACAGCTGGTTGACGGCCTCGGTGTCGTTGGTCACGCGGCTGACGAGCTGGCCGGTGATGGCCTTGTCGAAGAACGCCATCGGCAGCGCCAGCACGTGGGCGTACACCCGCTCGCGCAGGCGCAGCACCGAGCGCCGCGCGACCCCGGCCATGCGCGACAGCTGCGCATAGCGGATCCAGCTCGCCGCCCAGCCGGTCAACAGCACCGACGCCAGCAGCATGGCCATCGCGCCGAGGTCGTAATGGCCGGGCAGCAGGTGCTCGTCGATGTAGCGCTTACCGAGGATGGGCGCGATGGCTTCGAGGCCCGCGGCCAGCAGCAGCCACAGGCCACCGCGAACCAGCTGCGGGCGCTCCGGCCCGGCGGACTCCATCAGCAGGCCGACGCTCTGCCAAGACTTGTTGCTGTGCGGGTCATTCGGCTTCAAGGCTCGCCTCGATCTGTTGATAGCGCCACTGCGCGGCATACCAGCCGCCCAGGCGCAGCAATTCGGCATGCGTGCCGCGCTCGATGACATGGCCCTGCTTGAGCACGATCACCTCGTCGGCTTCCATCACGGCCGACAGCCGGTGGGCGATGACAATGACGCTGCGGTCGGGCCGTGCAGCTCGGAGCTCGCGCAGGTGGTCGAGGATGGCGGTTTCGGTGCCGGTGTCGACTGCCGACAGCGCATCGTCCAGGATCAGCAAGGGCGAGTCGGACAACAACGCCCGCGCGATGGCCACGCGCTGCCGCTGGCCACCGGACAGCGTCACGCCGCGCTCGCCGACTTCGGTCGCATAGCCCTTGGGCAACCGCGCGATGTCGTCGTGCACGGACGCCAGCCGCGCCGCCGCTTCGACGTCGGCCGGCGTGGCGGATGGCCGCGCCAGCGCGATGTTCTCGGCCACCGACGCCGAGAACAGGAAGGGCTCCTGCGGCACCCAGGCGATGTGGGCGCGCAGCGCGGCCAGCGGCAGCTCGGGCAACGGCACGCCGCCGAGCAGCAGCCGGCCGGCATCGGGCTCGGCCTGGCGCAGCAGCAGCCGCACGAAGGTCGACTTGCCGGCGCCGGTCGCGCCGACGATGCCCAGCGTCTGGCCCGGGCGCAGCGTCAGGTCCAGGCCTTCAAGCGCCGGCCGCTTGGCCCCCGGGAAGCTGAACGTCAGGCCCTCGGCGCGCAGCTCGGCATCGGCCGCTGCGCCAGTCAAGGCCGCCCTGCCCTCGTCGGCCAGCGTCAGCGGCGCGTCCAGCACCGGCGCCAGCCGTGCCCACGCCGCGCGGCCGCGCTCCAGCAAGGCCAGCACCCAGCCGGCCGCGAACATCGGCCAGATCAGCTGGCCCAGGTACATCGTGAAGGCGGTCAACTGGCCGATGCTGATGTCGCGCTGCGCCACCAGCCAGCCGCCCACCGCCAGCGCGATGGCCGTCGCCGCGCCGAGCGTCATGCCGACGGCCGGCTCGTACGCGGCCTCCCAGCGCTGCGAGCGGAAGGCCGCCTCGGCCGCGTTCCCGGCCAGCTCGGCAAAGCGGCCTTCGCTGCGGTCAACCAGGCCTAACGCCCTCAGCGTGCGCACCCCGGCCAGGCTCTCCTGCACCTGCTGGTTGAGGTCGCCGAAGCGGCTCAGCGAGTCCTGCGCGGCCTGGTGCAGGTGCTTGGAGATCCACCAGAACGCCAGCGCCATCAGCGGGAAGGGCACCAGCGCCGCCAGGCCGAGGCGCCAGTCGATGCCCAGGGTCATCATGGCGAGCACGAGCACCAGCGTCTGCGTGCCGTCGAAGCCCGCCAGCATCGCCTCGCCCGCCGCTTGTTCGACGGCGTCGATGTCGTTGGTCGCCAGCGCCATCAGGTCGCCTGTGCGCTGCTGCTGGAAGTAGGCCGGCCCCTGCAACGCCAGCCGTGCGAACAGCCGCGTGCGCAGGCGCGCGCCGAGCTTGAACGCCGCCTTGAAGAGGGCCAATCGCCAGCCCACGCGCAGCAGGTAGATGACAAGGCCGGCGGCGACGAGCAAGGCGAGCTGCTCGATGAGCGCCGGCCCCTTGAGCCCGCCGGCCACCAGCGCATCGACGACATGGCCGACCTGGCGCGGGATCCAGACGGTCAGCGCGGCGATGCAGCTGAGCATCGCGGCAGCCGACGCATAGGCGCGCCAGTGCTCGCGCACGAAGGCGGCGAGCATGCGGGTGAGGGCGGCGTTCAACTCAGGCGCGAGGGACGACATGCTTGATCGGCAGATCAGCGCAGCGCTCACTCATAAACATGGATCTCCCCGATCGGGAACCTCGACCATTTGACGAAGTCCTCGTCCGAATGGGCGGCAAGTGCCGAATCAGATTCACTACGGACGTTCCAGGCGTAGTTGAGGTGGTGATAGGCATGCTCCAAGTCGACTTGAAGCTCGCACTCCTCATAGTCAGGATCACGCAGCGACTTCTCAATGGCTTCGAGTTGCTCTCGTGCTTCAACAATGCTCTGAAGAATGATTTCCCGCTGTTTCACGGCGTTATCTCCTGCTTTTCCCCGCCAACCATAACCCCGCCCAGGTCAGCAACCCATTGAGCAGCAGCAGCTCCAGCCCGATCTGATACCCACCCCACGGCTGCCCGAAGTCCAGCCCCGCGCACAGCAATGGCGCTACCAGGCAGACGGCCACCAGCGCCCGCCCCGACACCGCCCTCGGCGTGAACATCGCGAACGCGAACAGCCCGAGCAGCGGCCCATACGTGTAGCCCGCCAGCTTCAGGATCAGATAGATCATGCTGGCGTTGTCCAGCGCCTTGAAGCCGAGCACCAGCAGCAGGAACAGCGCCGCGAAACCGAGGTGCACGCGGCGTCGGGTGCGGGTGTCTTCCTTGCCCACCCGAAGCAGATCAAGACAAGTGCTGGCCGTCAGCGCCGTCAGCGCACCGTCGGCGCTGGGCAGCAGCGCCGACACCAGCGCCAGCACGAAGACGATCTGCACCCACGCCGGCAGGTGCTGCATGACGACCGCGGGGAAGAGCGCATCGCCGCTGACGTTCAGGCCGTGCTCGCGCGCGAACAGCGTCAGCAACCCGCCGAGCAGCAGGAAGGCCGCGACGACGACGAGCATCAGCACGGCCAGCACGAGCAGGTTCTTTTGCGCGTCGCGCAGCTTCGCGACCGACAGGCTCTTCTGCATCATTTCCTGGTCCAGCCCCGTCATCGCGATGGCGATGAACATGCCGGCCAGCAAGGCCTTCACCGAGAAGTCGCGGCTCAGCGGGTCGTCGACCCACACGCGCGACAGGCCCGCGGCATCCAGCTGAGCAAAGGCGTCCGGCCGCCACAGCAGCACCACGCAGACGACGAGGCCGGTCAGCATGCCGGCGGTCTGCAGCGTGTCGGTCCAGACCAGCGCCTTCACGCCGCCCTCGACGGTGTAGAGCAGGATCATCACCAGCACGACCGCCGCACCCACCGCGAACGGCACGCCCAGCGGCTGCAGGATGAGCGTGTGCAGCACGGCGACGACGAGGTACAGCCGCGCCGTCGCACCGAGCGTGCGGCTGAGCACGAAGTAGGCGGAGCCCAGCCGCTGCGCCGCAGGCCCGAGGCGGTCGCCGAGCAGGCCGTAGATGGAGGCCAGCTTGAGCCGGTGGTAGGCCGGCAGCAGCAGCAGCGCGATGACGGCGTAGCCGACCACCTGGCCGAGCGCGATCTGCAGGTAAGTAAAGCCGCTGGCCGCGACCGAGCCCGGCACGCTGATGAAGGTGACGCCGGAAAGCGACGTGCCGATCATTCCGAAGGCGACGACCGGCCAGGGACTTTCCCTGCCCCCCACGTAGAAACCCTCAGCACCCGAACCGTGCGACACGCACCGAGCGAGCACCAGCAGCAGCGCAAAGTAGGTGAGAACCCCGAGCAAAAGCAGTGCAGGCGACATGGGCGGCAATGATGCCCGAGGGGTGCGCCGCGCACCCCCGCGAACGGGGTGGATCAAATCGTCATCAAGCATCCCTACGATGCGCCCCGTTTTGGGCAATTTTTACTAACCCGTCATGCAGCTGAAACCCATGGTGTCCCTCCTCGCCGCGGCCTTCGCCGTGCCCGTCGCGCTGGCGTCGACGAACGGTGTCGTCATCAGCCAGGTCTACGGCGGCAACGGCAACGTCTACAAGAGCGACTACGTCGAGCTGTTCAACGCCGGCGCTGCGCCGGTGTCGCTGAACGGCATGTCGGTGCAGTACGCCAGCGCCACCGGCACGGGCAACTTCGTCGCCGTGCCGCTGACCAACGTGATGCTGCAGCCGGGCCAGTACTACCTGGTCAAGCTGGCCACCGCCGCGGCGGGCGCCGACCTGATCACCCCGGACGCCTCCGGCAGCACCGACCTGTCGGGCACCAACGGCAAGGTCATCCTGGCCAGCCAGGCCACGACCATCGGCTGCAACGGCGGCTCCAACGTCTGCTCTGACGCGCAGAAGGCGCTCATCGTCGACCTGGTCGGTTACGGCACGGCCAACTTCTTCGAAGGCGCGGCGTCCATCGCCTCGACCAGCGCGAACAGCCTGTTCCGCGCCGCCAACGGCTGCACCGACACCGACAGCAACCAGGCCGATTTCAGCCGCGGCACCCCGGCGCCGCGCAACACGGCGAGCACGTTCAACGTTTGCGGCGGTGGCGGCGGCAACGCCCCCATCGTGCCGAGCTGCCCCGACGCCGTCGCCGTGGCCGGCACCGCGTCCGGCTTCTCCGTCAGCGCCAAGGACACGGACAGCCGCGTCACGGCCGTCAGCGTCGTCGGCAGCCTGCCCACCGGCGTGGCGCTGGACAGCTTCGTCGCCGCCAGCGGCGACGACGTGGCCGCCACGCAGTCGTTCAGCGTCGCCAACACGCTGGCCGCCGGCAGCTACAACCTCAGCCTGAAGTGGGACAACGACGAGGCGCAGACCGCGAGCTGCACGTTCAAGCTGACCGTCAGCGGCATCGTCACCATCCCGGCCCTGCAGGGCTCGGGCGCCAAGAGCACGATGGACGGCGCCAGCGTCACCACCAGCGGCATCGTCACCAAGCTGATCAACAACGGCTTCTACCTGCAGGACCCGGTCGGCGACGGCGACCCCGCCACGTCCGACGGCGTCTTCGTCTTCACGAGCACCGCGCCCACCGTCGCCGTGGGCGACAAGGTCACCGTCTCGGCCAAGGTGCAGGAGTACTCGGTCTCCAGCAGCGCGGCCAGCCAGGCTAACCCGCTGACCGAGCTGAGCAGCGTGTCCGCCGTCACCGTCGTCAGCTCGGGCAACCAGCTGCCGCAGCCGGTCGAGGTGAGCCTGGCCGCCATGGCCAGCCAGTCGGACATGGAGCGCTACGAA
>Ga0307411_10000792_pt1 | contig 11757 bp, 9 predicted proteins | sample DK1Ometagenome_2_FD_203712 | JGI IMG/M metagenome (GOLD analysis project Ga0307411, IMG submission 203712) | Maize rhizosphere microbial communities from greenhouse at UC Davis, California, United States - DK15-O-1 | ecosystem: Host-associated > Plants > Roots > Rhizosphere > Soil | place: USA...
GCACGCTGGCCGGGATGGCCGGCACCGGCACGAGGTTGTCGCCCCAGACACGGCCCATGTCGTAGAACACCGCGCCGCCGACGTTGAAAAGGCGGAACGGATACCAGTCGGTGAACCAGCGCTCCTCGGCGGTCAGCAGCCACCGTCCCTGCCCGGTGCGGAAGCGGTACGGGTAGCCGCGCAGCCCGTTGTCGCCGCCGAGCGTGAGCTGCGAGTCGAGGTCCGGGTGCACGCCGCGGTCGGCGCCGAGCGCGAGGTAGGTGCTGCGGCGCGGCGAGTGGCGCCAGTGGTAGCGCGCCGCGGCGCTGATCGTGGTCTCGTCGAGCGCACCGTCTTCGTGGCGGCCGGTCGCACCGATGCTCGCCAGCAGGGTCTGGCGCGCATCCGGCTGGAAGCCCTTCGACACGCGGGTGTCGAAGACCACGGCATTCCGGTCGGAACCGAGCGCGCGGGTCGACAGGCCGAGCCGCAGGCGCATCCGCCAGCCGAGCTCGAGGTCTTCGGTACGGGCGATCTGGTCCTGGTTGCGGGTCTCGCGGAAATCGTCCTCGATCAGCTCGACGCCGATCCACGGATAGTTCAGCCGCCGATCGCGCGGCAGCGGGCTGCCGGGGGGCGAATCGGGCGCCGGCGTCGCGCGTCGCTCGTCGACGGTGACGCCGGCGGTCCAGCGCGTGACCCAGCCATCGCGCAGACCTTCCGAGATGCCGAGCTGGAGGCGGCCGAAGCGCTCGCGGGTCGCGAAGCGATCGACCACCCGGCCCTCGTCGTAGACCGAGTCGATGCGCCGTTCGTCGCGCCAGGCGAGGCCGGCGGCCCAGCGCGCGTCGAGCGCATAAAAAGGGCGCTCGACGCTGAACGAGCTGGAGCGGCCATCGCTGGCCCAGCTGTGTTGCGCATCGAGGTGCCAGCGGCTGCCGGCCAGATTCGGATCGCTGTAATAGACCTGCTTCGAATCGCGCTCGACGCCTGACAGCGCGACCACGCCGAAGCGCGCGCCGGTCCCGAACAGGTTGTGCTCCTCGATGCCGAACCCGCTGCTGTTGCGGCCGCCGGAGCGGCCGAACCGCACCTCGGGCTTCAGGGTCCAGGTGTCCTGCGTGATGACTTCGATGTCGACGGTGCCGTCATGGAATGCGACCGGCCGGATGCGCGCTTCCCGCAGGTACGGCTTGTCGCGCAGCAGGCGCTCCGACTCGCGCAGCAGCCGGCTGTCGTAGCGGTCGCCAGCCTTGAACAGCAGCTGGGCGCCGAGGGTCGATTCACGCGTGACGATGTGGATCCGGTTGGCGAGGCGGAACAGCGCGTAGTCCTCTTCGGGGATCGTCGGGTCGAAGACGTTCAGCCGGACATGCTGAACCGCGCCGATCTTCGCGCCGCTCGCTTCGAGCGTCGCGTCATCCGGCACGTCCGGTCCACGCGGGAACAGGCGCTCGTCGGCGCGCGAGCGCACGCTCGGCACGACGCCGCCTTCGGCCCACGCCAGCTGCCAGAGCGCACACAGGATCGTTGCCACCAGCGCCCCACGCGACCCCATCACCGTTCGACTCTCCCGCCTTTGTGCGCTCTGGACCGTGCGCCAGCTCCGCATGATCTCAGCAAAGCCCGACCGGCCGGCCGCGACCCTTCACGCTCGGCGCCTGCGCCGGGCGGTCACTCGATGAGCGACGGGCTCTCGAGGCGCAGGCCGGCGGCTTCGGGCGAGCGCACCGGATCGCGCAGGAAGGCGGCGACCCGATCGACCGACCATGCTCCGCACGCGCAGATCCATGCGGTCCAGAGCGTATGGCTCATGAAGTGCGCGCCGCGCAATTGCTGCGCGCCGCCCAGCACGAAGCCGGCGAGCAGCGACGCGCCCAGCCAGGCACGCGCCAGCACCGGATCGCGGTCGCGAAACACGAAGTAGCCACCGATGAACGCAAATCCCGCGGCCGCGTGGCCGGCCGGAAAGCAGTGGCCGGGCCCGCCGTCTCCGCCGCTGGCAAGCGCCCAGTGCGAGACCCAATCCGCCGCGCCGCCGAACACGCTCAGGTGCCACGGGCAGCTCGTCATGCTGAACCGCTTGAACGCCGACACCGCGGTGACCACCAGCAGCAGCGTCAGCACGAGTTGCACGCGCTGCCGGACATCGAGGCGTCGCAACGGGCCGCTCGGCCACCGGACCCCGACGCAGAGCCAGCCGGCCACCGCCCACGCGAGGGCAAGGCCGCCGGCATGCAGCACCGTCGTCAACAGCCAGGCGTTGCGGAGCGGAAAGCCGTACGGCCCGCCGAACGGCAGCGCCAGCGCCAGATCGAGGCCGCTCACATCCCACAGCAAGATCGCGACGAAGGTCGCTGCGAGCAGCAACGGGATCGAGTACACGGGCCGCTTCATGCGGCGCGGACGTTAGGGCGGCCGGATTAAGCCCGCCTTAAGCGCCGTGGCGCGAGGCGCGCCGTCGTCGCACCACGGCGGCGCCAGACGCCGCCGGATGCCGGCCTACGCGTGCGCCCTGCGCCGCTTCTGCAGATCGTCGACGACGCGCTGCAGCACGCGCATCGTGCCGCTGCGCGCATCGACGAATTCGCAGCCGATCCGCATGCCGGGCGCCGCGGCGGGACGCGGTGCCACGTTCTGCACCTTGAGGTCGACCCGGAACGGGCTGTCGGTGTCGAGGTCGAACTCGACCTGGCGCAGCAGCGTGCCGCGTTGCGGCACCGGGATGTCGTCGGGCAGCAGCAGCGCGCAACCGCCGAGGCTGAGGTCGAGCACGCTCAGCTCGAGCGGCATGCCGGCGATGTCCGGATGGACCAGGCGCGCACTCAGCGCCTCGTTCATCAGCGGGCGCACGCGGTACGAATTGCGGCGCTGGAATCGGAACAGCTCGGTCGGCAACGCACAGGTCAGCACGCTGACCGGATCGCCGCGCTGCAACGCGAGCGCACCGATCGTGAACTGCAGCTTCACGCTGTGCAGGTGGGCGACGACGACGTGCGACGGCCGCGCGAGCTGCTGCTGGGTCTTGGCGTCGGACGCATCGGCCCAGAACGACAGCCGGTTGCGATCGGTGTCCACCGTCCACAACAGGGTCGTCGCGATCGCGCCGTCGGACGCGTTCAGCGCGACCGGGATCTTGTTGTCGGCCAGCTGGGTCAGGTACGCGGCGATCTCGCGCGGCGACGAGACGCGGTACTCGCTCAGATCGACATTGCCGGAGGCGTCGTCGGGCCGCAGCGGCTGCAGGTCGGCCGCTTCGATCATCGCGTCGCGGCCTGGTCGGCCGTCATGAAGGGCGTGCACACGAACGGAAACAGGAGGCGGGTGGAAGGCGATGCGAAAGCGATCCAAGGATATGACAGCGCTCGCCGACGCGGCCAGGAAAAAAGCCGCTGATTCCGGGCTCTCGTGCAGCGACAGCCCCGGCGTCCTTGCGACCGTGTCGTGGATGCGAGCGTCGACCCCCGGGTGTCAATGCGGATGGCGGTGGTGGATGTCGGGGTAGTGGGCATGCGCATGGGTCAGCACCGCATGCCGGTGCGGATGCGCATGCGGCTCGACGCCGTCCCACCGGAAGTCGTGCGCATGCTGGTGATGAGCGTCATGGCGATGCCGGTGCGCATGCTCGGTCGGTTCGTGCGTGTGCGGGTGGACATGGCGCTCGCGCAGGTGCAGCCAGACGCCGACCGCCATCAGCGCGGCCGCGGCCCAGAACGACGGCGGCGGCATTTCGGGCCAGATCGCGAGTGCGGCGACGACGCCGAACAGCGGCGCGATCGCGAAATAGGCGCCGGTGCGCGCCGTGCCCAGCCCGCGCAGCGCGATCACGAAGAGCGCCAGGCTCAACCCGTAGCCGAGGAAGCCGACCGCGAGCGTCGCGGCGAGCGGTCCCCGCGTCGGAAGGTGCGCACCGGCCAGCAGCGCCAGCGTGGCGTTGATCGTGCCGGCGACCAGCCCCTTCAGGCAGGCGATCAGCACGGCGTCGTGTGCCGCCACCTTGCGCGTCAGGTTGTTGTCGACCGCCCAGCACAGGCAGGCCGCGACGATGAGGACCGCGCCCCATGAGAGGCCCGCCGTGCCGGGCTGCCAGCCCAGCAGCACGCCGCCGGCGACGATCGCGAGCATGCCGAGAACGATCGTGCGGTCGGCGTTCTCCTTGAAGACGATCCAGGCGATCAGCGCGGTGAAGACGCCTTCGACGTTCAACAGCAGTGCGGCCGGCGCCGCCGCGGTGCTCGCCAGGCCGGCCATCAGCAGCGCCGGTCCGAGCATGCCGCCGACGACGATCGCGCCGGCCAGCCACTTCAGGTCTTGCCGCGGCATGCGGATCGCTCGCTCGGCCGCGTCGCCGTGCGCAGCGCCGACTCGGCGCAGCAGCAGCATCGCCGCCAGGCCGATCCCGCTGCCGAGGTAGAGCAAGCCGGCCAGCAGCAGCGGCGAGACGGCGCCGCCGAGCCACTTCGCGAGCGGCGTGCTGATGCCGAACAGCAAGGCGGCGGAGAGGGCCGGCCAGGCGGCGCCTGAGGTCATCGGCGAAGACTACGACAGCGTGCGGCGGCCTGCGCCCGGCAGGGCGAGCGGCGCCTCCGCCGCGCCCTAGCCGAGCCAGGACTTCGCAACGCCGATCTGCACGATCATCGCGATGCCGAGTGCGCAACTGAAGAGACCGACCAGCGCGGTCATCGCGCGGTGCGTGCGCGTCAGGTACGCCGACGACAGCCTCAGCGGCACCGCGACGGCGAACGAGAGCAGCGCCATGCCGGCGATCGAGCCGATGCCGAACAGCGCGATGTAGCCGAGGCCGAGCGCCGCTGACGGCATCGACTGCAGCGCCAGCACGACGAGCGCGGCCGAGCCGGCGAGGCCATGCATCACGCCGATCGCGAGCGCGCGGATCGGCCATCGGTCGGCATGCCTGTGGCGGTGCTTCGAGGTCTCGTGCGGACCCTCGCCGCAGTGGCTGTGCGCATGGAAGTGCGCGCTGCCCGCCGCGTGGCGATGCGCATGGAAGTGGACGCGGTCGCGCACCAGGCGGCGCAGCACGTCGGCACCGAGCACGACCAACATCGCGCCGACCGCGGTCTCGAGTGCCTGCTCGAGCGCGGGCGAGATCGCATGGCCGAGCCCGAGCACCGTGCCGCCGAACAGCATCAGTGTCAGCGTGTGGCCGACGCCCCAGGCGACGCCCTGGCGCAAGGTCTGGGTCAGCGAGCCCTGGCGCGTCGCCAGCGTCGCGACCGCGGCCAGATGGTCCGCTTCGGTCGCATGCTTCATGCCGAGCAGGAGGCCGAAGAGCAGGATCGAGAACGTCGTCATGCGGGCGGGTCGAACGCTCCCTTCGGTTCAATCTAGCACGGCGGTCTTGCGGGTGTCGCAAGCGCCTCCTCCGTCGTGTGGCGCGGATCGATCGGAGCGGTTGCTCTGCCTGCATCGCTCCTTCACAATCGATGGCTCCCTGTCATCGCCAAGAACCAACGAGGAGACCCTTGCAATGAAACATGTACGCGCTATTGCGGCACTGACCACGCTCTGCTGCGCCACCCTCGCGGCGTGGGCCCAGCAATCGCCGCCACCGGCCGACGAGCCGGGCTGGGCCAAGGGGCGTCCGAAGAGCGAGACCGCCATGAAGATGGCGCCGGTCCCGGCGTTCCCGATCCCGACCGCGGCCGACCAGCTGCCGACCAAGAAGTTCAAGCTGCCGCCCGGCTTCAAGGTCGAGACCTATGCCTCCGGCATCCTCGACGCACGCGAGATGCGACAGGGCGACAAGGGCAACATCTTCGTCAGCACCCTGTTCGTCGGCAACAAGGTGTACGCGCTGCCGGAGAAGGCAGGCGCCGACGGCAAGCGCACGCCCAAGGTCGTGATCGACAAGACCGAGCAGGCCACCGGCATCGAGTTCAACAAGGGGACGCTGTTCTTCGCGACCAACAAGAAGATCGTTCGCTACGACAACATCGAGGACAAGCTCGACAACCCGGGCGAGCCGAAGGTGCTGAACGACAAGCTGCCGGGCGGCAGCGACCACAGCTGGAAGTTCCTGCGCATCCACAACGACAAGCTCTACTACCCGATCGGCGCGCCCTGCAACATCTGCGATCCGGGCGAGTACGCGAAGATCTACCGGATGAACCTCGACGGCAGCGGCGTCGAGACCATCGCGTCCGGCGTGCGCAACACGGTCGGCTTCGACTTCGATCCGAAGACCGGCAATCTCTGGTTCACCGACAACGGCCGCGACTGGTTCAGCGAGGAACTGCCGAACGACGAGCTGAACGTCGTCACGCAGCCGGGCAAGCAGCACTTCGGCTATCCGTACTGCCACCAGGGCAACGTCCCCGATCCGGAATTCGGCTGGGGCAAGTCGTGCGACGACTACGTCAAGCCGGCCGCGTTCCTCGGGCCGCATGCCGGCTCGCTGGGGCTGAAGTTCTACACCGGCAAGATGTTCCCGGCGAAGTACCAGGGCGCGATGTTCATCGCCCGCCACGGCCCGTGGAACCGCACGAAGAAGTACGCCGACGTCTCGGTCGCATGGCCTGACGGCAAGGGCGGCGCGCGGGTCGAGCCGTTCATGACCGGCTTCGTCGAGAACAACAGCTACCTCGGCCGGCCGGTGGACTTCCTGGTGATGAAGGACGGCTCGCTGCTCGTCAGCGACGACCACGCTGGCGCGATCTACCGCATCAGCTACGGCAAGTGATGGGGCGCCGCGCGGCGGGTCTTGCACTGGGGACCGCCGCGCTGGCGCTGGCCGTGACGGCGGGGCCTGCGCACGCGCAGGTCAAGCCGAAGAAGCCCGCCGCAGCCGCCAGCGCTGCGGCTCCGGCGGCCGACTATGCACAGCGCTTCGCGTCGCTGTGCGCCGCCTGCCACGGTGCGAACGGTCGCAGCGACATGACCGGCACGCCCGCGCTCGCCGGCCAGCATTCGTTCTACGCGATCACGCAGTTGTTCCTGTTCCGCGAGGGCCGGCGCAGCAATGAAGCGATGACCGCGGTCGCGAAGACGCTGAAGGACGACGACCTGCGCGGCTTCTCGACATTCATCGGCACCCTTCCGCCGGTGCCGCCGCCGGCCCCGGCCACGCCGACCGACAACGCGCGCATGACGAAGGGCCAGGCCCTCGCGCAGCAGCACAAGTGCCTGTTCTGCCACGGCGCCGACCTCGCCGGCGGACAGCAGGTGCCGCGCATCGCGGGTCAGCGCGAGGACTACCTGCAGATGAGCCTGCGCGGCTTCAAGACCGGCACGCGCCCCGGTTACACGATGGCGATGACCGAGGCGGTGAGCCAGATTCCGATCGAGGACCTCGACGTCCTCGCCTATTACGCGTCGCGCTTCACGCCACCCGCCGGCAAGTAGACACGCTCGGTCGCGAGGCAGCGCACAAGCATCCGGACCGGGGATTCACCATGGCATCGGCCAACGAGGATCAGATCGCCGAGTGGAACGGGGCACTCGGTCACGGCTGGGCCGCGATGCAGACCGAGATCGACGGCATCGTCGCGCCGTTCGGCGAGGAGGCGCTGAGGGTCGCCGCGGCGCGGCCCGGCGAACGCGTGATCGACATCGGCTGCGGTTGCGGCGACACGTCGATCCGCCTCGCCCGGGCCGTGGGCGAACGAGGCCGCGTTCTCGGTGTCGACGTCTCGCGGCCGATGCTCGAGGTCGCGCGCCAGCGCGCGGCGCAGGAAGGCCTCGAGGCGACCCTGACGTTTGCCGATGCCGATGCGTCCTCGGCCGCCTTGCCGCGCGACGTCGACCTGCTCTATTCGCGCTTCGGCGTGATGTTCTTCGATCGCCCGGCGCACGCCTTCGCGCATCTGCGTGAGGCGTTGAAACGCGGCGGCCGCTGCGTCTTCGTCTGCTGGCGCCAGCCGAGCGACAACCCGTGGGCGATGGCGCCGCTCGTCGCCGCGCGCAAGGCATTGAACGTGACGCCGGCGCCGACCGACCCGACAGCGCCCGGCCCGTTCGCCTTCGCCGACGATGGGCGGGTGCGCGCGATCCTGGCCGACGCGGGATTCACCGACATTGCGATCGAGCGTTTCGACACGCCGGTCTTCCTCGGTGCTTCGCCGCGCGCGGCGGCCGACAACGCGCTGCGGATCGGCCCGACCGCGCGCCTCGCCCGTGAAGTCGGCGAGCAGCATGCGGGCACGATCCGGCACGCGGTCGAGGCCGCGCTCGCGCCCTTCGTCGCGGCAGACGGACGGGTGCGGCTGACCGGATCGACCTGGATCGTGTCGGCGACGAACCAGGCCTGACGAAAGCTGTCGGCACGCATCGCCGGGCGAACGCCACGAAGGCCTGATCGCGCCACGATGCGGTTCGAACGGCCACTCTCACGCAGTTGAAACAAGCTCACGATTCCGCTCGTCCGTTTGCACCCGAGCGTTCAGGGTTTGCCCCGTTCAGTGGCCGCGCGGTTGCCTCGTACCGTCACGCACGCTTTCTTCCACGGAGTGACGACGCGATGCAACGACTTTCCCTCCTCCTCGCCGGTGCTGCGCTGGCCTGGCAGGTTTCAGCCCCGGCGCAGGGCGCTCAATCCGACGTCGAACGGCAGACTCGATTCGGCCCGGTCGTCGGCAGCGAGGATGCCGGCACCGGAACCTATGCCTGGAAGGGCGTGCCGTTCGCGAAGGCACCGGTCGGCGACCTGCGCTGGAAGGCACCGGTCGACCCCGAAAGCTGGAAGGCACCGCGCGCCACGCAGCAGTTCGGCAACGCGTGCGTGCAGTACGGGCGCATCTACGGCCCCGGCGCGAACAACCGCTACGACCCGACGATCGGCACGACGCTGAACCAGGCGGTCGGCAGCGAGGACTGCCTGTACCTCAACATCTGGCGCCCGGCAGATCGGCGCGGCAACCGGCCGGTGATCGTGTTCGTGCACGGCGGCAGCAATGTCTCCGGCTACACCGCGGACCCGGTCTACGACGGCGCCGCACTCGCCAAAGCCACCGATTCGATCGTCGTCTCGGTCAACTACCGGCTCGGCATCTTCGGCTTCCTGAATGTGCCGCAGCTCAAGTCGGGCACCGATGCGCAGGAGGACTCGGGCAACTTCGCACTGCTCGACATCATCAAGGCGCTGCAGTTCATTCGCCATGACATCGCGAAGTTCGGCGGCAACCCGACCAACGTGACGTTGATGGGCCAGTCGGCCGGTGCGGTCAACGTCTGGGCGCTGCTGACGACGCCGGCGACGATCGAGGCGCGCCCGCAGTTGTTCCACCGCGCGGTGCCGCTCAGCGGCGGCATCTCGCTCGCATCGAACCTGCCGCCCGGCCGGCTGCCGACCCTCGCCCCGGCCGCGACCTATCTGCAGCAGGGCAACCAGCTGCTGTATCGGCTCGTGATCGCCGATGGCCTGGCGACCGATCTGGCCGGCGCCGCCGCCTGGGTCGCCAGCCAACCGGCGGCTCAAGTGGCCGCGTACCTGCGATCGAAAAGCCCCTCGACGCTGCTGACCACGCTGCTGTTCCAACTCGCCGCACTCGGCCTCGCCGGGTCCGGGCCGATCCCGGACGGGACGATGCTGCCGACCGATCCGATCGGCGCGATCGCCGCCGGCAACTACCTGCGCGTGCCGGTGCTCGCGGGCAACACGCGCGACGAAGGCAAGCTGTTCCCGACCTTCCTGACCCTGTTCGGCGGGCCGAGCGGTCGCCTCGTCACCGACAAGCAGCTGTTCGACATCCAGTTCAACTACCTGCCTGATGCCGCGCCGCAGATCACGCTGCAGCAATGGATTCCATCGGTCTATCTGCCGGTCGCGACGCCGGTCACCGGCTTCAATGCCCGGACCGAGTTGCTGAACCAGCTGTTCCTCGTCGCGGCGACGAACAACGCGCTCGACACCCTGAAGACGCAGCAGAACGAGGTCTGGTACTACCGGTTCGACTGGGACGAGGAGCCCGCGCCGTTCAACGACATCTACGGCGCCGCTCACGCGTTCGACCTGCCGTTCATCTTCGGCACCTTCGGCCCGTCGCTGTTCTCGAAGGTCGCGAACTCGACCGCCAACCGGCCGGGTCGGCTCGCGCTCTCGCAGGCGATGATGGACAGCATCGGCGCCTTCGCGCGCAACGGCGACCCGAACGCGCCGCAGGCTCTCGGCGTTGCCTGGCCGGCATGGCCCTCGAAGCTGATCTTCGACGCCACCGCCACCGCGAAGGACATCTCGATCGAATGAGTCGATCGAAGATCGGGCCGCGAAAGCGGCCCGATCTTTTGAGCACGCGGCCTCAGGGCCGCAAACAGAAAAGGGCCCCGAGGGGCCCTTCTTCATTTCGGCGGTTCAAGCCCGGCGGTTGGCGCGCCTGCGCGCCGCGGCGACCAGGCCGAGGCCGACGCTCATCAGCGCGACGGTGGCCGGTTCGGGAATGGCCGGGATCGGCGGCTGGTCGATGACCTCGGCCGCAGAGCCCTGCACGCCGACGGTGAAGCCGTTCCAGAACTCGTTGGTCGAACTGCGCCAGGTGACGGTGTCGAACGCGCCGGTGAAGCGCAGCGCGCCGTGCGGCTCGCTGCCGCCGACGTTGTTGCTGTTCAGCTGGTACTCGAACTTGCCGTTGCCGAGATCGACGACGACCTTGGTCGCGCCGCCGCAACCCCAGAAGCCGCAGGCGTTGCCGTCGACACCGCCGAGGCTCAGCAGCTCGAAATCCTGGTCGAACGCGTAGCCGTTGCCGTTCAGGCTGACGAACGCGAACACCGGGTTGGCGATCGTCTGCGTGAACGTCAGCGTCTGCGTTCCGGCACGGCTCAGCGCGACGATGTCGGTACCGGTCGGCCGGTTGTCGACGAAGCTGCTCGTGTAGGGCGAGGTCGCACCGGACCCACCGGTGTAGTAGTCGGTGCCGCCGGTCGGCTGGTAGAAGCCGATGCCGTTCGGGTTCGAATAGGTCACGCCGATCGACGTCGTGTTCGTCGTGATCGTGCCTTGCGCCGTGAACGGCCCGGTCACCGCACCGGAGCTGGCACCCGTCCAGTCGGTCCAGAAGATCTGGACCGCGCTGACATCGGCACTTGCCATCCCGAGGGCGATCGCCGCAAGCGAAAATGCCGTTCTGCCGAACCGTTGGGCCTTCATGCAAATCTCCTCGAGGGGGTGAGCGCGCATCGCGGCGAGCCGCCGTGAACATCACGGCTCGAAATTATTCCGAAGCCACCATGCCATCAACCCCCGCGATTGCGGGGTTCTCGGCCCTCGGATGCCGGATTGCCAGCACCCGGGTTTCAGCACCCGCCGGGTCGAACAGCGCGTCGGCGAGCATGCGGCTTGCCAACAGCGATGCCTCGACGGCCGCTCAGCGCAATGCCTTGCCGGCCATCCGGATGATGTCGTCGAGCGGGTTGCCGTCGCCGTTCGCATCGAGCATCGCGCCGAGGCCGCCCGGCCGCCCGCCTCCGACCGCGGCACCGGCCCGACCGCCCAGCAGGCCGCCGAGCAGATCGCCCAGACCGCCAGCGCCTCCGCCGACACCGGCCGCACCGCCACGCTGGCGCGCCAGGTAGCCGGAGATGAGCATCGCCAGCATCGGCAGCATCTTCTGCAGCAGGCCCGGCGCGAGTCCCGATTGCGACGCGGCGTTCTGGGCGACCGCGCGGCTCACGTCCTTCGATCCGAAGATCTCGCCCAGCACGTTGTTGCCCTGGCTGACGTCGGTCGGCTGCGGTGCGAGCACCTGATCGAGCAGACCGCCGCCGCCGAGGCGCTCGAGCAGGCCGCCGAGCCCTTCGACGCCGCCCGGCTGTGCCTGCGCC
>Ga0307411_10000793_pt1 | contig 11752 bp, 5 predicted proteins | sample DK1Ometagenome_2_FD_203712 | JGI IMG/M metagenome (GOLD analysis project Ga0307411, IMG submission 203712) | Maize rhizosphere microbial communities from greenhouse at UC Davis, California, United States - DK15-O-1 | ecosystem: Host-associated > Plants > Roots > Rhizosphere > Soil | place: USA...
GAATCTTCCCGGAGGGGCGCGCCCGATCCACGCCGGGCCGGTCGACGTTGCAGAACTCACTCGACGCGCGGATCTCGTCGTTCACGGGTCAGTCACGGCCAGAAGCACCGTCTGGATCGGCCGGGTGATCTACACGGTCTACGACGTTTTGGTGCAGGAGACGTTGAAGGGCGCTCCACGAACCACCGTCTCCGTTGCCGTCGTCGGTGGAGCGCGAGGGAATGTCCGGCTCAGCGTGCCGGGCGCTCCGGATCTCCAGAACGGGGAACAAGTCGTCATCTTCGCCGCGCCACTTCAGGGCGCGACCTTCACCCCCATCGGGACATTTGATGGCATCGTCCGCGTTCGCCAGGGCAATGGTGCCGCCACGGTGGCGCCGCGTGGACGACCCGAGCCTCTGGACGACTTCCTCCAGGAAGTTCGCGCGGGAGGCCGGTGATGACTCGCCACTCAAGGAAACAGTCGCACCGTTCCTCCACTACGCTCGTCATATCGGTCTGCCTGCTGCTGGCCGTCGCCGCCGGGCTGACCAGGACGTTGCGCGCCAGCGACAACCTCGATTTCGCCATCAACGGTCAGGTCGTCGAGATCGTCTGGGACTCGCGGCTGTTCGATGGAACGCCAGGGTTTCCTGGAGCAATTGTCTGGACCCACAACCGCTCCGGGATACCGTCCAACCTCGACCCCGCTGCCTTCGAAGCGACCATCGACGCGAGTTTCAACACATGGGAGAGCGTGGACGACGGCGTCCCGGAGGAGCCACTCGTACCGGTGGTGAACTTCGGTGGGCAGAACGCGGCGACGGACGCGTTCGCGCTCGACGGCGTGAACCTGGTCGCCTGGCTACCAGACTTTCCTGACGGCACGCTGGCCGTGACCCCGTGCTGGGGGCTGGACCTGCCGACCACCACGACCACCAACGCGCAGGGACAAACCGTGTTGCCGGTAGACGGCGGGGCATCGATTCCGTTTCCCGGACCTCCGGGAGTGACCTATCCCGTTGGGACGGTCATCGATTGCGGGATGCGATTCGACAGCCTCGATCCCTGGTCGACGTCCGCCGCGCCCGACCCGGCCAGGTTCGACGTGCAGGGGGTCGCCACACACGAGGCCGGACACTTCATCGCCGTGTCCCACTCGACACTGGGTGACTTCACCGCATCGAACGCCATGAGCGCGACGATGCTCCCGGTGGTCGCGCCGGGAGACGCGAACCCGCGCACCCTGGAGGCGGACGACAAGGCGGCTGTACTTCGTATCTACGCGAGAAATCGATACAACGGCGCCGTCCCGCCCACCGTCGGGGGCCGCGGCGTGATCACCCTCAGGCTTGTAAAGGACAACGCCTGCATCCCGGCCACCGGAGTGTCGGTGGTCGCCTACCGGACGCAGGGCGGAATCAACGGCACGAACCGTGTGGAGATGTTCAGCGGGTCGCAGCTGCGCGCGGTCACGCCCCATCAGCCGTTCAATGGTTCCGTCACGTTGAACGTGCCGCCGCTGCCTGCGGGTGAGTCTTACACCCTCCATGCGAGAACCCTTGAAACGGGCTCCGGCGTGTTGGCCGCAAACCGGTACAACTACACGACCATCAACTCCAACCTGCTCGATCCGCAGAATCAGAGCCGGACGTTCGACCAGCTCGCCACCATCGACTCCCTTGCGGCGGGCGAAACGCGCGCCCTCGGCGACGTCGGGATTCTCGGCTGCACGGTGGCGGATCCGAATTCGCCGGTGAACCTCGTCGCACAATCGATCACCGCCCCCGCGACGGCGTACAGGGGAACCCAGATCCCGGTGACTTCGACCTTCAGCAACCTGGGAACTGCTGCGGCCTCTGCGTTCCAGGTCGGTGTGTACTTTTCGACCGACCAGACGATCAACCAGAGCGACATCTTCTCGGGGTTCAGCTGCTCCGTTCCGAATCTGGCGGCAGGAGCGACTTCTCAGTGCAACGGATCAGCGCCTGTTCCCTCCGGCGCCGCGCCCGGGAATTATTACGTCGGCCTCGTTGTCGATCGGCAGAATCAGGTCGTCGAGAACTCGGAGAGCGACAACGGGGTCGCCGCCGCCAGTGCGACCACGGTGCTGCCGAACCCCCTCGACCCGATCGTGAACGGTGGCTTCGAGACCGGCGATCTCACCGGGTGGACGGTCAAGGAACTGACGCCGGCATCGAATCCCAACCTCCCGCTGAGCGTGCGGCCTGCGGGCGTCGAGTATCCGGCGCCGACGTTCACGGTGTTTTCGTTCCCGTTCCTGATCACGCTCGACTACTTCACCAGCGCGCCGACCGAAGGCCAGTACGCCGCGCTGAACGATTTCAACGGCAACGATACGTCGACCGACCCATCGACGTTCATCAACCGCCGCGAGTTGTATCAGGACATCACCCTGCCCGCGTCGACGACCACGCTGGAGTTCGACTACCGTGCGGCGTGGGAGCTGTTTCGGTTCGGCAACACGCAACCGCGGACGTTCAGCGTGGAAATATTGCCGGTCGGCGGCGGGCAGGCCCTGTTGACGCGGAACATCCTGGTCGCGCCGATTAACACCTACGAAGAAGACACCGACAACCCGTCCGGCGGGGAGGGCGACTACCCGCCGGCCGTGATCGACCTGAGCGCGTTTGCGTCCCAGAGCGTGCGGTTGAAGTTCGTCTGGAACGTTTCCGAGCCCGGAACCGGCTTCGCCTTCTTCCAGCTGGACAACATCCGACTGAATACCAGCTCGGTGCCGAGCAACGTCGCGCCGGTGGTCACGATTACGGCGCCGGCCAATGGCTCGAGCAGCGCCGTGGGTCAGCCGGTCACATTCACCGGGACGGCCACCGATACGGAGGATGGCAGCCTCACGGGCAACATCGCATGGGTGTCCAGCCGGGACGGCGCGATTGGCTCGGGCGGTACGTTCTCGACTAGCGCGCTCACCGCCGGCTCGCACACCATCACTGCGTCGGTCACGGACTCCGGTGGGCTGCCGGGATCGGCGTCGATCGCGATTACCGTGAACACCGCCAACACCGCGCCGATCGCCGCAAACAGGAGCGCGACGACCGTTGTCGGAACCGGGGTGACGGTTTCCATGGGCGCCACGGACGTGGAAAGCTGCGACCTGACGTTCTCCGTCGTGCAGCCGCCGTCGAGCGGCACGCTTGGCGCCATTGCGAACGACGCATGTGTGTCGGGTAGTCCGAACAGCGACACCGCGCGCATCACCTACACACCTGCCGCAACCGGAACCCACACGTTCACATACAAAGCCAGCGACGGCGTGACAGACAGCAATATCGCCACGGTCACGATCACCGGGACTGCAGCACCGCCCGCGGCGACGATGCACGTTGGTGATTTGGACGGTTCCAACCTGAATCTGGGACGTGGCTCGTGGAGGGCCACGGTGACTGCGACGATCCACGACTCGAATCACGCTCCGCGATCGGGCGCGACGGTGACCGGGCTGTGGAGCGGCGGGGTGAGCGGTTCGGGGAGCTGCACGACGGACGGCGCCGGCCGGTGCAGTATCTCCAGCGCCTCGATCGCCAACGCGAAGAAAAACGCGACGTTTACGGTGACCAGCGTCACGAACACCTTGACCTACGCTGCCGTCGATAATCACGACCCCGATGGGGACAGCAACGGAGGAACGGCGATCACCGTGCAGAAGCCGTAGGCGTGGACGATACTCGTGGGGCGAGCCTTTCAGGCTCGCCTCGCGAACCCGAAGGGTTCGCGCCACCGCACCGTGATCGGTTACGGCACCCTGAACTCCCCGTTCGGGGGAGGCATCACGGCTTTTTCCTGTGGACGCGGCACCTGCGCGAGCCAGCCGTACGGAATGCGGTAGGACCGGTAGATCGTCCCCACGCGGCCGCCGGTGAGCGGCGGGTGCATGTACTCCCAGACGATCTGGCGGTCGCTGGTCACCTCGAAGAGCCGGCCGCTGGCGCCTTCGGTGATCAGCGTGTTGCCGTTCGGCAGCCGCTGCATGCCGCTGATGTTAGTGCTGAAGAACTGGCCCGGGGCAGTGTACGACCAGACCACCTTAAGCGATACCGGATCGATCTCGAGCACGCGCGAATTCGGCCGCGCGTAGATGCCGACGCCCCGCGCTGCCGTCCCTGTCGGATCGCCGTAGCCGCTTGGTCCGCCGTTGTCGAACACGAGAAGATTGCCGGCACCGGGCAGCCCTTTTGGAATCAGATGGGCGTGATGCTGCCCGATGATCTGGCCGATCGCGCGCAGCGCGTCGGACTCGAGGAAGTCCGGTCCCAGCCGCCAGACGATCGAGCCATCCCGGGCAACGATGGCGATGAGGCTGGCTTCGCGACTGCTGATGATGACGTTGTTCGGAGCAAAGCGCCTGTCGCCCGCGTCGAACCAGCGGTTGGGACCGACGTAGGTGGCTGAATTCAGATGCAGCCAGTCGAAGGCCGCTGCAGCACCGCGGCCGGGAGCCCCTGCACCACCGCGGCCCGCGGCTGCGCCCCCGGCGCGGCCAGGAGCCGCAGCACCCCCAGCGCGGCCAGGAGCCGCGGCGCCACCGGCGCGGGCACCACGAATCGCGGCGCGTGCTCTGGCATCGAAGCCCATCTCGTTGATGTGATCGCCGGCGGCCCACTGCCACACGATGTCGCCCTTCGGCGAGACCTCGATGATGCGGTCATCCTGCAGCAGCACGTCGGCGATCTCGGGAAGACGGCGATCGGTGTGCGTGAGCACCAGCGTGTTGCTGCCTGAGCGCGCCGGCGTCGCCTCTGGTGAATAGTACCCAGCCGGGAAGTCCTCGCGCTGCCAGTCGTGGTGCTGCCGCAGCGACTGCGTCGTCTTGCCGTCGTTCGTCTCGATCTGCTCATTGCGGTCAAGCCGCCAGATCACGCTGCCGGCGAAGTCGCGCTGCACCAGCTCCAGCGACTCCTGCCGCCCGGGACGGGCGCCAACCGGCGCGATCACGTCGCCGTTCGGCAGCACCCGGACCGGTCCGCCCGCTGAATTGTTGAAGCCGTCCCATTGCTTGACAATCCGTCCGTTCATGTCCATGACGATCGCCGCCTGCGTGCCGAGCGGCGACAGCACATTGAAGCCGTTCCAGGCACGCGCCGGGTCGTAGGTCGTCGTGCCGGTCGGAAAGACCGACTGACCGGCCAGCCCGAGGACGGACGCAAACATCACGGCAAACGCCGTCAGCGCAAGTGTTCTTCGCATACGGGACGGATTCTAACGCGGCAAATCGCAAGGACCGCCGAAATCAGCACAGCGCTGCCGCCATCGCCTGAAGGGATTTAGCGAGGCTCAAGCCGATGGCCAGAACCGTCAGGACGGTGTCGTTCGGTGTCGTTCGGTATCGTTCAGCGGGTGGCCTTGGCGGCGATCAGCGACTCGATCAGCTTGACCGTCTCAGGATGCGGATCGCCGGCCGCCTGCCGGACCCCGGGCACGCCGATGCCCTTCGCCAGATCGAGCGGCGTGCGATCGTTGGCGTCCTTCGCCTGAAGATCGGCGCCGTGCTCGGCGAGGAACTTGACGAACGGCGTGAAGCCGCGCTGTGCGGCGCCGTGCAGCGCCGTCTGATGCGGCACGGCGTAGGGACTCGGTACCTGGCTCGGACGTCCGCGCAGCCGGATGCCGTATTCGGCGGCTGCTGACGCCCCTTCGGGGACGACGGCTCTGCGCTCGGTCACCATGCGCGCGTTGACGTCCGCGCCCGCGTCCACGAGCAGCTTCATCGTCGCCAGCACCCCCTCGGTCGTGCGATTGCGGCCGCGTGTCACGCGGTCGCCGAACTCGACGCCGGCGGCCGCCATCAGCGGCGTCACCCCTTCCTTGCTCGGCAGATCGACGAGCGCCTTGTGCTTGAGCAGCAGCTCGACGAACGGCGCGTCGCCGGCGCGAGCAGCGCGCAGGAGGGCGGTCGCCCCCTGCATGAGAATGGCGTCGCCACCGCGATCCTGCGGCACGTCGCGGTACGGCGGGCGACGCTTGAGCCGGATGTTCGGATCGGCTCCGGCCTCGAGCAGCATCCGCGCGACGTCGAGCGCGGTCGTCGAATCCTCACTTGGGATCACTGCCATCGCGCCGTTGCCCTTGACCGGCAGCGTGCTGACGTCCGCGGCCATGTAGACCGGCGAACGTCCGAAGAGATCCCACTTGTTCACGTCGGCGCCGGCCTTGATCATGAACGCCGCGAACTCGAAGTGGAGGTTGAGCAGCGCCATGTTGAGCGGCGTGATCCGCTCCGGGTCCTCGAGGTCGGGATCGGCGCCGGCGGCGATCAGGTGACGCGCACAGTCCACGCATCCTTCACGCGCCGCATAGAGCAACGGGGTGAACCCGCCCTTGTTCATGTCCTTCGGCCGCGGTTCGGTGATGACCTTGCGTTCCCACTGCCGGACCACGCCGCGGGCATTGAGGTCGGCGCCCTTCGACGCCAGGAACTTCACCATCTCGGCCTGGCCCTGCGCGGCCGCCCACATCAACGCCGACTGGCCGCCGAAGGCTTCCGTGGCGTTGACGTCGGCGTGGGCTTCGACGAGCAGCCTCGCGGCATCGACGTTGCCGCTGCGTGCCACCGCCATCAGCGGCGTCTCCCCTTCGGGGTTCTTCGTGTTGGGATCCGCACCGGCCTTGAGCAGCGCGTCGATCACCGGCGCGGAACCGATGATTGCCGCCTCGGTGATCGCCGTCGTGCCGAGCTGGTTCTTCGATTTCACGTTCGCGCCGGCCTTGATGAGCGTCCGCACCAGGTCGGCGTCGCCGTTCGACGCCGCGTACATGACTGCGGTCGTGCCGTCGGGACCGGGTGTGTTCGGATCGGCGCCCTTCGACAGCATGCGGGTGACCGCCGCGCGATCGCCGCGCTCCGCGGCATCGAGCAGCGTCGGTTCGGCGGCTGATGCACCACTGGAAACAGCGAGTACGGCCACGAACGTGATCCGTGGGGTGACCCTTGTCAGGCTCGCCACGCGAACCCGACAGGGTTCGCGCCGCGATCGGAGAAAGTGCATCATCAGATCTCCGAGAAGATCCCGCCGCTGTCGCCGAGCTTTTCGACCGGGATGTTGTTGCGATCGAACAGCGTCACGAGCAGATCGGCAAAGCGCGAATCCTGCGGGTATTTCACGTGCTGACCGCCCTTGATCTTTCCGTTGGCGTGGCCGAGGATCGCCGCCGGCAGCGGATCGTTGTTGTGCCGATCGCTGTTGCTCATGTTGCTGCCGAACAGAATCGTCGAATGGTCGAGAACCGTTCCGTCGGCCTCCTTGGCCTTCGACAGCCGGTCGACGAACTTCGCGAACACCTCGCTGTGGTAGCGCTGAATCTGTACCAGCCGCTCCATCTTCTGCGCGTTGTTGCCGTGATGCGACAGCGGATGGAACCCTTCGGCGATGCCGAGGTTGGTGTAGGTGCGCATGCTCGCTTCGCGGTCCATCGAGAAGGTGATGACGCGCGTGATGTCGGCCTGGAATGCCAGCGCCATCAGGTCGAACATCAGCTTGAAATGATCGGTCAGGTCGTTGGGCGTGCCGACCGGCGCATCTGGAATCTCCAGCCGCGACATGTCCTGTTGCGTCGCCATCTGCACACGCCGCTCGATCTCGCGCACGGAGTCGAGGTAATCGCCGACGACGACGCGGTCTTTGACGCCGAGGCTGGCCTGCAGCCGCGCCGCTTGATCCTTGACGCGATCGAGGATGCTGCCGGTCTCGTGGAGGATCGCGGCGCGCTCCTTGTCGGTGTCACCGTGCCCGAAGAGCTTCTGGAACACCGCACGCGGATTGCCTTCCTGCGGCAGCGACTGCGTCGGCGTCCGCCACGCCAGCCGCGCGCCGCCGAGGGCGGTCGTCAACTCGAGCGAGGGGACGCGCGTCTCCTGGCCGATGTGCCGCGCCGCCAGCTGGTCGGCGCTGACGCCCCAGTCCGCGCCGTTGGTGCCGCGGTCCCACGGCTTGACGCAGGTCAGCCACGTCATCTCGATGTAGCCGTGCGGCTCCGGTGTCTCCGCCGGCTTGTTGCGCAGCCCGGAGACGATCGTCAGGTGCTGGCGGAACGGTTCGAGCGGCTGAAGGATCGGCGACATCTCGTAGTTGGCGCCCGTCCCCGCCGGCGACCATTTGTCCATGATCGCGCCGTGCGGGAAGCCGATGAACGCGAACCGCTTCGGCGGCGCGCCGGCCGGCGTCTGCGCCCACGCAGTGGACGCCGGGTTCATCGCGTCCAGCAGTGGAAGCGCGATGGTTGCCCCGACACCCTTCAGGACCGCGCGACGCGAGATGTGCTTTTTGAAGACGTGCATGCGAATCTCCGTTAACAGTTCACGCTTCCGGGTTCCCGCTTCTCAGTTCGTGTTCAGCTTCGGTTCCGTGTTCGGGGTTCGCTGTTCGGCGTCTTTTGCCGTCCGATTTCCTGCCGGCGCCGGCTGTGCCACGCGGCGCATGCGGAACTGCTCGCTCTTCACCACCGCCTGGACCAGCGACGAGAACCGGTAATCCGTCGCCGCCGCGCCGCGGACGATGCGGCGGACGGTCGGCATGTCGTAGTACTCAAGTTTGCGCCCGGTCGCGTAGGTCAGCAAGCCTTCTGTGAACGTCTGCACGAACTGCTCAGGGCGGCGCAACAGCGCGTTCCGCACGTCGTCCGGACCGTTCAGCGGGGTGCCGTCCGGCAGCTGTCCGGTGGCGTCGATCACGGCGCCGGCATAGCGATCGCGGTCGCGCCACATGCCGGTGGCGTCGAAGTTCTCGAGCGCGAGGCCCAGCGGGTCCATGACCGCGTGGCACGACGCGCAGGTCGGGCTCGCGCGGTGTTTCGCGATCATCTCGCGGACGGTGAGCGCCTTCTGCGTCCCGATGTCCTTCTCGTCGAGCGTCGGGACGTCGGGCGGCGGCGTCGCCGGCGGCACGCCAACCAGATGTTTCAGGATGAACGCGCCGCGAAGCACGGGTGAGGTGCGATTCGGATAGGCTGCCGCCATCAGTACCGCGCCCTTGCCGAGCAGCCCCCATCGCGCCGACTGCGCGAGCTCGACGCGGCGGAAGCGATCGCCCTTCACATCGGTGATGCCGTAGTGGAGCGCCACGCGCTCGTTCAAAAACGTGTGCGTCGCGCGGAGCAGATCGACCACGCTGCGATCTTCGCGGAAAATGCTGTCGGCGAAGAGCACCAGCTCCTCGTTGAAGTCGTCGCGCGGATCGGAGCGGCCGGACGCGTACGGGAAGACCGACGAGTCCGGCACGATCTCGTCGAGCCGCTTCATGTCCAGCCACTGCGGCACGAAGTTGCCGGCCAGCGTCAGCGCCCGCGGGTCGGCCAGCATCCGCTTGACCTGCCGGTCGAGCACCGAGGCGTCCTTCAACTTGCCGTCGATCGCCAGCTGCAGCAGTTCGTCGTCCGGAATCGTGCTCCAGAGGAAGAACGACAGCTTCGACGCCAGCTCGAGATCGCTGATGGCGTAGGTCTGACCGGTGCGCGTGTTCGCCGGCAGGTGCTCGGTGCGGTAGAGGAAGAACGGACTGGCGAGCAGGCCGGTGATGGCGCTGCGAATGCCTTCGTCGAACCCCCCGGCCTTGACACCCTCCGCGTAGTACGCGAACAGCTCGTTGACGTCCTCGGCAGCGACCGGCCTGCGGTAGGCGCGCTTGGCCATCGTCGCGATGATCTGTCTGGCACACTTCGCCTGCGCCTCGGGTGTCGCGCCGGCCGCGGGTGTGCACGCGAAGATTCGTTGACGGCTGGGCGTCGCGGTGAGCCCCTTGGCGTTGAACGGCCCGCGCAGCTGGAACGAGCTGACGCGATAGAACCGGTCCTGCCCGCCGCCCGCGGCGAACATCTGCAGCTGATCGTCGGACTCGGCGAAAGTGCGGCGCTTGAAGGTCACGCCAATCCGGTGCGGCCCGGCGGTGGCGAAGAACCGGATGTTCTTCAGCTTGGCGTTGGCCTTGTCAAGCGCGCCGTTCTGCACCTGATCGTAGAGCTTCATGTCCTCTTCGCCGCCGATGACCGTCTCGTAGACGATCTTGTTGTCGAGCGTCACGACGAGCGGGTTCTCGAACTCCATCCCGTTGCCCCAGATGTGAGTTGCCATGTCGGCCACATCAACGACGTACTCACCGTCAGCGGGCAGATCGGCCTGGCCGAGGATCCCGCCGCGTGTTCCAAGCGGGAGGCCGGGGACGTGCGTGAGCTGCTGGCCGGGGCCGGCGCGGAACGTCCAACCGCTCGGCCTCGCGTCCGGCCGCCCCATCGCCTTGACGGCCACCAGCCGCGCGGCGAGGACGTACTGTTCGATGAACGACGGCGAAACCTGCAGCGCCTCGGCGATGTTGTCGAACCCTTCCGCGGTGTCGTCAGCGGGAAGAATCGTGGCGGCGTCGAAATCCACCGCCAGCAGATCGCGGACGGCGTTCGTGTATTCCTTTCGGTTCAGGCGGTGCAGGACGATCGTGTCGCGCACGTGTGCCTGGCCGGCAGCACGGTCGAGCGTGGTCTCGAGCCACGCGACGAGCGAGTCCACCGCCGCGGGCGCCGGCTGCCGCGCGCCAGGCGGCGGCATGACTCGGCCGCGCATCTTGCGCACCGCCTTCTCGAACACCTCGGCATGCTGGCCGATGCTCTCGGCAGTGAGACCCTGGAAGCTGACGCCTGCGGTCTTCGTGCGGTCGTTATGGCACCCGACGCAGTACTGATTGAGGGTGGCGAGATGCGTCTGCGCGTCGCTCGCCGTCGTAGTGTCCGCCTTCAGGCGGACCTCGGGCGATTGCGTCGCAGCTGGCTGCGATGAGGCCGGCGCCTGCGGTGCCGTGAACACAGCCGTCATCGACGTCACGAAAACGGCGCTCGCCAGCGCAATAACACTTCGCACCCTTCGCACCTCTTGAACCTCTTGAACCCCTTGAACCCTAAGCGTCAGGCGACAAATACGCCCACAAACTCTCGAACGAGCGGCGGACGAATTCGTCGGCATTTCCATACTGCGCCTCGAATTCCTTCGCCGGCCTGGCCTCGACCGCTTCACCGGGGCCGCGACCCTTGTTCAACAACTGCGTCAGACGATCGTAGAGCGTCTGATACATGTCGAACTGCTTCTTCAGATCCTCGACGCTCAGCACCGGCCCGCGTCCCGCCACGATCCGCGTCTTCTCGTTGGTCAGGCTCAGCACCCGCTGCAGGCCGCCAACCATCCCGCCAATCCATCCACCCGTCGTCCAGTCGACGGCCGGCCATCCCTCGCCCGAGATCACGTCTCCTACCGCGAGCACGTTCTGCTGCGGGAAGTGCACGTACAGATCGCCGTCCGTGTGCGCGCAGTCAGGGATGTAGCCGTAACGGATTCCTGAGTCCAGCTGTCCCTTGTCGTAAAACGTCTTGTTCGGCTGCGCGATCTTCGGCAGCCGGTTGAACGTCCGACCGTTCCACGGCCAGGTCACGTCGGCCGCCAGCCAGAGGCGCGTGTTCTCCTGCGCGATGATCGTCTTCCCGGCTTTGCCGATCTGTTCGTTCAGTCCGGTCTGCTCCGGATGCCAGTGAGTATTGAACAGCGTGTGAACCTGTCCACCGCCCGGGAGACCCGCGACCGCTTTCATGACCGCATCTGCAGCCCGCGCCGATCCGCCATCGACGAGCAGCACCCCCGCGCTGCTCGTATGCGCGACGACGTTCGCCTCGCCGGGGATCCGGATGACGAAGAGATCGTCGGCAAGCCGAACCGTCTCCGTCGCGCTCTGGGCCTGCCCGCCGAACACCCGCGTGCCGACGCC
>Ga0307411_10000795_pt1 | contig 11744 bp, 12 predicted proteins | sample DK1Ometagenome_2_FD_203712 | JGI IMG/M metagenome (GOLD analysis project Ga0307411, IMG submission 203712) | Maize rhizosphere microbial communities from greenhouse at UC Davis, California, United States - DK15-O-1 | ecosystem: Host-associated > Plants > Roots > Rhizosphere > Soil | place: USA...
AGTTGAGTCGTTTGGCGATCGCGGTGACCACCAGCGCGCCGAGGAACAGCAGGAGTAGCTCGGGTCCGTGCATGCGCACATCTTGCGCCAGGATGGCGGGTATGACCTGTCCTCACGTGAACGACCTCCCGGTCGAGGTGTCCCCGGACTCGGCCGTGGGCTGCTCCGACTGCGTCGCCCTCGGCGAGCGCAACTGGGCGCACCTGCGGATGTGCCTGTCCTGCGGGCACGTGGCCTGCTGCGACTCCAGCCCGCACCAGCACGCGACCGCGCACTTCAAGGCCGAGGAGCACCCGGTCATGAGGTCGTTCGAACCCGGTGAGGACTGGCGCTGGTGCTTCGTGGACGGCCGGGTCGTGCTCTAGGGCCAGGCTTTACATTCCCTTTAGACGATCGCTCCGCTGGGTGACCTGCGCCATGGATAACCTGCCGAGGAGGTAGTGAGGCGCGACACAAGGGAGTGCGCGTGGCCAGCTCGATCCAGCCCGTCAGCGCGTCTGACGAGGAGAAGCCCGACGTCGACAAGCTCGTCACGGAGTTCGACGAGGAACGACCGTGCCGCACCCTGTCGCCGAAGTGGGAGCGGGCGCTGTGGATCGCGGGTCTCGCGGTGGCGCTGCTCGTGCTCAAACAGGTGTTCGCGCCCTTCAGCAAGGGCAACCAGTACTACCTGGTGATCTTCCTCGCGGTGACCTTGCCGCTGGTCTTCCTGTGCTACCGGCCAGGGCGGAAGTTCGGCGGGGACGATCCCGGACCGCTCGACTGGGTGCTCGCGGTCGTGTCGTTCGCCGTCGGCTGGTACCCGATGCTCGGCGGGTTCGACGCGTTCCTCGACCGGCAGGGCCAGCTGACGACCCTCGACGTCGTGGCGGGCGGGCTGCTGCTCGTGCTGATCCTGGAGGCGTGCCGCCGGACGACCGGCTGGGTGCTGCCGGTCGTGTGCCTGGTGTTCATCGCCTACGCCTACTACGGCGGCTTCCTGCCGCCGGGCTGGACGATCGCCCACTCCGGGGTGGACTTCAGCCAGATCATCAACGGCTTCTACAACGACGCCAGCGGTTTCTACGGCACACCGCTGGACGTGGCGGCCACCTACATCGTGCTGTTCACGATCTACGGCGCGGTGCTGAACGCGTCCGGCGCGGGCAAGTTCTTCGTGGACATCAGCTTTTCGGCGTTCCGCAACTCGCGCACCGCGCCCGGCCGCACCGCCGCGACCGCGGGCTTCCTGCTCGGCACGGTCTCCGGTTCCGGTACCGCGACGACGGTGAGCCTCGGCGCGGTCACCTGGCCGATGCTGCGCAAGGCCGGGTACCCCAGGGAGAACGCGGGCGGACTCCTCGCGGCCTCGGGGATCGGCGCGATCCTGTCCCCGCCGACGCTCGGCGCGGCCGCGTTCATCATCGCCGAGTACCTCCAGACGTCGTACCTGCAGGTGTTGATCTGGGCCATCGTGCCGACGCTGCTGTACTACCTGGGCATCGCGCTGGCCGTGGAGGCCGACGCGCGCCGGTTCGGCGCCAAGCCGGTCGAGGTCGACGCGCCGAGCCCGTGGCAGCTGCTCAAGCAGGGCGGCTACCACTTCCTGTCGCTGGGCATCATCGTCGTGTTCCTGGCGCTGGACATCCCGCCGTACGCGGCCGTGGTCTACGCGAGCGGCGTCGCGGCGCTGTTCGCGCTGATCACCTACCGCAAGGACTGGCGCGGCTGGCTGCGCATGGTCGCGGACTCGCTGTCGACCGGCGTGCGCAGCGCCCTGCCGGTGATCGCGGTGTGCGCCGCGGCGGGCGTGATCACCTCGACCATCACCAAGACCGGGCTCGGCCAGGTGCTCGCGTCGACGCTGGTCAGCGCGGCCAAAGCCATCTCGGCCAACCCGACGGCCGTGCTGATGCTGACAGCCGTGTTCGCCGCGCTGGCGGTGAGCGTGCTCGGCCTGGCGGTGCCGGTCACCGCGTCGTTCATCATCTCGTGGGTGGTGATCGGTCCGGCGCTGATCGACCTCGGCGTGCACGAGGCCGAAACCGCGATGTTCATCTTCTACTACGCGGTCCTGTCCGAGGTGACTCCGCCGACAGCGCTCGCGGCCGTCGCCGCGGCCGCGATCACCGGCGGCGACGTGATGAAGACGATGTGGCAGACGTGGAAGTACACGCTGCCCGCGTTCCTGGTGCCGCTGGCGTTCGTGCTGACCGACCACGGGTCGTCGTTGCTGCTGCGCGGCTCGCTGCTGGACTCGCTGTGGGTCGCGGTGGTGTCCGCGCTGGGCGTCGCCGCGCTGGCCGTGCTGACCGGCGGCTGGCTGTTCGGCCGAGCGGGCTGGCCCGAGCGCCTGCTCTGCGTGCCCGCCGCACTGCTCCTGCTCTACCTGCAGCCGATCACCATCGGCCTCGGGTTGGGATTCCTCGTTCTGGCCGTTGGCCTGCACCTCGTCCTACGTCGGAGGTACCAAGATGCGTAACTTGATGTTCCGGATAGCCGTGGGCACGGTCGCTGTCGGTCTGCTCGCCGCGGGCTGCGGCGGCAAGCGGGCGGACAACGCCACCGCGGGCCAGACGACGAGCTGCGAGGCTGGCGAGGGCAGGGTCACCATCGCCACCGGCAACGCGGGCGGCGTGTACTTCCCTGTCGGCGGCGGCCTGGCTCAGCTGATCAGCGCCAACACGAAGCTCAAGGCCAACGCGGCGGAGACCGGCGCGTCGGTGCAGAACATCCAGCAGCTCGTCGCGGGCGACTACGACCTGGCGTTCTCGTTGGCCGACACGGCCGCCGACGCTGTGAACGGCAAGGGCGCGTTCGACGGCAAACCGCAGAAGGTTCAGGCGCTGACCAGGCTGTACTCGAACTTCACCCAGGTGCTGGTCCGGACCGACAGCGGGATCAACAGCATCGCGGACATGAAGGGCAAGCGGATCTCCACCGGCTCGCCGAAGTCCGGCACCGAGGTGATCGCGAACCGGCTGCTGCAGGCCGCGGGCATCAACCCGGAGTCCGACGTCCAGGCGCAGCGGCTGGACCTGACCAAGACCGCGGACGGCATGAAGGACGGCAGCATCGACGGCCTGGTGTGGTCCGGCGGCCTGCCGACCGCGCAGATGACCGACATCACCACCTCCCTCAAGGAGAAGGTGAAGTTCATCGACATCACGCCGCAGCTCGACGCGCTCAAGAAGATCAACCCGGTCTACGCCAAGGGCACGATCCCGGCGGCGACCTACGCGCAGCCCGCCGACGTCCCGACAGTCGTCGTGCCCAACGTGCTGCTCGTCCGCGCGGACTTCCCCGACGGCAACGCCTGCGCCATCACCAAGCTGATCTTCGACAAGAAGGCCGACCTGGAGAAGGTGCACCCGGCGGCCAAGGACATCGTCAAGGACAAGGCCACCGACACCGATCCGGTCCCGCTGCACCTCGGCTCGAAGCAGGCGCTGCTCGATAAGTAGATTTCGTCAACTAGGCTGCCGCATCGTGCGTGTCCTGGTCATCGGGTCTGGCGCCCGTGAACATGCCCTTGTCCTCGCTTTGGCGCGGGATCCGGAGGTGATCGCGCTGGCCTGCGCGCCGGCTAACGCCGGTATCGCGGGCCTGGCGGAGATCTACGGGGTCGACGTCGGCGACGCCGGGGCTGTCGCCGCCCTGGCCAAGGAGTGGAACGCCGACCTCGTCGTGGTCGGTCCCGAGCAGCCCCTGGTGGTGGGCGCGGCCGACGCCGTGCGCGCCGCGGGCATCCCGTGCTTCGGGCCGTCCAAGGAAGCCGCCCGGATCGAGGGCTCCAAGGCGTTCGCGAAGGACGTCATGAGCGCCGCGGGCGTCCCCACGGCAACCAGCGAAATCGTCGACAACCCGGCTCGGCTCGACGCGGCACTCGCCCGCTTCGGGCCGACCTGGGTGGTCAAGGACGACGGCCTGGCCGCGGGCAAGGGCGTCGTGGTGACGAAGGACCTGGCCCTGGCCAGGGCGCACGCGATGACGCTGCTCGACGGCGGCCACCCGGTGCTCCTCGAGTCGTTCCTGGACGGACCGGAGGTGTCGCTGTTCTGCCTGGTGGACGGCAAGACCACGGTCCCGCTGCTGCCCGCGCAGGACTTCAAGCGCGTTGGTGACGGCGACGCCGGGCCGAACACGGGCGGCATGGGCGCCTACGCCCCGCTGCCCTGGGCGCCGGAAGGCATGGTGGACGACATCGTCGCCCGCTGCGTCCAGCCCGTGGTCGACGAGCTGGCCGCGCGCGGCACCCCGTTCACCGGGCTGCTCTACGCCGGTCTGGCGCTGACCTCCGACGGCCCGTCGGTGATCGAGTTCAACTGCCGCTTCGGCGACCCGGAGACGCAGTCGGTGGTGACGCTCCTGCGCACCCCGCTGGCCAAGCTGTTCCTCGCCGCGGCGCAGGGCACGCTGGACGCGCACCCGCCGCTGGACTGGGCGGACGGCTACGCGGTGACGATCGTCATCGCGGCCGAGGGCTATCCGGGCAGGCCGCGCACGGGCGACGTGATCGGCGGAGCGGAAGGCGAAGGCGTCCTGCACGCGGGCACCCGCCGCCGCGAAGACGGGGCGGTGGTCTCCAACGGCGGCCGCGTCCTGTCGGTGGTGGGCACGGGAGACACGCTGGACAGCGCCCGAGCAGATGCCTACCAGCGCGTCGCCGGAGTGCACCTGACCGGCTCGCACCACCGAACGGACATCGCCCGCCGCGCCGCCGAAGGCGCGATCACCGTTCCCTAGTACTCCTTGCGAGGCGAACTCGCCGGCGAACGGCTCACCTTCTCGCCCGACCAAGCTTTGTCGGCGTGGACGGTCGCGGTGCCGCCGCCTGCGTTTAGGTGATCCCCTTTGACGATGTCTGCCCTCCTCGGCAGAACCGTTGCGTACGGTACACAGAAGGTCGCACAGAGTCAGTAGGTCGGCGCAGTTGCGCGCTCCCAGTCGCAGCGGTGGAACCAACACCGGGTGGTCTTCGTCTAACGACAGGTGTCTCCTACGCGGGCGTTGGTAGCCTGCGAAGAGGGACCGGACTGTTACCGAACGTACGGGGGTTGGGCGACGTGGCAGAGGACAACGCGAACGCGGGGGCGATCCTCGGCGCAGTCGGCGGTCTCGGTGGCGTCATGGGAGCAGTTGTCGGCGCGGTGCGAGTCGCCGAAGACGCACTGGGCAAGATGTTCACCTCGACCGAGGCGTCAGCCCAGAAGTTCGAAGTCAAGAAGGAAACCGTCCTCCAATCGGGCAAACTTATCAGCGATCAAGCAGACTTGCTGTTGGACAAGTTGTCCGTGGCCGTTCAACGCCTCCGGGTCGATGTCGACGGCGAAGTGAATGGCAAGATCGCCGCTGCGTGGAACTCTCGTCTGATCGTCGGCGATGAGTCGTACGCGGGTCGAGTCCGCCAGTACGCCGCGAGCCTCAAGAACCTGTCTGTCCAGTTGCGCGATGCCGCGACACAGTACGGATTCAGTGATGAAGAGATCAAAGCGTCGTTCGGAGACAAGGGTGCCGCGTAATTCCAGGGTCGGCGCAGCCGGCTTGTTGTTCGCTGGCCTGTTGTTGGCTGCGTGCACGAGCCAGGTACCGGGCAACGCAGGTGGCGAGACCGGTGCGGCGACCACCACCCAGTCGACCTCCTCGGCCAAGCCTCCGGTACGTCCGAGCGCGATCAAAGTAGACGGGTTGGACCCTTGTCAGGGCCTTACCGCTGACCAAATGAAGCAACTGGCGGTTGACCGGTCCGTTCGCAATGACACTGACCTGGTCAAAAAAAGTAAAGTGCCGGTTTGTCGATTCAGTTCTCGTGCGACGGGCAACGGTTACAGTGTCGGCTACATCGCAGACGAGAGTCTCGACTACTGGCGCAGTGGCGGCGGAAACGTCGACAAGAAGAACGTCCAGATAGCTGGATACGATTCAATCCGGATCAATCTCAGTGGTGCAAGCGCCGACTGCAGCTTCTGGATTGACGTTGCTGATGGTCAGATGCTTTACGTCGACTACATTCCTCTTGATACACAGTCGCTTGACGAGGTTTGTGCGAAAGCTCAGCAGGGTGCGGAAATGGCGCTCGCGACGCTCAAGACTTTGCGGTGAGGGGGAGTAATGTCCTACGAGCAGATTCCCGACTTCCGGTTTGACGGGTACGACAACGACGGGCTGTCGAAGCTGGTCAAGGATTTCAGCAGCAGCAATGGCGCGCAGGCTTTCGGCGAGGCGTCGACAGCGTTGCGTGAACTCGCCGACGAGTTGAAGCACACCGACGACCTGTTGCGGGCCGAACTCGCCAAGCTCGGCATCGACTGGGTCGGCGCGGCGGGCGACAACGCGGGCAAGACCATCACCGCGTCCGCTGACCACGGCACCGGGAGCACCGACGCGGGTCAGGAAATTTCCACCGCCACGATGGACCAGAGCGACGCCGACAGCCGGGCGCGCAACAGCATGCCGCAGCCCGCAGCTCTGCAGGGGCCGACGAACACCAACGCGTGGGACGACGTCAACGACTTCTTCGGCAACGAGACCGACAACGCCAAGAAGGTCAAGGAGACCAACGCCGCGCGGCAGCAGACCATCGACAGCCTCAACGGCTACGTCGGCAACAGCCAGAGCGCGCTGGACGGGTTCCGCGATCCGGGCAAGCCGCCGAACTTCGAGGTCACCACCACGTCGTCGGTGATCAGCACGCCCGGTGGCAGCGGTATCCCCGGCCACGTCGGGCCCACCGGCATCCCCGGTGGCGTTCCCGGCGGTGTGCCCGGTGGCATCGGCAGCATTCCCGGCGGCGGCAACAACGCCGCGCTGCCTCCTCAGCTGCCCGGCGGCTCGTCCGGCATCAACCCGCAGATCCCCGGCACCGCCGGGGCCGCGCCCACCGGTCCGGCGCTGCCCAAGGTTCCCGGTTCCATGTCCGGCCTCGGGCTCGGGCTCGGCCTGGCCGGTGCGGCGGGCCTCGGCGCGGCCGCGGCGACAGCGCGCGGTGGTCGGGTTGTCCGCGGGCCTTCCGGTGGTGCGGCCGCCAAGCCCGGTGCCACCCCGCCCGCCGCCACCGGCAAGGGCGGCGCCGGTGCGGGCGTCAAGCCCGGTATGCCCGGTGGCGCGCCTGGTTCTGTTGGCACCAACGCCACCAACACCGCAGGCAAGTTGGGCGCTGCGGGCATGAGCGGGATCGACGGTGACGAGCGTGCCGCCAACCGCGGCGGTACCGCTGCCGCAGGCAAGGCCGGTCTCAAGGGCGGTCCCGGTTCGATGATGCAGCCCGCTGCCACCGGCAAGGGCGAAGGCGACGAGGACGGCGAGCACGTGCGCAAGTACGGCGTCGACTCCGACGACGTGTTCGGCGACGAGCGCATGGTCGTCCAGTCCGTGATCGGTGAGGAACCCGAGCCGAAGTGACCTCCGCCGGCTCGGTCGTGCTGTCCACATTGGAGTTCGACGTCGTATGGGAGGCGGAGCGCCTCACCAACCGCAACGTGGCGTTGGACGTGCCGAGTCCCGGTATCACCCACACCGAGCGGGCCGAGCTGGTCCGGGGGGCGTGGGCCTCGCTGGAGGAGCGCGGTCTGGCGAGCGGTGGCCGGATCGTGCCGGAAGTGGCGGACAGCTTGGCCCTGCTGTCCGCGCCGCAGGTGTCGATCGACATCTGGATCTGGGCCGACCGGGCCATCACGGGTGTCGCGGCGGCAGGCGGCGAGGAGGGGATCCTCGCCGTGATCGACGGCAACGAGGTGTGGCTGATCGAGGCGCGGGCCAGTTCGCTGGCCGAGTCGGCGGTGTCCGTCGCGGGCGAGATGCCCACCGGGTACGGCCGGTCGATCAGCCTGCCGCACGACACGCTGCGCGACGCGTCCGCCGAGTCCGGTCGCGACGCCGGGAAGCTGCTGCTCGCCCTGGAACGCAGGGGCGTCCCGCTCGGTGACGCCCAGGAACTCGCGGGCATGGTCGACGGGATGAGCACGCGCGGCCAGTTCGGCGTCGAACGCGGCCGCGAACGGGCCAACCGGGTCGTCGCGTTCCACGACACGCCGTCGGGTCGCTACCTGCACCAGGTCCGGCCCAGCACGGACGGCCGCAGCTGGAGCACGATCACGCCCGCGGACAACGCGCGGCTCGCCAGTTGCGTCTGGGAGCTGTTGCAGGAGGTCTGAGCGGAACCCCGGCGTCACTCACAGCGTCCATTCGGATACGGGCCCTGGGGGGCCATCGAGCAACGCCCGCCGCACTTCGGGAGTGACGTCTGGTGATCCCAGCACATGAGCACGCCGCGACCTTCACCTCCGCCGCCTACCTGGTCGCCTGGGAACACCTCGAACTCGGCGCGATGCCGATCGTGCTGCACGTCCAGGCCGACCACCTCGACCACCGGGCGGCCTGGGCCGAGCTGACCGACCTCGGTCTCGCCCTCGGCAACGAGCTCGACCCGTGGCTCGTCGCCGCGTTCAAGCTGGTCGCCAATCCGCCGCGCGCGGTCGACCTGAGGCTGGGCCTGGGCAGCACGGCCGTCCGCGCGTTGGCCGTGTCGGCGGGGTCCGGCGGGGTGCTGGCAGTGTTGACAGCGGACCGGTTGACCGTGCGGGAACTCGACCACGCGGATCTCGCCGGGGCACTGGTCGCGCTGGTGCCCGAAGCGCCGACCGATCCGGATCTGCGCGGGCAGTTCGGCGCGGCCGCGATCGACGTGCACGGGCGACGGCGGCGGGCGGCCGATGTCGTCGACTTCCACGGACCCGTGGACCGCGCGGTGCTCACGGCCCGCGTCGTCGCGCTCCTGGATGAACTCTCGCGATAGTGCGGGTCCAGTCGCGGCATTCGCTCTACAGTCGAGATGAATCTTGAGGGGGTAGACGGCAATGGCGGTCGCGAAGGTCAACGCCGAGGCCATGGAGCAGTGCCGCAGCACGGTTTCCAGCCAGGCCGGTCAATTCGGTGCCGTGGGGGACGGTTTCGCCGACCAGTACGGCAATCCGGACATCTTCGGGAAGTTGGGCAGTTCGAGCGGCCTGTCCTCGGCCGTCGCGGCGCTCGACCAGGCCGCGGGCACCGAGTTCGGCGCCGCCGAGACAGTGCTCGGGAAGGTCGAGCGATCACTGGACTCCGTGCAGCAGGCTGTGGTCGACACGGACTACCAGGGCGCGAACTCCTTCCGGGCGGTGTGACGAGATGAGTGCGAAGGACGAGGTCGCGGCCCTGCCCGGTGGCCAGGCGGTCGCCCAGCTCGCGGAGAAGGTCGACACCGCCCAGCCCGAATCGGTCCGGGAGATCGCGACCCGCTGGAAGAACGCGGCGACCAAGTGCGACGAGTGCGGCAACGTGGTCAACAAGTCGGTGAGCCAACTCGACGGTGCCTGGGAAGGCAGTTCCGCTGACGGATTTGTCGCCTACATGGGTGATTTCACCAAATGCGGCAATTCGCTCAAGGACGCGTTGACCAATGCGGCTGCGGATCTCGAGTCGGCCGCGGGCGCTCTGGACACCGCGAAGACGTCGATGAACCGAATCTGCGAAACGCTGCTGGGCCAGGCGAGGCAGACTCGGCAGAGCATGCACAACGTGCCGCAGGAAGATGTCGACAGCGCGATTCGGGGACTCTGCGAAGCCTCGGTCGGCGACGCCCAGAGCGCGGTCGACCAGGCGGAGAACGCGCTCAGCGCCGCGTTGGGTTCGCTCAAGGGCCGGGCGGGCGCGATCACGCCGAAGTTCTCCACCATGGCCGACCCCGCCGTCCAGTCGTTCACGCCCGCGCCGGGCAAGGTCATCGAGTGGCACGTCACGCCCGAAGCCGAGACCACGACCTCGTCCACCGACACCCCGGCCACCGAGCCCGCCCCAGCCCAGTCCCAGCCCCAGTCCAGTGGCGGTTCGCACGGCGGCGGTGGCGGTGGCGGCGGAAGCGCGGGCGGAGGTGGCGGTGGTGGTGGCTTCGGCGGCTTCGGCTCCAGCGGTCCGCCCCCGAGCAGCGGCCCGCCCCCCGGCAACGTCGACCAGTGGATCCGGGAAGCCATCAAGATCTTGCAGGCCAACGGGATCCCGGTCACCGAGGACAACATCGACGAGATCTGGACGATCATCGAGAAGGAGTCGGGCGGCAACCCGCACGCGATCAACGACTGGGACTCGAACGCCGCCGCGGGCACGCCGTCCAAGGGCCTGATGCAGTGCATCGACCCGACGTTCCAGGCGCACAAGCTGCCCGGCCACGACGACATCTACAACCCGATCGACAACATCATCGCGGGCGTCCGCTACACGTTCGACCGCTACGGCGGCTTCGAGGGCCACCCCGGTCTCAAGGCGATGGCGGGCGGCGGCGGGTACCAGGGCTACTAGCCTGACCCAATGCTGAGCATCGCGGCCAGGGCTGATGTGCCGCCGTTCCACGTCATGGAAGTGCTGTCCGCCGCCGCCCGGCGGCAGCGGACGCACGGCGATGTCGTGTCCCTGGCCGCGGGGCAGCCGTCCAGCCCGGCGCCCGCGCCGGTGCTCGCCGCAGCCGAACGGGCGTTGCGCGAGCAGACCCTGGGCTACACCGAACAGCTCGGCACCCTCGAACTGCGCACAGCCATCGCGGGCCACTACGACCGGCAGTACGGCCTCGACGTTTCACCGGACGACGTGGTCGTGACGACCGGCTCCTCCGGCGCGTTCCTGCTGGCTTTCCTGTCGGCGTTCGACGCGGGCGACCGGGTCGCGCTGGCCAGGCCGGGCTACCCGGCCTACCGCAACATCCTGCGCGCGCTGGGCTGCGAGGTCGTCGAGCTGCCGTGCGGTCCGGACACCCGGTTCCAGCCCACCGTCGACATGCTGCCCACCGACCTCAAGGGCCTGGTCGTCGCGAGCCCGGCCAATCCGACCGGCACCGTCGTCGACGTGGCGCCGCTCGCGCAGTGGTGTGCCGAGCACGGCGTCCAACTCGTCAGCGACGAGATCTACCACGGGATCAGCTATGGCACGCCGTTGTCCTGCGCGTGGGAGACCTCCCGCGACGCGATCGTGGTCAACTCCTTCTCCAAGGCGTTCGCGATGACCGGCTGGCGGCTGGGCTGGATGCTCCTGCCGGAGCGGCTGCGCCGCGCGGTCGACTGCCTGACCGGCAACTTCACCCTCTGCCCGCCCGCGCTCGCGCAGTACGCCGCCGTCGCCGCGTTCATGCCGGAGTCCTACGCCGAGGTCGAGTCGCACGTCGTCCGCTACCGCACCAACCGCGACCTGCTGCTCGCCGGTCTGGCGGGCCTGGGCATCGATCGGCTCGCTCCCGCCGACGGCGCGTTCTACGCCTACGCGGACGTCTCGCACCTCACCGACGACTCGACGGCCTTCTGCCGCAAGCTGCTCGACGACACCGGTGTCGCGCTGGTGCCCGGCGTCGACTTCGACCCGGTGCACGGCAACGAGTTCGTCCGGATGTCCTTCGCGGGCGCGACCGCCGACATCGAGGAAGCCCTGCGCCGGTTGAAGACCTGGCTGGCTCAGTAGCACTGCCAGAGGAACCTCCCCTCCCAGGTCGACTCGTCGACGAACGCGTAGGCGGTTCCCGCGTCGCCGAAGTTCGGCTCGCAGTCGAACGGCAGACCGGCGAACTGGCCGAGGAACGTCCACTCGCCTGCCGGCCACTCCGGGGACTGCAACCAGCCCGGCGCACCGCCGAGCACGGTGTCGCCGCAGGTCACCTCGTCCGTCACCGGCTCCAGGTCCACGGCGAAGTCGTGGTCGTACGTCGGCCCGGTCGCCAGCGGGGCCGTCCGCACGAACGACGGCACCGG
>Ga0307411_10000796_pt1 | contig 11738 bp, 10 predicted proteins | sample DK1Ometagenome_2_FD_203712 | JGI IMG/M metagenome (GOLD analysis project Ga0307411, IMG submission 203712) | Maize rhizosphere microbial communities from greenhouse at UC Davis, California, United States - DK15-O-1 | ecosystem: Host-associated > Plants > Roots > Rhizosphere > Soil | place: USA...
CTGGACGGGACCGGACTGACCATCGACGACGTCCGCGGTTACGAGCGGCTATCCAGTGCGCTCGAGCGCATGCATCAAAGCGGTCCGGCAACGCGAGAAGAAATGCGGCGCGAATGGCTGCGAAAAAACGTGCTGCCCGGCCGCGTCGTCACCAAGGGCCGCAGCGGCAAGCGCCTTTTCATCGTGCTCAATGTGAGTGGGGAAAAGGTGACCGCGATGCGCGACGACGGGCAGGGCTCAGCGTTCGAGCTTGGCGGCGTGACGCGCGTCTACAAACGGATTTATCCGCTCCAGGACGACGCGATCGAGCAAGCGTTCTTCGACGTTTTCGAGGACCGCAATGAGGCGCTCGCGGAGCCGAAGATGCAAGCGGCGTCTTCCCTGGTCGACAAGGCCGCGGAGGTGCTGACGCAGGCGACGGACACCTTCGCTTCCGACGCGCACGATGCCGAAACGAAAAACAAGATCCGACAGTTATTGATCGAGCACGTGCGCGAAGCCGAGGTGCTGCAGAGGCTTGAACGCGACACGGAATTTCTCCGTTCGGAGATCTGGATGCCGTTCGAGAACAAGGCCCGCGTGCTCGATCATTTCGGCTATATGGATTTCCGCGACGAAACGGTCACCGACCGCGGCAAGTGGCTCGCCGACCTCCGCGTCGATCGGCCGCTACTCGTCGGCGAGGCCTTGAGCGGCGGCCTGTTCGAAGGGCTGTCGGTCAAGCAGATCGCCGGTTTCATGGCCTCGATCGCGGCGGATTCGGACCGCAATTACGGCGAGCTGCGGCAATCGTACGAGCTGCTCGACGTGCTCGCCGCCTTCGAAGACATCATCCTCGAGGTCGGCGGGATCGAAATGCGATACGGTGTCGAGCCGACCGAGGAGATCAACTATTCCGCGGCCGCCGCGGCGGAAAGATGGGCCGACGGCTGGGACTGGGACGATCTGGTCGAGGCCACGAAAGCGGAAGAAGGCGACCTTTTCCGGCTGCTCGCCAGGACCGGCGAGGCTTTGCTGCAGGTGTCGAATCTTGGTGCGTCCAACCCGGAAGCCGCGGCAAAGGCCAGGGACGCCGCAATGGCGATACTGCGCGAGCCGGTGCGGTCTTAAAGGTCGCGGACCATTTCGAACTGTGCGAGCTTCTCCAGGAATCCAAGCCCCGTGAAAAAACGCACGGCTTCGGCGATGTTGCTGTCGAGGTTGATCACCTGTAGGTGCTTGTCGTCGGGGGTGCCGGCGTTCATTTCGGCGACGAGTCTGGAGGCGATGCCTTGGTGCCGTCTTTCGGGCGCCACGGCGAGTTGGGCAATGCGGCCGAAGGTCCTGGAATAGGCGATATAACCGACACACTCCTCGCCGTCGAATGCACCCAGGATCGTCTTCGTCTGTGGACTACGGGCGATCGCCTCGACCGAGTTTTGCCACGAAGTGCTGCCGTCCCAAAGTTTCTGGAGCGAGGCAAGATCCGGAACGTCGATCTCGCGAATCGACGGGCCGTTGGCCGAGGCGGCCGGCAAACGGGTTCGGTCGGAGCATTCGAGAAGCAGAAGTTTTCGCGTTTTTCTAAAGCCGAGTTTTTCGTAAAGCCGTATCGCCGGCTCGTTCTGGGTAATGACCTCAAGGAGAAACTGCTCGCATCCGCGGTCCTTGAAATGCGGGATCATGGCCTCGAACATGCGACGGCTGACGCCGCGTCGGCGGAATCCGGGAACGACACCGGTGCCCGCGTCGTATACAGTGTATCGGCCCTTCCACTCGCCGAGCCCGTTAAGGGAAAACCCGACCATCTCGCCGCGAACGAAGCAGCCCATCGACGACGCGAGGTCCACCGCGTTGATCACTATATGGCTGCGGAACAGGTCCTTGGACAGGCTGAACGGGATGAAATAATCGGCAAAGGCCTCGAGGAATTTCTCGTGCAAAAGGTCGAAATGCTCCGGCGAGAGAAACCTGCATTCGTACGTGTAAGTTTCGTCATGGTCGTGCATTTGTTAAAATTTATACGGCGGAAGTATTAGGGCTGATTGTGGAAATCATCAGCAAAAGTAGAGTATAGGCGAATTAAATGCAAGTTTTGCTGGCCAACGAATATGGGTTTTGCTTCGGCGTCGAAAGGGCGGTCGAAATGGTCGAGCAGGCCGTCGGGACCGGAGGCCCGGTGCGGAGCCTCGGCCCGCTCATTCACAACGAGCAGGAGATGCAGCGCCTGGCCCACCTTGGCGTGACGACGGTCAGCGACCCGGTGCAGATCGGCCGCAGCGAGACGGCCGTGATCCGCGCCCATGGAGTGACGCCAGAGGTCCAAAAACAGCTTGAAGAATTGGCCGACAAAGTGGTCGACGCGACCTGCCCGTTCGTCACCCGTGTGCAGAAACTTGCCGCCCGAGCCGCGGCCGAGAACCGTCACGTCGTTGTGATCGGAAGCCCGGACCACCCGGAAATGATCGGCGTGAAGGGTTACGCGCCCGAGCACGCGTTTGTGATCCGCGACGAAACGGAGGTGGCCTCGCTGCCCAGATTGAGAAAACCTTTAGTCGTCTCGCAGACCACGATCAAGGCCAAGACGTTTTTCGACGCCGCGGAGGCGATCAAAACGAGAACCGACGACGAGGTGCAGGTGATCAACACGATCTGCTCCGCGACCCGCGACCGGCAGGACGCGGCCCGCGCGCTGTCAACGATGGTCGACGCGTTTTACATCATCGGCGGCCGGCATTCGTCGAACAGCGTGAAACTGCTCGCGGTGTGCAAGGAGAATTGCGAAAAGAGTTTTTTGATCGAGACCGAAGACGAGATCGACGCGGCGGACCTCGCGGGTGCCGAAAAGGTCGGAGTCACGGCAGGGGCCTCGACGCCGAATTGGCTGATCGACAAGGTCGTTCAGAAATTGAATGAGTTGGGTGGTTAACGACCGCTCAGATCATTGGAAAATTGGCTGACAGCTATTAGCTAATAGCTGTCAGCCAATTTTTTTAACCCTTCAAGCGTCAGGTTCGCATCGACCGCGTAAACATCTTTGCAGTGAGCAGCGATCAAGTGAGCGAACCCGCCGGTCGCAACCAACCGTGCTTCCCCGATCTCCGCCTTGATGTGGCGTGCGGCCGTCTCTACGAGCCCGATCTGGCTGTAGAAAATTCCCGACCGGATCGCGGTTACCGTGTCGGTCCCGATGACGTTCGGGGGTTCGGCGATCTCGACCTCGGGGAGCTTCGACGTGACGGCCCTTAACGCCTTGGCAGCGGTGGCCGGGCCGGGAGCGATGAGTCCGCCGCGGTATTCCCGATTTTTGCCGACGACGTCGATCGTCGTCGCCGTCCCGAACGCCGCCACGATCACCGGCACGCCGTATTTGGCGGCGGCCGCGAACGAATTTACGAGCCGGTCGGTGCCGACCCGATCGACCGGAAATCCGAATTTCAACCCGAAGTCGTCGGATGCCTTGACGAATCTCGCTTCCGTACCCAGCTTCACGGAGACAAAGTCGGCGACGGCCCCGTCGATCTCGGGCACGACGGACGAAACGATCACGCCGCGGACGTTCGCAGGCAATCGATCGGCGACGGCCGCCGTCAAATCGTCCGCCTCGTATTCACGATGGGTCGGGATGATGAATTTCGACGCGAGGGCCTCGCCATCGAAGGTACCGAACTTGATCGAGGTGTTGCCGATGTCGATGGCTAACAGCACTTTCTCAATGAAAAACGGGCAATGAAAAATGGACAATTAGGAACTCGCCCAAATTGTCCATTTTCCGTTGTAGGTTGTCCACTGCATCAACCTTGCAGAGGCAAACCGTCGTAAACGATCTGCCAGCCGTTTTTGCGGCTCGAGCGCAAGGATCGGGTGAACCAGTGAAGGGCAGCGTCCGGGTCGTCGTAAAGCTGCACGGCGGGCTGTGATTCGCGTGGATCGACGCGGCAGATGGCGGCGCCGGCCGTGGCCGACTTTATGCACAAAAGGGCGACCATGTTGTTTTTCTGCAGCACGGCCGTGCGGACGAGTACCTCTGAATCGTCGTCACCCTCGAATTCCTCAAAGGATTCGAGGTCGTCGTCGAAATCAAACTCAAGATCGTTGTCGAATTCGTTACTCATTTCGAGGAAAAACTACTTCTATATAAAAGGTTACACGCGCGCCCGACAAACATCAATTACGCATTATAGACGCCCGCGTTCGGGGAAAATTGCGTTAATTCGACGTTTCGGCTTCCCGCAGCCGCTCGACGTCGCCGGCCTGCACAACCAAACGATCGCCGCCGTCGATTTTGAGCCGGAGAGCGCCGTCGGACTCAAGGCCGTCCGTGACGCCGGTCACGGCGTCTTTTCCCAATTGCACGCGGACGCGTTTGCCGCTGAAATAGCTCGACCGCTGCCGCCAGGCGTTCAATATTTCCGCCGGTCCCTCGGGGTCGGACAAGATCTCGTACCAGTACCCAAAATACCGCAGAAGCCGTTCCTCTACTTCCGCAAACGACGCGGTGCGGCCCGATTCGCCGGCGACCGATGTCGCGACCTCGGCGATCTCGGGCGGGAAGTTGGACGACGTTAAATTGACCCCAATACCCACGACGACGGCTATTCCCTTCGCGGTTTCGGTCGTTTCGGCAAGTATGCCGGAGATCTTCTTGTCGCCAACAAGCACGTCGTTGACCCATTTGATGTCCGGTTTCAAACCGAATTCGAAAAGCACGTCGTAAACGGCAATGCCGGCCGTCAATGTGATCAGCGGCAATAGTCGCGCATCGATCCTCGGTCGCAGGACCACGCTGAAATACAGGCCCGAATTGGGCGGCGACGCCCACACTCGGCCGTGCCTGCCCCTTCCGGCCGTCTGATGGCCCGCGACCACACACACGCCTTCATCGGCCCCTAGCCGGGCCTGCTTCAGCGCTTCCGTGTTGGTGGAATCGATCGAGTCGAAGCGGAAAACGGTAAAGTTCATACTCGTTCAGAGTCCAAGCTTCAGCTTGCTTTTGTTAAACGCGAGAGCTAGCTAATGCCTGGACTCTGAACGCATCTTCCAAAGCGAATCGCAGTAGTAATTCCGATCGTCGAAAAAGTTTTGCTTGATCTCGAAGCCGCTCTCGCGGGCGAGGTCCTCGATCATGCGGAGGCTGTATTTTTGCGAGATCTCCATAAAGACGGCTTCCCACGGCTCGAAATCGAAGCTGCGGTTCAGCGCCGCGATATTCACGGTCTGTCTATCGCGGCTTATCAGAAAGCTTCTGGCCGCGCACTCGACCGGCCGATAAACGGCGTAGTGGGTCCATTTTTCAAGGTCGAAATCGGCCCCGAGCTCGCGGTTGATGCGCCGCAGCAGATTGAGGTTGAACTCGGCCGTCACGCCCTGCTTATCGTCGTACGCGTTGACGATGACGTGCGGATCTTTGAGCAGGTCGAAACCGATGAACAGCAGGTCGTTGTCGTTCATGACGGCGCGCAGGCTGCGGAAAAACTCGATCGACTGCTCGCGGGTGAAATTGCCGATATTCGAGCCGAGAAAAAGAAGTACCTTTCGGCGGCTGCCGCCGTTCTTGAGCGATTTTAGTATCTCGAAATAGTCGCCCTGCTTCGCCTCGATCCGCAGACCGGGAAACGTCTCGGCGAATTTCCTGGAAAGCTCATCCAACGCTTGGATCGAGATGTCGATCGGCGAGTACGTGATGTCCGCCTCGCGGCCCAGAAAATGTGACACAAGGATGGCGGTTTTGGTGCCGTCACCGGCGCCGAGCTCGATAAGGTCGAACGCGCTTCCGCCGTTCGCGAACGAACGGAATATTTGCTCCGACTGCTCCTGAAAGATCTCGAGCTCGCAGTTCGTCAGGTAATACTCCGGCAGCCTCATTATTTCCTGAAACAGCCGCGACCCCTCGTCGTCGTAAAAGTATTTCGAAGACAGATGTTTCGGCGTGGACGTCAAACCTTCTAGGACGTCAGACGCAAACTTGCTCAATTCGGGAGCGGACTTTCCGTTCATTTACTTCTTACTCATTTTTATCCGTGTTTCCTTGGCGTCCTTCGCGCGCTTTGCGTGAAACCTCTTTTTCGTCACGCAAAGCGCGCGAAGGACGCCAAGGTTAACGCGCCAATCTTATTCCGGTAAATTGCCACCGCAGCGGCGGGTGAAAAAAGTTGCGATACGTTTTGCGGCTGTGACCCTCGGGCGTCGCGACCGACGCCCCTCGCAGGACCATCTGGTTGACCATGAATTTACCGTTATATTCGCCGACGGCCCCGGCAGCCCTTTTGAACCCCGGATACGGAAGGTACGCCGAATTGGTCCACTCCCAACGCAGGCCCCAATCGAACTTGTCGCACGCGGCTTCCCATTCAAACTCGGTCGGCAGCCGCATCTCACGCCATTCCGCGAAGGCCGCCGCCTCGTAATACGAAACGTGGCAGACCGGGGCGTCGAGCGGCAGCTTTCGCAAGCCCGCGAAGGTGAAATGGTGCCATTCGTCGTCCTTTGTGTGCCAGTAAAGCGGGGAATCGATCCCGTTTTGCTTCACCCAATCCCAGCCTTCGGAATGCCACAGCCGGTGGTCGCGGTAGCCGCCGTCGATAATGAATCTGAGAAAGTCGAGGTTGGTGACGAGTCGGTTGGAGATCTCGAAATCGTCGAGGTAGACCTTGTGCCGGCCAAGCTCGTTGTCGAAGCAGAAACCATCTCCCGCGAAACCGATCTCGTGAATCCCGCCTTCAACACCGACGAAACCGCCCGAACCGCATTCGCCGTTTTCCACGATAGCGAAATTATCTTTATAAACCGGAAAAAGCGGATTGACGCTTAGCGTGTATTTGAGATCGGTAAGAAAAAGCTCCTGATGCTGCTGCTCGTGGTTGAGGCCAAGAATTATCAGTTCGCGAGCGGAGGCACGCTCGTTAACACTCGCGTATCCGCCCGAATCGACAATGAATTGATTCATCCGCTCGTCGACGTATTTTCGATATTCGAAGACGCGCTTCACCGTCGGTCGGCCGAGGTCGCCGCGGTGGTCGCGGGTGGTGCGCTCGCCGATGGAGTTGTAATAGCTGTTGAACAGGAAACCGAAATTCGGATCGAACACCTGATAATCCGGCACGAACCGCTTTAGGATCATCTCCTCGAAGAACCATGTCGTGTGGGCAATGTTCCATTTCGGCGGAGAGACATCGACCGTCGGCTGCGGTATGTAATCCTCGATCTCGAGCGGGGCGCAAAGCTTTTCGGTGTGTGAGCGGACCCGTTGGTAAAAGGCGAGAAGGCTTTCGCCGGTAGGGCTCGGCTGGAGATCGGGTGCGGCGGTCATGGGTGTGTCTAATTATTTAGCGCACCGAGCCAGATTTGCCAAGAGGCTTTCGGTCCGGACCGGGCCGGGCAAAAGAAATTGTGCCGATAGTTTAATTCCCGGATCAAAGTGTTTCTATTCCACCGCCGCGAGCTTCAGCAACGCTTCTTTGCATATTTCCACGAGGACGCGGTCGTCGCTGTTCAGACCGGCTGAAAGGGCCGACTTCGCCGGGAGGTAACGCAGCGAGCCTAGTGCGAAGGCGGCTTCGCGGCGGGTGTCTTCGGATTCGCGTTTGTTTTGGAAAACCCGCAGCAGCAAGGCACCGGCATCCGGGAACCGCGCCGTTTTGGCGTAGTCGACCGGCAATATCACCTTGTATCTCTCGGGCAGAAAATTCTGCGGCGTGAGCTCGACGTGCCGTCCGGTAAGAGCGAATTCGGCGATCTGACCGATCGACCTCGCGGCCGAACGGCGGACGAATTCGGTATCCTCATTCGGCGACCTTTGAAGGATCGACAAAAGGGCATTCGTCGCGGCCGGATCGCCGATACGGCCCATCGCGTTGGCCGCAGCGGAGCGGACCTCGAGATCCTTGTCGTTCAGCAAGCCGGTCAACGCCGAAACCGCGGACGGATCACCGACGGCGCCCATTGCGTAGGCCGCCTCTTTCCGGACAAAAGTGGACTTATCGCTCAAAAGCGGCAGGAGCGCGCCGGCGGCTTCGGTGGGCGAGAGAAACACGACCGACGCTGCCGCAGTCGCCCGGACGATTTCGTCGGTGTCGCCCAGTGCCGGCACGGCCAGCCGCGACGCTTCGGCACTCCTAAGGTTTCGGACCCGCAGCAGCGCATCGCGCTTTTGTTCGGTGTTTCCGCTTATTATCTTTTGCGATAGCGAACCCAGATCCTGGGCCGCGGTCGAAACGGCCAAAAGGCCCAAAAACAGGAAAAGGGAAACTTGCGAGCGACCCCGAAAGCCGACCCGATCCGTTCCCCGTCCATTTTTTCGCTTTCGCAGCCTCAAACCCGGACGCTCTGGCTGTACAGACGTTCCCATTCGACGACCTGCTGGGCGCGGCGATTCTCGTATGCGTTCGAGAGCGACGCGATCAGATCGTCATTAAGTAAACTGTCTCTTAGTTGGATTTTCTGCGAGGCGAGCGGCTGGTAAGTTAAAACTGAAGTGTCTCGTTCGTTGAGTTTATCGATTTCGCGAGCGATACTGCGGTTGGTTCGGTTGACCATCTCGGTGCCTCCTTTCCTGTCGGCAGAGCGGTCACGGGAACAACCCTTTTTAGGTCAGGTGCGGACCGCCTGCGAGATCTGAATTGTGCCAATTAAGCTGTTTATCGTTAAACACTCCTTAACTTACAGGTTCGGACAGAATATCACGGGCTGGCGTTTACCTTCAAACAAAATTTGCATTTCTGAGGGTGAATACCTATTATTTCGGTATGCCTCGGTACAGACAACTGTTTCTCGCCCTTAGATAGCCACCCGTCACGGCCCGCAAGGCCGAGGCGTCGGTGGCGGTTACCCCTCGACCCGTTACAGTTGAATCAAGCTTAGTGGCCGGATGTCGTTCTGTCCGTTAAACTCAGCATTTCGTTATTTCGGAGACGCGATCGTTAGACGGCTAATGAAACACGTGAAAAACCCGAAACACCTGAAACACCGGAACAGTATTTATGGACGAGAAGTATTTCGCGAAGAAGATCGAACAAAAGTGGCAGAAGAAATGGGCCGAATCGGGTGCCTTTAACGCCGAGATCGACGAGAGCCGACCCAAATTTTACGCTCTCGAGATGCTCCCCTACCCGTCCGGGAATCTGCACATGGGGCACGTCCGCAACTACTCGGCGGGCGACGCCCTGGCCTGGTACAAGCGTTTGACGGGGTTCAACGTAATGCACCCTTTCGGGTGGGATTCGTTCGGGCAGCCGGCCGAGGACGCCGCGGTCAAACGCGGTGTCAACCCGCGTGAGTGGACCGAAGAGAACATCGGGATCATGCGGCGCCAGCTCGAACGCCTCGGATTAAGCTACGATTGGCGCAGGCAGATGGCCGCCCATCGGCCCGAATATTACAAGTTCGACCAGTGGTTCTTCCTGAAGATGTTCGAGATGGGCCTGGCGTACAAGAAGATGACCCAGGTCAACTGGTGCGAGCACGACCAGGCAACGCTGTCGAACGAGCAGGCGAGCGGCGGTCTGTGCTGGCGGTGCGGCAACCCGGTCACCAAGAAGGACCTGGAGCAGTGGTTCTTAAGGACTACCGCTTACGCCGATCAGTTGATCGACCAGATGGCCGAGATCGAATCCGGTTGGCCGCAGAACGTGCTGAAACGCCAGCGTGACTGGATCGGCCGCAGCGAAGGTGCGTACGTCGACTTCACCGTGGCGGAATCGGACATGCACGTGACCGACCCGGGTAATCTGGACGAAGGTCCGTCCGGGCGAAAGCCGGAATTCATCCGCGTCTTCACGACCCGCATCGACACCATCTACGGTGCGAACGCTGTCGTTGTTGCGGCCGAGCACCCGGTCGTGATGCGGCACGTGTCGGAGTTTTCCGACGATGTGCTGGCCAAGATTCAGCAGATCCGATCTGAGAAGATGAACCCGACCGATCACGAGACCGACGCGGTCAAAGACGGAATCGACACCGGCCTGCGTGCGGTCAACCCTTTTAGCAATGAAGAGCTGCCGGTTTGGGTCGGCAATTACGTGATGATGGAGTACGGCACCGGGGCGGTAATGTCGGTCCCGGCCCACGACGAGCGCGATTTCGAGTTCGCGAAAAAATTCGGCCTGCCGGTTCGACAGGTCATCTCGGAGCCGCATCTGGCGCACGAGCATCACACCATGCAGGCGATGGCCCTCGAAGAAGCGCTGTCGGCGTATGGCGTGCTGGTCCATTCGGATGACTGGAACGGGAAGTCCAGCGAGCAGGCGAAAAAAGATATGACCCGATACGCCGAGCAGCACGGTTTTGGCAACGCGGCTGTTACCTATCGCCTGCGCGACTGGGGCGTATCACGTCAGCGATTCTGGGGCTCGCCTATCCCGATCATTTATTGCGACAACTGCGGCGTCGTGCCCGAAAAATACGAGAATTTGCCCGTTACTCTGCCCGATAATGTTCCGATCACCGGCACCGGTGAATCGCCTTTGGCAAAGGTCCCCGAGTTCTTCGAAACGACTTGTCCGTCCTGCGAGGGCGCGGCGCGGCGCGAGACCGACACGATGGACACGTTCGTCGATTCGTCGTGGTACTACTACCGCTATCTGGACCCAAACAACGACGTGCTCCCGTTCGAGCCGGAAACCGCGCGGTACTGGACGCCCGTCGACCAATACATCGGCGGCGACGATCACGCCGTGATGCACCTGATCTATGCCCGGTTCTGGACCAAGGTCATGCGCGATCTGGGAATGGTGAATTTTGACGAACCTTTCAAGCGGCTGCTGACGCAGGGGATGGTCGTCGGAGAGACGTTCTTTGATGACGAGAGCGGCAAGCGCGTCTATCACGCACCCGATGCAGTGGTGATCGAGCGTGACGCGAAAGGCCGGATCACGTCGGCTACGTCCAAAGACGGTAAGCCGTTAAAACATGCTGTCGAGCGTATGTCCAAATCGAAGGGCAACGGCGTCGACCCTGACGAGATGGTCGAGATCTACGGGGCCGACGCGGCGCGCCTGTTCGTGATGTTCGCGGCCCCGATCGAGAACGAGTTGGTCTGGAACGAGGCCGGGATCGAGGGAGCCGTTCGATTTTTACAAAGGCTGTGGCGGCTCGTTCACAAATGGGATGGGCATTTGCAGGCGCCGGCGGCCGACCGGGCCAAAGCCGACGATCAAAGCTCGCGCAAACTGCGGCAGAAAACGCATCAAACGATCAAGCGTGTCAGCGACGCATTCGAAAGTCTGCAATTCAATACTCCCGTCGCCTCGCTGATGGAGCTGACCAACGCGATCTACGAGGTGAAGGCCGACCCCGAGGCCGCGACCGACGACGAAAAACTCGCGGTCCGTGAGGCCATCACCGCGGTGGTGCTCATGTTGACGCCGTTCGCCCCGCACACGTCGGAGGAACTCTTCTCGGTCTTGGTCGGAAACGAGAACGGGATCTTGGCCAACAGTGCCCGTTTCCCGGACTACCGCGAGGATCTGGCCCAGGCGGACGAGATCGAGATCGCCGTGCAGGTCAACGGGAAACTGCGTTCGAGGGTTTTCACGGCCCCGGAAACGTCCAGCAGCGAACTGGAAACCGTCGCGTTGGCCGACCCAAAGGTCCGCGAACACACCGACGGGAAGCAGATCGTGAAAGTCATCGTCGTCCCGAACCGTCTGGTCAATGTGGTCGTAAAGGGATAGAGGGCCAATTGAATGTGTGAGTATTAGTCCAAGTTTTGGCGGACATAACTGGCGTTGATGCTTTGCGGCGTTACCCGCAATTCCGTTTAT
>Ga0307411_10000797_pt1 | contig 11736 bp, 28 predicted proteins | sample DK1Ometagenome_2_FD_203712 | JGI IMG/M metagenome (GOLD analysis project Ga0307411, IMG submission 203712) | Maize rhizosphere microbial communities from greenhouse at UC Davis, California, United States - DK15-O-1 | ecosystem: Host-associated > Plants > Roots > Rhizosphere > Soil | place: USA...
TCTGACCAGGGGATAGGAGTAGAATACAGGCAGGAAAAGAGAAGAAACGAGGGGGTAAAAAGTGGACTCGGATATGCGGATAAGTCTCAGCCGGGACGCGGTCGGCCGGGCGCTGACCTACGCCAACCTGACGTGGCAGGGGATCAAGCGCGGACCGCACCCCGACAACGGGACCGACTGCGTCTACCTGGAAGCCGACGTCAGGGAGTACAGCGCCTTCCTGGTGGCTCTGGCGGTGCAGTACCGCCACGCGGACGACCTGCTCGTCCTGGCCGACCGGGTGCAGCTCCAGCACACCGAGACGGGAGACACCCGCTTCTGGATTCCCGGAATGTCGGTGAACGGAGTCTGAGCAGAGCTACAACGCAAGAAGGGGCGCCCCGTGAGGGGCGCCCCTTCAGGCATCTCGAAGGCTCCGGCAGGTCAGTTCGGCCCGTTGCCGTTCTCGCCGCGCTGGTCGTCCTGGACCGAACGCTCCTTCATCTTCGTCTTGCAGAACTCGTCCCAGCTCTCGATGGGCATGAGCGAGGTGTAGTCGCGGGTCGTCGAGGCGAAGCCGACGCCCCGGATGCAGAGCAGGACCACGTTCGGGCGGCCGTCGGTGTTGTTGTAGACCTCGATGTAGTCGGGGTCCATCGACTTCACGCCCTCGACGTCCCGCTTGTCGTTCGATCCGCAGCCGGTCAGCAGGAGCAGGGCCAGGGCCGCCGAACCAGTGACCGTTGCGATCTTCCTCATTCCGTTCACGCTCTTCTCTTTCCGTTGATGTGCTTCAACTCTACTGCGATTAAGCGAGGTTGAACCTCATGTCTAGCTCAGAGATTCGCTTCGCCCGGGTTGCCTACTGCTCGACCTCGGTCCGGGTGACCTTGCCCGCCAGCAGGCTGAGCGGCTTGTCGGTGTCGAGGTCGATCCGGCGCATCACCCAGCCGAACTCGTCCTCGAACCAGTCCCAGGGGATGTCGGGACCGGGCTCGGCCGACAGGTGCCGGGCGCAGGCGCCCATCGCAGCCTCGGCGCTCACGTGGACGCTGGCGGGCTGGCCGTCGTACTCGGCGACGAAGACCTCGCGACCGTTCTCATCGGCCGCGAGAAGGCCCTTCAGCAGCTTCTCCGCCTGACCTCGGTGGGAGGCCGGGACCAGTTTCAGCAGGGCACGGTGCATGCGCACAGGCGACATCTCTTCTTCCTCTCCGCGAATCTTCCTTTTCACCCAGCGGACCAGGTCGCAGGCCGTCAGCAGGATCCGGCCCACGATCAGCACCGCCAGCATCAGGAGCGACAGCACGAAGAAGATCACCCCGATCCTCAGCCAGAACTCATGCCAGCCCAGCTCGTGAGGATCGAGGTTCACTTCTCCGCCTCAACTGCCAGGACCGTCACATCCCAGCCGGTGCCCTGCGCCACCCGTTCGCCGATCTCGTTGACCACCCGGGCATCCTCCGGGGTGAGGTCGGCGATCAGTTCGATCGTCTTCTCGGTCAGGTTGTCCCTGATCACGACACGCGTTTCCACCCTGTCTCCCTTCCGTGGCGGGGCCCCGTCCGGCCCCGCCCTTCAGCTCTTCTTGCGCTTCCGGCTGCCCGGGGCGCTCACCACTTCCTCCCAGCCCTCGGGCACGTTTGGGTGGATGCCGATCAGCAACACCCATCCGCCGGTCTCGACGTCCTCTTCCTTCAGGACCGTCTCCAGGGATCCGACGGATTCCCCGGTGCTCCCGATGACCTCGCCCTCCTTGACGAAGCCGATGACCTCGACAGGTCCGTCACCGTCCTCGTCCCGGCGCACGCGCAGGACGACATCCTGCGCGTAGTCCCAGATGGCGAAGAACTGCCCCGGCGACCAGTCGCCACGGCCTCCCGAGTTCACCCGGAAGGCCGCGTTCCTGACCGACTCGACCTTGTTCTTCGGGAAGGCCGCATCCGGCACGACCAGCGTGGGCGAAGCGGCCAGTGCCGCTTCTTTCGAGGTGTAGGACGAGGGGCCCTTCGGAGGCTTCCTCAGATATACACCGTGAACGCGTGCCATTTTGCTCAACTCCTTCACTGCCGGAAACAGTGCAGGATGTTACCCGCGTTGACCTGCACCTGCACCCAGCCTATGCCGCGATGAGATCGCCGGAAAACTCCGGAACGAAAAGCGGCTGGCGCAGGAAGAAGATGTCCTTGAAAGATCCGACCGGATTCGCCGGAACCGTCATGTCCCCGGCCGGGTACATGAACCCCTCGGCTGCGTCCCACGCCTCCTCCGAGGTGTCGAAGAGGACTCCGCCCTCCTCGCGCACGCGCCGCGCCGTCAGCGGGCTGACGAACAGCGGCTCCAGCCCCCGCCGGAAGCGGGGGAAGCATTCGAACGTCCAGAGGTTGTGCCTGACCAGGGTGTACACGACGGTCTCCTTCAGATGGTGATCTTCTCGATGCTGCGGGTCGGACCCTCTTCGGGCGGGACGAAGTCGTACTCGATGTGGCTCCAGAGTTTCCTCCGGAGATCGTCCATCGCTTCTTCCTTGGTGTCACCCTCACCAGAGAGCCCCGTGCGGGGCTCCTTCACCGTGCAGCCGTACCGTCCGTAGTCGAATACCTCGACCGTGAACTCCACGGTATTCTCCTTCCCTTGAGCAATACGGTACCACGAAAAGAGGGCCCCGAAGGGCCCTCTCTCGCTGTTCGCCAGCCACCGAAAAGCGGCTGGATTCTGCGGTGTTACTCGACCTGGTCCAGGAACTCGATGTCGGACTTCAGGGTCTTCGCCTGGCGCTGGTACTTGGCCAGGTCGCGCTTCGCCTTGTCGAGGTCGCGCTGCCGGTCGGCGACGCGCTCCATCGTGTCCTCGATCGCGTTCTGAACCCGGGCCAGCTCGGCGCGGCGGACGTCGGCCTCGGAGCGGGTGCCCGCGTTGGCCTCGATCCAGCCCACGAACTCGTCGAGTTCGACGGCGACGAAGTACTTCAGCTTGCCGTTGCGCTTGACCAGCTTCGGCAGCCGGTCGGCGTAGTTGGAGAACTTGGAGGACAGGGACTGGGCGGAGATGCCCGTACGCCGTTCGAAGTCGACCCGGGTCTCCAGCTCCTTCTCACGCCCCTGGAACTCGGGACGCAGCCAGATCTCGGCCATGTTCAGGAAACCCTCTCGCTGTGGAACTTGCGGACTCGGTCGGCGTGCCAGACCTCGGGCAGGTCGGCGTTCTCGGCGGCGGCCTGGAGCTTCAGCAGCTCGATGACCTTCGCCTTCGGGTCACCCTCCTCGTGGGCCCTCCACTCCAGCCAGACGTCCATCGCCTTGCGGACGTGGCTGACCTGGTCGCGGCGGTCCTTGTCGGTGGGCTTCCGGTTGCCCTTGTTCATGTACTGACGGCGCAGCAGGTGACGCGGGTCCTCACCCTTGGGCCCGATCCGGGGGAAGCCGTCGCGGTAGCCCGGCTTCAGCCCGTTCAGGAACTCCTGGACGTGCGAGGCGTTGGCACCGGCCGCCAGCGCCATCATGACGGAAGCCGCCAGTGCGCTCGGCGGGATCCGGCTGGCCGCCGCCTGGAGCACGTGCTTCATCCAGGAGCCGGAGCCCTCCCACGTCTCGTGGAAGAAGGGCCAGCCGTGGACCAGCTCGTAGATCTCCTGGTTGCTGGCGTCGGTGACGGCCCACTCGGTGCGCTCGGTGCCCCGGATGACCGGGAGGATGAGCTTGGCGGCGGCGGCCGACTGGTCCGGGTAGGGGATGTCACCGAGGAGCTGACCGGCGTTGCGGCCACGGCCGGTGTCGAGCACGGAGAACGTGCCCCACTGACCGTTGGTGGTGACGGGAACCTCGATCGTCTTGCCCGACAGGGCGCACGCGGCGAAGCGGTGCTGGCCGTCGAGCAGGAAGCCGTCCTCCGTGAAGACGACGGAGGTGGAGATCCGGTCGTCCCAGCCGCCGTCGGCGACGATGGAGACCAGGCCCTTGCTCTTCTTCGTGCCGTTGAGCGTCGTGATGAGGAAGCGGCGGTTGGCCGTGACCTCGGGGTGGCGCAGTTCGCGCGGCATCCGCTCGACACGGATCACCCGGTACTTCAGCACGTCGCGTGCCATCTCCGGGGTGATCTTCATGGAGGGGTGCGGGTACGGACGCTCGGGGTTCTTCTCCAGGTACTCCTTCGGGGTCTCCGGGATCGGGAACCGGGCCTTGCGGGGGTCCGAGACGAACTCGAATCCCAGCATCCTCTCGATGGTCGAAAGGTTCTCTTCTCGTGCCACTTTTTCCTCACCTTTCCGGGTGCGTGACTACATAGAACACGATGGGGGTGGCGGCCGTCAAGACGATCGTCGAGACGGCCGCCATTGGGATGTTCCTCGGTTAGTCGAAGGGGTTTGCGTCGCCGATGGCGTTGCCGATGGCCTTGAAGACCTTGCCGATCCCCTCGGCGGCGTCCTCGACGAGGTCTCCGACCGCCTCACCGAACCCGCGCGACCCGCTGGATCCCCGGCCGCCCCTGGCCGTAACAGGGGCGGAAGAGGAGCCTGCGGTCACCGAGTCGTGCACCACCCGGCAGTGACCGATGATCATCTGCCGGGCCGTGTACTCGCCGATGTGGATCGGAGCGCCGCACAGGACGCAGCACCACATCAGGCTGTCTTCGTTCCAGCGGATCATGTTCGCCGGGTTGTTGCGCTGCGGCGTGTGGTCCTTCTCGTGTGCCGCGATGGCGAAGTCGAAGAGCCGGTCCGTCTTGTCGAACGGCTTGCCGCAGGTCGGGCAGAGGTAGGTGTCCCCGTCGGCGCTCACGCCTGCGCCTCCTTCTCCAGGGTGGACTGGATGAAGCCGACGGCCGCACACATGGCGGCACCGACGGTGAACGCCAGGGCGTCCTCCTCGCCCAGGCTGACGAGCATGGCGAACGGGATCGTCCAGGCGCCCTCGTCGTGCTCCTCGGCCCGGCTCGCGATGGGGAGCATCTTCAGCAGACCCACCGTGTCGTCGGAGAGCTGGAGGTTCACCGGGACCATGTCCTCGTGGTACCGGCGGGAGAACGCCACGCAGAGCACGGCGACCACCGGGTACCAGCCGTGCTGGTCCACCTTCTCCTGAAGCTCCGCCAGGACGGTGTCGACGGACTCCTCGCCGCCCTCCTCCGACTCGATCAGCCGGTTCAGCAGGGCAGGCTCGAACTCCTGGAGGTCGTCGATCTGCTTCTGGGTGATCTCCGGGAACTGCTGCTGCGGGAGCGGCTTGCCTTCAGCCATGAGGGTCAGGACGTCTTTGATCGAGAGCATCAGGCGGCGTCCCTCGGGTCGGCCGGGCGGCAGGTGTACACGTGGATGTACCGGACGCTGGAGGGGTCGCCCATGCGCTGCTCCTGCACGGTGCGCGGAACGACGACCTCGTAGACGTTGCCGTCCTTGTCCTGGAAGATGTGCCCTTCCGGGAAGACGGGTCCCGTCGGCCAGGTGTCCCACCCGGTGGGCTCGTGGCGGATCTCGGTCGCCTCGTACTCGCCGTCGAAGTAGTCGGGCCGCTTCCCGAGCGGCTTGATCCTGATACTCACTGCTTCCCCTCTCCGGCGTGGCCCGTCTCACGGACCACGGTCAGGCCGTCCTGCGGCAGCAGGAGGCCGGTGAACTGATCGTCCCATCCGGGCACGATCTGGGTCTCGATTCCCTCGTCTTCCCACACCTCGATCACGGCCGGGTTGTCGTCGTGCGCCTTCATCACGACGAATCCGTTGGCTCGGATCTTGGCCAGGATCTCCCGCTTCACGATCGCGTCCTTGCGGAAGTCGTCGTTCGCTCGCATCCAGAGGCTGTCGAACGGGATCCCGCAGCTCTGAAGCCACTTCCGGGTGAGGGTCCGGTACCGGGCCATGCGGGCGGTCACCACGATGGCCGCCCGACCTTTCGCCTTGGCCTCGTGCACCCGTTCGACCACTTCGGGATTAGGAGGGCAGAACGCGGAAGCCATGTGGAAGGAGTGGAAGTCCCGGTTCGGCGGCGTGACGTAGTGGCGGACGCTGGTGACGTTGCACAGCGTGCCGTCAACGTCGAAGATCTCCGCCTCTTGAAACTGATTCATACGGATTCACCCGGATTCGTCAGATGGAGTTCGACTTCTTGACGAGCCTGTGGAAGGCGTCCCGAATCCCATCCGGGTCCAGTCGGTCGGCCTTCGGGACCAGAGTGGCGCTGTAGGTCAGCGGGTATGCCGACGCTTCCTCGGGGCGCCGCTCCCGATCCTCTGCGATCAGCTCGTCGAGGCTGTCGCACAGCGTCTTCATCTCGGCCGACGTGGATACGAACCACGACCGGAGGGCGCGCGTTCCGTTGTCATACGGCCCCTCCTCGAAGAGCGATACGACTGCGGTTTCCTCCGGGTACAGCTCGGGCGTCAGGTCCCGGGCAGTTCCAATCCAGGGGATCATGACCCTCTTCTCCTATTCGTTCCGATTCGCCCGACTCAGAAGCCGAGGGATTCCCAGCGCACGCCGTACAGGCCCAGACGGGGGCTCCCGGTGAACATGAGCATGACCTTGTAGTGCGCCTTGCAGGAGTTGCACTGCTCTGACCAGCCGCCCTGCCGGGACGCCAGGTCGGATGTAAGGTCCCCGAAGTCCAGGCGCCGCGTGTAGAGCTGGCAGCACGGCGAGGTGGTGACCACCTTGTCCTTGCCGCTCACCCCTCCAGCGAAGACGGCGGGCCGGACGACGGCGACACCCTTGCGCAGGGAGCTGGCCTTGTACGGCTCTCCGATCTCGTACGTACGGGGCGAATGGGTACGAACCCACACTCCGTCTTCGTTCTTCTCGAAGTCCGAGATGTCGACCCACTGACCGCTGCGCAGGAACGTCCCATCGTCCTCGCTGAAGCTGTCGATCGTCGTGATCCGGCCGCCGCTGGCGATCCGGTCACCCCGCTTCGGTTCCACGAATTCCATGCTTCTTCCTCATCCCTTCCGAACTGCTTCGCTCGTCTTCCGTGCCGCTTACGAGTCCGTTCGATCCCCGTCCACCAGGGGGAATCCCGTGGTGCCGTTCCGAACCTGCCGTCGCCAGAGGCTGGCGGCGAGCCCCAGTCGGATCTTCGCTCCGGCGAGATCCCAGTACCGCATGGCGAACGCGTCCGGTGCGGGCAGCTTTTGCTCCACCGCCCAGTCGTAGACCTCGTCGGCCGTTGAATCCCGCTTCCTCACGGCTCCCCCTTCCCTCGATGACGGCCATCGTCAGGCGCAGTCCCACTGCGCGACGCCGCTGGGTGCGGCGTTTCGGCCTCGGGTCAGTCACGCCTGGGGCTGACGGTCCCTCCAGGTCCCGAACGGCTCCGCCAGCGGGCCGTCCTTGACGTAGTCCGGGTCCATCCAGTTCGCCCCCTGGATCGCACCACAGGCGCCGCACTCGCCACCGCCCGAGTGCTCGTGGTACTTCCCGAACTCCTCCCGGATGCGCTCGGCCCAGCGGCGGCGCATCTCCAGCTCGTCCTCGTGCATCCGGTTGACCGCCGTAACGATCAGTCCGTCCATGCCCTTCATCCCTCTTCTCCTTCCACCGGCAGGCCCGGCGGTACAGGCGACAGCCGGGTGGCCATCAGCCAGCCCGTGACCCGCCGCTCCTGGTGCAGCTCCTCCGCCAGCATGCTGACGATCTGACGGGCGAAGTACTCCCGCCACCACTTCGTGAACCCCTCCGGGTCCTCGTCGTACTCGGCGACCTTGTGCACCGAACTGGCCAGCGGGACGCCGAACAGCTCGACGACGATCAGCGGCTGGCCGGACTCCTCGGTCTTCCCCACCCGGATGGCGTCCATCACTCACCACCGAACGAGCCGAGACGGTGGACCTCGCGGCCGGTCGGGGACTCGGTGCGCCACTTCACGAAGTCGTGGTCGTAGCCCTCCGTCAGCACCTTGGCCAGCATCCGGCCCAGCCGCGTCTCGAAGGTCTCCTGCCAGTCCTCGGTGTCCTGGTGACCGGCCTCGAACTCGTGAGCGTCGGCGTACAGGACCGGGATCCCCAGGATCTCCAGCACGTAGACCTCGTTGCCCTTGTAGTCGGTGGCCAGGCCGACCCGGAACAGGCCCTGGACTTCGTTCACGTCGATCTTCGCCATGCTTCTCCCTCTCCGTCAGACCGGACGCCGGTCCGGCTTCTCCCTGTCCAGCAGGCGGGCCAGCTTCATGGCCTCGCTCATGGACAGTTCCAGCTTCCCGCCGGGGCAGTACAGGTCGACCTGCCCGTTCGGGTAGAACACGATGTCGGTCCGGATTCCCTCGGACCCGAGCAGGGCTGACAGGGCGTGTGCCGCCTCGTGCCCCTGCCGGTCACCCGGCCAGCCGCTGGGCAGCATCCCCTTCGGGAACAGCGTCCCCTGCTCGGGAGCCCAGGTGCACTTCGGTGCGTGGCCGTTGTCCAGAAGGTCGTTCCGGATCGGGCGGCCCGTGTAGATGTCCCGGATGTCGGTCACGGCCTCTCCTTCAGTGCCGGTTGCGGGGGGCGTTCTTCTCCAGGTGGGCCCACCACGGCCCGGGGTTCTCCCCCTCGCCGTCGTTCAGGTACATCTGGCGCCGAGCGGCGAACTCGGCACGCTCCTCATGGGTCTCTCCCAGGTACCTCTTCACGTCGAGCGGCGCCCCCCAGGTCGTCACACCCTGAAGGCAGTCGCACCGCATGCCGCTGCCCTGCCGGGACAGGCAGTTCGTCCCGTGCTCGGGGGGCGGGATCTCCTTGAAGCCCATCTCCTCCAGGATCAGGATCTTCTGCTGCGGGGTGAGCCCGGCGTAGTCGATGGCGAACTCGTGCTTCATGTCTCTTCTCGCTTCCCGTCAGCCCCGGTTGCGGGGCTCGAAGTGGGGGTGCAGCAGGCCGCCGAAGACGGCGACCTGGAGAACCTGGTCCAGCGTGTGAGGGTCGAACATGCCGAGGTCGTCACTGAACACCCACATCGAGCAGGCTCGGTCGGTCTCGGCGTCGACCGAATGGAACGGCTTCTCGGTGTCGACCTTCTCTTCGGTGATCATCTCGGCGGCGCTGTAGAGGATCGAGTACGTGATGATCCGGTCCATCGGACGCTCGCTGTTCAGCGGGTCGGTGATTCGGATCTTGTAGGCCCAGGCGTCGGGCGCCTCACCGGGAGGCCACTCACCGTGCCGCTGGAACCGAAAACTCGGCGAGTACTCCGACTGCCAGTGCGGGTACAGCTCCTGAACTCCGGTCCCGAAGAACAGCGCTTCCGCCTCCTGCCGCAGACCCATCAGCCCTCCCTCTCCTTCGGCCAGGCGATGGCCCGGCCCTGCCGGATGCCCGGCGGGAAGTGGAAGGCCACGGTGTAGCGCCTGCCGCCCGCCTGGACGGTCCGGGACACCCGAAGGCGCCCCTCTTCCGGCTGGTCGTTGACGATGCGCGCCACCTTGCGGTTCGGACCGGCTCCCGGGAAGCGCTCCACCAGGAAGTCGCCGACAGCCGAGATCACCGGGCCACCGCCAGCAGGCCCCGGTCCTCAGCCGCCTGAACGGTCAGCTCGATGCCATCGTGGAGCACCGTGATGCCGCCGTGCGAACGGATCTCGAAGGTGCACAGGGGGGGAGCGGTCAGGTGCACGCCGATCTCCGGCAGCCTCTGCTCCGCGCCGTCCACCGTCACCTTCGCACCTCGGCCGGTGGCGCAGTTGACGATGTTCCCTCCGGCCGCGACCGAGTTACGCCCGGCCGACACGACCGAGTTGCCGGGGATCGAGGTCCCCGAGCGCAGACCCAGCTTGTCGCGCAGGGTGTTGATCAGAGTGGGCCTGCCGACCTCGACCCCGAAGGAGACTCCCCCCGGGCCGATGGGTCCCGCCCAGGCGGCCAGCCCTCGGTCGACCATGACGTCGACCGACCGGTACTCGGCCCGCTCGTCGACCGTGATGGTGACGGGCAAGTCTCCCGCCATGACGATCACCCGTCCGGGTCCACCCAGGTCGTGCTGGTGCGTGAGTCGCACTGCTCTTCTCCCTCTCCGGTGCTACTGGTCGTTGCCGAGTGCTTCCCGGCATCCCTTGGTGAAGATCTCCCGGGTTCTGTTGACCTCCCGCTCGCCGCCTTCGCCCCGGGAGGCGTCGAGGACGGCGTCCCGGAAGTTGTTCATCCGGGAGAGGAGTTCGTCGTTGCAGTACAGCGACGCGACCTGGACGGCGTTCTCCAGCTCGGTTGCCGGGTCGGTGTAGCTGGCTCCCAGGCGTCCCGGGATCTGTACGTCGAGCGCCCGCTGGAGCACCGTCACGAAGGCGTTCTTGGCTCCGTCGCTGTACACCGGCCGCGTCTCGCCGGAAAGCCGGGGCTTCGGACCGGGAACATCCTTGCCGAACAGCTTCATCAGTCCTCATCCCCCAGGAATGTGATCAGTACGGGCGGCCGTACGAAGCAGGTGTGGATCTGGTGCAGGTGCAGGATCCCGGACGGCGTGAGGTCTTCCCATCGGGCCTGCCAGTACTCGCCGGTCTTCGTGCTGCGCAGGGTCTGGGCCGTCGAGCCCATGTGCGTGGCCTGAACGACCTCGACCGACAGGTCCGTGGTGGGGAACTGGGCTCGTATCGTTGCGGCCTTGACCAGCTCTCCCTTCTCCTCGAAGAGCTGGGCCGCCTCCTCCAGGAGGCTGGCGTCGTAGTTGCGGCTCTCCTCCGTCGGCCACAGCGGGTCGACCGGGGTGAGCAGGCGTCCCTGGGGTCGCAGCATGAGGATGGCGGCGCCCACGGCGCACTGGTCGGGCTCAGCTTTCCGAGGGAGAACCGCCAGCACGTACATGCCAGGTCCCGGGACTTCCTCCCAGTGGTCCCCGGCCTCCGGAAACTTCACCAAGTCGTTTGCCATTTCCTCTCCTTCCGTGCACGGGAGTCTACCATCAGGCGGCCTAGGTCAGGCCAGAAACACGAAGAGGGGCGACCCCGATCCGGGGCCGCCCCTCCCGGGTGGCTCAGTCGAGCTGACGCTTGCCGTTCACGACCTTGTAGACGTAGGCGTAGTGGTACGGAAGTTCGTCGCCACTGAACTCGTCGGTCTCCGTCACGACGGTAGCGTGCAGAACCGTCCAGGCGTCACCCCGCTCGTCCGTGAAGCTCTGTCCACGATTCAGGAGCGGCATCTCCGGCTTCCGGCCGCCGTCGGCCCGGGGGCGGACGGTGATCTCGGCGAAGGCGGCCTGCCAGTCCGGGTACAGATCGAGATCGGGGCCGGTCGGCAGGTTCGAGAAGGCGTCGATCACTGGAAGATCCCCTCCAGGATGGCCTTGTCGAACAGCCAGATGCCGTACGGGTTGTCGACCGCCACGTGCTCGGCCTTCTTGCCCTCCAGGAACTGGCGGACCATGTGGCGCTTCATCTCCTCCAGCAGGGAAGAAGGGAAGTTGTGGGTGTCGGTCGCGTCCCAGTACTCCTCGAACTCCGTGGAGACCAGGTGGCCCTCGTCGTCCCAGCGCTGCTTCTGCGCCAGCAGGGCCGTGATGACGGTCGGCTCGTCCAGGGGCAGCTCCCGCAGCATGTCCCAGCCGTGCACGTGGCTGCCGAGCTGGATAGCGGTCAGCCGCAGGGCTTCGGCCGTGGCGAGGATGTCGTACTTGCTCAGGGCTTGGAGCTGCGGGTAACGGGAGTAGTCGGTGTCGGCCGCAGCCGTGCTGAACTTCTCGGGGAACTCCATGAATCCTTCTCCTGTTCCGGTTCCTGTGATGCCAGAAGGGGCGCCCGTGGGCGCCCCTCGGTGTTCAGCGCTGGCCCTCCTCGCGCTCGCGCGCCTCCTTCAGGGCCTTCCCC
>Ga0307411_10000798_pt1 | contig 11726 bp, 10 predicted proteins | sample DK1Ometagenome_2_FD_203712 | JGI IMG/M metagenome (GOLD analysis project Ga0307411, IMG submission 203712) | Maize rhizosphere microbial communities from greenhouse at UC Davis, California, United States - DK15-O-1 | ecosystem: Host-associated > Plants > Roots > Rhizosphere > Soil | place: USA...
CGTCGAGCGGGTAGATCTTCTCGAACGTCATCCGGCTGCCGCCCCGCAGGGTGAGCGACTCGTCCATCTTCCCGCGCTCGATGAGGTTGAGGAAGATGTTGAGCGCCGGGGGCCAGGTGCCGACGCAAACCGTCGCCCCCGCCTCGGCGAGCGCCTTCGCGATCGCGAAGCCGAAGCCGCCGTCGTCGGCGACGCCGGCGACGAGCGCGCGGCGGCCGGTGAGATCGATGTTGAGCATGGTGTGATATCGCCGGACGTGGCCCGCGGAGCAAGGGGCCGACGCCGGTCGGCGCGCGACGCGTCGCGCGCGCGCGCGGCGGCGCGCTAGTGTCGCTCGGGCGCCGTCTCGCCGGCCGCGGCCTCGCCGTCCGGCGACGGCGGGGCGGCGGGGGTGTCCTCGTCGTCGGCCGCCGTCTCCGCGGCGCGGGCGAGCAGGCCGTCCACGACGTCGAGCAGCTGCACGCCGTTGGCGCGCACGCGCTCGAGGTACTGGACCTCCTGCGGCGTGAGTCGCGGCGGCGCGGTCTTGAGGAGGACGTTCGAGAAGCCGATGACGCTGTTCAGCGGCGTGCGCAGGTCGTGGCTCATCGTCGCCAGGAAGTCGCGCCGCGCCTGCCGCTCCGCCTCGATCGTCGCCCGGCGGATGCGCAGGACGATGAATCCCAGCGTGAGGAGGATGAGCAGCGCCCCGACGACGAGCCGCTCCCCGTCTCCTTCGAGCGAGGCGAGTGCCAGCGCGACCGCGGCGACGCCGTACAGGACGGCGACGTCCCGCCACCGCAGGCGGGCGACTCCGTGCGGGGAGGGGAACGGGGTCCGGGAAGAGGAAGGCACTCGCTGGGAGGGTTCGGTCGGTAGATGCTGGCCCGTCGTGGGGCGGGGCGCAAGCAGGCGCGGCGGCGCTGGCGCCGGCGTGGATCCTGGGGTCAAGCTAGAGCGTGCACCATGACGAGGGCGTGAACGACCGATGACATATTCTTCATGGCCCGGCGCCCCCGGGGCGCCCCAGTGCTGTGGTCCGGACGCCTCACGAATGCCGCACGCGACAGGTAACGTGAGCGATGCTATACTGTTACGCGCGCCCCCAGGCGGCGCGCGTCCTGCATGTGCGCCACGTGACGTCGCCCGACGCCGGGTGGCACGCGCGGCCCGTGGCGCACTTTCCCGCTACCCGACGGTCCATTGACGAAGCTGCTCCTGGTGGAGGACGACCGCATGTTCGCGGAGCTCATCCGCCGCGGTCTCAAGGAGGAGGGGTATGCGGTGGATGTCGCCCCCGACGCCGCGCAGGGTCAGGCGCTCGCCTTCGTGCACGAATACGACGGCATCCTGCTCGACTTCATGCTCCCCGACGGCAGCGGCCTCAAGGTCGCGCAGGCGCTCCGCCGCGAGGGGCGGCAGACGCCGATCCTCATGCTCACGGGCAACAAGGCGCCGGAGGACGTCGTGCGCGCGCTGGACGCCGGGGCCGACGATTACGTCACGAAGCCGTGCGACCTGGGCGTCCTCAAGGCGCGCGTGCGGGCCCTCATCCGCCGCGGCGGGGCGAACCGCATGGAGCGCCTCACGCTCGGCGACGTCACCGTGGACCGCGTGCACCACACCGCGGCGGCCGCCGGCGCCCGGCTCCAGCTGACGCCGAAGGAGTTCGCCCTCCTCGCCTACTTCATGGAGCACGCCGAGGAGGTCGTGACGCGCACCGACCTCCTCGAGAAGGTGTGGGAGATGCGCTTCGACCCCGGCTCGAACGTCGTCGACGTGCACGTCGCGCGGCTGCGCGCCAAGCTGCGTCAGGCGGCAGCCGCGACACGCATCGACACCGTGCGCGGGGCGGGCTTCCGCTTCACCGCGGAGCGGGGCGACGCGGGCACGGAAGGGGGTGAGTGAGATGGAGGACGCCGCCGCCGGCCGCGACGCGGTCGAGGGGCGCCGCGCGCTCGAGCGGCTGCACCGCTTCGGGGGCGACGCCCTCGTGCGCGACATGAGCGTCATCCTGCTCGAGGACACGCCGGCGCGGCTCGCCGCGGCGCGCGACGCCCTCCGCGCCGGCGACGCGCTCGGCGTGCAGCGCGCCGCGCACTCCATGAAGTCGAGCTGCGCGCAGTTCGGCGCGACGGCGGTCGCCGCGCTGTGCGGCGAGATCGAGGAGGCGGCGCGCGGCGAGGCGCTCGGGCCGGTGCCGTCGCTCCTCGACGACGTCGAGCGGCGCTTCGCCGCCTTCCGCGGCTGGCTGGAGCGCGAGCTCCCCGGCGCCCCGGGCCCCGCGTGAGCCCCGCCACGCCGGCGACGATCGCCGTCGTCGAGGACAACGCCGACAACCGCCTCCTCCTGCGGGCGATCCTCGGCGACAGCTACACCGTCGTCGAGTACGAGAGCGGCACCGAGGCGCTCGACGCGTTCACGGTCCAGCTCCCGGACGTCGTCCTGATGGACATCTCGCTCCCGGGGATGAGCGGCGTCGAGGCCCTCACCCGGATGCGCGCCGACCGGCGGCTGCAGCGGCTGCCCGTCATCGCGCTCACCGCGCACGCCATGGCCGGCGACCGCGACGCCTACCTCGCGGCGGGCTTCGACGAGTACGTCTCGAAGCCGATCATCGACGAGCGCGTGCTGCTGCGGGCGATCGAGCGGTGCATCGCGGGCGCCTCCTGAGCGCCGCGCGGCGCCGCGACCCGACGCAGGGCCGAGCCCCGTGACGCTCTCGATCCAGCACAAGGTCGTCGCCGCGCTGACCGCCGCGCTCGTCGTCCTCGCCGGCGTCTCCGCCGTCTCCTACCGCGGGATGAGCGAGCTCGCGCACACGATGGAGCTCGTGGATCGCACGCACCTCGTGCTGCGCACCCTCGAGCAGGCCTACGGGAGCATCAGCGAGGCCGAGGCGAGCTCGCGCGGCTACGTGCTGACGGGCGACTCCGCGTACCTGCGCCCGTACCGCGGCGCCGAGGAGGCCGTGGCGCGCGACCTGGCGCGAATCGACAGTCTGACCGTGGACGTCGAGCAGCGCCGCCGCCTCGCCGCGCTCCGCCCGCTCGTCGCGCGCCGCTTCGAGGTCATCGAGCAGGCGGTGGCGGTGCGCGAGGGCGAGGGCTTCCAGGCCGCCGCCGCCGTCGTTCGCACCGGCCGCGGGCGGGCGCTCATGGACTCCGTGCGGTCGGCGATCGACGTGCTGGCCGACGACGAGCGGGCGCGGCTCGAGCGCCGCTCGCGGCGCGCGAGGGCCGGCGTGACGCGCGCCGCGCCGCTGTTCATCGCCGGCATCCTCGCCGCGGCGGCGATCAGCCTCCTCGTCGTGCTCGTCGTGCGCCGCGACGTGCGGGCCGTGACCAGCGCGGAGCGCGCGCTGCGCGTCGCCAGGGACGAGGCGGAGACGGCGAGCCGCACGAAGAGCGACTTCCTGGCGCGCATGAGCCACGAGCTGCGCACGCCGCTCAACAGCATCATCGGCTTCGCCAACGTCCTCGCCCGCAACCCCGCGAGCCGCCTCACGCCGCAGGAGCGCGAGTACATCGAGCGCGTGCGCGCGAACGGCGTCCACCTCCTCGCCCTGATCAGCGACGTCCTCGACCTCTCGAAGGTGGAGGCGGGGCGGATGCGGCTCGACCTCGAGACGGTGGACCTCGGCGCCCTCGTCGCCGACACGCTGGCCGGCTTCGAGGGGCAGGTGCGCGACCGCGCCGTCGCCCTCCGCGCCGGGGTCCCCCGGGGGATCTCGCCCCTCGTCACCGACTCCGCCAAGCTGCTCCAGGTGCTGATGAACCTGATCGGCAACGCCCTCAAGTTCACCGAGTCGGGGAGCGTCACCGTCTGCGTCGTCGCCGACGGGGCGGACGGCTGCACGCCGACGCGGATCGACGTCGTGGACACCGGCATCGGCATCCCGCCCGGCCGTCGCTCGGCGATCTTCGACGCGTTCGAGCAGGGGGACAGCAGCACGAGCCGGCGCTTCGGCGGCACGGGGCTCGGCCTCTCGATCTCGCGCGCCCTCTGCGACCTGATGGGCTACCGCCTCGAGGTCGCCGACAACCCGACCGGGCGCGGCTCGGTGTTCAGCGTCGTGTTCTCGGGCGGCAGCGGCACCGGCTTCGGCGCCGGCGGCGGCACCAGCGGCGGCACCGCCGGCGCCGGCGAGAACGACGCGGCGCGAGTCCTTCCTTAAGGAACTGTAATCAGACGTTCACGGTGCCGTCATGCGGGGGGGGCTACTGTTCCCGCCTGCAAGAGCGCGACGTCCGCCACCGCGCCGTCACCATTCGCCACCGACCAGCGTGGCGGCTGTGGCGGCGATGCTACGAACGGATGTCCCGTGCCGACGACGCGGAGGCCCTCGCGATCCCGCGTCTCGAATGCAAGCCGTTGTGCTCCAATCTGGTACCGTAATCTGCCGGACGGGACGCGAAGTTGCTTCCGTCGGCCGTCCGTCGCCCATTCCCATCTGACGCAGGACCCTCGGCGCGCTGCCGAGCCGACTTCGCTCGGCCGGCCCTCCCGCGCGCCGAATCCGATTTCCATTCCCGAACGAACGGGCACCCCGGCCGCGAGGCCGGTCCGCAAAGCCACGGGTCTCCTCGAGACGGCCGGGTTGCCGAACGGATGTCGCACCGCAGTTCCGTTCCCACCCCCAGGAGTGCCGCATGACCCGTTTCAGCACCCTGCGCACGCTCGCCTTCGGCGCCAGCGTCGCACTCACCGCCGGCGCCTGCGCGGACGCGCCGACGCAGCCCGAGTCGTTGAAGGCCCCGAGCATCTCGGCGGCCGTCGTCTCGACCGGCCAGCTCGATTTCTCGCACGAGTTGGGCGACATCCACAGCCGCTTCCTGCCGACGTTCGACGATCAGCAGGCCGCCGCCCAGCTCCAGGCCGAGATGGACGTGATCACCGAGCGCCTCGCCGCCGGTGACGTCGAGGCCGTCCGCGCTGCCCTCGGTCGTGCGCGTGCGCTCCTCACGCCGGGCGTCGCTCACCGGTCCGACCTCTACGCGCTGGACCGTACCTTCGCCGTCCTCGAGAGCTACCTCCAGTAGGCGTCACCCCGCGCCTGAATCGTCCGCACCCTCCTCAACTCCAGGCTTTCCCTCCATGTCTATCTGGTCCGCTTCGACCAACGCACCCCGCTCGCTGACGGCGTCCGTCGTCGCCGCGGGGGTGCTCGCTGTCCTGCTCGGCGTCGCACCGGCGGTCTCGCACGCGCAGACGATCACCGCCTGCTATCCCAAGCCCAACAACGCGAACGCGACGGGGTCGGGTGTCCTCAACATCACCGGTGTGCCGCAGGCGCCGGCGAACTGCGGCAACGACTACCCCGTCACGTGGAACCAGCAGGGCCCGAAGGGTGACAAGGGCGATCAGGGTGTGGCCGGACCGATTGGTCCGGCCGGCGCCACCGGCGCCACCGGCGCCACCGGCGCCACCGGCGCTACGGGCGCGACCGGCGCCACGGGCCCTCAGGGGCCGAAGGGCGACCAGGGAATTCAGGGCCTCAAGGGCGACAAGGGCGACGTCGGCGCGACGGGAGCCCAGGGCCTGAAGGGCGACAAGGGCGAGACGGGTGCCACGGGCGCCGTCGGTCCTCAGGGTCCCCAGGGCGAGAAGGGCGAGACGGGTGCGACTGGCGCAACCGGACCGCAGGGCCCGCAAGGCCTCAAGGGCGACAAGGGTGACCAAGGCATTCAGGGCATCCAGGGCATCCAGGGCGAGAAGGGTGACCAGGGCATCCAGGGCATCCAAGGAGTGAAGGGCGACAAGGGCGACAAGGGCGATCAGGGCATCCAGGGAATACAGGGCCCCGTTGGTCCGCAGGGACCCATCGGTCCCCAGGGTCCGACCGGCCTCTCGGGCTACCAGATCGTCCAGGGCTACAACAACACGGTGCAGGCCGGCCAGATGACGCGCCTGACGGTCACGTGCCCGGGCAGCAAGTCCGTGCTGGGCGGCGGCTACGTGAACCCCGACACGAAGGGCACGAGCAACACGGTGCTCGCGTCCTATCCCGCCAGCCCGACGACCTGGGAGGTGCAGATCTTCAACCCCAGCGGCGGGTCGAACTTCAGCGTGACGCCCTACGCGATCTGCGCGACGGTCACGCCGTAAAGAGAGAATGAAGCCGACGGCGCGCCGCACTCGCGGCGCGCCGTCGGCTTCGTCCACGGGAACGCGGGCGCCTCCGCCAGAGGGCGCCCGCGTCGTCGTTCATCGCTCGCACTGCCTGACGAGATTACAGCGCGCTAACCGAACGCGTCTCGCGCGCCCGCATCTTGCCGGCCCCGACCATCCGACCGGGCGCTCGCCGTCCGCAGGCTGCCCACTCCCCGACGCGCACGACGCGACCCGCATGGCCACGGTGCTCTACGTCGACGACGAACCGGCGCTCCCCCGCGCGGTGCAGACCTGGCTCGAGCGTCGCGGCGACGAGGTCCTCGTCGCGCGCACGGTGGACGCGGCGCGGCAGCACCTCGCCGAGCGCGCGGTGGACGGCGTCGTCATCGACCTCTGGCTCCCCGACGGGAGCGGCTTCGAGCTGCTCGACTGGGTCGCCGAGCACCAGCCGGCGCTGGGCGAGCGCGTCCTGTTCGTGACCGGCGACGTCGTCCCCTCCCCCGACACGGCGCGCCAGCTCGCGATGCTCGGGCGCCCGGTGCTCGTCAAGCCGTTCGACCTCGAGGAGCTGGAGCGCCGCGTCCGTGCCTGGGAGGAGCCGGCGCGGAAGCGCGAGTCGCCGTCCGCGGGGACGGTCGCCGGGGGCGCCGAAGCACCGGTGTGACGGAGCGGGGTACGAGGGGCGACGCCGGGCGTGACCGCGCGCTCGCGCCCGTGCCGGCCGGCGCGAGCCCTGCGCCCGCGTTCGCGCGCGGTCTCTGGCGGATCGCCGCGGCGGACGTCTCGAGCGGCAACCGCGTCCGCCTCCTGCGCGACGGGGCCGAGACGTTCGACGCGATGATCGCCCTGATAGACGGCGCGCGCGAGCGCGTCGCGCTGGAGGGCTACATCTTCCGCGACGACGACGTCGGCCGGCGCTTCGCCCGCGCGCTCGGCGACGCCGCGGGGCGGGGAGTGGCGGTGCGCGTGCTCGTGGACTGGGTCGGCCGGATGGGGACCCCGCGCCGCTTTTTCCAGGGGATGCGCGAGCGCGGGGTGGACGTCTGCATCTTCAACCCGCCCGGCTTCCGCCGCTGGCTCGGGCTCGTGCCGCGCGACCACCGCAAGCTGCTCGTCGTGGACGGGCGGGCCGGCGTGACGGGCGGGATCGGCATCGGGAACGAGTGGCGCACGGGCGTGCTCAAGCGGCGCGGCGCGCCGTGGCGCGACACCGCCGTGCTCGTCGAGGGGCCGGCGGCCTATGACATGACGCAGGCGTTCGAGCTCATGTGGCGCCGCGCGACGAGCACCGAGCGGCGCGGCCGGCAGCGCCTGCTCACGCGCCGTGCCCACGGTGCGCACCTCGACTCGACGACCCACGAGCCGGCGCTCGTCGGCATCGTCGAGGGGGAGCCGGGCCGGCGCCGCGTCGCCCGCGCCCTCCAGATCCAGTCGGTCTCGGCCCAGCGCTCGATCTGGATCGCCAGCGCCTACTTCGTCCCCTCGCTCGCCGAGGTCGAGGCGCTCACCGGCGCGGCGCGCGACGGCGTGGACGTCCGCGTCCTCGTCCCGCACCGCTACGACCACCCCTGGATCCGCCTCCTCACGCGGCGCTACTACCGCCGCCTCCTCGCCAACGGCGTCCGCATCTGGGAGTGGAGCGGCGAGATGATGCACGCCAAGACGAGCGTCGTGGACGGCCGCTGGGTGCGCGTCGGCTCGACCGACTTCAACCCGCTCGGCGTCGCCATCAACTTCGAGCTCGACGCCGTGATCGAGGACGTCGCGCTGGGCGCCGAGGCGGAGGCGATGTACCTGCGGGATCTGGAGGGGTCGAGAGAAGTGACGTTATCCTAGCGGTGGTGGGGGAGCGTCGAGCGTCGAGGGACGAGCGTCGAACCCTCCCCCTCGCCCCTCGACAGCTCGCTCACCCGCTCCGAGGTCCAGCCTGCCACCCGACGCCGATCGAACCGCCGACCTGAAGCCCGGCTCGACGTCCGCTGAAGGGCGGCTGCACCTGGCGGCGCTCGCCGCGGTCGTCCTCGTCGGGGTGGCGCTGCGCGCGCTCTACCTCGAGCAGCCGATGCGCTACGACGAGTCGTGCTCGTACACGAACACGGTGGCGCACGGCCTCCGGCACGCGCTCTCGCAGTACACGGCGCCCAACAACCACGTCTTCCACTCCGCGCTGGTCTGGGCGAGCACCAAGCTGTTTGGCGGTCACGCGTGGGCGATCCGTCTTCCCGCCTTCGTCGCCGGAGTGTTGCTCGTCCCCGCGACGTACGTCGCGGGAAGGATGCTCTACGGCGCCCGGGCGGCGCTCGTCGCCGCCGCGCTCGTCGCGTCGTTCGCCGAGCTGGTGGTGTTCTCGACCGACGCCCGCGGCTACACGATCGTCTCCCTGCTCTTCCTCCTGCTCGTCATCCTCGCCGCGCACCTCAAGCGGGCGCCGAGCCGGGTGGCGTGGGGCGCCTTCGCCGTGCTCGCGGCCCTCGGCGTCTGGACGGTGCCGACGGCGCTCTACCCCGTCGGCGGCGTGGCGCTGTGGATCGCGGCGTCGGCCGCCACGGGTGACACCGCGTCGCGACCGCTGCCCGTCGTGCGCGACCTCGCGCTGTCGCTCGTCACGTCCGTGCTCCTCGCCATCCTCCTCTACGCCCCGGTGCTGGTCGTCGGCACGGGGCTGCGCTCGCTCGTCGCGAATCAGTACGTCCGCTCCGCTCCGCCGGAGCAGTTCTGGCGCGGTGTCCGCGAGCTCCCCGCGCTGCTCTGGGCCGACTGGACACTCGGCGTTCCGGTGTGGGCGCGCGCCCTGCTCGCGGTCGGTCTCGCCGTCGGGAGCGTGCTGCACCGGCGCATCGCCCGCGACCGCGTCCCCGTCTGGGCGACGGTGTTCCTCTGGTGCGCCGCGCTCCTTCTCGTCGTGCGCCGCGACGCGGGAATCCGGATCTGGCTCTTCCTGCTCCCCCTCGCGGCGCTGGTCGCCGGCGCGGGGCTGACGGCGCTCCTCGCGCCGGCGTTCTTGCGCCTCTCGGCGCGCGGCCGGGCACTGGCGTCGGCGCTCCTTCCCGTCGCGCTCGCGCTCGCCGTCTCGCTGCACGCCGTGCGCACCGCCGCGGTGTTCGATCCCGCGCTCGGCGACACGTCCACCTTCCGCGACGCGCCCGAAGTGACGCGTTACCTCGCGTCGCACCTCGCGCCGGGAGATCGCGTGCTGGCGCAGATCCCCACCGACGGCCCGCTCGAATACTACATGGGGCGCGCCGCCGTCCCGACGTCCTTTCTCGCCTGGGACACGATGCGATCCACGACGCGGCCACGCCTCGACGGCAGCGAGCGCCTCGTCGTCGTCGTCAATCCGCACCTCGTGCCGCAGACGCTCGAGAGCGTGCTACGCGACCTCCACGTCGCGCCCGACAGCGTGGCGCCGCTCGCGCCGCCGGTCCGCTTCCCGCACGGCGCGACGATCCACCTCATGCGCTGGCGGCGCTAGGAAGCGGTCACCGTTCTCGAGCCGGGCGCTCCTAGCGGTCCTCCTCGTCGTCATCGTCTGCCCCCGGCTCGTCGGGCGACAGCTCGCTCACCCGCTCGACCCGAACGACGCCGCGGACGGTCTGGCCGCCGGCGACGACGGTGACGAGGTAGTCGCCGGGCGCGACGTTCGGGCCGCGGCGCTGCTGGCGGTAGATGCTGCCGAAGTCCTCGGGGGCGCCGAGCGGCGCCTCGGCGGGGCGCAGCCGGCGCTGCTCGGCCTCGGCGGCGCGCTTCGCGGCGGCGCCCTTGGCGGCCGCCGTCGCGCTGTCCTTGGGCCCCGCCGCCGCGGCGGCCTTCGTCGAGTCGTCCTTCTGCTTCTTGATGCGCGCGGCGATCACGCTGTCGCGCAGCGCCTTCGGGCCGAGCGGCTTCGCCGACCGGCGGAGGTCCCAGGAGACGCGGTTGAGGCCCGCGTTCGCCGGCCCGCGGAGCACGCGCACCGTGTCGCCGGCCACCCCGGTGATGACGATGCGCGCCGAGTCCACCGGCGCGGCCCGCTCGCGCGCCGCGCCGTCGCCCTGCGTGACGTCGGTCGCCGTCGTCGTTGTCGTCGTGTCGGTGGGCGCATTCCCCTTGGCGAGGCGGTACTCGATCGTCGCCCCGTAGGGCGGGTTCGGCGCCGCGTACACCTTGTTTCCTTCCCACATCTGGCGGAACGGCTGCTCGTATTGGTACGCCGTGCGGATCGCGAACAGGTGCGCCGGCTTCCGCAGCACGCTGTCGCCGCGCGCGCCGGCCATCTCCTCGAGGGCCGCGATGTCGGCGATGTGGATCGAGCGGCCGTGGGTGCCGGCGACGATCTCGCGCTCGCGCGGGTGGATCTGGAGGTCGTGCACCGGCACGGTCGGCAGGCCCTGCATGAAGCGCCGCCAGGTCGCCCCGCGGTCGGTGGAGACGTAGGCGCCGACGTCGGTGCCGAGGAAGAGCAGGTCGCGGTTCTGCGGGTCCTCGCGGATCACGTGCACGAACGCCGGGCGGTCGGTGGGGAGGCCGCTCGTGATCCGGCGGAAGGTGCGGCCGAAGTCGGTGGAGACGAAGGCGTAGGGAGTGAAGTCGTTCTCGCGGTGGTTGTCGAAGGTGACGTAGACGGTGGCGCTGTCGAAGTGCGACGCCTCGACGCGGCTCACGTAGCTGCGCGCCGGGACGCCCGGGAAGCGTCCGGTGAGGTTCTCCCACGTCGCGCCGTCGGTGCGCGTCAGCCAGACGTTGCCGTCGTCGGTCCCCGCCCAGAGGAGGCCCGGGCGGATCGGCGACTCGGCGACGGTCGTGATCGTGCCGTACGTCTCGGCGCCCGTCGCGTCGCGCGTGATGCCGCCCGTCGTCTTGCGGCTGACGGAGATTCGCGCCGAGTCCTTGGTCGAGAGGTCGGGCGAGATCGGGAAGACGTGGCCGCCGCGGTCCACCGACTTGAGTAGGCGGTTCCCGCCGATGTAGAGCGTGGTCGGCGAGTGCGGCGAGATGAAGAACGGGGTGGACCAGTTGAAGCGGTACTGCTTCGCGGAGTCGGCGAGGGCGCGCGCCCGAATGTCGGCGAGGGTCCTCGCCACCGTCGGCGTCTCGGGCTGCGTCGTGTCGCCGCGGGCGACGATGAGCGAGTCCTCGAACTGCGACCCGCGCTCGCGCCCGCCGCCGCGCATGACGATCGTGCGCGCGCCCGAGCCGAAGTCGAGCCGCGAGATGTTGCCCCCCTGCGACTCGCTGTAGATGACGTCCGGGTCGGTGGGGTCGATCGCCGTGTAGAAGCCGTCGCCGCCGCCGACGTTCACCCAGTCTTCGTTGGCGATCCCACCGCGCGCCGGCGTGCGGCTCGGGCCGCACCAGCTGCCGTTGTCCTGCAGCCCGCCGCAGACGCGATAGGGCTTCGACATGTCGAAGCTCACCGCGTAGAACTGGCCGAGCGGCATGATGTTGGGAAATTCGTACGTGCCGCCGCGGTCGTGCGTGATCGCGATCCCGCCGTCGTCGCCGAGGATGAAGTGGTCGGGGTCGTTCGGGTCGATCCACATCGCGTGCCAGTCGGTGTGGATCGAGAGCGCGCCCCGCCGCACCGTCTTTCCGCCGTCGTCGCTGAACCGGAAGACGCTCGACATCCAGTAGATCCGGTCCGGGTTCTTGGGGTC
>Ga0307411_10000800_pt1 | contig 11721 bp, 13 predicted proteins | sample DK1Ometagenome_2_FD_203712 | JGI IMG/M metagenome (GOLD analysis project Ga0307411, IMG submission 203712) | Maize rhizosphere microbial communities from greenhouse at UC Davis, California, United States - DK15-O-1 | ecosystem: Host-associated > Plants > Roots > Rhizosphere > Soil | place: USA...
CTTCCGGATACTCTGGCCCTGACGCATCCGTTGTACCGCAGCAGTGCCGATCGCACATCCCTGGTCCGTTTGAGGTAGCTGGCAAATACCCGGGCTCCATGGCAGATATTGGCCTCGACCTGCAGCAGGTCGTCGGAATCGCAATCGAAGACCCCCGCGTGAAATCGCATCACCTGCATCAGACCGATGGCTCCGCGGTTGCTGACAGTCTCGGGCTCCAGGCGAGCATTCTCAGTCAGCAGCACTCCCGCCAGAAGACTGGGTGAGAGCTGCAGCTCTCGAGCTTCCTTGACAATGGCCCGGGCGACCCGGTTGGCCAGCGCCGGCTCTGCCGACCGGCTGAGGATCTGCGCCAGTGGCAGGTGGTCATATCGAGCCACGACTTCCCGCTCCCAACTCGTGCTGTCCAGGGCCAGGACCGGCGCGATCCTGGGTCGGACCGAAGGAGGACGGCCTGCAACCACCGCCTGGAGTGAACGAGTCGGCAGCTCGAGGGCAGGCGTAAGCAGCACCGCACCGGCAAAACCGGCAGCGGCAAGAAAAGTCAGGAAGGGCCGACTAGGCCGCCTGAGCTGGTTCCAACCTGACGGACTCGAACTGGGAGAAATGGTCGTTCCCCTTTCCCGCGAGGAATGCAGTGACGCGGGGCCGGGGCTACGCAAGAAGCGAGCACATTCACTGTCAAGAAAGCTGACGACGGCGATCCAGGCTTGCGGCACAAGAGCTTGCAGCCGAGTCGTGAAAAACTTTTCGGCTTACAAGTTTGCCGGTGACCGGTGCGACCTGCCACCGATCGGGGTTCCTACGTCAACGATTCCAGCAGGGCCATCATGGCCAGATCGTACGGATCGGCGGAAGGATCATCATCGGCAATGTCGTAATGCTTCTGTGGGGTCTCGAGAATCAGGGGGATGCCGTCGGTCCGTTCGTCGCTGAGCAACCAACGAAAGGCCTCCCCGCCGATCTTCCCTTCACCGATCAGGACATGACGGTCCTTGTTCGAGCCCAACGCTCCTTCACTGTCATTGAGGTGAAAAAAAGCCGGGCGGCATCCAGCGGCGGCCTCGAACTGGTCGAGGGTTTTCCGGAGCTCCGCCTCCGACTTGGTGATGTCATGCCCGGAAGAGAAGAGATGACAGGTGTCCAGCCCATAACCGGTTCGAGGCTTCAAACGGCGGGGAACCCGATCCAGAATAGCGCCCACCTCCTCGGCGGTTCGGCCGATGGTAGTCCCCGCCCCGGCGGTATTCTCCACCAGAAGCCGGGTGCTCCCATCGATTCGATCCAGGGCTTCTGTGATCGCCTCTGCCACCCGCGCAGCCGCTCCAAGACGATCGGCTCCGATTGCGGCTCCCGGATGAAAGCAGACTCCACCGACCCCTAACGCGGTGGACCGCTCCAGCTCTTTTACCAGACCTGCTCGGGCCCGACCTGACTTGGTCTCGTCTTCCGTGGCGGTGTTGAGGACGTACGCCGCGTGCACCACCACGTGCTCGAGCGCGATACCGGCGATCTGGAGCGCCGCCCGAAACCGCTGCACTCGATCCGGACGCATGGTGGCTTTGTCGCCATAGTACTGGGGTGGCGCGGTAAAGATTTGCAGGGCCTTCATGCCGGCGGCCCCGGCCCGGGCCGCCGCCATACTGATCCCGCCGTTTGCCACGGTGTGCGCACCCAGGTATTTCGTCACCGACGCCCTGCCTCAGGGTGATGGTCGGCACAGCCCATGTTCTGCCGGCTCCGCATTGTATGGCCCGAAAGGTCGCCATGCGGGACCGGTGTGCTGTCCCGGCGGCCGTTCGTATCCATCAGCGATCCCTTGCACTGGAGGTTAACGTGGCCCGCGACAAGGATGAAGCGATCAACAGCTACATCACGGACATGCTCTCGCTCGAAGAACACATCCACAAAGCGGTGAGTGGGCAACTGGAAGACCTGAGTGATTACCCTGAGGTCACGCGCGATCTCAGGGTGGTGCTCCGGAAGGTCGAGCAGCATATCTCCGATCTCAAGGAGCTGAGCAGCCGCCGGTCCGCTCGGGGGCCGACCGATGCGATCAAGCGAGCAGGTTCCATCCTGCTGGGACTGGGTGCCGCCGCTGTTGACTTGGTGCGGAAAGAAGGATTGGCCAAGAACCTGCGCGACGACTACACGGCGTTCAGTTTGGCCACGGTGGGATATGTCATGCTCCATACTACCGCGCTCTCACTGAATGAACGGGAGGTCGCGGATCTGGCTCGGCAGCACTTTGCCGATTACGCCCAGGCCGTAACCCTGCTCCACAATGTCATCCCGGGTGCGGTCGTACGATTCCTACGGGAAGATGGCTTGCCGGTCCAGGAGAATGTCCTGCCTGAGATCAGCCGGACGATCGAGGAGGTGTGGCAGTCGCAGTCTGATCAGGCACCACGGGCTGCAGAGACCTCGACGGCCCGGAACCTCTAGCCTGACGCCCATTCACCTCCCCCGAGCTCCGCTCAACGTGGTGCCGGCAATAGAACAAGCGGGCCGGCATCACATTGAGCGGCTCGAAGTCCTGGTACACGGAACCGAAGACCTGCTGCAGGTACGGCAGCACTGCCCGGGTAAACTGGTAGACCAGGAACGCTCCGTTGGGATCGAGGACCTCGTGCGTGGTGCGGAGAATGGCTTCCCGAAGCTCTGCCGGCATTGTGGTATAGGGTATGCCCGAGATCACGTAATCCGCCCGACCCAGCTTCAGATCCGCCAACGCAGCGGCAGCATCAGCAGCCGACCCATGAATCACATGCAGCCGATGGTCCCGCACTCTGCCTCGTAAGAACCGGACGAAGTCTGTATTTGTCTCCAGGGCAACCAGTACAGCATCGGGTCTCATCCGGCGCAGAATCTCCGTCGTGAACGTGCCCACGCCTGGTCCGTACTCCAGGAAGACTCGGGCGCGCTTCCAATCCACTTCGGCCAGCACATGATTGACGAGAAAGCGAGAGCTCGGGATCAGGCTGCCGAGCATTTTGGGGTGCTTAAGAAAATTGCGCCCGAACAGCAGGATCTGCTCGGAGCGCGACGAGCGTTGGTGAGAAGACACGATGGAAATGATCTGCCTTTCAGACTGGCCTGCGGGAAAACCTGCCCGGCGCCGGATTACCCGGCGCCGGCGGGCGGATCAGCTCTGGACATCGCGCCCGGAAAGGTGGTTACCGGTTGGTGGTGTCCCGGGTAGTCCCTCGCGTGGTCCCTCGCTTAACATCGCCCTCCTTCACGGTCGTGTCCGACTCAACCCTGACAGTCGTATCGCTGGTCACAATCGTGGTGTCCTGTGTCGTCCGCGGGGTAATGCTGGTGTCGGCACCTTCCCCGACTCGAGCGGTATCTTCGCCGCCCCGCGTGTTGCATGCGGCCAAACCGGCAACCAGTGCCAATGCTGTGAGTACCGTCTTCATCTGAGCCTCCGAGTAGATGTAAAAGTCGTCCTGGCCTAGGCCTACGTTGGGCTCGGCCAGGCCGGCCTGTGGCATCCAGCCCTCCAAGGCTGTCACCCCTCGGGTTTCCGGTGCAGTGACGTGACTCACGCCGGCAACTTTGCCCCTCAGGGGGAGAGGGCTCGCAATCTTACTCCCGAACCCGGACGGCTGCAACGGTATATTGGCGCATGTCTGGCCCTGCCCGAATTTGGATCGGAACCTCAGGGTACGTCTATCGTCACTGGCGGAGGGGTGTTTTCTACCCGGAAGGCCTCAAAGCCCGGGAAGAGTTGGGCTATTACGCCGCCCGGTACCCAACGGTTGAGCTGAACAACCCATTCTATCGCCTTCCCACGCCCGAGATGTTCACCCGCTGGCGAGAGGCCACCCCGGAAGGCTTCCGGTTTGCCGTCAAAGCCAGCCGATTCATTACCCACATAAAACGTTTGCAGAACGTCGACGAGGAGGTCGCGCTGTTCATGGAGCGCGCAGAGCTGCTGGAGCTCAAGCTTGGGCCGGTGCTCTTCCAGCTACCGCCGAACCAGCCCCTCGACCTCCCCCGGCTGCAGACATTTCTCCCGCTCCTTCGCCCGGACCGGCACTGGGTTGTGGAGTTTCGGCACGCCAGCTGGCACACCAATGAGGTCTACGCATTGCTGGCCCGCCACGCGGTCGCCCTGTGCATCCCGGTGGGCGGTGGACTCCACCCTGACCGCATCACCACGGCTCCATTCACGTACATCCGAATGCATCGGGGCCAGGAGCCGGCCGGGGGCTTTACCGCCGAGGAACTGAAAGTCTGGAGCGGCCAGATTCGGGCTCTCGCCGGTGCCGGCAAGGAGGTTTACCTGTACTTCAACAACGACTGGGAAGGCTTTGCTATCCGGGATGCAAACACGATGAAGCGGCTCCTCGGAGCTTCCAGCTAGGCGAGCTGACCGGCAGCGACATCCCCACCCGGTCAGTCAAACCACTGCGTCAGCTCGCCAGCCGACTTCCGGCGGCGCGGGGTGTCCTGATCTGCGGGATATCCCAGAGACACAATGCCCACTATCCGGAAGGACTCGGGAACGCCGGCCAGTTGACGAAGCGCCGGGTCCTGCATGACGCCGCCAGTGCGGAGGTAGGTTCCCAACCCGAGAGCCTGTGCCGCGGTCATGAGGTTACCTATTGCCATCATCGCGGCGGCGTAGTCATCCTCCCGCGTGATTTCATCCGAACTGACGGCCACCATGACTACGATGTAGACCGGAGTCTCTCGGGCGTCCCGGCGGACCTTTTCGGCGGCGCTCTGAGCCTCAGGTGAAGACGTATCGCTGAAACGCTTGAGTCGATGCCGCGCACGAATTTCAGCGAATCGGTCCCTGGCGTCGCCGGTAAGCACGGCAAAGCGCCAGGGCTCCGTCAGCTTGTGATTGGGAGCTCGAACAGCGCAATCGAGCAGTTGCTCGATGATGTGGCGGGGGACAGGCTCGCCGAGAAAACGTCGGACTGACCTTCGTGCGGTGATTGCTTCGATAGCATCCATGCCCAGAAATCTAGCAAGCCGGCCCGCTGTAACTCAGGCGTGTCCGCGGGCCAGCCACACCAGAGCCACGAAGTCGTACGCGGCGTGGGCCACGATGGGCGCGAATAGGTTTCCGGTAATCACAAACAGCGTGCCCAGGTACAAACCCATTATTGCGGCAAAGACTGCATAGGCTCGGCTCGCGAAGTGCACCAGTCCGAACAGCGCGCTGGCTGCCACCATCGCTAGCCCCGAAGGGAGCCATCGGGTGAGGGCCTGCTGAATTACCCCTCGAAAGAGTATCTCCTCGGACACCCCCGCGAGGAGCGCCAAGGCGCCGAGAGCCACGAGAGATCGCCCGGCCACCAGAGCGCCAACCAGCTCGGTCACCAGCACCACGAGCCGGCGGACTGGAGACCAGGATGATCTCAGCATCCAGACCAGGGCGACCAGGAGAGGAACCGTCGCCGCCACCCCCAGGATCAGGCCTGTGAGTGTGGGTTGTAGCACGGAAAGCGGAGAAACCTGCAGCCAGCGCGCCAATCCCCAGGCGAGGAGCAACAGACCAGCTTCCCCGCTGAGCGCCAGGCGGAGAAACCCGACGTTGCGTGCGTCACTACTTGGCGCGCTCGAGGTAAACCCCATCGCGAGGGTTGACCCGAACCCGCTCCCCTTCGCTGATGAACTCCGGAACCTGAATCATTACCCCGTTGCTCAGCCGCGCGGGCTTCGTGCTGGCGGTCTTGGTGGCTGTCTTCATCACGGGCGCGGTCTCCACGACTTCGAGCTCGGCCACGGCCGGCAGCTCGATCGCAATGGGGCGCCCGCTGAGCCACTCGGCCTGAAACGTCATCCCCGGCTCGAGCCACTGCCCCTGATCTCCTGTCGTTTCCGCATCGAGCGTATACTGGTCGTACGTCTCTGCATCCATGACGTGCACCCCATTGCCATCGCGATAGAGCACCTGCAGCTGCTTGGTGTCGAGCCGAGCCTCTTCGATGAACTCCGTTGCGCTGAAGCGATGCTCGAAGGTGGCTCCGCTATTCAGGTTACGCATCCGGGCCTGAACGAACGCACGGAGGTTGCCGGGAGTCCGATGGGTGAATTCCGTCACCCGGCAGGGCTGGCCTTCGAAGTAGATCACGTGCCCACGGCGAATATCTGTGGCCTTCATCGAGTCAGCTCCAAGTGAGGTGGACCAGACGGAGTTGCGGCTGGGTGCGTCAACCTGGAAAATACATGTGGGTCCAAGCCCCGGCCTCTACCTTCCTGGCTGCGGCACTCGCATACTAGTCTGAACGATCCAACCGAGGGGCATCGGGGTCATGACCTGGAGTGAAGAGCGCAGTGGATCCGAGCGGCGGAAGTCCAGGCTGACGGAAGACCTCGTCGCCTCAGCCAGCGGCCTTCGGGAGGTCAATCGCCGGCTCGAGGTCGCGCGGTAGCATTGGAGCCTCGATTCGGGCTCAGGCTGATCTCTCAAGATGACCAGCGGCTCAGACTGGAAGGATGGCGGCAGAACGTTGGCCATCCGGTGGCCCTGGACCTCGTGGGACCCGCTCCAGTCGAAGTCGCCAGCCTGGTGGTGCTGAGTTGGAATGTGTGGATCGGGCGGGGCAAACTGCGCGAGCTTGTCACCCGGATCAGACGCGGAGAATTCGCCCGGCTCGGTGCTGACCCCACACTGCCACTCCTGGTCCTGGCTCAGGAGGCCTATCGCAGTGATTCCACCATCCCGCCCGCCTCCGCCCGCCCAGCTGGGCGGGTCCTGGTGGCTCAACTCGGGCCTCAAGAGGACATCGTCGAGACGGCGCGCACTTTAGGGATGAGCCTGCGCTACGCTCCGTCGATGCGGAACGGCGTGCTCCAAAGCGACCGGGGCAACGCCATTCTTTCTACCCTCCCCCTGACGGACGCCCAGGCTATCGAATTGCCGCTGGTGCTGCAGCGCCGGGTTGCCGTCACCTGTGCAGTATCGATCGGTGATCCTTCCCTGCGCGTGGTGAGCGCCCATCTGGACCCACGAGGACCGCCGGGTCACCGGTGGCTCGGTGCTGCCGGCCGCGAGCTTCAGGCCCGGCACCTCACCGATTCGGTTCGGGACGAAACAGTTGTGATGGGAGCCGACCTCAACCTCGGCCGGGGCCGGTATGAGAGAGCGTGGAGGGTGCTGACTGATGCCGGGTTCACCTTCGGGGTGCCGCCGACCACTCCCTCCTGGCGGCACACCTTTCATGCCCTCCCGCGGCTGGTCCTCGATTATGTGCTGGTTCGCAATGGCAGCCAGACCATACGCCAGGCATCGGTCCACCGGGTAGACGAGCACCCGCAGGACCGAGGGCCCCGCGTGTTCGGCTCCGATCACCACCCTCTCCTCGGCCGCATTGACTTCCACTCCCCATTGAAAGTCACCGCATGAGCGAATGGATCGGCTTCGGTTCGGATCTGCCATGGTGGGGTTGGACCTTGATGGTGATCGGCGCGATTGCCCTGATGGGAGTTTTCGGTGCCCTTTTTCTTCCCGACTGGCCGAGTGACGACTACACGATGGGCTTCGAGGCCAATGCCGGCTCCGAGCAATTTGTGGAGTGGACCGCCGGCTTCTTGAACGCCCCAGTCTATCGGGGCGGCGAAGTCACCTTGCTCCAGAATGGCGACGGGTTCTATCCCGCTATGCTGACCGCCATCAAGGAGGCAAAGGATTCGGTGAATTTTGAGACCTACATCTTCGAGCCCGATGAGATCGGGTGTCAATTCATCGAGGCGTTGAAGGAGCGGGCCCGGAACGGGGTAGAAGTGCGGCTGCTGATCGATGGCTTTGGCGGCCTCAAGCTGAAGAAGCGGTATCGGAACGACCTCCGAAGCTCGGGAGTGAAGGTGGTACGGTTCCGTCCATTTACCCTGCGGAACCTGGTGCGGCTGTATCGTCGGGAGCATCGGCGGGCCACCGTGATCGATGGGCGGATCGGTTTCACCGGCGGAGCCGCCATTTCCAAAAAGTGGAAGGGCAATGTCAGCAACCATCACGAGTGGCGTGACAGCATGACCCGTGTCACCGGACCAATGGTTGCCGGCATTCAGTCCGCCTTCGCGGAAAACTGGGTCTACTGCACCAGTGAAGTACTGGTCGGTCCGCGCTTCTTCCCTGATATCACGTCCGGTCCGGGCCCGTGCGGTCTGTCGGTCGTGAGCTCTCCATCCGACGCCATGCAGCCCATCCGCCTCCTCTTCTGGCTCAGCTTCATGAATGCGCAGCAGCGTCTCTGGATCAGCAACTCCTACTTCATTCCCGACAAGCGCCTCCGCACAGCAGTGATCCGGCGGGCCCGTGATGGAGTGGACGTGAGAGTCCTGGTGCCGGGCAACCATACTGATGCCGTACCGGTCCAGGCTGCAGGTCGGAGTTACTACCAGGAACTTCTCGAGGGTGGTGTGCGCATCTTCGAATATCAGCCATCGATGATGCACGCCAAAACCGTGGTGATCGATGGCATCTGGTCTATCGTTGGGTCAGCCAACATGGACGAGCGCAGCATGGAAATCAACGAAGAAAATGTGCTGGGGTTTGCGGACCGGGAGTTTGCCCAAGCGATCGAGCTGGGGCTGGAAGAGGATTACCGCCGCTCGCGGGAGATTCTGCTGGAAGAATGGAGTAAACGGTCGGTGTTCAGAAGGGCATTCGAACGCTTTGCCAAGACTTTGATCGAGCAGTATTAGCACGGGCCATTGAACGCCGGGTCGCACACCCGGGTGCGCAGGTCGGTTTCTTGTCCCCGGAACCAGCCGCCTCGAAATTCGAAATGACGCTCATCGAGCAGGCGCGTCCCGAGCGCCTCGGTTCCGCGCTGCTGTAGCTGCCAGAGCAGGACTCGGGCACCCATCTCCGCAGCGGGCTCCCAAACGCCCGCAGTAAGGGGAGGATACAGTTCAGCGAATTCGGGCTTGAGTCTGGCCTGCCGGGCCGTTGAATCCATACCTGCTCCGTGTCACCGTTGCTGCGGTACCGCTGCATTGGGGAGGGAAGATTATGTGCGCTCCGCGATCACTGCACCAGGGGCGCCGGTCGTCAGAAATTTCACCGCAACACCTGGGCCGCATCCTCCGTCTCTTCAGCGCGGTTGCTGGTGCCACCCATCTGTGTCTCCAGTGCGCCACTCAGGTTCACCCCTTCGGCTCCGAGCAGCCGGAACAGCTCCCATTCAGCCGCCCGGGCTGCGTGGGTACGCCCGCCGTTGTACATCAGTGATATGACCAGCACGCCGTCGGGTCGCCCGAGGTATCCCGCCAGCGTGGCAACCCGGTCGAGCGTCCCGGTTTTGGCATGGACCACGCCTTTGGCCATGCCCCGCCGCAGGCCCCGCAGAGTGCCCACGCCATTGGCCGGCAGCAGCAGTGGATAACGTTCTGCTCCACGGAGTTGGGGATACCGCGCCAGATACAACATCTGGGTGAGCGGGCTGACTCGGTCAAGCTCACTTAAACCGCTGCCATCGACCAGTCGGACCTGGGCTCGCGGTCCAACCACCTCACGCACGTGCTGGGTCAGGAGTGACGGGCCCGACGTCTGACTGGCCGCAGCCCATTGCAGGACCAGCTCTGCCCCGATGTTGAGGCTCCGGCGGTTGATTTCGACAGCAACGCTGTCGAACGGCGCAGACTCGATCTTGGCAAGCACGGCAGGGAGGCCGGGCGATACCGGCGCGGAGGAGTTCCGATTGACCCACTGAATGCCGGCTCGTTCCAGTGCAGCCGCCCACGCGTAGCCAAGCACGCTCGCCGGCTCGTGCGCCACGGCGGAAAGCCCGGCAGGGCGGGAAGCTATCCCGATAGTACCGGTCAGGGTCCAGCCGCCATCCGGATGGGCAATGAGCCCGAGCCGGCGGCGGGATCCTCCCACGGTAGTGGCACTCATGCGCACCAGACGCTCCACCCCTGCGGGGTACGCCGACACCAGCGTTGGAGGCGACCCGACATCGCGTCCGGGGCGGAAGGTCAGGGAGACGGTGTTTTCGTGCAGCGTGACCGGCCCGACCGGCGGGGCATAGAGTCGACCTATGAAGTCCGCTGACCAGGCTGCCGGGTAGCTCGAGGCCGCCGGGCCCGTCCGGCTGGTGAGTGCCAGCGTTCCTTCCAGTTGCCGGATACCTCGGGCGCGGAGTTGCCGAGCGAGCTCACGCAGGGTAGGACCCTCCCGGCCCGATCTTTCGAGGGTGGGATCGCCACCCAGCTCCAGTTGCCAGCCGCCGATCCAGCGTCCGGTGGTGCTGTCCAGAGCGCCCCGGCCAATCACCCGGGTCGAGATGCGCGCTCCCCCACCAGCGCGGGCCCGACTGAATCCCACGGTAAACAGCTTGGCCGTGGAAGCCGGGATCAGCTCCAGCTCTGGGTTGGCGCTCCACAGAACCCGCCCTCCCATGGTACCGATTGCGATTCCCCACTCCCCGGTACGGGTACGCTCCGAGGTCTGCCGATACCATTCCTCGACCCTCCCCCGTTCTGCCGGGGTAAGATCCTGCGCCGCGAGAGCCGCGGCCGGGATACTGCTCAGGGCCAACGTGACCAGCGTCCGGCTCAGACGTCGGTGCATTGATGGGCTCGATTCGTGGGGACGATTGATCGGGAGTCACAACGTTCCGGCTTCCCCGGGAGCAATCACCGAGCCAGTGCTGAGCGTCTTGCGGCACAACGACTTAGAACTTTGAGGTGGGCCGACGAGCGGGCATTTCGCGAGGGGGCCTTCCCGGGCTCAACACCAGATCTGGCCTGGCGTTACGGCCGCGGTCCGGAAATCTTGCTACACACTATGCGCGTTGCCGTTGTTTTTGACACTCCCTACTCCGGCTGGGACCATCCGGACCACGAGCAGCAGATGGAGCGCGAGATCGCGGCGTGGAAGGTGGACGAGCCCGAGATGGAGTATCAAATCGCCCACGCTCTTCGGGAGTGCGGCCATGATGTCCGCCTCCTAGGCGTGCGGGACGATCTCGAATACCTGGTCCGCCACTTGGGCGAGTGGCGGCCTGACCTGGTGTTCAATGGTGCGGAGGCATTCCGGGGAGATGAATCTCTGGAATATCTGCTGCCGGGGCTCCTTGAAGCCGAAGGGTATCGCTATACCGGCGCACCACCGCTGGCCCTTCAAGTGACCCGCAACAAAGCCATCAGCAAGAAGGTCCTGGCCTATTTCGGCATTCAGGTCCCCGGGTTTGTGAGCTATCGCCTCCACGAATCGGTCGAGCGTTCTCCCCAGCTCACGTTTCCTGTCATCGTGAAGCCGCTGCAGGCGGATGCCTCGGCAGGTATCGCCCAAGCGTCGGTGGTGCAGGACCAGGCATCTCTGGCGGAGCGAGTGAACTTTATCCATGAGCGGTTCGGCCAGGCTGCGATTGCGGAGGAGTTCGTCGCTGGCCGAGAGCTCTACGTCAGCATCATCGGCAACGACGATCGATTGGAGATCCTGCCAATAACCGAGATGGTGTTTGACAAGAGGAAAACCCGGCCGGAAGAACGAATCGCTACCCAGCTCGCCAAATGGGATGAAGCCTACCGTGAACGGAAAGGGATCCGGAATGTCCTGGCCCGTCCGCTCGGTAAGGCAGTGCGGGACCAAATCATCGAGACGTGTCGAACGGCGTACCGCGCCCTGTGGCTCCGAGACTATGCCCGACTCGACATTCGCCTGACGGATGACGGGGGCGTGTGGGTGCTCGAGGCCAATGCCAATCCATTCATCAGCTATGGCCATGACATGGCGAATGCGGCGGCAAAGGC
>Ga0307411_10000802_pt1 | contig 11716 bp, 10 predicted proteins | sample DK1Ometagenome_2_FD_203712 | JGI IMG/M metagenome (GOLD analysis project Ga0307411, IMG submission 203712) | Maize rhizosphere microbial communities from greenhouse at UC Davis, California, United States - DK15-O-1 | ecosystem: Host-associated > Plants > Roots > Rhizosphere > Soil | place: USA...
CGGATCGTCGCTATTGCAGACAAGGACCGTCGACGGCGTCGCGCGCTCGAGGATCTCCGCTTTCGCATCTGCAATCGCTTCGGGAGATGCGAAGAAACCGAGGTGGGCATCGCCGACGTTCGTCCAGACGCGGACGTCCGGCTCGGCAATCGCAACCAAGGCGCTGATCTCCCCTGCGTGGTTCATTCCCAGTTCCATCACCGCCACATCGGGTGCGTGCCGCACCTGCATCAGCGAGAGCGGCAGACCGATGTGGTTGTTGAGGTTGCCCTTGTTCTTCACTACCGTCTTGCGCCGTTCGAGGAACGCCGCAATCGTTTCCTTGGTCGTCGTCTTGCCCGCACTACCCGTTATGGCGATCACCTTGGTCCCGGCCGCCATTCGTACCGCATGCGCCAGGTCCTGCAGCGCTGTGACGGTGTCGCCGACCTCAATCACCGCACCCTGGACACCGTCGTCGGGCACCCCTTTATGGGGTGCCGAATCGACAATCGCCGCCGCCGATCCGCGTGCCAGCACCTCCGCGACGAAATCGTGCCCGTCGAACCTGGGCCCTTTGATCGCCACGAACAGATCGCCCGGTCCCACGACCCGGCTGTCGATGACGACTTCACGAACCTCGGTGTCCGCGCGCCCGGCCGTCAGCCGTCCACCGACCGCGCTCGCAATCCATCCGAGCGTCAGCCGGACCTTCACCCCGCGCGCGACTTCACCCGCCGCGCCTCCAGCCCCTCCCGCGCCACCGCGACGTCGTCGAACGGCATCGTCCGGCCGGCGATCTCCTGGTACTTCTCGTGCCCCTTGCCGGCAATCAGCACGACGTCGCCCTTCGCCGCCGCGCTGATGGCGTGCAGGATCGCGTCGTGCCGATCGACGATCGTCAGCACCTCGGCGTTGCTCTGCCGGATCTCGGCGTCGGCGCCGCGTTTGACCTCGTCGATGATTCGCTGCGGGTCCTCGCCGCGCGGGTTGTCCGAGGTGATGAGCACGACGTCGCTGAGCCGCGCCGCGACCATGCCCATCAGCGGCCGCTTGGTGCGATCGCGATCGCCGCCGGCGCCGAACACCGTGATCAACCGTCGCGCCGCAAGCTGACGCGCCGTCTCGAGCAGGTTCCGCAGCGCGTCGTCGGTGTGCGCGTAATCGACGATCACCGTGACGTCGTCATCACGGTTCGACGCCAGCTCGAAGCGGCCTGGAACGCCGGGCAGCTGCCGGATGCCCTTTTCCATCGCCTCGATCGGCACGTCGAGCGCCGACGCCGTCGCGACGGCCGCCAGGATGTTGTAGACGTTGGGGCGACCGACCAGTCGGGAGCGCACGTGCAGCACCCCGTGCGGCAGGCGCACGTCGAATTGCAGCCCCTCCAACGAGAACGACAGCGGACCCGGCGCCACGTCCGCCGGCTTGTTGATGCCGTAGGTGATCGGACGACGTGAGACGTCGATGAGCGCCTGGGCACGCGGATCGTCGCCGTTGATAATCGACGGCGCATCGGCCGGCGCCATCTCGAACAGTCGGCGCTTCGCCGCGAAGTACTCTTCCATGTTCGCGTGGAAGTCGAGATGGTCGCGGGTCAGGTTGGTGAAGGTGCGCGCCGCGAACTGAATCCCGTCGGCACGCCGCAGCGACAAGGCGTGCGACGACACTTCCATCACACACGCGCCGCACCCTTCGGTCACCATCCGGCGCATGAAGGACTGCAGTTCCGGCGCCTCCGGCGTCGTCCGTGTCGCGTCGATTGACCGCGTGCCAATGCGGTAGGTCACCGTTCCCATCATTCCGCACCGCACTCCCGCCGCTTCGAGAATGGCCGCGGTGAGGTAGCTCGTGGTGGTCTTGCCGTTGGTCCCGGTAATGCCGACGACGCGCATCGCGCGGCTCGGATGCTCGAAAAATTCCGCCGCGAGCAGCGCCAGCGCCAGCCTGGCGGATGTGACGACCACCCACGGCACGGCCACACCGGTCGCGGGCTGTTCGGTCACGATCGCCGCCGCACCGGCGGCAATTGCCTGCGGCACGTACTGCAGCCCGTCGGCTTTGAGGCCGGGGACCGCCACGAACACCATCCCGGGCGCGACACGCCTGGAGTCGTAGGCCACCCCGGTACACTCGACTTCAAGCGAACGGGCGTCGCTCACATGCGCCGGGCGATCCTGCGGCGGCATCGCGCGCGCGAAGGCGCGCAATAACTCGCCGACGGTCACGGCGTGCCCCGGGACACGCCGCCAGTCCCCGTCGCAAGGGGCGGAGTCTCCTCCGCCGGCTTCTGCTGCAGGGGGCGCCGCTCCAGCCAGAGCGTCGCGGAGTCCGTGAGGTCGAGCGCACTGCCCGCGGCCGGGCGCTGACTCACGACCGTGCCGTTTCCCTGCAGTCGCGGACTGACGCCCAGCTGGGCGAGCAGACGCGCCGCATCGCGTGCGTTCATTCCGACGAGGTCCGGAAATACCGACGGCAATTCGGCGGCGGCGGCAAGCGTCACAATGGCCGGCTCCGCAGGTCCCGAGACCGGCTGCGGTTGGTGCTCCTCGCGGCGCGCGATCAGAACCGGCGCCGGCGGATTCAACGACGGCGGCACGCCGCGGTGACGCAGCACCGCCGCTGCAATCTTCTGAAAGACCGGACCGGCGACCGTGCCGCCATATGCCGAGACCTTGTGTGGCGAATCGATCAGCACGAGGATGGTGAATTGCGGGTTCCGGGAGGGCACGAAGCCGACGAACGAGACGTTGTAGTCGGTCGTCGAATACCCGTGCCCGGGGATCACCTTCGCCGCGGTGCCCGTTTTTCCGGCGATGGTAAAGCCTTCGACCTGGGCGGTCTTGGCGGTGCCGCGTTCGACCACCCCCTCCATGATCGTGGTGAGTTGCCTGGCGACGTCGCTGCTGAGCACGCGGCGCACGACCTTCCGTTGAACCATCTGCTGGACGCCGTTGCGAATCGCCCCGCGCACCAGACGCGGCTCGACGAGTTCGCCGCCGTTGGCAACCGCGCTGAAGGCCGCCGCCATCTGCAGCGGTGTCACGCTGACCTGGTAGCCCATCGAGACGGACGCGACGGCGCTGTCGGTCAGCGCTTCCGCACTCCACACGATCCCTTTGCTCTCACCGGGGAAATCGTATTTGGACGTCCGTGCGCCAAACCCGAAACGCGAGACGTACGAGCTCAGTCGAGCGGCGCCAAGTCGCAGGCCGATCTTGATCGCGCCGACGTTGCTCGACTTGACGATGACGTCCTCGAACGTCAGTGTTCCGTAGTTGTGTCCTTTTGCCTCGTCGATGACCCGGGCGCCAAACCGGATCACCCCGGGGCTCGTGTTGATCAAATCAGAAGGCCGCGCCAGCTTTTCCTCCAGTGCCGCGCCGGCGGTGACGACCTTGAACGTCGAGCCTGGCTCATAGACGTCCTGTACCGCGGGATTCTTCTTGACCTCTTCCTTGTAGGCCTTGAAGTTATTCGGGTTGAACGTCGGGACGTTCGCCATCGCCAGAATCTCGCCGGTGAACGGATCCATGACGATCGCCGAGCCACGTTCCGCTCCGCTCACGCGCACGCCTTCAGCAAGCTCCCGTTCGGCGACGTGCTGAATCTGCTCGTCGATGGTAAGGATGAGCGACGCGCCCGGTGTCGGCGGCTCCTCCAGTCGGCTGAACGGCCGCCCGTTGCCGTCGATTTGAAGGAACGCTTGCCCCTTCTGCCCGCCGATCAGCCCGTCGTACTGCTCTTCGATGCCGGCACGGCCGGTGTTTTCGTCGCCCACATATCCAAGGACGTGAGCCGCCAGCTCCCGGTGCGGATAGTAGCGCCGCGTCTCGCGGCGGAGTGTCACGGGAAGCTTGAGCTCCGAGACTCGCATCGCTTCCTCAGGCGAGATCCAGCGGGCCAGTCGCACGAACTTCTTCAGCTTGCCCTTCGCATCACGTCTGGTCAGGCGGCTGATGTAGGTCTCACGTTCCTGACGCGTGCAGTTCCGAAGCGTCCGGCAGAGCTCGTCAACCAGCTGCTTCGCGTTCTTCACCTTGCCCGGCACCACCCAGACGCTTTCGGTGTCGACGTTATAGGCAAGGAGGTGCCCGTGGCGATCGAGGATATCGCCGCGTTTCGGTTCGAGGTCGATCGTCTCGAGTTGCTGATCCTCGGCGGCCGCCAGAAGGGCATCATGCTGCAGGACCTGCAGATAGATGAGCCGCGCCTCAATGGCGACGGACCACAGGACGAGGATGCCAGTCGCGACCGCGAGACGGCGCTTCAGGGTCCGGCGCCAGGAATTGTCGAGCTGATCGGCCACGATGACCCCTTAGCGCTGAGCGATCACGGACGTCGGTGGAGCAGGTGGCTCGACGACGCGCTCGATAACCATCGCTTCCCCAGGACCCGGTTCCACCATTCGCAGGTCCTTCATCGCCCTCGGCTCGACGAACTTCGGCGATCGCATCGTTTCGATCTCCAACCGCAGACGCCGGCTGATCACCGCTTCCTCGTCCAGCAGCTTCTGCGTCTCCTCCATGCGGTACCCGTACTGCTGGAGCTCGAACTGCTGCCACGCGGTGAACAGCAGCACGGCGACGAGGAAGACGCTGAAGCCGACGGAGCGCCACATATCCCGATGGCGCTCGAGATCGACCTCCCGGACGATCGGATTGTTCCGGACGTCCTTCTTGATCGCCCACTCGAACGATTCGCCGCTCATGTCGATCCCCCGTCGCACGTGGACTCCGCCTTACAGGCGGATTGCCTTTCTCCGTGGAGTCCGCCTTCAGGCGGTTTGCCTCCTACGCGGCCCGCTCAACCGCCCGCAGCTTCGCGCTGCGTGCGCGGGCATTGCTCTCGACTTCCGCCGGCGCCGGGACCACCGGCCGTTTGGTCCGGATCGTGATCCGCCCCTGGGACTGCAGCGCACGAAACGTGTGCTTCACGACCCGATCCTCGAGCGAGTGGAACGTGATCACCGCCATGCGGCCGCCGGCGTCGAGACGCTCCACCGCCCGGCCGAGAAAGCCGTCGAGCCCTTCAAGTTCCCGGTTCACCCAGATGCGAATCGCCTGAAACGTGCGCGTCGCCGGATCGATCCGCGAGTACCCCTTGCGAGGAATCGCCCGGCGGACCACGTCCGCAAACCGGCCCGTCGTGGTAATCGGCGCCTGGGATCGCGCCGCCAAAATCGCCCGCGCCACCCGGCGCGCGTGCCGCTCCTCGCCAAGCGTGTAGATCACGTCCGCCAGCGTCTGCTCGTCAGCCGACGCCACCATTTCCGCCGCGGTGCTTCCCCGGGATGTATCCATGCGCATGTCGAGCACGTCGTCGCGCCTGAAACTGAACCCGCGGTCCGGAGCGTCGAGCTGCATCGACGACACGCCGAGATCCGCCAGCACTCCATCCACACGGCCGATGCCGCGCGCGTCGAGCACGTCGGTCAGTTCACGGTAGTCGCTGTGAACCAGCTCAACCTGCGCGCCGAACGCAGCAAGGACCTCGCGCGAGCGTTCAATCGCCGAAGGGTCGCGGTCGAGACCGATCAACCGCGATGCCCCAGCCTCGAGCAGCGCCCGCGCATGCCCCCCGAGGCCCACCGTGCAGTCAACGAAAATTCCGCCGCGTTCAGGCGCGAGATGCTCGAGCACCTCAGCCACCATCACCGGCGTGTGTCCGTGTTGGCGGTTCGTGGTCGGTGGTTGGTGGTCGTCGTCGCGACGCTGCTCCGGTGCCACCAGTGGTCTCTACTACCAACTACGAACTACCAACTACGAACTACCAACTACCAACTCGCTAGATCCCGTGCTCCGAGAGCAGCAGCGCATCCTCGTCGGTCCACGCTTCGCGATCCAGCTTCTTCGCGAAGCGCTCCGCGTTCCAGACATCGATGTAGTCGATGCGTCCGAAGACCCGAACCTCGCCGACGATCGACGCGCTGTCGCGCAGGTGCGGCGGAATCGCGACACGGCCCTGGCTGTCGAGCTCGCCCTCCTGCCCGTAGTAATTGACGCGATCGAGAAACTTGAGGCGCGACGGATGGTTGCCAGGCACCTGAGAGAGCTTGCGCTCAATCTCGAGCCAGACCGCCATCGGATAAATGCGAACGTTCTCCCCGGTGAGGCTCGTCACGAAGACGTCCGCTCCGTGCTGGTCGTGAATGACCCCCCGAAACATCGTGGGCACCTTCAGCCGCCCTTTCTCGTCGATCCGGGTGGCTGAGCTGCCTCGCAGCCCCTTTTTGTCCACTTGAGTCCACTAAAATCCACACGGATAGTAGAGCGCGTGCAGGAAGCTGTCAACCGCAAGATGCTGATCCCGTATGGGTTACGTGTTTGTTTCGCCCTAGTTTCGGCAGTTGTGTCTTTCGCCTAATTATCGCTTTTACGCTGCCGGCTGGAGGTACAGCTGGACCTGACCCCAACATTGTCCGTCGACGCATCTTTCGGAGTAGGCTGGCTCACGTGCTTCGTGCGGCCCTGATCGGATTTCCCTCGAGCGGAAAATCAACTCTCTTTCAATTGATGACGAGCGTGAAGGACGCCCCGCGCGGCAAGGGCGACGTTGCGATCGGCATCTCCAAGGTCCCTGACTCGCGTCTCGATACGCTGACGGCGATGTACAACCCGCGCAAGCGGGTGCCGGCGACTGTCGAATTCACCGACCTGATCGCTCCGGCACGCAGCGGCGCACAGGGCCTGGTCGATGTCGCGGGCTACAAAAACGCCGACGCGCTCGTACACGTCGTGCGGGCATTTGGCGACGAGGCGGTTCCGCATCCATCCGGTTCCGTCAATCCGGCGCGCGACGCACAGGCGATGGAAGACGAGCTGCTCCTGGCCGATCTCGGTGTTGCCGAACGGCGCCTCGAACGGATCGAAAGGGATCTCAAGAAGGCGAAGACGCCCGACCTCGAGAAGGAACGCGAGATCGTCCACCGCTGCAAGGACGCGCTCGAGCAGGGCACGCCGCTGCGCGCGCTGCAGCTCGCCGGAGACGATCTGAAGCGATTGCGGGGGTTTCAGTTCCTCTCGGCCAAGCCGCTGCTGCTGGTCATCAACCTCGATGAATCCGACGTCGCGGACGTCGGCTCCGATGCCGCAACGGCTGCCGCCAGGGCCGGCCTGACGGCGTTCGGCGAGCACGCGGCGACGCGAACGGTGGCGCTGTGCACGAAAATCGAGCTCGAGATCGCGCAGCTCGAAGGAACCGACCAGCAGGCGTTTCTGGCCGATCTCGGCTTGAGCGAGTCGGGCCTCGATCGGGTGATTCGCAGCACCTACGATCTGCTCGGCTACATGTCGTTTTTTACCGTCGGCGAGGACGAATGCCGCGCCTGGTCGATCGCGCGCGGCACGCCGGCGCAGCTTGCCGCCGGCGAGATTCATACCGACATCCAGCGGGGATTCATCCGCGCCGAGGTCGTCTCCTACGATTCGCTGACCACGCGCGGGTCGATGGCCGCATCACGCGAGCACGGCGAAGTGCGCCTGGAAGGCAAGGAGTACATCGTCCAGGACGGCGATATCATCAACTTCCGTTTCGCCACGTAATCACGACGCGCACGAAAAGATCGAAGATCACGACGAACACACGCTTGGCTGATCCCGCCACCGTCTCGATCGTCATCCCCGCCAGGGACGAAGCGTTATCGATCGCCAGAGTCGTCCGCTGCCTGCGTGATGCGGCGCCATGGCGCGAGATCATCGTGATTGACGACGGGTCGTCGGATGCAACGGCGGCACAGGCCGGTGCTGCCGGCGCGTGCGTGATCCGACATCCGTACAACAAGGGAAACGGCGCGGCCGTCAAAACCGGGGCGCGGCATGCGTCCGGCGAATTCGTGCTGATCGTGGACGCGGACGGACAGCACGACGCCGGAGACGCCTGCCGGATCGCCGCCCGGCTCGGTGAATTCGATCTCGTGGTGGGGGCGCGCAGCGCCGCCACTCAGGCGACGCTGACCCGCCGCGCCGGCAACGCGGCGCTGAACTGGCTGGCCAGCTACCTCACCAGCCGGCGGATTCCTGACCTCACCTCGGGATTCCGCGGCATCCGGCGGGAGGTGCTGCGCGAGTTCCTCCACCTGCTGCCGAACGGCTTCTCGACGCCGACCACGACCACGCTGGCGTGCATCAAGGCCGGCTACAACGTGACGTTCGAGCCGATCGACGCGGGCACCAGAATCGGCGAGTCGAAGATGCGCGTGGCGCGCGAGGGCGCGCGGTTCGTGATGATTCTGCTGAAGCTGGTCACCATCTTCAGCCCGCTGCGAATCTTCGCGCCGGTCAGCGCCCTGGCCTTCGCCGGTGGCGCGATCTACGGAATCGCAAACTTCGTGTCCGCGGGCCGCATCCCCAACGGCGCCGTTATCCTGCTGTTGTTCGCAGTGATTGTGTTCCTGGTGGGGCTGGTCTCCGAACAGATTGCGGCGCTGCGAATGCAGGGATCGGGGATAAGGGATCAGGAAGCGGGGAGCGGGGAGCGGGGAGCGGGAGGGTCTTGATGTCCAACCCCTCCATCTCCGTCTTCTTCCCCTGCTACAACGACAGCATGACGATCGGTGAACTGGTCGTCGAAGCAGAGCGCCAGCTGCAGCAGCTGACCGGCGATTACGAAGTGATCGTCGTCAACGATGGCTCCGCCGACGACAGCGCGGGGGTCCTGCGCGAGCTGGCGGCACGGATGCCGCGGCTCACCGTCATCACGCACGACACGAACCGCGGCTACGGCGGCGCGCTGCGCAGCGGGTTTGCGGCGGCGACGAAGGAGCTGATCTTCTACACCGACGGCGACGGGCAGTACGACGTCCGCGAGCTGCCGGTGCTGCTGATGCTGCTCACCGAGGACACCGATTTCGTCAACGGCATCAAGATGACGCGGCAGGATCCGGCGTATCGCGTCCACGCCGGCAACCTGCACCGGTTCTTCATGCGCTGGCTGTTCTGGCTGCCGATTCACGACGTCGACTGCGACTTCCGATTGATCCGCCGCCGGGTCCTCGAGGGCGTCGACCTGCGCAGCACCAGCGGGTCGATCTGCGTCGAGCTGGTCAAGCACGCTCAGCGCGCCGGTGCCGGATTCCGCGAGGTGTCGGTGCACCATTACGCACGCAAGTGGGGCCAGTCGCAATTCTTCAGGCCGGGCCGCATCCTCCAGACCTACCTGCACCTCGCCGTCATCTGGTTCGAGCTGATGATCGTGGACAAGATCCGGCGAAAACCGTCTGCTAGAATCGCCGCGTGACCCGAGCCGCGGGCGTCCGCGCCACCGACTACGGCGGGTTTTATCGCGATCGGCCGGTGATGATCACCGGCGGCCTGGGCTTCATCGGCAGCAATCTGGCGTGGAAGCTCGTCGATCTCGGCGCCCGCGTCCTCATCGTCGACTCGCTGATCGACGACTACGGCGGCAATCTGTTCAACATCTGCGGCCTCGAGGATCGCCTCCGCGTGAACATCGCCGACATCCGCCAGCAGTCGACGATGAACTATCTCGTCCGCGGACAGGACGTCATCTTCAATCTTGCCGGACAGGTCAGCCACATCGACAGCATGCGCGATCCGCACACCGACCTGGAAATCAACTGCCGCGCGCAGCTGTCGATCCTCGAAGCATGCCGGAACTACAACGCAGGCGTGAAGATCGTCTTCGCCGGCACGCGCCAGGTGTACGGCAAGGCCGAGAGCCTGCCGGTGTCGGAATCACACCTCGTACGGCCGGCTGACGTGAACGGTATCAACAAAGCCGCCGGCGAGTACTACCATCTGCTGTACAACAACGTGTTCGGCGTCCGCGCCTGTTCGCTCCGCCTGACCAACATCTATGGCCCACGGCAGCTGCTGAAGCACAACCGGCAGGGCTTTATCGCCTGGTTCATCCGCCTGGCCATCGAGGATCGCGAGATTCAGATCTACGGCGACGGGTCGCAGCTCCGCGATTTCGTCTACGTCGACGATGCGGCAGACGCATTCCTGCGTGCCGGCGCGGACGAGGCGTGCAACGGGCAGGTGCTGAACGTCGGGGGGCGCGAGCCGATCGCCCATCGCGACCTCGTGCAGCTGCTCGTTGGCATTGCCGGCTCCGGCCGTTATCGCCTCGTCGAGTGGCCGCCGGACAAGAAGGCGATCGACATCGGCGACTTCTACGCCGACTCCACGCGAATCGATCGGACGCTCGGATGGAAGGCGGAGGTCGGCCTGGCCGACGGGCTGCGCCGCACGATCGACTTCTATCGCCAGCACTTCGATCGATACGTGCCCGCGTCAGCCCCTGCCCCGGCACTGTGACCAATCCCCCCGACATTCCGTTTCTCGATCTGCGCCTCCGCGAGGATGCGGCTGCCGTTCAGGAAGCGATCGCCCGCGTGACAGCCCGGGCGTGGTACGTGCTCGGGCCGGAAGTCGAAGCATTCGAATCGGAGTTTGCAGCGGCGAGCGGCGCGTCGTTCGCTGTCGGCACAGGCAGCGGAACGGATGCGATCGCGCTGCTGCTGCGCGCGGCTGGAGTCGGCGCGAACGACGAAGTCATCGTGCCGGCGGTCACCGCGGCGTACACCGCACTGGCCGTCGTCAACGCAGGCGCCCGCCCGATCATCGTCGACGTCGACAACGAGACCCTGACCATGGACCCCGCGGCCTGTGCCGCAGCGATCAGCAGCCGCACGCGGGCCGTCGTGCCGGTGCACCTGTATGGTCAGCCGGCGGACATGCCGGCGCTCGCCGCGATCGCCTCCCGCAATAATCTGGCAATCGTCGAAGACTGCTGCCAGGCCCACCTGGCCACCTGCGGCGGCACCGCCGTCGGCACCTATGGCGTCGGCGGCGCGTTCAGCTTCTACCCGACGAAGAATCTCGGAGCGCTGGGCGACGGCGGCGCAGCGGTCACCAACGATCCCGCTGTCGCGGAGCGTGTGAAGCGTCTTCGCAACGGGGGCCAGGCCGGCCGCTATATGCACGTCGAGCCTGGCGTGAACAGCCGCCTCGACGAGCTGCAGGCGGCGGTGCTGCGTGCCCGCCTGCCGTGGCTTCGTGACTGGACGCGGAGGCGGCGTGCGCTCGCCGCTCTGTACCGGCAACTGCTGCCGTCGGCGATCAAACCGATCACGGAACGCGATCCCGGCCACGTCTATCATCTGTTCCCGGTCCGCGCATCGGCGCGGCAGGCGCTCCAGGCGGCGATGACCGCAGCCGGCGTCGAAACGCTGATTCATTACCCCGTGCCACTCAACGAACAAACTGCATTCGCCGCATATCCCGCACAGCCGTGCCCGGTTGCCGCCCGCGCGTCGCGGGAACTGCTGTCGCTCCCGCTCCATCCCGGCCTCGCCGAGGCCGACATCGAGCGCGTCGCCGCTGCCACCGGCCACGCGAACAGCCGGCTTGCCCGCCAGCCTGTCTGCCGGAGCCCTGGCGGAGGCGGAAGCTTCAACGACGGCGGGGACGTCGTCGCGTGATTGCGCTCATCACCGGCGGCGCCGGCTTCGTCGGATCGCATCTCGCCGAGCGGCTCCTCGCCGACGGCGACGAGGTGATGGTCCTCGACAACCTGTCAACCGGCTCGATCGACAACATCACGCACCTGAAGAACGTTCCGGGGTTTTCGTACGCGATCGATTCGGTCACCAACGAGCCGCTGCTGGCGGAGATGATCGATCGCAGCGACGTCGTGTTCCATCTCGCCGCGGCGGTTGGCGTGAAGCTGATCGTCGAGCAGCCGGTGCACACGCTCGAGACCAACGTGCACG
>Ga0307411_10000803_pt1 | contig 11714 bp, 6 predicted proteins | sample DK1Ometagenome_2_FD_203712 | JGI IMG/M metagenome (GOLD analysis project Ga0307411, IMG submission 203712) | Maize rhizosphere microbial communities from greenhouse at UC Davis, California, United States - DK15-O-1 | ecosystem: Host-associated > Plants > Roots > Rhizosphere > Soil | place: USA...
CCCCGGCCTAGGCTAAACTGCGCAGCATTGCCTAGGAGCCCGAATATGCAAAACCCGCAGAACCTGATCTGGATCGACCTGGAAATGACCGGTCTGGACCCGGACAACGATGTGATCATTGAAATGGCCACTATTGTTACCGACAGTGAGCTGAACACCCTGGCCGAAGGCCCGGTGATCGCCATTCACCACAGCGACGAAGTCCTCGCGCGCATGGACGAGTGGAACACCCGCACCCACGGCAACTCCGGCCTGACCCAGCGCGTACGCGACAGCCGCATCAGCATGGCCGAGGCCGAGGCCGAGACCATCGCCTTCCTCGAGAAATGGGTGCCGAAGGGCAAGTCGCCAATCTGTGGCAACAGCATCTGCCAGGATCGTCGTTTCCTTTATACCCACATGAAAGCCCTGGAAAGCTACTTCCACTATCGCAACCTTGATGTGTCGACGCTCAAGGAACTGGCCGCGCGCTGGGCGCCGGACGTGCGTGACAGTTTCAAGAAGGGCAGCACGCATCTGGCGCTGGACGACATCCGCGAGTCGATCGCCGAGTTGCAGCACTACCGCAAGCATTTCATCAAGTTCTGACGCGATCCCTGTGTAGGAGCTGCCGAAGGCTGCGATCTTTTGATCTTTGTTTTGAACCTGAAAAAGCACAATCAAAAGATCGCAGCCTTCGGCGGCTTCTACAGGGAGTTGTGTTTGCTGAGGCGCCCTCTTCTGGTGCGGCGCTGAAATGGCTAGACTGCGCGCCTTCCTGCCTGGACTGCCATCATGTTGCTGATGCTCTATCTGATCGCCATCACCGCTGAAGCCATGACCGGCGCGCTGTCCGCCGGCCGACGCGGCATGGACTGGTTCGGCGTGGTGCTGATCGCCTGCATCACGGCACTTGGCGGTGGTTCAGTGCGCGACGTGTTGCTCGGACACTACCCGCTGACCTGGGTCAAACACCCGGAATATCTGGTGCTGACTTCGGTAGCGGCGATGTTTACCGTGTTTGCCGCACGCTGGATGCGTCACTTGCGGTCGCTGTTTCTGGTGCTCGACGCGGTGGGGCTGGTGGCATTCACCTTGATCGGTTGCATGACCGCCCTGGAAATGGGCCACGGCATGTTGGTAGCTTCCGTCAGCGGAGTCATCACCGGCGTCTTTGGCGGTATTCTTCGCGATATCTTCTGCAATGATATTCCGTTGATTTTTCGGCGCGAACTTTACGCCAGCGTCTCGTTTGCCGCTGCGTGGTGCTACATGTTGTGTCTCTATCTGAATGTGCCGGGTGAACAAGCCATTCTGATCACTTTGTTTGGCGGATTCCTGTTACGCCTCCTGGCTATTCGTTTTCATTGGGAGATGCCGAAATTCGTCTATAACGACGAACATTAACCGCTGTGGCGGTACTCTGATTGTAGTGGGCGAAGCCAGGGAATTGGCTGGCGACTGCGTGCGTATATTCTTACATTTTGCTCTTTGATATTTCCCTGCCAAGAATGTAGTTTTTTCGCTGACATATTATCGATGTCGCTATCAAACACATTTCTTTGAAGGATCTGCATTATGAGTGAAAGCATGGAGGCTACAAATAATCACCAAAACACATCGCCTGTTCTTGCGGGTCTTGCCAGTTTTAAAGTCAAGTTCGATGCCGGTGATAATGCCAAGAGCAGGGCACTTTTCGCTAATGGTCGCATGCAGGTAAAAGTTCAAGTGCTTGTTTCCGGAGTAGATGCTGACGGCGACGCCATGCATGTACCGGATGATGTGATGGAGAGTATCGAACTCATTCATTACGCCACCGGCAGCACGTTGCGCGGCGGCTGGGCTGCAAGCACTGTGCAGGGGCGATTTACCGCCGAGGCCCGATCCGCAATGTCGGTCGGAGAGGTAGCTGATGATATGGACGATGACAGCGTTCATCCTCGAGTTCGCACATTCTGGGTGTCTTCATCGAGCGCCGGACCGACTCAGATCGGCGCTCGACTGCTTCTGAACGGCGAGAGAATTCTCAGCGACGGAAGCACACTCTCCAATGTCCATGACAGCAGTGTAACTATCGAAGCAACAACTCCTTCGACGTATGCTCTGGATGGAGTGTTTCGGTTGTATCAAACCAGGATTGGCAATGAGTCGCCCGGCAATCGTATCTGGAAGTACCATCTAGGCCTGTATCCGGGCGGCAAGCAGATCAGACTGGTTGATTGGATTGTAGAGGGGGTAAAAGAGGGCGAAGATCATAATTTCGCCGGAGGTAACAGGCTTAATGAACCAAGAACTAATTATATGGACTGCATTTTCGTACGTCCCGAAAAGTCCAGTGTAACTGTGACTTTGCCTACGAACGGCGACCCGTTTGCATACGCTTTTACTCGCGATGCGCAAACATGGAGTCATGAGCATTATAAAGTGATAACTCAAAGCGACGGAGAATTGACCATAGTGCAGGCAATATCCGAGTACTCGGAAAATACCAAGGCGCGAAAATATGGGAACGTACTTTTCTTCATCGCCCTCGATGAATACGGTACTGAGCATAAACTGTCGATTCGAGTGAGTTTCCACGAGCGAAATTTGTATCTTCAGCGAGGCTGAGCTTGATCATTCCCTGATGCAATGTCAGTGGATGCAATAAATGTATATGCGTTGGGCATTGCATCTGTAGATAAGCTGCCATGTCTAATTATCAGGATGCGCGCCACGGTGCGTTTTCTGATGTCTCGCGTTGGCTGCGCAGCAATGGAGTGGCCAACGCAACCCCTCCTCAAGGATGAGCATTCATGACTGGCAAACCGCCAAAGAGCAAACCTGTATCTGCCCCAACCAAACCATCCGGTTCAGGCGTGGAGCGCCCCCGCCCGACGTCGTCCTCGCCTTTAGCGGTAGCGCATCTGCCTGCTGCACACGGCCAGGATCCTTCGCCCTTTTCGCCAGATCCGCTGGTAGTGACGCCCGGCATAAGCGTGAGCACGCGCCCGATATTTTCCGCAATCGACGAGTTCGCAAGGAGCTCGGCAAAAAACTCGCTGGAGAACTATTGGATACCCACGCCAGTAAGTCTCGACGAAGCCGGTGCGCAGGGAATCATGTTTTTCAAACAGCGACAGTATGTAGCCGTCGCCGATGGCCGCCTCGTTCAAGTGATTCGGGATGCCGAGAGCGGCCTGTTTCGCGTCACGCATGCCAGTGAGCTGTATCCTTCCGGTCCGCTGTTGAGGCCGGATGGCGAGGGCCGGTTCTGGCTTCCTCTGGAATATGGCGATTGGCGCAATGGGTCTTCAAGCACCTATTCGGAACACAGCCAGGTAGCCGAACTGTTTCTGCGATCAGGCCTCTCGGTGGATGATTTTTCCTCGCTCACTATCAAACGTGCTCTTGCAGCGAGCGGTGTGGACGCAATACTGATGCACGAATCTTCCATTCATCCCGTCGCTATGGCGTTGATGACGGACACGCTCAGGCGCTTCAAGCTCGATTCAGACATTCAGCGATTCATCAGCCAGATGCAAAATCCCGATCCGTCCGTACGCAGGCAGGCGGATCCACAATTGCAGGCTTTGCTGTCGTCAGGAGAAGGTGATCTGGTCGTGCATGATGGCAAACGGCACGGCGCTTTGCTGTTCGAGCGGAGTGAGCGGGCGTTTGAACTCGACTGCGATGAAAACACATTGCAGATGCGTCGGATTTTTCCTCACCTGCCCAAAGCAATCGCTCAGGCATTGTGGCGAGAGGCCAGTGCCGCAGACCATCTGCATTTGCTTATGCGGCCGGGAATGCCGAGGCACATGGCAGAAAAGACGCTGTTGGCGCTACGCGAGGTGCGTCTCGCCAGGGCGTGCGAAGGAATCTATCTGGATTCGGTAGCCAGTCTGGACAGTGACCAACTGGCTTTGCAGATGCTCGGGCAGCTTGATCAGTGGCCGCGACAGATTCGTATCGAGATTCGTCTGCAAGCGTCGAAGGGTGAGTTAGTGAGTGCTATTGGCGATGCTCGATCGCCAGTGCGGCACACATTGATTCGTCAGCATGAAAGCTACGTTATCCAACGCGGCGGCGTCGCGTCACCCCAGGACCGGATGGATCTGTATGCCGCCGTCTGGCGCCTTTTACTGCCCGGGCAGCGCCAGTTGCTCGGTGTAGCGCAGGGCGGTGGTGCGGCTCTACGGCAGGTGGTACGTGCACAGCCATTGCCGTCGCGCCAACGCGTGAGCGAATTGTTGGGACTGGCACCGGTGCAGGTAACGGCTGTTTCGGCCAGCGCCCAATACGCGCAAGCGGGGCTGCGAGGCGGCGGCGATGTCAACCCAATGTTGACAGGATCCGTTGCGGAACGTGTCCGTCGTCTCTATCCGCAGCTTGCTGACAAGGAGTTGGCCGCGTTCATTTCCGAGCGCCTGAAATCGGAGCCGTCCACAGTTTTAGCGCGCCTGGAGACAGACCTCGCAGTATTGCGCAATGAATTGGCGATCTGGAGTGCGGAAGGATTATCGACCCAGGCGGACTCATCGCAGAGCGCAACGCAGATCGCAGAACAACGCCAGGCTCGCGAGCAATTTAGCGCAAAACTGCAAGATATCTGGCAGCGCAAGTCGGTTTCGAGGTGGGGGTACGGTGACTATCATTTTTCTCATCATGTTGATTTTTTTGCTGACTTACCAAAATTATCCGCCAGGTTCGAGCATGTCACAGAGTTGATATTGACTGTGGAAAAGCCAGGCGCACGCATCGGCGCTTTTTTTGACAGTTTTCCCAATGTGCAATATTTGATGGTCACTGGCATAAAAATGGAGGACTTTCCATCAGGGATATTCCAGATGCGCCAGTTGCGCCAACTGGTACTGGACGATTGTTCGGTTAAATTATCTGAAGCGACGGCTGAAGGTTTATCCAGGATCGAGACGCTCACTTTGTTGAATCTGGCCAACAACCCTCTGACAGTTACTCCGCATGTAGGCTTCATGACAGGTTTGACCGAGTTGATGCTGTATAACGCAAATCTCTCCAGCATACCCTCCGGTATAGACAGGCTTGGAGATCTTCGGGTCATGGCGTTACAGGATAATAATATCTCAGACGTAGGAGGCGATCTGTTCGATATTCCGGATACGCAAGATCTATACGTTGGTTTATTGAATAATCCGCTGAGTAACGAGTCAATGCGGCGGATTAATCAGTATCTTGCAAATTCCAGCATGGACCGGAAGGTGGAAATCCAAACGGCGGAGGCAGTTTCAGACGTTGATTCCGAGAGTGATTCATCGGAAAGCGGATTTTCAACGGTTTCAGATAGCAACTAAGTGTTGTCGAAAGTAACGGGTCGATTACGCTGCTAACATGATTTGGCAAACATAAACTACTCGCTAACACCCCTTCTGATTCGGGTTGATTGGATTCGGAAGGGGTAACAGACCATCGTGGGCCCGAATCAAAGGGGCGAGAGGTTTGCTGTCAAATTGCGTAACATGTGGATCGCATTTTTTTAAGTTGTTAGCGTCTGTGTGGTTTATTGATGATGATGTTGAAAGATTGCTTCTTCACAAAATGTCAAATGTCGCGACTTTTTATATTCAAGTTCGATGTTAATACTTTGCTGAGCCCTTGAGGGGCGAAATACATTAATCAGCGAGGTGTTATCAAATGTTTGATGAGGAAGTTGGTATTTCCCGTATCGAGGTAAAACTCGACGCCACAAATCATGGCCAGCACAAAGTGCTCTATGCCAACGGTCGCATGCAGGTGCGTGTATTGGTGCTTCTGCACGGGATCGATGTCAATGGCGACAGCACATCGTTGCACGGACATCCCGCATTACAGTCACTGCGGCTGATTGCCTATAACGGTGCTCGGCCTTTGGAGGGAGACTGGAATGTTTCGATTCAGGAAAATCGTTACGCTCACGAAATGTCGGGCGGCGCAACGCGACTGACAGAAGTCCCGCGTGTGATTGACAACCGGATAAGCAACCCCGCAGATCCGGTACAGATTTTTCAATTCTGGGTCTCGGCTTCCCGACCTGGCATCATGGAAGTGGCCGCCGAGATTGTAATGGACGGCGTGGTACTGCGTAGCAATGGAATTGGTTTCGATAGCAGTGTTACGTTGGAGGCAGTTCCGCCTAAAAAATACAACCAGAGCAGCTTTTCTGTCTATAAGTACGGTGCGTTCAGGGAGCTGGTATACGAGGAGCGGATTCAAACTTTCCATATCGGGCTCCAGGCTGACGGTCGGCAGGTAAACTTGTTGGACTGGTACAGCAACGATGTAGCGCTTAACCCATATGACGCTGAAGATGCAGTAATGGTGTATTCGTCAGGGACGATTAACCTCCGTAGTGGCGGCGGCAGAAGTTTTTATGGCTATCTTGCACCGATCTATGGGCGAAATGCCTTTATCCATACTCAATTCGGTTATGTTAATTTCCGGATCAACGATGTGCCCGGCGTGCTGACTCTAGTGCAACGAACTACTCTACAGACGGAAGAAAAACCGGGGAACGAAGGCGCGTTCGAACTCGCAGTTATTGATGAGTTCGGTACGGAACACTGGCTTGGTATTGAGGGTGACAAAGAGCGGCGGACTTTCATTCTGGGTGAATCGAAACGGTCAACAAAACAATTCTCCTGATTTGGATTTTTTTGTGGTCAGCGATGTTCGCTGGCCGACTTGATCGTTTCAACTCTATATGGGAAAGGGAGATTTTATCTATGGAAAGTAATTCATCCTCCGCTGTTCATTCAAACGCTTTCAATTTCGGTGAGTTTGTTTCCGGAGGCGTTGACCCACGCACGGGCATGTACACGTGCGCCTTTTCATTGGGAAAGTTGCACTCGGCCGATCTCAATGGTCCTGAGCTTGGGTTTTCACTGGGTTTTAATCCGCTCAATCAGGTGGATATAGGTTTTGGTATTGGCTGGTCGCTGACCATGACCAGTTATGATTTGCAGAGCAAAGTCATGACCTTGTCCAACGGTGAACGCTACAAGGCCGTTGAGACGCCTGCCGGTTTGAAGTTCAAGGAAATGAAACTGCAAACTGCGAAGGTATTGGTAACTGGGGCAGGGCGTTATGAAGTTCGATACAAGGATGGTCGGCGTGAGTTGTTGAAAGTCGTGGTTGGCACGCATTTCGCTGTCGCGGAAAAAATAATCGCAGCCAATGGTGTCAGCGTTACGCTGAAGCACGAGCCGTTCAACGGATCCACCAGGTTGACCGAAATCAACGATACCAAGCGCTGCCTCTTGAGAGTCACACGCACGGCGGGCCAGGTGACATTAAAACGGCATCCCGACACTGCTTACAGTTCCAACTACAAATTGATCCTGAAAAACGCTCGAGTAATGGCTATCGAGCTACCGGTCGGTAAAGGTTGGGATCTGGAATATCAGGTCATTGATGGGGCCAGCTATTTACACCGCCTCGTCAATCCATTGCGCGGCGTAGAAATCATTCGCTACAAGCGCCAGGGGCACCGTTTCGTAAGTGGTGTTGATCGGACACTGCCGTTTGTCATCGCTCACGATATTTACCCAGGGCGCGGCCAACCCAAGCTCTGCAAGACGTACGAGTACTCCGACCATAACTTTCTAGGCCAAGGGCTGTCGCCGGCCAGAGACAGCGACGGCGATCCTCTTTACCAGGCGCCTGGCTACTACGTATATAGCTCGGATGAGAAGTGGGTGGTAAAAGGCCAGGTTCACACGCGCATCAAACGCACCTACAACAAGTTTCATCTTCTGGTCGCAGAGACGACCACCTGTGGCGACGCGCAGATCGAAGCCACCACCGAATATCACTGCTCCGTCACCAAGCCATTCAATGACCAAGTGGCTCAGTTCCGCATGCCGAAGGTGCATTCGGTGACGTACGTTGATCGGCGCACCCAGCAAAAACGGATCGAAACAACGGTCACCGAGTTCGATCACGAAGGCAACCTGGTCAAGCAGATTGAGCCAAACGGCATCACGACTTCGACCGAATTCTATCCGGCAAGTGGCGGAGACAATTGCCCGGAGGATCCGCTGGGTTTTTCCAGATTCCCGAGAAAGAAGACGGTTACTGCTGCCGCGTCGGATGGTACTTCGACTGTCATCTACTATGACTATGTGCTGCACACTGCGTTGGAGGGTGCGGAGCTGGGATCCGTGTTACCGGTCGCGGAGCGTTTTTTCGAAGTGGTGGAAGGAGTTGAGCTACTGCGTTCGAAAACCCAACGCAGTTATCTGGACTTGCCCAAGGATCCGCTCAAGCATGGGGCTACGAAAGAGCAAAGTTTCATCCTCAATGATAAAAAAACCGCTACCGAATTTTCCTATGAACTGGAGGGTGACAGGCTGCGGATCAAGTCCAGCACACGCGGGTTTGACGGCGCGTTGCAGACCAGTGAGAAAGTGCTTTCGACGCTGAGCGGATTACTGGTGGCGCAGACAGGTGTCGATGGCGAGCACATCGAACATCAATATGACGCCATCGGCCGTGCTGTGAGCAAAACGGTCGCTTCCGGCACCTCTTATGCGGCCGCTACCCAGTGGAGCTATGTGGCCGCCAGCAAAGAACAGCCGGCGGCAGTGGTGACTACGGATCCAGGCGGGGGCGAGCAGAGAATGGCCTATGACGGCCTCGAGCGGGTAATAACCATTCACGAAAAAGACTGCGACCATCCCGACAAGGACGGTCTCATCCAGGCTCGCCTGCTGCATTGCGCCCTGCATGATTCGGTCGGTCACAAGGTGAAGGTGACACTCACCGATTGGCGTGACGGCAAACCTCATCCTGTGAGCACCCGCTACGAATTCGATTCCTGGGGCCAGGTCAGCAAGACGCTGCATGCCGATGGGCGTATCGAACACAGCGAGGCGGATCCGGTCCTTCGCCAGCAAACCAATTGGCTCCAGGGGATGGGCAAGACACTTACCCTCGTCAATGACTTCGGTAAGCCGCTGAGTGTCGAGAGCTTCAATCTGAAGAACAAGAGTCTCGGCAAGACCGTTTACACCTATGACGGATACGGGCGCACAACCAGCCAGACAGACCCTGTCGGCAATACCACGCGATATGAGTACGACGTTTTTGACCGGCTGATCCGCAGTGTCCTGCCCGACGGCAGTGAGGTTGTGACCGACTACGCCGAGCATAGTGATGAAGGGCTGCCGGTGACAATTCAGGTCGGTGACAAACTGTTGGGGCAGCAAACTTACGACGGTTTGGGTCGTTTGATCCAGAGTACCGTGGGCGGACGAAAATCCGAGGCTGGTTATGAAGCGGGCTTTACTCAGCCACAGTGGCACAAGAGTGCTGATGGCAAAAAAACCGAGTTCACTTATTTGCGCGATCTGGGCGGTTTACTGACTGAGCGCAAGGCAGGGGAGCTGGTCACTAACCTGACTTACGATCCAGTCAGTGGCAATCCCTTGACCTGTACCGAAAGCGGCAGGACACGCAGCTTTACCTACTACCCTTCCGGACGGCTGAAGTCCGAAACGACGGCCTTCGGCGCTATCACTAAAGCAACGTCCAGTACCTGGTCCCTGCAGGGGCGACCTATCACCCATGTCGATGTACTCGGAACCGAAAGCAGGTCCGAATACGATCAGTTCGGCCGCTTGCTGTCCACTTCGCAGGGCTCGCTGAAAACCGAACTCCACTACGACGGCCAGACAGGGATGCTGGCCTGGACGAAAACCGAAGACACGTCGATCAAGCGTTACATGATCACCCGATTCGCCTATGACGATGTCGGTCGTGAAACCCGCCGTACATTCGAGATTCAGGGCCAGCCCGACCAGACGCTGGAGTCGACTTACACGCTTGCCGGAAAATTGGCGCAGAAGGTGTCCAGGCGTGGCACGCAACTATTACGCGATGAACAATTTACCTACGACGAGCGCGGGCGCTTGATCCAGTACGACTGTACCGGCACCCAAAAGCCCCGCGATCCGTATGGGAAGGAAATTGTCCGGCAGACGTTCACCTTCGATGCACTGGATAACATTCTTACCGTGCAGACGAAGTTCCCGCTGGGGGTGAATCTGACCACCTTCAGTTACGACAATCCCGATCCTGCACAGCTCAGCGCAGTCAAACATTCCCATGCCGACTATCCGCCAGCAGTTACATTGGAGTACGACGCCAGCGGCAGGATGATCAAGGACGATCAGGCGCGAACGCTGGCCTATGACGCGTTCGGACGTCTTGAGCAAGTGTCCAGCGCAGGGGGATCAGTGATTCGCGGCTACCATTACGACGGTTTCGACGATCTGGTTGAGCTGTCGCAACCCGACAAGGCAACTGTGCAGCGTTACTACCACGCAGGCCGGGTTGCCAATGAGGTGAGTGGTGAAAGTTCATCCAGTATTGTGCGTCACGGTGGAGCGCTTGTCGGGCAACAGCAATTCGGGTTGAACCCCGGCGCGCAGCTGTTCGGCACCGATCAGCAGCAGAGCGTGCTGGCAACGCTGGGCAAGGAACAGCTCACCGATTGCGCCTACAGCCCTTATGGGCATCGTCCTGCAGAAGGCGGATTGTTCAGCCTGGCGGGGTTCAACGGCGAACAGCTGGATCCGGTTACAGGGTTGTATCTGCTGGGTAACGGTTACCGGGCCTATAGTCCTACGCTGATGCGTTTTCTCGCCCCCGACAGCATGAGCCCATTCGGCGCGGGCGGATTGAATGCCTACAGTTATTGCCTTGGCGACCCTGTCAACCGTGTTGACCCTACCGGCCATATTTCCTGGCAATCAGTCCTTGGCATCGGCCTGAGTATTCTCGGGATTGTTGCCAGCGTGGTGACGATGGGCGCGGCGACGCCATGGGCAGTGGCGGCAATGGGCCTGGCGGTTGCTTCAGGTTTGGCGGGTATCGCCGCCGAGGTGGTCAATGAACTCGCACCGGGTTCTCAGGCGGGCGAGATATTGGGCTGGATCAGTTTTGGTCTCGGGCTGGCTTCGGCGGGCGCAGGGCTGGCAGCGGGTGCCAAAGCGGGCATCAATGCTGGCAGGAAACTGGCTGGCGCTTTCAAGCAAGGCCTGAGTAGCAAAGGCTCTAAAGCAGCGGGTCAAGAGATGGCCGAGGGCATGATCAGGGGCAAGGGACACAAGGCAGCGGCCAAGGCGAAGGCAAAGGCCAGCGCGGCCGTTGAGGAAGAGGCCGAGAAACCATGGTCACTCGTCAGGGTCAACCCCAAAAAGAACATCCTTGAGAAAGAGGGGCTTAACGAGTTGCTTAAAACGGCCGAAGACTTCATGCAGCACATTGAGGCGGGTAACTCCCCGACGTCTTCTGCAGCGCTGCTTCATGCCAAATACACACCAATGCACGGTCGATCCGGCTCAGCATCAAAGCCGATGCATCTCTATCTTTCGCACGGAGACCGAATCTATATGACCGAAAACGCTAAGGAGAGGATCGCGGTCATCCACCAGTTGGGTGGTCATATTAAGGAAAAAAAGTAAGCCTGGAACACGCAACGAAACGATACAAAGCGAAAGCAGGAACACTCAAGGTCCGGCTACGATTTGAACATCGCGCTCGCCGGTTTTGCGAGCTCGCGGCGGGCGTGCCGTTCCAGTGCCCACTCGACATGTTCTCTAACCAACTCTGACGGATAGTCCCGTCGCGCCTTCAACGCTTCCAGCACCGGAATCGTTGAAGGCGCATTTCCCAGCCCCACCGCCAGATTGCGCAACCAGCGCTCATACCCGGCGCGCCGCAATGGCGAACCTTCG
>Ga0307411_10000804_pt1 | contig 11713 bp, 11 predicted proteins | sample DK1Ometagenome_2_FD_203712 | JGI IMG/M metagenome (GOLD analysis project Ga0307411, IMG submission 203712) | Maize rhizosphere microbial communities from greenhouse at UC Davis, California, United States - DK15-O-1 | ecosystem: Host-associated > Plants > Roots > Rhizosphere > Soil | place: USA...
GCTCTTCGGACTCCTCGATGAGGGGGCACACCCAATACGCCTGCCTCCCGGACATGATCTTGGCGTGCACGCGTTCCACGATTTCGCTGCGCCGGGACTGTGGAAATACGCTGGTGCGGACCGGTGTGCGCCCGGGAGGCAGCTCGTCGATCACCGAGACGTCGAGATCGGCGTAGGCCGTCATGGCCAGCGTTCGCGGAATCGGCGTCGCGGTCATGATCAGCTGGTGCGGCAGCCGGCCGCCGTGCGCGCCCTTGTCGCGCAGTGACAGCCGCTGGTGCACGCCGAAGCGATGCTGCTCGTCGACGATCACCAGGCCGAGCTGCGCGAACTCGATCGACTCCTGGAACAACGCATGCGTGCCGACCACGAGCCTGATCTCGCCGCTGGCCACGCACTCGGCCGCGCTGCGGCGCGTGCGGGCGGGCAGCGAGCCGGTGAGCAGCGCCACCGGTATGCCCAGCGGCGCGAACCAGCGCTCGAAGTTCTTCGCGTGCTGCTCGGCCAGTAGTTCGGTGGGCGCCATGAGCGCGGCCTGCAGGCCGCTGCCCACGGCGCGTGCCGCGGCCGCGGCCGCCACCACGGTCTTGCCGCAGCCCACGTCGCCCTGTACCAGCCGCACCATCGGCCGGTCGGCGGCCAGATCGCGATCGACCTCGGCCAGCGCGCGCTTCTGTGCGGCGGTCGGCGCGAACGGCAGCGAGCCCATGAAGCGTTGCTCGAGCCCGTCGGGGTCGCGCAGCGGCGGCGCCGGGTCGGACTTGACCTCCTGCCGCAGCAGCCGCAACGAGAGCTGGTGCGCCAGCAGTTCCTCGAACGCCAGCCGGCGCTGCGCGGGATGACGGCCGCTCATGAGCTCCGCGAGCTGCACGTCGCGCGGCGGCCGGTGCATCATCGCCAGCGCTTCGGCCAGCGGCGGCAACTGGAGCGTCGCCAGCAACGCGGGCGGAATCCAGTCGCGCACACCGGCGCTCTCGGCCTCGCGCAGCGCCAGGTCGATGAGGTATCGCAAACGCCCCTGGGGCACACCCTCGGTGGTGGGGTAGATAGGCGTCAGCACCTCTTCGAGGGGCGCGGCCTCGGCGCCGATGCGGCGGTACTCGGGATGCACGATCTCGAGGCCGAGCGGCCCGCGGCGGGCTTCGCCAAAGCAGCGGATGCGCGTGCCGCGCGCCAGGCCGGCCTGTTGCGCGGCCGAGAAGTAGAAGAACCGCAGGGTCAGCGAGCCGGTGCCGTCGGTGATGCGGCACAACATCTGCCGCCGCCGCCGGTAGACGACCTCGGTGAGCTGCACCTCGCCTTCGACGACGGCGCGCGCGCCGGGCTTCAACGTGCCGATGGCGGAGACCTGGGTGCGGTCCTCATAACGCGACGGCAGGACGAACAGCAGGTCCTGCACGCGCGTGACGCCGAGCCTGGCGAGCTTCTCCGCCAGCGCCGGCCCGACACCGCGCAGCTCGGCCACCGGCCGCTGCTCCGAAACGACGTGTGGCGCAGGTCTAGCCACTGTGCGCGCTTATCCCAGGTACAGCGTGCACTCGATCTCGACGCGGGCATTGCGCGGCAACGCCGCCACCGCCACCGTCGAGCGCGCGGGATAAGGCTCCTTGAAGTACTGCGTCATCAGCTCGTTGACCTTGGCGAAGTTGGCGAAGTCGGTGAGGAAGATCGTGACCTTGACCACCTGCGAGAAGCTGCCGCCCGCGGCCGCGATCACGGCCTTGACGTTCTCGAACACGCGCTGCGCTTCCTTGTCGAAGTCGCCCTCGACCATCTGCATGGTGGCCGGGTCGAGCGGGATCTGTCCCGCGAGGTACACCGTGTCGCCGGCGCGCACGGCCTGTGAATAGGGGCCAATGGCCTTGGGCGCCTGATCCGTGTGGATGGCCTGGATCGACATCGTGGACTCCTCGAAAGCTATTCGGCCGCGCGAGTGCTGCGCCCGTGGCTGGCAATTGTACGCGTCACCTTGAGCACTTCGGGCATCCGACGGATGACTTTGACCACGCGCGCCAGGTGTTCACGATTGCGGACCCGCAGCTCGAACACCAGCGAGGAGCTGTCGGCGTCCTTCTCTTCGACCGCCACGCGCTCGATGTTGGTGTCGCCGGAGGAAATCGCGGCCGCCACCGCCGCCAGCACGCCCATCTTGTTGGCCACGTCGACGCGGATCTCCGAACTGAACAGCTTGTCCGTGGTGGCCTGCCAGGAGACGGGCAGCCAGTTCTCCGGATGCTTGCGGTAGTCCTCGACGTTCACGCAGTTCTCGCGATGCACGACCACGCCGCGGCCCGCGGACAGGAACGCGAAGATCGCATCGTCGGGAATGGGGAAGCAGCAACGCGCGTACGACACCAACAGGCCTTCGGTGCCCGCGATGGCGAGCGGCGCCGGCGCGCCGGAGAAGGATTCCTCGCTGGCCTTGGTCGGCAGCAGGCGGCGCGCCACCAGGGGCGCGAGGCGTTCGCCCAGGCCCACCTTTTCATAGAGCTCGTCGACGTCGTGCATGCCCAGCTCGACCACGGCCGAGTTCAGCGCGTCGGCCGGGACTTCATCCAGTGACAGCTTGAATTCGCCCAGCGCCTGGTTGATCAAGCGCGCGCCGAGCTCGATCGCTTCCTGGCGGCGCAGGCCCTTCAGGTAATGGCGCACGGCGGCGCGCGCCTTGGCGGTCACCACGAAGTTCACCCACGAGGGGTTGGGCATCGCGCCCTTGGCGGTGATGATCTCGACGGTCTGGCCGTTGCGCAGCGGCGTTCGCAGCGGCGTCAGCCGCCTGTCCACCTTGGCGGCCACGCAGCGATTGCCGACGTCGGTGTGCACCGCGTAGGCGAAATCGACCACGGTGGCGCCGCGCGGCAGGCGCAGGATCTCGCCCTTGGGGGTGAACACGTAGACCTTGTCGGGGAACAGGTCGACCTTGACGCTCTCGAGGAAATCCTCGGAGCTGCCGCCTTCCTGCATGTCGACGAGATTCGCGAGCCATTCGCGCGCGCGCTCGTCCTGGCCGCCTTCGCTCTCGTTGACCTTGTACTTCCAGTGCGCGGCGATACCCGCTTCGGCCACGCGGTGCATGTCCTCGGTGCGGATCTGCACCTCGATGGGAATGCCGTTCGGTCCGAACAGCGTGGTGTGCAACGACTGGTAGCCGTTGACGCGCGGAATCGCGATGTAATCCTTGAAGCGGCCCGGCATGGGCTTGTACGCGGCGTGCACCACGCCGAGCGCGCGATAGCAGGTGTCGGCCCTGTCGACCACCACGCGCAGGCCGAACACGTCCACGATCTCCGACAGCGGCGCGCCCTTGCGCAGCATCTTGCTGTAGATGCTGTAGAGGTGTTTCTCGCGCGTGGAGACGTCCGCCTTCACCTCCGCCTTGGCCAGCGCCGCGCGCATGGTATCGGCGATCTTGGTGAGGAACTGCTTCTGGTTGCCGCGCGCCTTCTTGAGCGCGCGCTCCAGCACCCGGTAACGATGTGGGTACGCGGCCTTGAAGCCCAGGTCCTCGAGCTCGAGCTTGAGGTTGTACAGCCCGAGCCGGCCGGAGATCGGCGCGTAGATGTCCAGCGTCTCGCGCGCCACGGCGCGGCGCCGCGCCGGCGCCATGGCGTCCAGCGTGCGCATGTTGTGCGTGCGGTCGGCGAGCTTCACCAGGATCACGCGCAGGTCGCGCGTCATCGCCAGCACCATCTTGCGGAACGACTCCGCCTGCGCCTCGGCGCGCGACTTGAACTGGATCTGGTCGAGCTTGGTGACGCCGTCGACGATCTCGGCGACCGGAGCGCCGAACTTGCCCGCCAGCTCCTCCTTGGAGATCGGCGTGTCCTCGATGACGTCGTGCAGGATGGCGGCGATTATCGTGTCGGGATCGAGATGCAGGTCCGCCAGGATCTGCGCCGCGGCGAGCGGATGCGCGATGTACGGCTCACCCGAAAGGCGCTTCTGGCCCTCGTGCGCCTCCGCGCCGAATTCCGCGGCCGCGCGCACGCGCTCCACCTGGTCGGCGGGAAGGTAGGTCTCGACGCTGTTGATCAGCTCGCGCAGCCCCGGCAGTCGCCGGGCACTGGGCAGGAGCTGGAGGAGCGTCGACGCGTAGTCCATGGCGCGCGAGCGCTCCTGTGGGTGGGGTCAGGCGGTGGCGTTATTCCTGTACGTCACGATCGCCTTGCAGGCCGAATTGCGGCGCACGGAACAGGGACTGGTTGTCGGCATCCGGCAGCTGAGCTTCCGGCGGCGGCGGGTCGGGCTCGCGCAGCATCTCGGGCGTGATGTTGCCCTCGGCGATCTCTCGCAGCGCGACCACGGTGGGCTTGTCGTTCTCCCACGGAACCGTGGGTTCGGCACCATTGGCCAGCCGGCGGGCGCGCTGGGCGGCCAGCAGCACGAGCTGGAAGATGTTGTCGACGTTGGGGAGGCAGTCTTCGACGGTGATTCGGGCCATGAAACTCTCTGCAACAAGCCAAGCTGGGGTGGCGAAGTCTACTGGAAAATCGCTTGGTTTTGCCGGGATTTGCAGTGCTTTGGCGCCCCCGTTCGCCAGGTGGGGCGCCGCTGCGAGGCTTCAGCCGAGCAACGCGGCCGTCAGGGGCTTCAGTGACTCGCGGTCGGCGCTGAAATCGCGGGAACCCCGCAGGACCTTCAGCAGCTGCCCCACGGCGTCCTCGAAGTCCTGGTTGACGATGACGCTGTCGAATTCCGCGTAATGCGACATATCGGCAATCGAGTCCCGCAGCCGGCGCGCAATCACTTCCTCGCTGTCGGTCTTGCGATTGCGCAGCCGTGCTTCCAGCTCGGCGCGCGAGGGCGGCAGGATGAAGACCGTGTGCGCGTCGGGCTGGGCCTTGCGCACCTGCTGCGCGCCCTGCCAGTCGATTTCCAGGATCACGTCGTGGCCGGCCTCACGCAGCGCCTCGACCTGGGCGCGGCCTGTCCCGTAGTAATTGTCGAAAACCTGGGCGTACTCGAGGAATTCGCCGGCGTCACGCAACCGCTTGAATTCCTCGATGCCGATGAAGTGGTAGTGCTGGCCGGGGATCTCGTGGGCCCGCGGCGTGCGGGTGGTGTGCGAGACCGAGACGCGTAGCGCAGGGTCACGGTCCACGACCGCCTTCACGAGGCTGGTCTTTCCGGCCCCGGAAGGGGCGGCGATGACAAACAAGGATCCACGTCGCGGTGACATCGGCGCGCAGTCTATCCGGCGGACCCCATGCCCCAAAGGGCTATTACCGGAACCCGATCGCACGGCTACAAAGACTGCCATGCGCCTCGTCAATCAGAACTGGTGGTTCACGACCCTGCTGGTCAACCAGCACAAGTACTGTCCGCCGCTCACCCAGGACATCCGGTGCGACGTGGTCATCGTGGGTGGCGGGTTCGCCGGCGTATGCGCCGCGGCCCAGTTCCTGCGCAAGGGACTCAAGGTCGTGCTCATCGACAAGAACATCATCGGCGGCAGTTCTTCGGGTCGCAGCGCCGGTTTCCTGACGCCCGACAGCGAGCTCGAGCTGCACCAGCTCTGCCGCCGCTACGGCAACCAGGCGGCGCGCGAGATCTGGGACGCGCCCCTGAGCGCCATCGACGGCCTGGTGCGCAACATCGAGAAGTACGACATCCACTGCGGCCTGCTGAAGCAGGACTCGCTGTTCCTCGGCCTGGGCAAGGGTGGTTACGAGGCCGCGAAATCCGAGAACCATTCCCGCGAGGAAGTGGGTTTCACCGACCAGAGGCTCTATGACGAGCAGCAGCTGAAGGGAATCCTCGGCTCGGTGGGCTACACCGCGGGCATTCGCTACGGCGGCACCTACGGCATCAATCCACTGCAGTGCCTGCAGGGGTTCAAGGACGTGCTGGTCGACGACGGCATGCAGGTGTTCGAAGCCACGGAAATGGAGCGGCTCGAAGACCATACCGTGTATACGCACGCAGGCAGCATCACCGCCGACCAGGTCATCATCGCCGTCGACAAGCTCGAGCCGCACATCAGCCCGCTTGCGGCCGAATGCTTTCACGCCCAGACCTTTCTCAGCGTCACCGAGCCGCTCACCGATCGCGAGCTCAAGGTGCTGTTCCCCTCGGGCGAGCAGATGCAGTGCTGGGACTCGAAGCTGGTCTACACCTATTTCCGGCTGACCAAGGACAACCGGCTGCTGCTCGGTGGTGGCTCGGCGCTGACCACGTTCCTGAAGGACGCGTACAACAATCCGGGAATCATCAAACGTGTGATCCGGGACTTCTACAGCCATTTTCCCGAGTTGAAGAGCGTCTCGTTCATGCAGTTCTGGCCGGGTCAGATCGACACGACCCGCGACCTGTTGCCGACCATCGTCCGGCCGAAGGACCAGCCGCACGTGCGCTTCATCTTTGGCTGCGTGGGCATCCCGTGGGCGGCGTTCACCGGCACGTTCGCCGCGCGCAACATCCTGGGCGACGCGGACGTCGAATACGACAAGTACTTCAACTACTTCTCGAACGAGCGGAATTTCTGGCTGCCGAGCAGCCTGGGCAAGGTCATCGGCAAGCCGCTGCTGTTCTCGCTGTCGAACAGCTGGGCAAAGTTCCGCCAGGTCGACGAGCTGCGCGAGCGCGGCTTGCAGAAGGAGTTCTGACGGGCTTTCTGCGGCCGCAGCCCGCCCGCGTCATTCGACGTTCTGCACCTGCTCGCGCATCTGTTCGATCAACACCTTCATGTCGACCGTGATGCGCGTGGTGTCGAGGTCCTGGGACTTCGAAGCCAGCGTGTTGGCCTCGCGATTCAGCTCCTGCATGAGGAAATCCAGGCGGCGCCCGGCCGCCTCGCCGCTGCCCATGACGCGGCGTGTCTCCTCGACGTGACCGGTGAGCCGGTCGAGCTCTTCGGCCACGTCGAGCCGCTGCAGCTGCATGACCAGTTCCTGTTCGATGCGATCGCGGTCCACCGACGCCAGCAGCTCGGCGACGCGCTCGTGCAGGCGAGTGCGCACCCGCGCCTGGATTTCCGGCAACCGCGCGCGCACCTGGGTCACGAGAGTCGCCAGCCCGGCGCAACGCTGCTCGATGAGCTCGCCGAGCCGTTTGCCCTCGCGCAGGCGCATGGCGCCGAGCTCGTCGAGCGTCTGCTGGAACAGCGTGCGGGCCGCACCTAACAAGGCCTCGGCGTCCGGAGCGGTGGTCTCGACCACCCCGGGCCAGCGCAGCACCTCGACGGCGTCCACCGTGGCGGCGGGCAGCTCGCGCGAGACCTGGCCGATGGCCGCGGCCACGCGGGCCAGCGCCGTGGCATCGATGCGCAGCTCGCGCTCCGGGCCCTGGGTGCTGCGCAGGTGCACGGTGCAGTCGATCTTGCCGCGCTTGAAGTTGCGGGAAAGCAGCTGGCGCAGGTCGGATTCCAGCGGTCGCAGCTCTTCGGGCAGGCGGAAGCCGGGCTCCAGGTAGCGATGGTTCACGCTGCGCAGCTCGCAGGTCAGGGTTCCCCAGCTGCCGGCAAGCTCGCGCCGTGCGAATCCGGTCATGCTTGCGATCATGGGGCGCTCTGAAGTTCTTCTGCTGGACGCGGGGTGCGGTAAAGTGCGCGGCAGTTTATCAGACCCCCCACCCCGCCTTGCGCATCGAATACGCCGAAGTCAGCCTTCTGGGCAATCGCACGGACAACCAGGATCGTGTGTCCGTCGCGGTGAGCGAGCACTCGGCCCTGCTGGTCGTCATCGATGGCATGGGCGGTCATTCCGATGGCGCCAAGGCAGCCGAGACCGCGATCAAGGTGCTGGTCGAGGCGTTCTGGCACACGCCGCAGCCCATCCTCGACCCGCTCGGCTTCCTGCACCTGTCGCTGGGCCGGGCACACGAGGAAGTGGCCAAGCTCGGCGCGAACCTGCCGCTGGAACTGCGACCGCGCGCCACCTGTGCCATCTGCCTGGTGCAGAACGGCAGCGCCTTCTGGGCGCACATCGGTGACAGCCGCGTCTATCTTCTGCGCCGTGGCAAGGTCTTCAAGCGCACGCGCGACCACAGCCACGTGGAATTCCTGCTGCGCGAAGGCGTGATCACCGCCGACCAGGCGCTGACGCACCCGATGCGCAACTTCGTCGAGTGTTGCCTGGGCGGTGAACCCTTCCTCCCCGAGATGACCCTGGGAATGCGCGAGCCGCTCGAGGCCAACGACATCTTGTTAGCCTGCTCCGACGGTCTGTGGGGCGGACTCGAAGACGGCGACATCGGCGGTGCTTTCCCGCCGGCCCGCGCGCCGCTGCGCGATGAACTGGTGCGCCTGGCCGAGCGTTCCGTGAACGTGGTCGGTTCGGGCGCCGACAATACCTCCGCCGCCGTGGTGCGCTGGATAGGAAACGGCTGATGGCGGCCCGACCCAGCGGACGCGCAGCGGACGAGTTGCGCGCCGTACGTTTCACCCGTCGATTCACCGGCCACGCCGAGGGTTCGGTGCTGGTGGAATTCGGCAATACGCGCGTCCTGTGCACGGCCAGCGTCGAAGAGGGGGTGCCCGGTTTCCTGCGCGGCAAGGGCCAGGGTTGGGTGACGGCCGAGTACGGCATGTTGCCGCGCGCCACGCACACGCGCACGCAGCGCGAGGCGGCCAAGGGCAAGCAATCCGGACGCACGCAGGAAATCCAGCGTCTCATCGGTCGTTCGCTGCGCGCCGTGACCAACATGGCGGCGCTCGGCGAACGCACGATCACGCTCGACTGCGACGTGCTGCAGGCCGACGGCGGCACGCGTACCGCGGCGATCACCGGCAGCTACGTGGCGCTGGCCGATGCCTGCGACGCGCTGCTGGCGAAGCGGCTCATCGGCGCGTCGCCGCTGCACGGCCAGGTCGCCGCGGTGTCGGTGGGCATCTGTTCCGGTGTGCCGGTGATCGATCTCGATTACGCCGAGGATTCCTGCGCGGAGACCGACATGAACGTCGTGATGAACAACGGCGGGGGATTCATCGAAGTGCAGGGCACGGCCGAAGGGCATGCTTTCCGCCGCCACGAGCTCGACGCATTGCTGAACCTGGCGGCCGGCGGCATCGCGCGGCTGTTCCAGCTCCAGCAAGAGGTGCGCACGACCGCCTAGCGGTCGCTGCGTCGGCAGCATGCAGGCTCGTCCCCCGCTGGCACGACGAGTCGTGCTCGCCAGCGGAAATCCCGGCAAGCTGCGCGAATTCGGCGAGTTGCTCTCCGGCACGGGATTCGAGCTCGTGCGCCAGTCGGAGCTGGGCATCGAGCCACCGCCTGAAACCGGCACCACCTTCCTCGAGAACGCGTTGATCAAGGCTCGCAATGCCGCGCGACTCACCGGACTGCCAGCCATTGCAGACGATTCCGGCATCGAAGTGGACGCGCTCGACGGGGCGCCGGGCGTGTATTCGGCGCGCTACGCCGGCGACGATGCCAGCGACGAGAGCAATCTCGCCAAGCTCCTGGCGGCTTTGAAAGGCGTGCCCGACTCGGGTCGCACCGCGCGCTATCGCTGCATCGTGGTGTTCATCGAACACGCCGAGGATCCGCACCCGCTGATCGGTGAGGGCACCTGGGAAGGCAGCATCATCGACGGGCGGCGTGGTGCCGGGGGATTCGGCTACGACCCGTCGTTCGTTTCGACCGGCGACACGCGCACGGCGGCCGAGCTGCCCGCTGAGGACAAACACCAGCTCAGCCATCGCGGGCAGGCGTTGCGCGCCTTCCTGGCGGCGTTCAGGCGGCGGAGCCCGGCGTGAAAAATCCACCGCTCGCGCTGTACGCCCACTTTCCGTGGTGCGTGCAGAAGTGCCCGTATTGCGACTTCAACTCGTACACGCTCAAGGAGCAGCTGCCCGAGGAACGCTACATCGATACGCTGTGCCGCGACCTCGATGCGCAGGCGCCGGCCGTCGAAGGGCGATCGCTGAGCAGCATCTTCCTCGGCGGCGGCACGCCCAGCCTGTTTTCACCGACGGCCATCGGACGGCTGCTGGAACACGCGCGCGCGCGGCTCGGTTGCGTCGATTCGATCGAAGTCACACTGGAGGCGAATCCGGGGACGATCGAGCGCGGACGATTCGCTGAATACCGCGCGGCGGGTGTCACCCGCGTGTCGCTGGGTGCGCAGAGTTTCGACGAGCGCCAGTTGCGTCGCCTGGGCCGGATCCATTCCGCCGATGAGACCCGCCGCGCCGCCGAGGAGCTGCACGCGGCCGGCCTCGCGAATTTCAATCTCGACCTGATGTATGCGCTGCCAGAGCAGACACCCGACGAGGCCGCGGCCGACCTGCGTGCGGCGCTGGCGCTCGAGCCCGCCCACCTCTCCCAGTACCACCTGACCATCGAGCCAGGCACCGCCTTCGCGGCTGCGCCACCCGTGCAGCCGGCCGATGAAATGGTCGAGGAGATGCTCCAGCGCTCGCTGCACATGCTCGAAGCGGCCGGCTTCGAGCAGTACGAAGTGTCGGGGTACGCGCGTCCCGGCGCGCGCTGCGCGCACAACCTGAACTACTGGACCTTTGGCGACTACCTGGGAATCGGGGCCGGTGCTCACGGCAAGATTTCGGATGCATCGCTCCAACTCATCGTACGAACCCAGCAAGCGCGTGAACCGCGCCGCTACCTGGCCGCAGAGCCCGCCGCGCTGGTCCGCAAGCCCATCGCAGTCGGCGAGTTGCCATTCGAGTTCGCGATGAACGGCTTTCGGCTGGTCGAGGGTTTTGCGGACGAAATGTTCGAGTCGCGCACGGGTTTGCCTGTTTCCGTGCTCGAACGCGCCCTGGCGCCGATCCAGCCCCGGGGCCTGGTGGCGAGGGAGGCGGGTGCCTGGCGCGCCACGCCCCAGGGCTTTCGATTTCTCAACGACATACTGGTCGAGCTGCTCGACTGAAGCGTTCCGCCCGGGTTTGGACGTTTTTATGCACAGATGCCCCCTGACGGACGCTCAAACAAGGGCATTACGGCAGGTTTCAACTCTGTTGCACTATAAACATGCCGTAACATCATGATCCAGTTACCTTTAATATCATGGTCATTATTTGACCAAGCTAACGGATTTGCGCATTTCACCGCTTTTTTGGACCGCGCAAGGGCTGCTACTCACAGAGTTATCCACACTTTCTGTGGATAAGGCGGACTGGATTTTTGCGCTTGAGAACCCAGATTTGGCCCGCTAGACTGCGCGCCCTTTTTCTAAACCCCGGCCGGCAAAATCCGCCCGGTAGAGAGAAATCCATGAAAGCCGATACGCACCCCGAGTACAAAGAAATCAGCGTGAGCTGCACCTGCGGCAACTCCTTCAAGACGAAGTCGACTCTGGGACACGACCTGCAGGTTGAAGTCTGCGCGAACTGCCACCCGTTCTACACGGGCAAGCAGAAGATCGTCGACACGGCCGGCCGAGTGGACAAATTCCGCAAGAAATACGCTGCCGCGGCTGGCCGCTAAGCAGATCGAAGAACTTTCCGGTGCCCTGGGCACCACTCATCAAGGCGCCCCTCTTCGGAAGAAGTGGGCGCCTTTTTGTCGTGGGCGCGACGAACGCCCGGAACTAGTTGTGGCGGCGCCATATCGTAGTTAAATACGCGCTCGGCCCGTTCGCGGAGACCTGATTCATGAAGCGCTCCTCCCTGATTGCCCTGTGTGTCGCAGCGGTCGCGGCCTACGCCGCAGGCTGTGCGTCCAACCCGGCCACGGGCGGCAAGAACGTGGTGATGGGTTCCATGGACGGGGAAAAGAAGACCGTCCAGAAGCATCACCAGGAAATCGTCAAGGCG
>Ga0307411_10000805_pt1 | contig 11710 bp, 15 predicted proteins | sample DK1Ometagenome_2_FD_203712 | JGI IMG/M metagenome (GOLD analysis project Ga0307411, IMG submission 203712) | Maize rhizosphere microbial communities from greenhouse at UC Davis, California, United States - DK15-O-1 | ecosystem: Host-associated > Plants > Roots > Rhizosphere > Soil | place: USA...
CAAGCCTTCGTGCCCCCGTATCGCGATCTGCTCTTCCAGATAATAATCACGGACGCCGTCCGCTTCGACGGCGATTTCCGCCGTGGCGCGCAGCGCCTGACAACATTATGGACCTACTGCGGGTAATTCTGGTTCCGTTCCAGGCGACCAGCCTGATCCTGATCGGCGTGTTCTCGTTCCTGCTCACCTTCTTCGAGCTCGGCGGAATCTACGGCATCTTCGCCAGCCTGATCATCCAGATCTGGGTGGTGAAATACTGCTACGTGCTGGTCGAGCACATTGCCGATGGCGCACTCGAGCCCCCGGTGATGTCCACGGACACACTGAGCCCCTTCGAGATCCGGCCGTGGGTGCAGCTCGCCATCATCATCGCGGGCGCCATGCTGTGCATGAAGATCGGCGGCGTCGCCGGCCTGCTGCTCGGCTGCGTGCTGCTGGCCTTGCTGCCGGCGTCCATCGCCGTGCTCGGCGTGGGTGAACCCTTCTACCAGGCCGTCAATCCGCTGATGCTGTTCCGGCTGGTACGCGGACTCGGGCCGTATTACCTGCTCATCCTCGGATCGATCGCTGTCTACAGCGGCATCCTGCAGCTGCTGCGCGCGCTCGACGTGTGGAGCCTGATCTTCCACGCCGTCGGCCTGGTCTGCGAGATCTCCTTCTTCGCGCTGATCGGCGGCTGCATGTACCTGCGCCGCCACCAGCTGGGCATCGAACCCAGCCGCAGCCCGGAACGCGCGGCGGCGCGCGAGGAAGCCGAGCGCGTCAAGCTGCGCGCGCAGATGCTGGACGAGGTGTTCCAGCAGGCACGCATCGGCAAATTCATCGAGGCCACGCGCCCGCTGGCCAGATGGCTGGGCTCGCTCGACGGCGACACCGCGACGCGTGACGCGCAGTTCGTGGCCTCGCAGGTCATCAGCTGGCGGATGCCGGCGGGATTGAACACCATCGGCAGCACGCTGATCCGCCACCTGCTGCGCGCCGGGCGGCCCGAGGTGGCGCTGTCGGTCTTCGAACGGCTGCGCGAGCAGTCGCCGGCGCTGACCCTCGATTCCCCGGACGACCTGCGCGCGCTGATCGATTTCGCCGAGGACGCCGGCCGCGCGGACCTGGCCACGACCCTGCGTCTGGAGACGCCGATCATCCGGCCCCGCAGCACGCCCTGACGCCAGGTGACAACTGTCAGGGGGGCCTGCTGACAGGCGCGACTTCAAGCCGACCGCCTGCGGCCTCATGCTTCGAGCCATGGGAGCCCCTGCATCACTCGCGCGCCTCGACGGCGCCCACAAGAACTTCGGCAAGATCGCGGCGCTCGACGGCCTGAACCTCGAGATCCATCGCGGCGAATTGCTGGCCCTGGTCGGACCGAATGGCGCCGGGAAATCCACGGCGATCTCCCTGCTGCTCGGCCTGCAACGGCCCGACCGCGGCGCGGCGGTGCTGTTCGGCGAGGACCCGCAGTCCATCGACGCGCGGCGCCGCATCGGCGTGATGATGCAGGAGATCAACCTCTCGCCCGTCATGCGGCCGCGCGAATTCATCACGCAGACCGCGAGCTACTATCCCAGCCCCTACGACACGCCGGCCGTCATCAAGCGCCTCGGCATCGAGAAGATCGCCGATCGCCCGTACGGCAAGCTCTCCGGCGGCCAGAAGCGCCAGGCGCAGTTCGGCATGGCCATCTGCGGCCGGCCCGAGCTGCTGTTCCTCGATGAACCCACCGTGGGCCTGGACGTGCAGTCGCGCGGCGCGCTGTGGCAGGTGGTGCGCGACCTGCTCCACGAAGGCTGCTCGATCATCCTCACCACGCACTATCTCGAGGAAGCCGAGGCGCTCGCCGACCGCGTGGCGGTCATCGACCGCGGCAAGCTGGTGGCCGCCGGCACCGTCGAAGAAATCCGCGCCAACGTGTCGCGCAAGAGCATCGTGTGCCGCACCAGCCTGTCCATCGAGACCATGCGCGCCTGGCCCGGGGTCCAGCAGGTCAGCGAGAAAGCCGGGCGCCGGCAGATCGTGACGCAGGACGCGGAGACCGTGTTGCGCCTGCTGCTCGGCGCGGACTCCGGCGTCAGCGACATCGAGGTGCGCGCCGCCGGCCTCGGCGACGCGCTGGCCGAGCTCACGCGTGACGACGCACCCGGGAGCCTGCAATGAATTCCCACAACGCCAGCATGAGCGGCTCGCGCCTGTTCGCGGCCTATCTCGGTGACATCCGTTTCGAGCTGGTGAAGATGCTGCGCACGCCGATGTTCGCCGTGCCGACCCTGCTGTTCCCGCTGATGTTCTTCGTGCTGTTCGGCGTGGTCATGGGCAGCGCGCGCGGCAATGGCCAGCAGTCGCTGTATGCCTTCGCCTCGTTCGGCGTGCTGGGTGCCATGGCACCGGGCCTGTTCGGCTTCGGCGTGTCGCTGGCCTTCGAGCGCGAGCAGGGCATGCTGCTGTTCCGCCAGGCCATCCCGATGCCGCCGGGATCCTATCTACTGGCGCGCATGGTCATGGCCATGATCTTCGTGGCGCTGTCCTCGCTCGCGCTGATCGCCATGGGCCTGCTGCTGGCGCACATGCCGCTGACGCCGGGGCAATGCGCCGCGTTCCTGGCCATCAACGTGTTCGGCGTGATGCCGTTCTGCGCGCTGGGCATGTGGGTGGGCACGCTGGTGTCGGGACAGGCGGCGCCGGCCATCATCAATCTCGTCTACATCCCGATGTCCTTCCTGGCCGGCCTGTTCATCCCGATGGAGGTCCTGCCCGCCGGCCTGCGGCAGATCGCGCCGCTCTGGCCGGCGCATCACCTGCTGCAGCTGTCGCGCGCCGAGATGGGGCTGACGTCAATGGGCTCGCCGGAAACGCACGTCGGTGCGCTGCTGGGCGTGACCGTGCTGTTCTTCTCGCTGGCGATGCGCCGGCTCGGTGGCCGGGGCATTCGCCTGTTCGGCGGCGCGGGCGCGCGTCCCGGCATCGGCTTGCCGCTGCGCCGCGCGGTCAACATCGGCGTGTTCTGGATCGGCGTCGGCCTGGTGATCGCCGGCATCACGGGTAACAACGCGCCGCGCGCCGCAACCAAAGCCGCGGCCACGTCGAATGACGCGGGGGGATCGGTTCCGGATGCTTCCGGTTCCTCCGCGCCCGTCGGCGTGGCCGCGCCAGACCAGCCGGTGATCGCCGACTTCGACGCCGGCGGGGCGACCGCGAGCTACGGCCTCGGTTTCTCGGCGTCGGACGACAAGATGCGCGGCGGCGATTCGAGCGCGGCGCAGAAGGTGGTCGAGGGCGCGCTCGAGGTATCCGGCCAGGTGGGCACGGCCATCCAGTACCCCTTTGCCGGCACCTCCTTCCTGCCCAATGGCGCGCCCGGCATCGACTGGGCCAGGCAGGGCTTCATGGACTATTCCCGCCGGCAGACGCTGAGCTTCCGCGCGCGCGGCGACGGCCGCGAATACATGGTGATGATGATGGGCCCGGCGCTCGACACCATCCCGGCCATGTACAACTTCGTGGCCGGACCCGACTGGCAGCAGGTGCGCGTGCCGCTGAAGGACATGGCCAGCATCGACCTGCAACGCGTCAAACTGATCAGCTTCGGCACCATGGCCCCGGGCGCCTTCCGCTTCCAGATCGACGACGTGCGCGTGGAATGACCCGGAGTTAGGATCGAGCCCGCATGCGTCCCTCACGACTGATCAGGTGCATCCGCGAGCCACCCGAGGCCTCGCTGGTCGGCTACATGACGCGCTTCGAAGGGCGCTTCATGCGCAACATGCCCTTCGTGATCCTGATCAACCTGGCGTGGATCTGGTTGTGGCCACTGATCGCGCGCCAGCCTTTCCTGACCGTGCTCCTGCCGACGTTGATCGCGACGCTGGCCTTCATCTACCTGCACCTGTGCACGTATTTCTACGGCGGCCCGGCCGACGTGCGGCTGCGTTACATCGCCGGCGAGTACCTGATCGGCTTCCTGCTCGCGCCGGTCAATCTCTCCGCGCTGGGCTTCCTGATCTTCGCGTTCTTCGTCACCGCCTTCTCGCTGCCGACGCGCATGGCGCGCTACGTGATCTTCGGCAGTGTCATCGTGTTCATGATCGAGGCCACGCTGCTCGGCCACAACTGGCAGACGCTGGCCAGCGTGCTGACGCCGGCCGTGCTGCTGGCCATCACCGCGCTGTACACCGCCTACACCGGCCAGCAGCAGATGGCGCTCCGCCGCAGCAACGAGGAGATCATGCGGCTGGCCACGCTGGCCGAACGCGAACGCATCGGCCGCGACCTGCATGATCTTCTGGGCCACACGTTGTCGGTGATCGCGCTCAAGTCCGAGCTGGCGCGCAAACTGATCGACCGCGACCTCGACGCCGCGCGCGGCGAGATCGGCGAGGTGGAGCGCGTGGCCCGTGATGCGCTGTCGCAGGTGCGAAACGCGATCTCCGGGATCCGCAGCACGGCCCTGCCGGCCGAGATCCGCGCCGCCACCGCGCTGCTCGAGGCGCAGGGCCTGGTGGTCAAGTGCGAGACCGAGAACGTGAAGCTGCCGCACGACCGGGAGACCGCGCTGGCGCTGTCGCTGCGCGAGGCGGCCACGAATATCCGGCGCCACGCCAGCGCCCGCGGTGTGACCATCCGCGTGCGCAAGGAAAACGCCGCGGTGGTGGTCGAGGTGGCGGATGACGGGCGCGGCGGGCGTATCGTGCCGGGCAATGGCCTGAACGGCATGCGCGAGCGGCTCGACACCGTCGGCGGCTCGCTGATGCTGGAAGCCAACAAGGATGGCGGCACGCTGTTGCGCGCCTGGGTGCCCATTGCTGCATGAAGACTTGGGCCGCATGAAGAACCGGACCGCATGATCCGCATCCTGATCGCCGAAGACCAGGCCATGGTGCGCGGCGCGCTCGGCGCGTTGCTGAGGCTCGAGCGCGACATCGAGGTGGTGGGCACCGCGCCGGATGGCGCGCAGGCGCTGTCCGAGTGCCGGCGCCTGCGACCCGACATCGTCGTGACCGACATCGAAATGCCCGGCATGACGGGCATCGAGCTCGCCGCGAAGATCCAGGCCGATGCCCTGCCCTGCAAGGTGGTCATCGTGACCACGTTCGCGCGCCAGGGTTACCTGCGCCGCGCGCTCGACGCCGGCGTGAGGGGTTACCTGCTCAAGGATTCGCCGGCCGAGCAACTCGCGCAGGCGTTGCGCAACGTGAGTCGCGGCGGGCGCGCCATCGATCCGGCGCTGGCCGTGGAAGCGTGGAATGAATCCGATCCGCTGAACGACCGCGAGCGGCAGACGCTGCGCCTGTCGGGCGAAGGGCTGTCCGCGCCCCAGATCGCCGAGCAGCTCGGCCTCTCGGCCGGCACGGTGCGCAACTACCTGTCAGAAGCCATCGGCAAGCTCGGCGCGAACAACCGCATCGACGCCTACCGCCTCGCACGCCAAAAAGGGTGGCTTTAATGGGGACATTCCTCGATTCCTAGCAAACGGGGACAGACCTGCCAGGAATCGAAAAATGCCCCCATTACCCGCGCCCGATGAAAGGCATCTTCGGCGGCAGGATGGTCATGAACTGGATGTTCGCATTCAGCGGCAGCTTGGCCATGTGCAGCACCGCCTCCGCCACGTGTTTCACGTCCATCATCGGCTCGGGCTGCGGCAGTTTCGAGGCCAGCTCGGTCAGCGCGTTGCCGATGTCGATCTGCCCCACCGCGATGTCGTACTTGCGCCCGTCCAGCGACGAGGAGCGCGTGAGCCCGGTGATGCCGTGCTTCGAGGCCGTGTAGGGCGCGGAGTTCGAACGCGGCACGTGCGCCGAGATCGAGCCGTTGTTGATGATGCGCCCGCCGCGCGGGTCCTGCGCCTTCATGATCCGGAACGCCTGCTGCGTGCACAGGAAGGCGCCGGTGAGATTGGTGTCGATGACCGCGCGCCACTGCTCGAAGGTCAGGTCCTCCAGGTTGACGCCGAAGGGCGTGCCCACGCCGGCATTGTTGAACAGCACGTCGAGCCGGCCGAACTTCTCGTGCGTGGCGTCGAACAGTCCGCGCACCTGGCGCGGATCGGTGACGTCCATCTCGTGGACCAGCGCCTGCGCGTCGCCCGCCGTCTTCGCCACCTCCTCGAGCGGCTCGCGATGCCGGCCCGCCAGCACCACGCGGAATCCGTCGGCCAGGAATGCCAGCGCCGTCGCCCTGCCGATGCCGCTGCCCGCGCCCGTGATGAGCGCCACCTTCTTTTCGATCACCCGCAGCCTCCCTAACTATCCCCGCGGCGGGCGACCAGCTCGCGCAGGCCGCCCTCGTCGTCCACGTGCAGCGCCATCTCGATGGGCTGACAACATATCTGACAATCTTCGACATAAACACACGATCCCGCGCTGCAATCCGCGCGAGTATCGAATGCTTCACCGCAGTATGGGCAATTGACCGTGACGAACTCCGCCGTGGGAGAACTGTCGTTTGAGGGAGTATCGTCGACCACGGGCCCGATGACGGGCTCGAGGCCGTACAGCGCGTCGATCTCGGCCTCGGTCATTCGATTCGTCGGGGGCTTTTCGGGAGGGCTCATGGTGTTTCCCGGTCGCATGATGGCACGCCTGCCGCTGGTCATTGGCGCCGCGCTGCTGACCTTCGGCTATTCGAAGTGCGTATTCGTCAGCGGGGACGGCGGCGCCATCGCGGGCAGCAGCAGTGGATCGGGCTTCGGCGACGATTTTTCAACCACGCTGCTGCTGCGCGACTCCACCGGCTCGACCTCGACCCGCTTCGTCATGGGCGAGCCCATCCGCTTCGATCTCGAGGTCCGGAACCGCGCCAACCAGGCGTCCACGCTGCGGTTCCCCGACAGCCAGGTCTACGATTTCTACGTGCTGGACGCCGCCGGCTCGCGGGTGCGCTGGCGCTGGTCCGAGGGCATGTCCTTCACGCAGGTCGCCACCCAGCTCAGCTTCCCGCCGTATGGCACGAAGGCCTACAGCGTCACCTGGAACGGGGTCCTGGCCGATGGCACGCAGCTGCCGGCGGGCGAGTACCGGGCCCGCGGCGCGATCGTCGCCGAGGATTTCACCGGCGACCCGCTGGTCGACGGCGACCTGGTGTCCAATTTCGTGCTTTTCACGGTCCGCTAGCCGCACTGCACCCTCCGGGCGGTCCAGTCCGTATGAATGACAGGACACGCAATTTCAGGAGCCTGCCGTGACACTGCCTCGTTATCTTGCCGCCCTGGCCGCCACCTTCGCCCTGGCCCTGCCCGTGACCGGGTCGGCGGCCGGCCCCGAGCTTCGCATCCCCGATTTCAGCCATCTGTCCTCGAAGGCGCGGGATTCCGTGGACATCACGCTCGACGGCTTCCTGCTGCGCATCGCGCAGAAGTTCGCGGCCGCCGACAGCGGCGACAGCGAGGAGCTGGCCATCCTGCGCGACATCAAGTCCGTCCGAGTGCGCAACTTCGAGTTCGAATCGGTGGACGCCTACTCGAAGGAGGACGTGGACGCGGTGCGCAAGCAGCTCGCCGGACCCGGCTGGAGTCCGCTGGCGCAGGTACACCGGCGCGAGTCGCAGCAACACGTCGACGTGTTCCTCAACATGTCGGGGGACAAGATCCTGGGCCTCGCGGTCATCGCCAGCGAGCCGCGCTCCTTCACCATCGTCAACGTGGTCGGCAACATCGACGTCGACAAGCTCGCGAAGATCGAAGGAGAATTCGGCATCCCCAGGGTCACCACCGAGGACACGCAGGAGCAGTGAGCTGACGCGTGTGCGCTTCCCGGCCCACCACTTGAACGAAGCCGCGCAAAAACAGGACTCCACGTTGCTGGCACGGGCGCGCGCCGGCGAAGCCGCCGCCTTCGAACAACTGGTTCGCCGGCACCAGGCCTCGGTGTTCAGCATCGGTTACCGGATGTTGAATCGGCGCGACGCCGCCGAGGACCTGGCGCAGGACGTGTTCCTGCAGCTGTATCGCAAGCTCGACGACATCGAGTCGGTCGAGCACCTCGGGTACTGGCTGCGGCGCGTGGCCGCGAACCTGGCCATCGACTGGTTGCGGCGCACCTCGTACACGCGCACCGCGCCGCTCGAGGATGGCGTCGAGGTGCCGGTGCACGAGGCCGAACAGGATCCGCTGATGGATCGCGAGCTCATCCGGTTGTTGGGCGAGCTCCCGCCCGCGGCACGCGCCGTCATGGTGCTGCGTTACCAGGAAGATCGCGACGTGGCGGAAATCGCGACGGCGCTCGACATGCCGGTGAATACCGTCAAGAGCCACATCAAGCGGTCGCTGACCGCGATGCGCGGAAAGATGATCGGTGCGCAACTGGTCACCGCGGAGGAATTGCCATGAACGAGAAATTCGAAAACCAGCTGCGGCGCGCCCTGCGCCCGGTGGATGCGCCGGCGGGTTTCGCCGGGCGCGTGATGCGCGCCCTGCCCGAGCGCCGCGCGTCCGCGAGCGTGGTGCCGCTGAGCATCGTGCGCAAGCCGGCGCCGCTCGACGCCTGGCGCCGTCTCGCCGCGCCCGCGGCGCTGGCGGCCTCGCTGCTGGTCGCCGTGATCACCGGGACACACGTGGCCCATCGCAATGCCGAGCGCGAGGAGCAGGCCGGGCTCGCCGCCAGCCGCGAGCTCATGCAGGCACTGCGGGTGACCAGCCAGAAGCTCGATCTTGCATACGAGGCCGTCCAGCGCCCCGCGCCGGAGCCGGCGGCCGACGAGGAGAATCGCTCATGAACGCGCGCATCGCCCTGACTCTCACCGCCCTGCTGCTGTCGGGCCCCGGGCTGGCGCAGACCCGCGGGCTGCTCAAGCTGCCCGAGATGGCCGGGCTCGCCGACAAGGCCAGCGAATCGGTCACCGTGACCCTCGACTCGAACCTGCTCGGGCTGGGCTGCCGCTTCCTCAACGCGGAGGAACCCGACGAGGCGGCCGCCAAGAAGGTGTGCCAGTCGCTCACCGGCATCTACGTGCGCAAGTTCACCTTCGAGGAAGACTACGCGTATCCCAAGGCGGATATCGACGGCATCCGCCGCCAGCTTTCCGCCCCGGGCTGGAGTCGCATCGTGGAAGCGCGCAGCCGCAAGGAGCAGACCGACGTCGACGTCTATCTGTTGATCGAGGGCGGCAAGGCGCGCGGACTCGCGGTCATCGCCAGCGAGCCGCGCGAGTTCGCCATCGTCAACATCGTCGGCAGCATCGATCTCGAACAGCTTCACGACCTCGAAGGAAAGTTCGGCGTGCCCGAGCTGCAGATCGAATCCGGGAAGAAATCCGCGGCACCGGTTCCAGCGCCGGCTCCCGGGCCCGCGCCGAAGGCAACGTCAAAACCCGGCGCGTGACCGGATCGCGAGGATGATGGCGTGATGCACGACGAACCTCAGACTTCCGCCACCGCGCCGTGGATGCTGCCGAACACCCCCAGCGCGAACATCAGCACGGTGACGCCGTCGGCGAGCATTTCGACGGCGTACATCGCCGCCGGCTGGCTTTCGGGCGGCACCCAGCGGCGCAACAGGATCACGGCACCCTGCAGCGCCGCCGCGATCAGCAAGGCTTCGGTGAACGAGCCTTGCGATTGCCTGAACAGCCAGCCATAAGCGGCGATCAACGCGGTGATGATGACGCCGCGGACGCGCGAATCGATGCGCATTTCCCGCGGCGTCGGGGTCACGCGGGACAGGTGTCGTTGAAGGAGAACGACTGGCCGGGCTGGGCCGCGTCCGGCGCCGCGAAGGCGGCGCCGAAGTTGAACGCCGCGGGAGTCGGTCCGTGCTTGCGCAGTTGTTCAAGTCGCGCCGCGGCTTCGGCCGGTGTCGGCCGGTGGCCCGCCGGTACCCACCACAGCACCAGGTAGGCCTCGGCCATGCGCGTGAACCATTCGCGCCGGCGCCGCATGATCGGCGCGTGCGCCGACTGGTAGGCGAATGCCTTGAGCGCGGCGACGTCACGCCACACCGACATGTTGACGATCACGTCGTCGCCGAATGGCCGCAGCGACGTGGCATCGTTGCCGTCGCCGACCAGGCGCCACACGAACCCGTCGGAACCTTCGGCCAGCGCATTGATGCGGTCGAGATTGTCGACGAAGTCCTTGAGCTCCGGACTGTCGAGGGGCGCCTTGAGCCGGGCGATGTTGATCTGGGCAAGCTGGTAACTGGACATGAAACTCCCTGTTCAGGAATACGCGAACTGGGCGTACACCCAGATGCAGAACACGATCACCGTCATCGCAATCAGCTGGGAGAGTACCCCGGCGACCATGGCGCGCACGACGCTCCAGAAGAGTCTTCCGCGGTAGAACTGCACCGCCGCCACCGCGAAATAGATCAGCCACAACGCCAGGTAGACCGGCGCCGTGGTGCGACTGATGGGCGTCAGGTCGGCGAAATAGAAGATGGGCACGCAGATCAGTGCCAGGAACAGCAGGCGAAATCCGGACGTGTATGCCACCAGCACCAGGTGCTCGGCGTAGTTCAGTCGCGAGGTCCAGAAGAACAGCGCACAGACTCCGGCGAGCAATGGCACCTGCAGGAAGATGATCAGGTTGATGTGCTGCTGCAGGAAATTGGCGATGGCGTTGTCGGGCACGGGCGTGAAGAAGTTCGCGCCGGCCAGGATGACCATGAAGCTCGCCAGGCCCACGGTGATCAGCAGGAATGCGAGCGGCCCGAAATGTTTTTTCCGCTTGCCCTCGATGTACTCGCGCGCCACGTGACCGGGACGCCACGCCAGCGCTTTCACCAGCCCGAAGATGCTGTGATCCGCGTGCGTCAGCGCGTGCAGGAAATCCCGCGCGATGTCGTGCATCGTGAGTCGATCGCGCCCGGTGCGCTGGCCGCAGTGGCCACAGAACCGTTGCTCCTGCGCCAGCGCCGAGTCGCAGTTGCGACACTGGTGGGCGGCGTTGACCACGATGGTGGTGTTCACGGCAATCTGGCGCACTACAGCCCGCGCGCGATCACTTCTTTCATGATCTCGTTCGTGCCGCCGTAGATGCGCTGCACGCGCGAATCGGCGAACAGCCGGCACACCAGGTACTCGTTCATGTAGCCGTAGCCGCCGTGCAGCTGCAGGCATTCGTCCAGCACCTTCTGCTGCATGTCGGTGATCCACCACTTGGCCATCGAGGCGGTTTCGGTATCCAGCTTTCCGGCCACCAGCTCGACGATGCAGCGGTCCGAGAATACGCGCGCGATGCGCGTGATGCTGGCGAGCTCGGCCAGCTTGAAGCGCGTGTTCTGGTAGTTCCATACCGGCTGGCCGAAAGTCTTGCGCTCGCGCACGTATTTCAGGGTCTCGTCGACACCGCCTTCCATGGCGCCGACCGCGCCGACGGCGATGACCGTGCGTTCGTATGGCAGATCATGCATGAGCTGGTGCATGCCCTTGCCCTCCTCGCCGCCCAGCAGACAATCCAACGGGACCTTCACGCCCTCGAAGAACAGCTCCGCGGTGTCCTGGCCGTGCAGTCCCATCTTGTCGAGCACGCGGCCGACGCGGTAACCCGCCAGGTCCTTGGTCTCCACCATGAGAATGGACAGGCCGCGGTTGCGGTCTTCCGCGTCGGTGCGCACCACCAGCATCAGCAGGCCCGCGAGCCAGCCATTGGTGATGAAGGTCTTGCCACCGTCGACCACGTAGTGGTCGCCCTGCTTCACGGCGCGCGTGCGGATGCCCTTGAGGTCCGAACCCGTGCCGGGCTCGGTCATGCAGATGGCGCCGACCAGTTCGCCGGACGCCA
>Ga0307411_10000807_pt1 | contig 11702 bp, 8 predicted proteins | sample DK1Ometagenome_2_FD_203712 | JGI IMG/M metagenome (GOLD analysis project Ga0307411, IMG submission 203712) | Maize rhizosphere microbial communities from greenhouse at UC Davis, California, United States - DK15-O-1 | ecosystem: Host-associated > Plants > Roots > Rhizosphere > Soil | place: USA...
CGGAGCTCCGCTATCCGGGACGGCTCAACTGCGCGGCGGCGCTCCTGGACGGCGCGCTCGCCAACGGCTGGGCGTCGCGTACGGCGATCGTCGCGCCCGGCGGCGTGCGGTGGACCTACGCCGAGCTCGCGGCGCGGGCGAACCGCATCGCCCACGTGCTCGTCGACGACATGGGCCTCGTGCCGGGCAATCGCGTGCTGCTGCGCGGCGCGAACACGCCGTCGATGGCGGCCGCGTGGTTCGGCGTCGTGAAAGCGGGCGGCATCGCCGTCGCGACGATGCCGCTGCTCCGCGCGCGCGAGCTGGTCGACATCCTCGACAAGGCGCGCGTGTCGCACGCGCTGTCCGACGCGCGACTCACCGACGAGCTCGAGGCGGCGCGGCGCACGTCACCGCTGCTCGCGCACGTCGCCGTGTTCGGCAGCGACGCGCCCGGCTCGCTCGACGCGATGGCGGCCGACAAGCCCGACACGTTCGACGCCGTCGCGACGGCCGCCGACGACACCGCGCTCATCGCCTTCACCTCAGGCACCACGGGCAAGCCGAAGGGGACGATGCACTTCCATCGCGACGTGCTCGCGATCTGCGACCTGTGGCCGAAGTCGACGCTGAAGGCGCGGCCCGACGACCTGTTCACCGGGAGCCCGCCGCTCGCATTCACGTTCGGACTGGGCGGGCTCCTGCTGTTCCCGCTTCGCATCGGCGCCGCCACGCTGCTCCTCGAGCGCGCGTCGCCGGAAGCGCTGCTGCCCGCGATCGCCGAGCACCGGGCGAGCGTGCTGTTCACCGCGCCGACGTCGTATCGCGCGATGGCGCCGCACGTGGCCGCCCACGACCTCGCGTCGCTTCGCAAGTGCGTGTCCGCCGGCGAAGCGCTGCCCGCGGCGACGCGCAAGCTGTGGAAGGACGCGACCGGCATCGACATCATCGACGGCATCGGCGCGACCGAGCTGCTGCACATCTTCATCTCGCACCCCGACGACGACGTCCGCCCCGGCGCGACCGGCAAGCCGGTGCCGGGCTACGAGGCGTGCGTGATGGACGACGACGGCAAGCCGTTGCCTCCCGGACAGGTCGGCCGCCTGGCGGTGCGCGGTCCAACCGGATGCCGTTATCTCGACGATCCGCGGCAGGCGAATTACGTGCGGAACGGTTGGAACTACACCGGCGACGCGTACCTCGTCGACGAGGACGGCTGGTTCGTCTACCAGGCGCGAACCGACGACATGATCGTTTCCGCCGGCTACAACATCGCCGGGCCCGAGGTCGAGGGCGCGCTGCTGCTGCACCCGGCGGTCGCCGAGTGCGCCTGCGTCGCTTCGCCCGACGAGGAGCGCGGCAACATCGTGAAGGCGTTCATCGTGCTGAAGCCCGGCCATGCGGCGGACGACGCGATGACGCGCGAGCTGCAGGCGTTCGTCAAGCGCGCGATCGCGCCGTACAAGTATCCGCGCGCGATCGAATACGTCGCCTCGCTGCCGCGCACCGACACGGGCAAGCTGCAGCGCTTCCGCCTGCGGCAGCAGGAGATCGAGCGGGCGGCGCGGGGAGGCGCGCGATGATGCAGCTGCTGCAGCCGCCGGCATGGGCGCCGCCCAAGGGCTACGCGAACGGCATCGCTGCGCGCGGGACGCTCGTGTTCGTCGGCGGCCAGATCGGCTGGAACGCGCGCCAGCAGTTCGAATCGGACGATTTCGTCGCGCAGGCGCGGCAGGCGCTCGTCAACGTCGTCGCCGTCCTGGCCGAGGCGAACGCCGTGCCGCAGAACATCGTCCGCATGACCTGGTACGTCGTCGACCGCGACGAGTACGTGGCCAGTTATCGGTCGCTCGGCGACGTGTACCGCGAGGTCATCGGCCGGCATTTCCCGGCGATGACGGCGGTCCAGGTGTCGGCGCTCGTCGAGCCGCGCGCGCGCGTCGAGATCGAAGCGACCGCGGTGATCCCCGATCCGCCCCAGGGCACCACGTTGTAGCGCGCGGTAAGCGCGCGCGCCGGCGCCCGCGCGTGCGGGGCGATAATCGCGTCGCGGGCTCGATCGCCGGGCACCGCGCGAGGAGAAGCCGATGAATGCGCCCGACCCGTCCGTCGCCGCGAAGCCCATGTTCCACTGGGACGATCCGCTGCTGCTGGACGAGCAGCTGAACGAGGACGAGCGAATGGTGCGCGACGCCGCGCGGCGCTTCGCCGCGGAGCGGCTGCTGCCGAGGGTGCGGGAGGCGTTCCGCCACGAGACGTCCGACCCGTCGGTGTTTCCGGAGATGGGCGCGCTCGGGCTCCTCGGTCCGACGATCCCGGCCGAATACGGCGGCGCCGGCCTCAACTACGTCTGCTACGGCCTGATCGCGCGCGAGATCGAGCGCGTCGACTCGGGCTATCGCTCGATGATGAGCGTGCAGAGCTCGCTCGTCATGTTTCCGATCCATGCCTACGGCAGCGAAGCGCAGCGGCGGCGCTACCTGCCGAAGCTCGCCACCGGCGAGTGGATCGGCTGCTTCGGGCTGACCGAGCCGGATCACGGCTCGGATCCCGGCTCGATGACGACTCGCGCGCGCCGGGTCGACGGCGGCTTTCGCCTCAGCGGAAGCAAGATGTGGATCAGCAACGCGCCGATCGCCGACGTGTTCGTCGTATGGGCGAAGGACGACGAGGGCGCGATCCGCGGCTACATCCTCGAAAAGGGCATGCAGGGGCTGTCCGCGCCGAAGATCGAAGGCAAGTTCAGCCTGCGCGCGTCGGTGACCGGCGAGATCGTGATGGACGACGTTTTCGTCCCGGCCGGCAACGAGCTTCCCAACGTGCGCGGCCTCAAGGGCCCGATGGGCTGCCTCAACAGCGCGCGCTACGGGATCGCCTGGGGCGCGCTCGGCGCCGCGGAATTCTGCTGGCACGCCGCGCGCCAGTACACGCTCGACCGGCAGCAGTTCGGACGGCCGCTCGCGAGCAACCAGCTCGTGCAGAAGAAGCTCGCCGACATGCAGACCGAGATCACGCTCGGGCTGCAGGGTTGCCTGCGCCTCGGGCGGCTCAAGGACGAAGGCAAGGCGGCCCCTGAGATCACGTCGATCATGAAGCGCAATTCCTGCGGCAAGGCGCTCGAGATCGCCCGCATCGCGCGCGACATGCACGGCGGCAACGGCATCGTCGACGAGTTCCACGTCATCCGCCACATGCTGAACCTCGAGACCGTCAACACTTACGAGGGCACGCACGACATCCACGCGCTGATCCTCGGACGCGCGCAGACCGGCATCTCGGCGTTCTGAAGCGGCGCTCGCGTGAAGCTCTACGGCTACTTCCGCTCGTCCGCCGCGTATCGCGTCCGGATCGCGCTCAACCTGAAGGGGCTGACGCCCGAGGGGTCGTACGTGCACCTGCAGAAGGCGCAGCAGCGCGCCGACGACTTCCTGGCGCTGAACCCGCAGGGCCTCGTGCCGGCGCTCGTCACCGACGAGGGCGACGTGCTGACGCAGTCGCTCGCGATCGTCGAGTGGCTGGACGAGACGCATCCGTCCCCGCCGCTGTTGCCCGCCGATGCGCCCGGACGCGCGCGCGTGCGCAGCATCGCCCAGGCGATCGCCTGCGACATCCATCCGCTCAACAACCTGCGCGTGCTCAATTACCTGACGCACACGCTCGGCGTTTCGGACGAACAGAGGAACGGCTGGTACCGCTACTGGGTCGACCTCGGCTTCGAAGCGCTCGAGCGGCGACTGTCGCGCGAAGCGGCCACCGGGCGCTTCTGTCACGGCGACGCGCCGACGCTCGCCGATGTCTGCCTCGTGCCGCAGGTGGCGAACGCGCGGCGGTTCAAGATCGATCTTTCGCCGTATCCGACGCTGGTGCGCATCGACGCGGCGTGCCAGGCGTTGCCGGCGTTCGCCGCGGCGGCACCCGAACGCCAGCCCGATGCCGCCGCCTGAATCCGTCCTTCCTCGTCGTCCACCCGCAAGCGAGCCGCAATGACTTCGATCCCCGCCGCGTGGGACCTGCCCACGGTTCCGGTCGCCGGCCGTACCGAGCGCTTTCCGGTGCGCCACATCTACTGCGTCGGCCGCAACTATGCCGAGCATGCGAAGGAGATGGGTGGCGACGCGGAGAAGGAGCCGCCGTTCTTCTTCACCAAGTTCGCCGACTCGATCGTCCCGGTCGTGCCGCCCGACGTCGGCCGCGTGCGCTACCCGCTCGGCACGAAGAACTACCAGCACGAGATCGAGCTCGTCGTGGCGATCGGCGGCAGCGGCGCCGAGCTCCGGCCCGAGCACGCGAACGCCCTGATCTTCGGCTATGCGGTGGGACTCGACATGACGCGCCGCGACCTGCAGATCGAGATGCGCGAGCGCAAGCGCCCGTGGGACCTCGGCAAGTCGTTCGCGCAGGCGGCGCCGATCGCGCCGATCCATCGCGTGGCCGACATCGGTCATCCGGCGCGCGGCGCGATCCGCGTGGCGGTGAACGGGCACGTCAAGCAGCAGGGCGATCTGGCGGAGCTCATCTGGGACGTGCCGCACACGCTCGCCTTCCTGTCGAAGTACTACGAGCTGATGCCCGGCGATCTCGTCTATACCGGTACGCCGGCGGGTGTCGGTCCGGTGGTCGTCGGCGACCGGCTCGACGGGCACATCGACGGGCTCACGCCGCTGTCGATCCAGATCGTCTAGCGAACGCGCCGCGCGGTCGCCGGGGCAGGCCATGACGTCCGACGAGATCGAGCGCGGCTACAACAATCGCGCGGCGGTCCCCGATCATCCGCGGTGGTTCGAGCGCTGGGCGGAACTGTCGCGCGCGGCGCGCGAGGCGCTGTCGCCGGCGATCGACGTTCGCTACGGCCCGAACGCCAAGGAGACGCTGGACCTCTTCGTCCCCGCCGTTCCGCCGCTGGGGACGCTCCTGTTCATCCACGGCGGCTACTGGCGCTCGCTCGACAAGGCCGAGCACCTGTTCGTCGCGCCGCCGTTCGTCGCGAACGGTTATGCGGTCGCCGTGGTCAATTACGACCTGTGCCCGGCGGTCGGCATCGCCACGATCGTCGACGAGTGCCGGCGTGCGCTCGCGTGGCTCGTGTCCGAGGGTCGCCGCCACGGCGCGAATGCCGAACGCATCGTCGTGTCGGGTCACTCCGCGGGCGGTCATCTCGCGGCGATGCTGCTGGCGACGCCCGCGGAAGCGTTCGGGACTGCGCGCCACCCGCTGCGCGGTGCGGTCTCCGTGTCGGGCGTGCACGACCTCCGCCCGCTCACCCAGGCGTCGATGAACGCCGACCTGCGCCTCGACGCGCACGAAGCCGCGCGCCTGTCGCCGATCCTCGCGGCGCCGAAGTGCGATGCACCGATCGTCATCGCCGTCGGCGGGAACGAAACGTCCGAGTTCCTGCGGCAGGCGATGCTCCTCTGGGACGCGTGGCCGGCCAGTCGGCCGCCTCGGACGCAGGGCCCGCTCGTCGTCCCCGAGCGTCACCACTTCAGCATCGTCGCCGACTACGCCGACCCGGCGAGCGCACTCACGCGCGCGACGCTGCAGCTGTTCGGCTGAGGCGCGGGGCGGTTGACAACTGACCTCGGGTCATTTAGCCTCCACGGCTCAAGTGACCACCAGTCATTTCCCGGGCCAGCCGTGGTGATCAAGCAGCGGGCGATCCTCGCCGAGGACAAGCAGGAGCGACAGCGCGCGATCCTCGATGCGGCCGAGCGACTGCTCGGACGCGCGCCGGATCGCGTCGCGAACGTCGCCGAAGTCGCCGACGAAGCGGGCCTCGCCAAGGGCACCGTCTATCTCTACTTCCCGAGCAAGGAAGAGCTGCTGCTCGCGCTGCACGAACGGCACGTCGACGATTTCTTCCGCGCGCTGATGGCGCTCGTGGCGACCGAGCGCCTGACGATCGACGACATGCTGGCGCTGACCGAGCGGCACATGGTCGCGCAGCCGACGTTCCTTCCGCTCGCCACGCGCTGTTTCGGGATCATGCGCACCGAAGTGCCGCGAGCGGTCGCCGAGGCGTTCAAGGTGCGGATGGCTTCGCGACTCGACGACGCCGGCGCGGGGCTCGAGCGGCACTTTCCCGGGCTTCGCCACGGCGACGGCGTGGCGCTGCTTCGGCACAGCTACGCGCTGATCCTCGGGCTGTGGCAGATGTCGTCGGCCGACGTGCACAGCCCCGCCGAGACGAGCGCGTCTTGCGCGCTGCACGCGTTCGAGTACCCGTCCGAGCTCGCGCGCGCGCTGCGGGCGCTGTGGAGCGGCACGCTGCAGCAATCGTCGGCCGAAACGGCGAAGGAGGCCTGAATGCGACGTGCGCTCGTCGCCGCCGTGGTGATCATCGTCGGCGGCTGCGGAACCAAGGAAGCGCCGCCCGAGGTCGTGCGGCCGGTGCAGCTCGCCCGCGTCAGCGTGGGCGGCGTGGCCGACCTGTCGGTGTTCGCCGGCGAAGTGAAGCCGCGGCACGAGGCGGACCTCGCGTTTCGAATTCCCGGCAAGCTCGTCGAGCGTCGCGTCGACGTGGGCGCCGACGTGAAGCGCGGGCAGCCGCTCGCGCGGCTCGATCCTTCCGACGTCGCGCTGCAGGCGCAGGCGGCCGAAGCCGCGGTGGCGGCGGCGCGCACCGAGGACGCGTTCGCGAAGGCCGAGCTCGCGCGCTTCGAGGACCTGTACAAGCAGAAATTCGTCAGCGCGAGTGCGCTCGACCAGAAGCGCAGCGCCGCCGAGGCCGCCGCCGCGCGGCTGCAGCAGGCGCAGGCGAACCTGCAGGTCAACCGCAACCAGGCGGGGTACGCGGTGCTCGTCGCCTCCGACGACGGCGTCATCACCGCGGTCACCGGCGAAGTCGGCCAGGTCGTCGCCGCCGGGCAGCCGGTGATGAAACTCGCGCGCACCGCCGAGCGCGAAGTTGCGATCTCCGTTCCCGAGAGCCGCATCGACGAGCTGAAGCGTGCGCAGCGGCTGGAAATCATCGCCGCGGCCAACCCAGACAAGCGTTACGAAGGGCGCGTGCGCGAAGTGTCACCCTCGGTGGACGCAGTCACGCGCACGTTCGCGGTGCGCGTGTCCGTCGTCGACGCCGATGCCGCGCTCGGCTGGGGAATGACGGCCAATGTCGCGGCGATCGCTCCGGGGACGCAGACGGCCGCGCTCGTGCCGCTGTCGTCGATCTACCATCACCCGGACGGCAAGCCCGCCGTGTGGGTCTACGACCCGGCGTCGCACAAGGTGAGCCTGCGCGGCGTCGAACTCGGCGCGTACCGCGAGGACGGCGTGCTCGTGACCGGCCTGACGCACGGCCAGTGGGTCGTCGCGGCCGGCGTCAACAAGCTGCAGCCGGGGCAGACGGTGCGCCCGTACGAGCAGCCGGGCAAGAGCGCGCCGGCGCCGGTCGCGAACCAGTAGGCGCCGATGACGTCCGTCACCACGCCCGGCGGCGGCGGCCGCTTCTCGTTCAACCTCTCCGAATGGGCGCTGCACCATCGCTCGATCGTGCTGTACCTGATCGTCGTGTTCGCCGCGATGGGCGTGCTCGCGTACACGAATCTCGGACAGTCGGAGGACCCGCCGTTCACGTTCAAGATCATGGTCGTGCGCACCAACTGGCCGGGCGCGGCGGCCCGCGAGGTCGAACAGCAGGTGACCGACCGCATCGAGCGCAAGCTGCAGGAGCTGCCGGTCGAGTGGGTGCGAAGCTACAGCAAGCCGGGCGAATCGCTGGTGTTCGTCGCCTTTCGCGACTCGCTGCCGGCGAGCGAGATCCCGGGGCTGCAGTACCAGGCGCGCAAGAAGGTCGGCGACATCCGCCACACGCTGCCCGGCGGCGTGCAGGGCCCGTACTTCAACGACGAGTTCGGCGACACCTACACCAACATCTACGCCATCACCGGCGACGGCTACCAGTGGCGCGAGCTCGACCAGTTCGCCGACCGCATCCGTGCCGAGCTGCTGCGCATCCCCGGCGTGGCGAAGGTGGACAAGATCGCCGCGCAGGACGAGAAGGTCTTCGTCGAGATCAGCAACACGAAGCTCGCCACGCTGGGCGTCGAGCCGTCGGCGATCGTGCAGACGCTCGCCGCGCAGAACGTCGTGGCGCCCGCCGGGTCGTTCGAGACGGCGAGCGATCGCATCTATGTACGCACGACCGGCACGTTCGACTCGATCGAGGCGATCCGCGAGCTGTCGATCCGCGCGAACAACCGCATCTTCCGGCTCGGCGACATCGCGGAGGTGCGGCGCGGCTACGTGGACCCGCCGCAGCAGCAGATGCGCTGGCTCGGGCACGAGGCGCTCGGCCTCGGCATCACGATGGCCGCGGGCGGCGATGTCATCGAGCTCGGCAGGCACCTCGACGGCGCGGTCGCGCGCATCGTCGGCGAGCTTCCGGTGGGGGTGGACATCGCGCCGGTCGCCAACATGCCGAAGGCGGTGCAGCGCTCGGTCAACGAGTTCGTGCGCTCGCTCACCGAGGCCGTCGTCATCGTGCTCGCCGTCTCGCTCGTGAGCCTCGGCCTTCGCACCGGGACCGTCGTCGCCGTCTCGATCCCGCTCGTGCTTGCAGCGACGTTCCTGCTGATGCAGCTCTTCGGCATCGGGCTCCACAAGATCTCGCTCGGCGCACTGATCCTCTCGCTCGGCCTCCTCGTCGACGACGCGATCATCGCCGTCGAGATGATGGCCATCAAGCTCGAGCAGGGCTTCGATCGCTTCCGCGCGGCGAGCTTCGCCTATACGTCGACGGCGTTCCCGATGCTGACCGGAACGCTGGTCACCGTCGCCGGCTTCCTGCCGATCGCGACGGCGCGAAGCTCGACCGGCGAATACACGCGGTCGCTGTTCGAGGTCTCGGCGATCGCCTTGATCGTGTCGTGGTTCGTCGCGGTGATCGTGATTCCCTACCTCGGCTACCGAATGCTGCCCGACATGGCGAAGGGCCGTCCGCCGTCGCTCGCCGCGCGATGGTGGGCGCGCTTGCGCCGGCGACCGCCGCCGCGACGGCACGAGCCGGCGCACGGCGACCTCGATGCCGTGTACGACACGCCGTTCTACCGACGTTTCCGGCGGCTCGTCGAATGGAGCGTCGTCCACCGCCGCGTCGTCGTCGCCGTCACGGTCGCGGCCTTCATCGCGACACTGGGGCTGTTCCGCTTCGTCCCGCAGCAGTTCTTCCCCTCGTCGTCGCGTCCCGAGCTGATCGTCGACCTGCGCCTGCCCGAGGGCAGCTCGTTCCACGCGACGCTGGCCGAGGCACGGAGGATGGAAGCGACGCTCGCCGCGGACGCCGGCGTCGAAAGCTATGTCGCGTACGTCGGCGCAGGCAGCCCGCGGTTCTACCTGCCGCTCGACCAGCAGCTGGTGCAGGCGAACTTCGCCCAGTTCGTCCTGGTCGCGCGCGACAACCGTGAACGCGAGCGGCTTCGCGCGCGCATCCTGAAGCTGTTCGACGACGACTTTCCCGCCGTGCGCGGGCGCGTCTCGCGCCTCGAGAACGGCCCGCCGGTGGGGTTCCCGGTGCAGTTCCGCGTGTCCGGCGACGACGTGGCCCGCGTGCGGGCCATCGCGCGCGACGTGCGCGCCGTCATGGAGACGAACCCCGATCTGCTCAACGTCCAGTTCGACTGGGACGAGCCGTCCAAGGTGATCCGCCTCGTCGTCGACCAGGACAAGGCGCGCGTGCTCGGCGTGTCGTCGCAGGAGCTCGCGCAGTTCCTGAACAACGCCGTGTCGGGCATCACCGTCACGCAGTACCGCGAGCGCGACGACCTGATCGACGTCGTCTTGCGCGGTGCGCCGCAGGAGCGTGCGCAGCTGTCGCTGCTGCGCGATCTCGCGATCCCGTCGCGCAACGGCAAGGCCGTGCCGATCACGCAGATCGTCTCGCTCGACTACGCGCTGGAGGAGGGCGTCGTCTGGCGCCGCGATCGCCAGCCGACGATCACCGTGCGCGCCGACGTTCGCGGCAACGCGCAGGGCCCGGACGTGACGATGAAGCTCTCGCCGAGGCTCGATCCGCTTCGCGCGACGCTGCCGCTCGGCTACCGCATCGAGGTCGGTGGCGCGGTCGAGGACTCGCAGCGCGGCCAGAAGTCGATCGCCGCCGGCGCGCCGTTGCTGGTGCTGTCGGTGCTGACGCTGCTGATGATCCAGCTCAAGAGCTTCTCGCGCACGCTGATGGTCGTGCTGACCGCACCGCTCGGCCTGATCGGCGTGACCCTCGGGCTCCTCGTGTTCCGCATGCCGTTCGGCTTCGTCGCCATGCTGGGCACGATCGCGCTGTCCGGGATCATCATGCGCAACTCGCTGATCCTCGTCGACCAGATCGAGCAGGACATCGAAGGCGGCGCGAGCCGCTTCGATGCGATCGTCGGTGCGACGGTGCGCCGCTTCCGCCCGATCGTGCTCACGGCGGCGGCGGCCGTGCTCGGCATGATTCCGTTGACGCGCAGCGACTTCTTCGGCCCGATGGCCGTCGCGATGATGGGCGGCATTCTCGTCGCCACCGTGCTGACGCTCGTCTTCCTGCCCGCGCTTTACGCATGGTGGCTTCGCGTGAGGCGCGAGCCGGTGGCGGCGATGCCTGCGGGGGCGTAGCTGCGAACCGCCCCCATTGCGCGCGGGCGGTACAATGCGCGATCGATCCTGCGACTGCGATCCGCGCCATGGCCTTCGCGAGCATTCCGGACGTGCTTGCCGCGCTCAAGCGCGGCGACATCGTGATCCTCGTCGACGACGAGGACCGCGAGAACGAAGGCGACCTCATCTTCGCCGCGGATTTCGTCACGCCGGACAAGGTGAACTTCCTCGCGCGGTACGGCCGCGGGCTGGTCTGCATGCCAATCGGCGCCGACCACGCGCAGCGGCTGCAGCTCGCGCCGATGACGCCGCGCAACCGCTCGGTGCACGGCACGAACTTCACCGTGTCGATCGAAGCGGCCGAAGGCATCGCGACCGGCATCTCGGCCGCGGATCGGGCGCACACGATCCGCGTCGCCTCGCGACCCGATGCACGGCCGGAGGACATCGTTCAGCCCGGGCACGTGTTTCCGCTGATCGCGCAGCCCGGCGGCGTGCTGGTGCGCGCCGGGCATACCGAGGCGTGCTGCGACCTCATGCGGCTCGCCGGACTGACGCCGTCCGCCGTGCTGTGCGAGGTCATGAACGACGACGGGACGATGGCGCGGCGTCCGGATCTCGAGCGCTTCGCCGCCGCGCACGGGCTGTCGATCGCGACGATCGCCGATCTCATCCATTACCGCAGCCGCACCGAGCGGCTGGTCGAGCGCATTGCCGAGCGCCCGCTCGCAACGCAACACGGCGCGTTCCGCCTCGTCGTCTACCGCGACAAGCTGTCCGACGCCACTCACCTCGCGCTGGTGCGCGGGCCGATCTCGCCCGACACCGAGACGCTGGTGCGCGTGCACGAGCCGCTGTCGGTCATGGATCTCCTCGATGCGCAGAGCGAGGCGCATTCGTGGAGCATTCCCGCCGCGCTCGCGACGATCGCGGACGCGGGACGCGGCGTCGTCGTGCTGCTGCACCGTCCGGAATCGGCCACCGAGCTCCGCCGGCGTGCGCTCGCGGACGAGGCGCCGGCGGCCGCGACCAAGATCGACCTGCGCGATTACGGCATCGGCGCGCAGATCCTGCGCGACCTGAACGTCGGCCGCATGCGACTGCTCGCGCGCCCGCGGAAGATGCCGAGCATGGCCGGGTTCGATCTCGAGGTG
>Ga0307411_10000810_pt1 | contig 11680 bp, 14 predicted proteins | sample DK1Ometagenome_2_FD_203712 | JGI IMG/M metagenome (GOLD analysis project Ga0307411, IMG submission 203712) | Maize rhizosphere microbial communities from greenhouse at UC Davis, California, United States - DK15-O-1 | ecosystem: Host-associated > Plants > Roots > Rhizosphere > Soil | place: USA...
TCGATCATGACGCGCTCGCGCGAGCTCGGCATGCGCACCTTCGACGGTGCGCTGTTCGAGCTCTACGACCAGGGCCTGATCAGCTTCGAGGAAGCGATCCGCAACGCCGACTCGGCGAACGAGCTGCGCCTCAACATCAAGCTGAAGAGCGAGCGCGGCGAACCGCCGCCGTCGAACTTCATGTCGCTGGCGATCGAGCAGGAGCCGAGCGAGGAAGAGCTCGAGGAGGCGAAGCACCAGGCCCAGCTGAAGCAGCAGGAAGCGCGCCGCAAGCTCGAGGACGAGCAGCTCGCGCAGCTGCGCGAGAAGAAGCGCCTGGCCGAAGCCGCCGCGAAGGTGCGCTGAGCGCGGCGGGCGCGTCAGCGCCGCGCCACCATGTCGATCTCGATCCGCGCGCCCTTCGCGAGCGCGGTCACGCCGATGCAGGTGCGCGCCGGGCGCCGGCCGGCCGCGAAGTAGCTCGCATAGACCGCATTCATGCGGTCGTAGTCGTCGGCGAAGTGGGTCAGGTAGATCCGCACCGACAGCACCTTCTCGAGGCCGAGCCGGCAGCCCTGCAGCACCGTCTGCAGGTTGCGCATGACGTGGTGCGTCTGCGCCTCGATGCCGTCCGGATACGGCTCGTCGATCGAGAGCCCGGGGAACGGCATCTGTCCGGTCACGAAGACCCAGCCGTCGGCCTCGACCGCGTGGCTGAACGGCGCGACCGGATCGGGCGCGCCGGCGATCATGTGGAAGACCGGGTTCATCGCGAGCCGCCCGACAGCCGATTCAGTGCGAGCGCATCGACCAGGTCCCGCGCATCGACATCGCAACGGCCGCGAAAGCCACCACCGACTCACTCGATATTCTGGGCGAACGCCTCCAGCGCGCCCGGCTTGCGCAGCATCTTGTCGACCTCGGCCGCGTGCATCTCCTCGGCCATGATCATCTGGCGCGCGAACTCCTCGAGCGCGACCGACCGGCCCTCGACCTGTGACAGCAGCTCGCGGTAGAGGCGCAGCGCCTGCGCCTCGGTCTCGAGCGACTCGCGCAGCATCGCGCCGATGTCGGTCTGGTGCGAATCGAGCAGCGGACCGATCGCGAGCGACGGATAGGCGCCGAGCGCCGTGATCCATTCGCCGATCTGCTGCGCGTGCAGCAGCGACTCGTCGGCCTGCGTGCGCAGCCACGAGACGATCGGGATGCGGCCGAAGCCGAACACCAGGAACGAGTAGTGCGTGTAGCGCACGGTGCCGGCGAGCTCGGCCTCGAGCAACCGGTTCAGCACGCCGACGACCTTCTGCTTGTCGATGTCGTTCATCCGGTACTCCTCATTCGTTCGTTCGTGGTGTCAGACCGCGCGCAGCCCGATGACCACGCGCCACGACACCGGGCGGCGCCGTGCGATGGCGCGGCCAGCTTACACCGCGTGCTGCGGCAATCCCGACCCGGCGTCAGGCCTTCGACAGGCGCAGCCCGGCGTCGAGCAGCAGCACCTCGCCGGTCGTCTTCATCGCATCGACGCCGAGGTACCAGATCGAGCGCGCGACGTCCTCCGGCGCGATCACCTCGGCGAGCGTGGCTCGTCCCTTATAGGCCGCGACCGTCGCCGCATAGCGCTCCTCGCCGAGGCCGCCGCGCATCCACGGCGTCTCGACCAGACCGGGCGCGATGGCGTTGACGCGGACCTCCGGGCCGAAGGCGCGAGCGAGGCCGAACGTCATCGCGTTCAGCGCGCCCTTCGACGCCATGTAGGCGATCGACGAGCCGATGCCGAGCATCGACGCGACCGACGACACATTGACGATCGCCGAGACGGGATGACGCTTCAGCATCGGCATCAGCGCGCGCGTCATCTGGAATGCGCCGATCACGTTGACCGCGTAGAGCTGATGGAACACCTCGGCCGACAGCGCATCGAGGTCGGTCGGCGCGACGAAGCGGGTCGTCCCGGCGTTGTTGACGAGGACGTCCGCCCTGCCCCACTCGGCCTCCACTTGCGCGGCGAGGCGCACGCAGGCCGCATCGTCGGCGACGTCGGCCTTCACGACGATGGCCGCGGCGCCGAGCGCACGGCATTCGTCGGCGACCTTCTCGGCCGGCGCCGCCTCGCGCGAATAGTTGATCGCGATGTTCCAGCCGCGGCCGGCGAACAGGCGCGCGGTCGCCGCGCCGATGCCGGACGACGATCCGGTGACCACGCAGACCTTGCGAACGCTCATGAGCTTGCTCCTTCGATCGATGGCGGCGACGTCGTCGCGGTTCTCAGCGTCCGGTCCAGTGCGGCTTGCGCTTGCCGGTGAACGCGGCGATGCCTTCCTTCGCATCGTCGGTCTGCGCGAACAGCGCGATCTGGCTTTCGGCGAACGCGACCGATTCCTCGAACGGCATGTCCTCCATCCGTTTCAACGTGTAAAGGCCGCGCCGCAGCGCCGCAGGCGAGCCGGCGAGCAGCCGGCCGATCAGCCTTTCGACCTCGAGGTCGAGATCGGTCGCGACCGCATTGACGAGCTCGAGCGCGAGCGCGCGCCGCGCGTCGATCGGATCGCCGGTCAGGCACATCTCGACCAGCACCCGGCGCGGCAGCAGGTGCTGCAGCACGCCCAGCACCTGGGCCGGAAAGACACCGACCTTGACCTCGGGCAGCGCGAAACTCGCGCTCTCTGCGGCGACGGCGAGGTCGCACATCGCCATCAGGCCCATGCCGCCGGCATAGCAGGCGCCGTTGACACGTGCGATCAGCGGCACCGTCGCCCGCCGGGTGCGCCGGAACAGCTCGGCCGCCGCGCCGTACGGTTTCGAGAAGTCGCCGCCGAACGGCGTCCCGCTCTGCAGGTCGGCACCGGCACAGAACGCCTTGTCGCCGGCCCCGGTGATGACGACGACGCGGATGCCCGGCTCGGACTCGGCGCGGTCGATCCCAGCCGCGATGCCGCGCAGCACGGCGTCGTTCATCGCGTTGCGGCGCGCCTCGCGGGTGATCGTCAGCCAGAGGGCCTCGCCGCGCCGCTCGGCGCGCAGGTCGGTATTCGAAGGGTCGGGTTCCATGCGGTTCCGAGAAATCGATCCGGGCCAGCTTAAGACCGCATCCCTTGGCAGGAAACGGCGGAAACCCCGCTGGACGAACCGGGCCTCGCCATCTTTCGAGGGCCGTTCGCGACCGCACGGACGTCGGGCAAGACATTGAAAAAGCCGGCCTTGGCGCGTCTTCTTTCACGATCGAAAACCGACCCCTCGGACTATGGTCACGCATGCGTACGCTTCGCCTGCCCGATCCCTTTCCGCGCGGCCGCCCGCGCGAGAAACTCGAAATCGGCACCAGTGCCTGGGCCGCCGACTCCTGCCTGGTCGAGTGGTCCAACCTCGAGCGCGAGTGGCTCGAGCCGGAGCCGACGCGCACCCGACGCGCCTCGACCTGGGGCAGCCTGCTCGGCGACCTCGCGTGGAAGCTGCATTCGCTGTTCATCGATGCGCTGCTGCGCACCCTGCTGAAGCTCGCGCTGAGCGCGCTCGCCGGCGCGGCCGCCGCGTTCGTTGCCGGCGTGCTGATCGCGTTCTGCGGGCTGTTCTTCGCCGGCGACGGCTACGGCTTCCTCGCCGCCGAGGCCATCAACGTCGACCAGCACGGCGTCCACCTGAGCATCGGCGACACGATCCTGATCGTCACCGCGGTGCTCGGCACTGCCGCGACCTGGCGCCTGCTCTCGAGCCGCCGCTGAGCGCGCCCTCCGAGGCGCTTCCCCCAGGGCTCGACGCCCGCGGCGACGCGCTACAGCGCCGTCAGCTCGACCCCCTGCACCTCGTAGCGCCTGTCGCCGAGCTTGCGGACCGCGCGGCCGTCGAGCAGGCGAAACCGCTTCTGCCCTTCGCGGTCCCAGCGGACCTTGCTCGGCTCGCCGAGCTGCACCCGCACCCAGAGCGCTTCGACGATGATCGTCAGGTGCGTTCCGGCGTTGTCGGTTGCCTTGATGTGGCCGTCCAGCCGCCATTCCGTGATCGGCATGCTCCGTTTCCCCCACCGCGCCTGCAGGCGTGGCCACCCGGTTCAGCGGCCAGCCTGAGGAACGTTCATTCTGGCAAGCGACGTGCCCCTCGTGTGACCGAATTCAGGGCGCGACGCGGCACGGCACCGCGAGAAAGCCGCGAAAGCGCGCCCGACCGCCGCGCACCGGCTCGCCGGTCAGCGCATAGCGCGGGTAGCGAGCGACGAAGCGGCCGAGCGCGACGGCCCCTTCGAGGCGCGCCAGCGCCATCCCGGCGCACTGGTGGATGCCGGAGCCGAACGCGAGATGGCGGTTCGGGCTGCGGCCGATGTCGAAGCGCTCCGGATCGACGAACTTGTCCGGATCGCGGTTCGCCGCACCGATCGCCAGCGTGATCTGCGTCTGCGCCGGCAGCGCAACGCCGCCGACCTCGACCGCGCGGGTCGTGATGCGGTTGCCGAGCTGGTTCGAGCTTTCGTAGCGCAGCACCTCCTCGACCGTCGAGCGCACCAGCGCCGGGTCCGCCTGCAACCGGGCGAGCTGGTCCGGATGCAGCGCCAGCGCGACCAGGCCGTTGCCGATCAGGTTGGTCGTCGTCTCGTGGCCGGCATTGAGCAGGAAGATGCAGTTGTGCAGCAGCTCCGGCGAGGTCAGCCGCTCGCCGGCCTCCTCGCCCTGGATCAGCCGGGTCAGCACGTCGCGCTCGGGATCGCCGGGCGTCGTCCGGCGGCGCTCGATCAGCGTCTCGAGGTAGGCGATGAACTCGCGCACCGCGCCGTTCCCCCGCGCGAACGCCTCCGGCGTGACGACCGGCTCGAGCGCGCCGAGGATCGCGAGCGACCAGCCGCGCAGCGGCTCGCGCTCGTCGTTCGGCACGCCGAGCAGGTTGCCGATGATCTCGATCGGGATCGCCGCGGCGAAATCCTCGATCAGGTCGACGTCGCCGGCCGCGCCCATCCGGTCGAGCAGGTGCTCGACCAGCGCCTCGAGCCCCGGCTGCATCCCGGCGATCGCCTTCGGGCTCAGCGCGCCGATGATCAGGCGCCGCACCCGCGTGTGGAGCGGCGGGTCGTTGAAGACGAGGCTCGTCGTGTGGTGCTCGTAGAGCGGCGAGTCGCCGTACTTCGGCTTGTATTCGCGCTTCTTGTCCGAGCTGAACAGCGGCGGGTTCTTGTAGACGTACTCGCAGTCGGCATAACGGGTCAGCAGCACGCTGCCGTCGGGCATGCGCCGCACCGGATCGTGCTCGCGGAGAGCCCGGTAGAACGGAAACGGATCGGCGTAGAACTCGGGTGGAAGCTGCCGCAGGTCGAAGCCCGACACGCGGGCCGCGGCTGATTCGAAAGGACTGGACATCGGGAAGTTCTCGTCGTCGGCCGCCGGTCGTGCCGGGAGGTGGCAACGGCGGTGGAATACCGCTTGCCACATCCGGGCATCCTTGAACCTCGTCGAAGGATATTCCATGCAGTTCCGTCTGCCACCGGTCGCGCCGCGCCGCTCCGGTTGGGTCGCGCTCTTGCTCGGCGCCGCGCTGGTGGTCCCGTCGATCGCCGTCGGGGCCGATCCGCCGAAGGCCGGCGCCTCGGTGTCGGCATCGCCGACCGGAACGAAGTACAAGGCGGACGCCGACATGCGGAGCGTGCTCGACACGCTGGCCGGTCTCGGCGGCAAGCCGATCGAAAGCCTCGACGCCGCCGAGGCGCGGCGCCAGCCGACGCCGGCCGATGCCGTCAAGGCGATCCTCCAGAAGCAGGGCAAGGACACCGCGCCGACCGCGCTGGTGCCGGGGGTGACGAGCCTCGACCAGACCCTTCCGGGGCCGGCCGGGCAGCTGCCGGTGCGGATCTACACGCCGGCCGGCGCCGGGCCGTTTCCGATCGTCGTCTACTTTCACGGCGGCGGCTGGGTGATCGCCGACAAGAACGTCTACGACGCCGGCGCGCGCGGCCTCGCGAAGGAAGCCAACGCGGTCGTCGTGTCGGTCGACTACCGGCTTGCGCCCGAGGCCAGGTTCCCGGCCCAGCACGACGATGCACTGGCGACCTACAAGTGGGCGGTCGCGAACGCCGCGGTGCTGAACGGCGACCCGAAGCGGCTCGCGCTCGCCGGGGAAAGCGCCGGCGGCAACCTCGCAATCGCCACCGCGATGGCTGCGCGCGACCAGAACCTGGCGGCGCCGATGCACGTGCTGTCGGTCTACCCGATCGCGCAGGCCACCGACCTCGCGACGCCGTCGTACCAGGACAGCGAAAAGGCCAAGCCGCTGAACAAGGCGATGATGATCTGGTTCGGCGACAAGGTCTTCTCGAAGCCCGACGACAAGAAGGACCCGCGCATCGACCTGGTCGATGCCGACCTGAAGGGCCTGGCCCCGGTGACGCTGATCAACGCCCGCATCGATCCGCTGCGCAGCGATGCCGACATGCTCGCGGCAGCACTGAAGAAGGCCGGCGTCAGGACCGAGCACAAGATCTACGACGGCGTCACCCACGAGTTCTTCGGCATGGCCGCGGTCGTCGCCAAGGCCAAGCAGGCGCAGGCGTTCGCCGGTCAGCAGCTGAAGAAGGCTTTCGCCGCGACGGGCGGCGCCTGATCGCAGCCCGTCACACGCAGGACAAGGGAGGCTTTGTAAGGTCGGCCGGCTCGGAGCCGACCACCGAAACGGCAGACCGATCCAACCGGCGGGGACGACGCCGGTTGGCGGCTGGCCTGATATCACTCGTTCAACCTGGAGACTCGACATGAAGACGACAGCGATCTTGTTCGGCGCGGTTCTTTCGATGACCGCCGGCCTGGCCACCGCCCAGGACGCCATGAAGAAGGATGCGATGAAGGACAGCGCCATGTCGAAGGACATGACGATGCAGCAGTGCAGGGATCACATGGCGATGCAGAAGAAGGAGATGAAGAAGGACGACGCGTCGATGAAGAAGGACACGATGTGCGCCGACATGATGAAGAAGGACGGCATGAAGAAGGACGACGCGATGATGAAGAAGGACGGCGTGGCGCCCGATCCGATGAAGAAGTGACCGCCGGCTGCTCCTGCCGCCCCGCACGAAGCCGCCCTCGGGCGGCTTTTTGTCGTCCCCTGCCGGTTCGCACCGGCCCATGCATTCGAGCGGTTCGAGGCGCCGGCCGGGCGTCGGACACCCGGTCGCCGGGTAACATTGCCCGCCCCGCTGAACTGTCATCTCCCACTCCGGCAAAGCCATGACGCAAGACAACACCGCGATCGACGAGATCCTGACAGCGAACCACGACGAGGTGCTGCAGGACTGGCTGGCCGAGCTGACGGCCTCCAGCCGCTCGTCCGGCGCCTCGCAAGGCGCGGCGTCGAGATCGGAAGCGCTCGAGCTGCTCGGCGGGTTGCGCGAAGGCCTGCGCGCCGACGGCAGCGCGGCCCGCTTCGAGGACGCGCCGGCCTGGGAGCGCACGCGCGGCGTCCTCGAAGCGCTGTCGCGGACGCGCGCGGCGCGCGGGTCGAGCGCCAGCGAGACCAGCCAGTTCGTCTTGGCGCTGAAGCGGTCGCTGTTCGCGCGCCTGCAGCAGCGTCTGAGCAAGGAGCCGGAACGTCTGGTCGGCGCGCTCTGGAGCATTTCCGAGCTGCTCGACCGCATGGCGCAGTTCACGGTCACGAGCTTCCAGCGCAGCCGCGAGGAAGTCATCACACGTCAACAGGAAGAACTGCTCGAGCTGTCGACGCCGGTCGTCAAGCTGTGGGACGGCGTGCTCGCGGTGCCGATGATCGGAACCCTCGACAGCAGCCGGACCCAGCTCGTGATGGAGTCGCTGCTGCAGCGCATCGTCGATACCGGTTCCGAGCTCGCCATCATCGACATCACCGGCGTGCCGACGGTCGACACGCTGGTCGCGCAGCACCTGCTGAAGACGGTCACCGCGATCCGCCTGATGGGCGCCGACTGCATCATCAGCGGCGTGCGTCCGCAGATCGCGCAGACGATCGTCCACCTCGGCATCGACCTGGCCGGCATCACCACCAAGGCGTCGCTCGCCGATGCGCTTGCGCTCGCACTGAAACGCGCTGGCTACGTCGTCACCCGCACCAAGCTCTAGGTCGGGCAGCGCCATGCAACGGATCCCGATCCTGCAGATGGGCGAATGCCTGCTGGTGACCATCCAGGTCGACCTGCAGGACCAAACCGCGCTCGCGCTGCAGGACGACCTGTCGGCGAAGATCGAAGCGACCGGCGCGCACGGCGTGCTGATCGACATCTCGGCGCTCGAGATCGTCGACTCGTTCATCGGCCGGATGCTCGCGGGCATTTCCGGCATCGCCCGCGTGCTCGATGCGACGACGGTGGTCGTCGGCATGCAGCCCGCGGTCGCGATCACGCTGGTCGAGCTCGGGTTGTCGCTGGAGGGTGTGCGCACCGCGCTCAATGTCGAACGCGGCATGCAGATGCTGCGCGACGCTGCCCAGGAGGACGGCCTTGACCATGCCGCTTGAGGGCGCGATGGGGTTGTCGACCGAGCAGGACATCGTGATGAGTCGGCAGACCGTTCGCAAGCTCACCCAGCAGATCAACTTCTCGCTGGTCGACCAGACCAAGATGATCACTGCCGCGAGCGAGTTGTCGCGCAACACCGTGGTCTACGGCGGCGGCGGCGAGATGCGCTGGCAGGTCGTCAGCAACGGCGCGAAGACGGGGCTCCGCCTCGCCTTCGAGGACAAGGGTCCGGGCATCCCCGACCTCGCGCTCGCGCTGACCGACGGCTGGACCTCCGGCAAGGGCCTCGGCGTGGGCCTGTCGGGCAGCAAGCGGCTGGTCAACGAGTTCGACATCCGCACCGCGGTCGGCGAAGGCACCTGCGTGACGATCACGCGATGGAAGTGACGGCGTGACGCCGCACCTCGCGTTCGGCATCGCCGACCCGAGCCAGGTCGGCGAGGCCCGACGCGCAGCCGTCCGCCTCGCGACCGATCTCGGCCTCGACGAGGTGGCGAGCGGCCGGGTTGCGCTGGCGGTGACCGAGCTCGGCACCAACCTCTCGCGCCACGCGACCGGCGGGCGCCTGCTGATCGCGATCCAGACCGATGCCGACGGCGCCGGGCTGGACATGCTGTCGCTCGACGACGGCCCGGGCATGGCGGACGCCGAGCGCTGCCTGGTCGACGGCTACTCGACCGCGGGCACGCCGGGCACCGGGCTCGGCGCTGTGCAACGCCTGTGCGACGAGTTCTCGATGTACTCCGTGCTCGGCAAGGGCACCGTGATCTTCGGCCGCGTGCGGCTGCCGACCGCGCGCTCGGCGACGCCGCCGAACCGCTTCGTCGGCGGGGCCGTCTGCCTGGCCGCACCGGGCGAGACGGTGAGCGGCGACGGCTGGGCGTTCCGGGCCGACGGGGCGAGCGCCTCGCTGATGGTCGCCGACGGGCTCGGCCACGGCCCGGGCGCCGCCGAGGCGGCGGATGCGGCGCTGGCGGTCTTCGCCGACCGCGCCGCCAGCACGCCGTCGCAATTGCTGACGCTGGCCCACGATGCGCTGCGCAGCACGCGCGGTGCCGCGGTCGCGGTCGCCGCGCTCGATGCCGACGCCGGCACCCTGTTGTTCTGCGGCGCCGGCAACATCGCCGGCCGGTTGATCTCGGGCCTTGGCGAGCGCTCGCTGCTGTCGCAGCACGGCACCGTGGGCCTGCAGATCCGGCGGTTGCAGGATGCCCCATACGAATGGGGCGAGCACGCGATCCTGGTGATGCATTCGGACGGCCTGACGACGCGCTGGACCCTGGCCGACGTCGGCGGCCTGCTGCAGTGCCACCCGGTCGTCATCGCCGGCTGGCTGATCCGCGATCAGGTGCGCGGACGCGACGACGTGACCGTCGTCGTCGTGCGGCGCCGTTGAGATGGCCGCGACCGATCCCGATCGCGCCGAGCCCGCGCAGGCCGTGAGCGAGCTGCAGGCGGCGCTCGACGAGAAAACGGCGCAGCTGGTCGCGCTCGAGGCCGAGCTCGAGGAGACCAACCGCGGCGTCGTCGCGCTCTACGCCGAGCTCGACACGCAGGCCGAGCAGTTGCGCCAGGCGACCGATCTGAAGAGCCGCTTCCTGTCGTACATGAGCCACGAGTTCCGCACGCCGATCGCGTCGATCCGCAGCCTGACGCGGCTGCTGATCGACCGTGTCGACGGCCCGCTGACCGAAGAGCAGGAGCGCCAGGTGCGCTTCATCGAATCGACCTCGACGGAGTTCGCCGAGATGGTCGACGACCTGCTCGACCTCGCCAAGGTCGAAGCTGGCCGGGTCGAGATCTCGCCGGCCTGGTTCGAGCTGGTCGACCTGTTCTCGGCGCTGCGCGGGATGTTCAAGCCGGTCCTCGTGAACCCCGATGTGACGCTCGTGTTCGAGGAGCCGCTGGGCGGCCTGCCGCTCTACACCGACGACAAGAAGCTGTCGCAGATCCTGCGCAACTTCATCTCGAACGCGCTGAAGTTCACGCAGACCGGCGAGGTGCGCGTCTCGGCGCAGCAGCACGACGGAGCCTCGGTCACGTTCGCGGTGGCCGACACCGGCATCGGCATCGACAGGAAGTATCACCACGCCATCTTTCACGACTTCGCGCAGATCGACTCGCCGATCCAGAAGCGGCTGCGCGGCACCGGACTCGGCCTCTCGCTGAGCAAGCGCCTCGCCGAGCTGCTCGGCGGCACGGTCGGGCTGCAGAGCGAGCTCGGCGTCGGCTCGACGTTCTCCGTGACGCTGCCGCTGCGCCTGCCGGAGCGCGCGCCGGGCACCGAAGGGGAAGGCCATGGATGAAGTGAACGTCGCGCTGCGGCCGATCGACCGCTCGCAGCACGAGCTGCTGATCGTCGACGACGATCCGGCGAGCCGCTACGCGACGGTCCGGCTGCTGCGCAGCGCGGGCTTTCGCACCCGCGAGGCCGCGACCGGGAAAGAGGGCCTGGACGCCGCCGACGCGACGATCTCGGCGATCGTGCTCGACGTCCACCTGCCCGACATCGACGGCTTCGAGCTGTGCCGGATCCTCCATTCGCGGCCGGCGACCGCGCGGCTGCCGGTGCTGCACCTGACCGCGGCGTTCGTGACCGACGACGACAAGGTGCGCGGCCTCGACTCGGGTGCCGACGCCTACCTGACCCGTCCGGTCGAGCCGGCGGTGCTGGTCGCGACCGTGCAGGCGCTCGTCCGCACCCGCGTCGCCGAGGAGGCGATGCGGCACAGCGAAGCCAAGTTCCGCGCGATCTACGCGCAGGCGCCGGGCGGCATCTGCCTGCTGAACCGGAACGGCGAATTCATCGATCTCAATCCGGCGATGCTGAAGTTCCTGCGCCGCGACGCGTCGGCGATCGTGGGCCACCGGGTCAGCGAGTTCGTGCCGAAGGAATGGGTGCAGCGGGTCGATGCGTACACCCGCCACACGGGCGCCGGCGGCACCCACGAGTTCCCGATGATCGATGCGCGCGGCGAGCTCCTCCACCTCGAGTGGGCGATCTCGCCGCACATCGATCCCGAGGTCAACATGGCGGTCGTCACCGACGTGTCCGCGCGCATGCTGCTCGAGCAGCAGCGCCAGCAGCTGCTCGACCGCGAGCGCGTCGCGCGCAGCGCCGCCGAGCGTATGAGCCGGATGAAGGACGACCTGATCGCGGTGCTGTCGCACGAGCTGCGCACGCCGCTCAACGCGATCATGAGCTGGACCCACGTGCTGAAGCTGCGCGGCGGCAGCGACGAG
>Ga0307411_10000812_pt1 | contig 11678 bp, 8 predicted proteins | sample DK1Ometagenome_2_FD_203712 | JGI IMG/M metagenome (GOLD analysis project Ga0307411, IMG submission 203712) | Maize rhizosphere microbial communities from greenhouse at UC Davis, California, United States - DK15-O-1 | ecosystem: Host-associated > Plants > Roots > Rhizosphere > Soil | place: USA...
GTCGAGCAGCGCCATGAACCGGTGCTGCGCCTCGTCGTAGAAGTCCTGCTTGTAGAGCGTCCAGCCGAGCTTGTAGAGCGCGAACTCGTAGTACGAGGATTCGGGACCGAGGCCGATGATCGCCGAGTAGGCCGATTCGGCCTCGCGGAATTGCCGGCGGGTGAAGTAGAACTCGCCGCGCCGGTACTGGACCTCGTCGTAATGCGCCGAGTGCGGATTGGTGGCGATGAGGCTCTGCATCGTCTCCATCGCCTCCTCGGTCCGCCCCAGCTCGTCGTACGCGCGCGCCTTCTGGTACAGCACCTGGTCGTTGTGCTCGTAGGCCGGGTACTCGGCGAGCAGCCGGTCGTACAGCGCGATGGCCTCGAGGGCGGCGGACGGGTCCGCGGGGCCCGGGCCGGCAGGCGAAGGCAGGCCCGTCGCCGCGGTCGTGCGCGCCTCGAATTCCTGCTCGGACTCGGAGGTGGCGGCTGCCGCCATGCGTCCGGCGCCATCGGTGTCCGGGGCGATGGCGGCGCGCTCCGGCGCCTCCATCTCGACGATCTGCCCGTCGCCGCTGATCCCGAACTGCTTTTCGATCTGCAGGTCGGCGAGCCTTCTCATGGCCTCGGGAGTCAGCTCCGTCTCCGGCGTCTCGTCGAGGAAGCGCCGGTAACCTTCCATGGCCTGCTCGAGCCCCTCGGTCACGGGAACCTCCGCGGCGTCCGGCTCGATCGCGTGAAGCTCGGCGAGCGTGCTCTTCTGCGGGCTCGCGGCGCAGCCTGCCGCCAGCGCAGCCGACACCGCGAGCGCCAGTGCCGTCCGGTGCCTCACTTCCCGGCTCCCGCGGGCTGCGATGCCCGCGCGCGGTCGTAGCTGTCGGCGACGGCATAGCGCGCCTGCGTCTGCTGCGCGACCAGCCGCTCGCGCCGCGCCCTGAGCTGGTTGATGGCGACCATCTCGATCGCGTGCCCCTGGCGAGCCATGACGATCGTCACGCGCTGGAGCGCCGCGTCGACGCGGTCGCGCAGACGCGCGATGCCGGCGTCGTAACCGACATAGCTGTGTGTCGCCGCCTGTCGGACCCGGACGAATGAGCCGTACCTCGCCTTGAGGGCATCGACATGCTGGTCGAGCTCGAATAGGTGCTCGTGCGCGTCCGTGAGCCGCGCGTGATACTCGGTCTCGAGCCGCCATGTCAGTGCGCCGCGCAGGCGTGCGACCCGGTCCAGCTCAGGCGCCGCCCCCTCACCCACGCCCCGCAGCTGGCCGTCGAGGGCGTTGATGCGCTCGAGCAGGACCCTTTCATCGGCCGTCGCGAGATAGTCAGGGCGCGGTGCGGTCAGCATCGAGTGCAGGCGCGTGGCGATGCGCTCGCGCTGCTCGAGCCGCACGCGCATCTGCGAGTCGAGCTCGCGGAACTCGGCGTCGACGCCGGGGAGGATCGGCTCGTAATTCGCGGCGCGCAGCCGGATGATGTCCTCGAACGCGTCAAAGCTCGTCCGCCACGCCGCCAGCCTCGTGCGCAGGTCCTCGAGGTCGAGGTAGTTCTGCAGCGCCGTCTGGAAATCGTGCGCAGCCATCAGGTCGGTCAGGTAGAACGTCTCGGGCGAGTCGGGAAGCTCGCGGAGACGGACCACCCAGCTGCGGTCCTGGTGCGTTTCCTCGCGCGTCAGCGCCTTCAGGAAGAGGCCTTCGCGGATCGCGGCGATCGACGAGTCGACCTTGCCGATCTCGCCGCTGTAGGTTTCCAGCGCGTGGCCGTACAGCAGCGCCGCACGCCCGTGTGCCTCGAGCTCCGCGAAGGCATGCGGATACGCGAGCAGCGCCTCCTGTACCGCGGCGTCCGTCGGGTCGCGCTCGACGAGGATGCTCCACGGCACCAGCGCGCGCTCGTTCCGTCCGGCCGAAACTTCGGCCCAGCCGGCGCGCAGCAGCGCCTGGTTGGAGAACGGCCCGTCGAGCCTCACGCGGTCCAGGGTTTCCTGTGCACGCGTGTAGTCGGCCGACTCGAACAGCATCGTGCCGAGCACGAGGTTCGACTTGTCGCGGATCGCGAGGTCCGCCCGCTCGCGCGCCTTGATCCGGCCTGCGCGGTCGAGCTGCTCGATCGCGTCGGCCTGGTCGCCGTCCTGCAGAAGCGCGATGCCGAGGTTGTACGCACCGAATGACGCCAGGTCGCCGGCGTCCGGCAAGTGCCTCAGTACCTCGACCGCATCGTGCGGCTGCCCGCCGGCGAGATACACGTTGGCACGCAGGAACTCGATGTCGTCGCGGATCTCCTCCGGCACCTCGCCGTCGATACGCGCGAGCGCGTGCAGCGCCTCGGGGATCTGGTCCTTCTGGAAGTGGATCCTGGCCAGCCGGAATGCGGCCTCGTTCCGCACCGGCTCCGGGACGTCGCCCTCGAGGACGGCGCGGATCGCGCGGCCGGCCCGGTTGTGCATGCGATAGTTGAGCTCGAAGTCGCCCACCGAGAACTCGGCGCCGTTGATGTGGTAGTGCAGCGAGCCGAGCGCCGGCTCGTCGAGCCCGTAGTGTTGCGCCAGCTCCGTGTCGAGCCGCACGAGCGCGTCGAAGAACTCGCCCTGGTTGGCCTCGAAGAGCGCCTCGCCGAAGTGCAGGTCCTTGAGTTCGGCACCCGCGGCAGGGCCGGCCGCAAGCATGGCGGCAGCTGCAAGCACGACGAGCCGGTGCAGCGGGCTGGCCATCGCTTACCAGTTCCCGAGCTCGATCGGGTCGCGACCCGAGCCGGGGCCGGACACCGTCAGGCCGACGAGCTTGGGTCCGACACCCTTGTCGAAGTTGAACTGCCCGGTGTGGCTGTAGTCGGCGCCGCCCTCGAGCTTCCCGCCCACCGACACGTCGATCACGTGCGAGCCGGTCGGGACGTTGCCGACGTAGAGGCGCTGGACACCGCCTTTGCGCAGCGCGTCCAGCTCCTTGAAGCTGTAGATGTAGTGCGCGACGAGCTCGCCGTCGATGCGGACCTGCACGGCGTCGAGCCGGACCGAGTCGCCCTGCGCGAGCGCGACGAACACCGCGAGCTGCGTGCCCGACGGGTACAGGAGCTTTTCCTCGAGCAGGTTCAGCTCGGCGGCGATGCCGAGCACGTCGGTCTTGATGTCCTGGACCTGCTCGTCGAGGCCCTTCATCTGCTCGCGGTCCATCTCCTCGGCGCGCGCGGTCGCGATGCCGATACAGAGCAGCAGGGAGACGGTGACGAAAAGTCGGATGATCAGCGGCATGGCGTGGCCCTCTCGCATCACTCGCCCCGTGAGAAGAATCCTGGGCAAAGCAACCGATCGGGCCCGCGATGGGCTCGGATTCCGGCGGTCCCGCTATCGTGGGGCTCGTGCCCGTTAGACCGGAGACTTTGCGTCGCAGCCTTTCGACTGCTTTGCCCTTGTCTGAATCGCGGTGCGACTATTGTCTCAGTACGCCCGCGCAGGTGTGACGGACCCCTCAATTCAGTTGTGACCTACATCGCGGGTGCCCATAGCCCGGCGCGCGACGCGGTCAACGGCGAATATGTAACGACAGACCGCGCCATCGGCTTTTGACGTAACCGGCAACCACCCGGACGTCATGCAGCGTGGAACGGTTTGGGGGATGATTGTTCCCATGAATGGTGACGAACACATCCTTCTCGAATCGGATGAGCGCGACGTTCCGACGCTCGACACGGCACGCAGGATCCATGCGCGCATTGTCCTGCCCGGCGACCGATGGCGACCTGCGCTGGAGCTGGCGGTAATCGACTACTTCTTTCTTTCCGTGCGCATTGCGCGCGCGCGCCGCGCGCGGTTCGTCGTGGACCTGCGCCACGTCGATGCGTCGGTCCGTCTCGCCCGGCAGATTCCCTGGACCTGGATTGCGGTCAGTGGCGCGTTCCTGTTGCTTGCAATCCTCGGCTTGCGCGGCATTGTCACGTCCACGGCGCCGTGGTGGCGGCATGAATGGCTTTCCGCCACCGTCGCGTTCTTCGCTGTGGCGGCCGCAGCGATGTACGCGGCAGTGCACAGAACCGCGGAGACCCTGACGCTGTTCAGCGCGCACGGGCGGGCGAAACTGCTGTTCCATGCGGGGGGACCCGGGACCTTGCGCGCGTTCCGCATGTTCCTGCCGCGCCTCGAGGCGCACCTGAGGATCGCCGGTGCCCGCCGCCGCGCCGGTGCGGACCACCTGCGGGACGAGATGCGCGAGCACTTCCGGCTCAAGGAGGCCGGCGCTCTGACCGAGGCGGAGTACGAAGCGGCCAAGAAGAAAATCCTGGCGACGCACGGGCTCGCGCCAGCCGCCAGGGGCGCGACGAAGCCCGCCGCTCGTGTCGCGCCGCGGATGGCGGTGCGCAGGCAGTCACCGAAGAAAATTACGGAGCCGCGGGCTCGGGTTTCCGCCCGAACGTAAGGCCTCGCGGCGCTACGGTCGTCGGCAAAGGCTATTCCAAGCTGCCAGCACTGCCGGCCGATGGCGTCAGGCGCGCCATGACTATCGCCATGCGCGGATCGTCACGAATCCGATCGAACGCGGGATCGAATCGCAGCACCACAAGCGGCATCGCACGCTCTTCGATTGCCCTGTCCAGCCAGGCGAATGCCTCGTCCGGGTTTCCCACGCTGACGTGGATGGCCGCAATGTCGTACGCCGAGACGTAACGCTCGCGCGACAGTTGCATGAGCCGTTCGAGCTCCGCGAGTGCCTCCGGCCGACGGCCGGCCAGCGCGTAAGCCGCCGCGAGATCCGAATAGCTCTGCACTGACAGCGACTTGCGCATCCGGAACTCCCGGATGGCGCGGTCGTAGTCTCCCTTGCGCATGTACGCGCGCCCCAGCCAGCTGCGTGCGTGGTCCATTCCCGGTGCCATTTCGAGCACCCTGTGCAGATGCTCGATCGCGGCGTCGTAGCGCCGCGCGAAGTACAGGATCATGCCGATGTTCGCGCTCGTGCCGAGCTGCAGGGGCTCCAGTTGCTGTGCGTGGCGCAGGCTGGCCAGGGCCTGGTCGAACTCTCCGCTCCAGGCCAGGAACAGTCCGTACCACATGTGAGCGACCGCGTAACGGGGCGCGATGCTCAAGGCGCGCTGGTACTCGCGCCTCGCCGTTTCATGGTCGTGTTCGAACTGGATCTTGATGTGGGCGAGAGATGCGTGCGCTTCGCCGAGCTCGCTGTCGAGCTCCAGAGCCTTGTTCGCAGCGGCGAGCGCAGGAGCGAACGCATCATTGGGTGCCACGATGCCGAATACGGCGAGCATTGCATAAGAATCGGCAAGACCGACGTAGGGCAAAGGATAGGCCGGGTCGCGCGCGATCGCCCGGTTGAAGAAGTCGATGGAGCGCCTGAACCCGTCGGCATCGCTCCGGCTGCGCTGGAACCAGCCGCTCACGTAAAGCTGGTAAGCCTCGGCGTCGTTGGTGTAACGATGCGTGAGCTGTCGCCTCTCGGTACCGGTCAGTCGTACCGCCAGCGCGTTGGCGACCCGCGCCGCGATGGCGTCCTGTACGGAAAAGATGTCGGTGAAGTCTTCGAGGAACTGGTCCGACCAGAGCTGGCGGCCGCTCTCGACCTCGATGAGGCTGGCGCTGACGCGCACACGATCGCCGTTGCGCTGTATCGTGCCATCGAGCACCGAGGCGACCCCCAGTTCCCTACCCGCTGACTGTGCATCCTGATCCGGGTCGCCGAACCGCCTCACGGAGCTGAACGGTTGCACCGCCACCCCACCCAGACTGCTCAGGCGGGAGATCAAGGTATCCGTCATGCCGTACTGGAGTGACCTGTCGGCGTCGGTCGGATCGATCGGCTTGAAAGGCAGCACGGCCAACGTGCGGACCTGCGATTGGGCCGCGCGCTGCGGCAGCAGCACATAGCCGGCGACTGCGACCGCAACGGCAACGGCCCCGGCAATCGCGACGACCCGGCGATGCCTGGCCGGTTTGCCCGCCCGGCCGCCGCCGGGTGCGGGAGATTCGGACGGCAAGGCATCCATCGCTGGCGTGCCCGGCGGCTGCCGCGTGCTCGCCTCCGTCAGCCTGCGAACCTGTGAAACGAAACGGAAGCCACGCCCGGGGATCGTGACGATGTACTTGTGCTCCCCGGGCCGCTCGCCCAGTGCACGGCGAATGGCCGCGATGCTCTGGCTCAGGTTGTTGTCTTCCACGACCGTATCGGGCCAGACGGCGCGCATCAGCGCTTCCTTGCCGACGAGCTCGCCGGGATGCTGTACGAGATGGAGCAGCGTGTCGAAAGCGCGGGAAAGAAGCGGGACTACGAGCCCGCTGCTGATGCACAGCAGCTGCCGCTGGTCCGCATCAAGGCGGAAGTCCCCGAATTCGAAGACCACGTGTCCTTGCCGCGATGGCATGGAAGACATACGGTTGCGTTATTCAGAGGGATTCAGACGAATTCACGGCCCCGGCCATGGCCACGTCCTCGCGGGACTATAGCATCAAACCCCGTCAGCTCTGCCCAGCGGAGGGCCCATGAGCTTCGAACGACGGACCGCGTCTTTGGGACTGCTCGCGCTGCTGTTCGCGCTGCCGATTCCCGCCTTGTCGGCAGACGTTGCACTCGAGGAAGTTCTGGTCACGGCACAGCGGCAACCCGAGCCACTTTCAGGCGTGCCGATCTCGATCAGCGTAGTTGGCTCCAGGTTGCTCATCGAAACAGCGGCCCGCGACCTGTCAGCGGTCGCCGCGTTTGCGCCGAACGTATCCCTCGACAGCGTCGTCACGAGCGGCGGCTCGACCGCGACCTCGATCTACATTCGTGGCATCGGCCAGAGCGACATCCTGCAGACGACCGACCCCGGTGTCGGACTCTTTGTCGACGGCGTCTACGTGGCACGAGCGGTGGGCTCGCTCGTCGACGTGGCGGATGTCGAACGCATAGAGGTGTTGCGCGGCCCGCAAGGAACCCTGTTCGGCCGCAACACGATTGGGGGTGCGATCAACCTGGTCACGAAGGCACCGGGGAATGAATCCGCCTTCGGGGCACGTGTAACCGCCGGCAGCCCCGACCGCCTAGATGCCTTCGCGCGCCTGGACCATCCGTTCTCGGACAACGTGCGATCGAAGCTGTCCCTGGCAAGCTTCGACCAGGACGGCTACGTCACTCGCGTGGATGCCGGCGACCGTATCGGCGACAGGCATCGCCGCGTTGCGCGGGCACAGCTCGAATACTCCGACCAGGCAATATTCAAGCTTTCACTGTCCGGGGATTACACCCGCATTGACGAATCGGGCGTTCCCGCCACGCTGGTTCGCGTCGTGCAGTACTGCCCGGCAGGCGTCACGGATGCGATCGGCGGTTGTGACGGTAACATCGCGCCCGGTGCGCCGCCGGGCCAGTCATTCCTGTTCAACAACGTGATGCCGGTCAACCTGGCCGGCGGCGGGGCCGGTGTCGGCACCAGCATCTACGACGAGCGCTTCATACCGGACGATCCATTCACGAACTATGGGACGGGACTGGAGAAGTCCACGCTCGACCTGCTGGGCCTCGGCGCAACGCTCGACTGGAAATTCCCGGGCTTCGACCTGCGCTCGATCACCGCCTGGCGATCCTTCGATGCCTTCTTCACGCGCGACACCGACGTATCGCCATATCGACTGGTCACGCCGAGCTCGCGCGTGGATCAACGGCAGTTCTCCCAGGAATTCCAGGCGTTCAGCAAGTCCGGATCGCAACTGGCGTGGGTGACCGGCCTCTTCTATCTCGACGAGGAAGCCGACGACGACTCGACCTTCGAGACGGCCTCGTTCATGTCGAGGAACGGCGGCGTGAACATCGTGAGTCGCAGCGCGGCCGTGTTCGGCCAGGCGACCTGGCATTTCACCGACGCATTCTCCATCACCGCCGGCGGACGATACACGGAAGAAGAAAAAAGCTATCTGCCGGTTCAGTTCGTCGTGAGCAGCGTCACCGGGCAGCCGCCCGCGGGACTGGTAATCATTCCACCGGTGAAGAATGTGCTGGAAGACTCGAAGTCCACGTGGCGTGCGGTCGCCGAGTACGCGCCGACGACGCAGCAGCTCCTGTACATGTCGTGGTCGACCGGCTTCAAGAGCGGCGGCTTCGTGCAAAGAAACATCGCTCCACGCCCGTCGCTCCCGACTTTCGGGCCGGAGACCGCGGAAGTGCTCGAGCTGGGCGCCAAGACCACGATGCTGGACGGCCGCATGCGTGTGAGCGCCGCCGTGTTCACGAGCGATTATGACGACATCCAGGTCCGGACGATCGAGGTCGCCGGGCTCGCTCCGGTGACGAGCAATGCGGGCGATGCCCGCATCCGGGGCGGCGAGCTCGAGTTCGACGTGGCGGCGGGCTCGAACGTGAGATTGACCGGAGGAATCGGGCACCTGGACGCTCGGTACACGCGTATCGATACGGGCGTCGAAGATATTACGCTGCAGTCACGGTTGACCGACACGCCCGACTGGTCCGGCCACCTGGGCATCGACGGCGAGGTTCCAATGGGGCGTCATCTCCTTTCGGGACGCGTCGACTGGAGCTATCGCTCCGCGCACTTCAACGATGTCGAGAACACCCCGGACCTCAGGCAGGACGCCATAGGAGTGCTGGATGCATCCGTGGGCTGGCGCTGCACGGCTTGCGGCGCTTCGGAATGGTCCGTCAGGTTGGGGGTGAGCAACGCAACGGACGAGCTGTACCTCATCACGGGCAATCAGCTTGCCGTGCAGGGACCGATCGCGGCGAGCTACGCGCGCCCGCGGCAGTGGTACCTGACGGTCGCATTGGGGCTTTGACGGGGCGGGCGTCAGAACGGTTCACGACGTTTCAAGACGATTCATGCCGCGTACATAGCGGCGAGGAAACTCCGGGCTCGAGTATTCGTTCGCGACATGAGTCGCGGCGACCTTCAATACATCGAACCCGAGAGGAGGTTTTATGAAACGCGGACCGTGCATCATGCTGACCACAGGCCTTGTCGTTGCGTACGCGGGGATTGCCAGCATCGTCCTCGATGCGGGTGCAAATCCGGCGCGTGCCGCCGTCGCAAGCCCGGAGCGATTCGAGTGCGGCAACAGGCTGCTCAAGGGCACCTACGGCATCCAGATGCAGGGCACACGACCGGTGCCGGGCGGAACGGGCCTCGAGGCGGTGATCGGAGTCGTCGTTCGTACGTACGACGGCGAAGGGAACTTCACGCAGTTCGACAACATCAAGGGTGCGGTGTCGGGCTTCACGCCGGACCGGCCGGGTTCCGGCATCTATAACGTCAATGCCGATTGTTCCGGGACCACGCGTTTCGAGCCGGCACCCGGGGTAGTCCTCGAGGAGCGGATCGTGGTGCTCGACTACGGGCACGAAATCCGCTCGATCTCGTCGACACCGCAGCCCATCATGGTCACGACCGTCGGTAAGAGGACGGGTTTCTGATGAGAGCCGCCGCAGGTTGACGCGGCGTACAAAAAGGCCCGGGTGTCGCCACCCGGGCCCTTTTTCGGACCGCAAAGCCTGGCGGCCTTACATATCCATGCCGCCCATGCCGCCCATGCCGCCGCCACCCATCGGCGGGTGGTCGTGCTCCTCCTTCGGAGCCTCGGCGACCATCACCTCGGTGGTGAGCAGGAGGCCGGCGACGGATGCTGCGTTCTGCAGCGCCAGGCGCGCGACTTTGGTCGGGTCCAGGATGCCCATCTCGATCAAATCGCCATACTCGCCGGTTGCGGCGTTGTAGCCGTAGCTGCCCTTGCCCTCGCGCACCTTGGCGAGCACGACCGAGCCGTCTTCACCCGCGTTCTGCACGATCTGGCGCAGCGGCTCCTCGATCGCACGGGACAGGATGCGGATGCCGACGTTCTGGTCCTCGTTGATGCCGGTGAGCTTGTCGAGCGCCTTCTGGGCACGGACCAGGGCCACGCCGCCGCCCGGGACCACGCCCTCCTCGACCGCCGCGCGCGTGGCATGCAGCGCGTCCTCAAGGCGGGCCTTCTTCTCCTTCATCTCAATCTCGGTGGCCGCGCCGACCTTGATGACCGCGACGCCGCCTGAGAGCTTCGCAACGCGCTCCTGCAGCTTCTCCTTGTCGTAGTCGGAAGTGGCATCCTCGATCTGCTGGCGGATGTTCTCAACCCGCGCCTTGATGTCGGAAGCCTTGCCGGCGCCGTCGATGATCGTGGTGTTTTCCTTGTCAGCGACGATCTTCTTGGCCTTGCCGAGGTCGTTGAGCGTCGCCTTCTCGAGCGACAGGCCCACTTCCTCGGCGATCACGGTGCCGCCCGTCAGGATGGCGATGTCCTTCAGCATTTCCTTGCGGCGGTCGCCGAAGCCCGGCGCCTTGACGGCGCAGACCTTCACGATGCCACGGATCGTGTTCACGACGAGCGTCGCCAGCGCCTCGCCCTCGACGTCCTCGGCGATCACGAGCAGCGGCTTGCCCGCCTTCGCGATGCCCTCGAGCAGCGGCAGCATTTCGCGGATGTTCGAGATCTTCTTGTCGTAAAGCAGGACGTAGGGGCTCTCGAGCTCGCTGGTCTGGTTCTGCGCGTTGTTGATGAAGTACGGCGACAGGTAGCCGCGGTCGAACTGCATGCCCTCGACCACCTCGAGCTCGTTCTCGAGGCCCGAGCCCTCTTCGACCGTGATCACGCCTTCCTTGCCAACCTTCTCCATCGCCTCGGCGATCTTCTTGCCGATCGCCTCGTCGCTGTTGGCCGAGATCGTGCCGACCTGGGCGATGGCCTTCGAGTCCTTGCAGGGCTTCGAGAGCTTCTTCAGCTCCTCGACCGTCGCGATGACCGCGAGGTCGACGCCGCGCTTGACGTCCATCGGGTTGATGCCCGACGCCACGGCCTTCATGCCCTCGCGGATGATCGCTTGGGCGAGCACGGTCGCGGTGGTGGTGCCGTCACCGGCCTCGTCGGAGGTCGAGGACGCGACTTCCTTGACCATCTGCGCGCCCATGTTCTCGAACTTGTCCTTCAGCTCGATTTCCTTGGCGACGGAGACGCCGTCCTTGGTGACGGTCGGGGCGCCGAAGCTCTTCTCGAGCACGGCATTGCGTCCCTTCGGGCCCAGCGTCGCCTTGACGGCGTTCGCGAGCAGGTTGACGCCGCGGACCATGCGGGTGCGCGCGTCGTCGGAAAAACGGACTTCCTTGGCAGCCATGATTCGTGTTCCTCTGGATTACTTTTCGATGACGGCCATGACGTCTTCCTCGCGCATCACGAGGAGCTCTTCGCCGTCGACCTTGACTTCGGTTCCGCCGTACTTGCCGAACAGGATCTTGTCGCCGACCTTGAGGTCGAGCGGACGGACCTTGCCGTCCTCCAGGATCTTGCCCTTGCCGACCGCGACGATCTTTCCGCGGATCGGCTTCTCGGCCGCCGTATCCGGGATCACGATGCCGCCGGGAGATTTGCGCTCTTCGTCTTCGCGCTTGACGATCACTCGATCATGAAGCGGACGGATCTTCATGGTTCAACACTCCTTGGATATTCGCTGTAAATGGCTGGGACAGCGCGCATAAAGGCCTTGGCACTCTCCCCGATCGGCTGCTAATGATAGGGATCGCCGACCCAATTTCAAGCACTCTCGCGCCGCGAGTGATAATAATCTCTAACCCATTGATGTTACAGGCATATCTCGACAAGCCCGCATCCTACGTCTAACCTGTCGCCCGCCATGACCAAACTCCGCAAGGCTTTTGCCTGTCTCGCACTCCTCGTTTCAGG
>Ga0307411_10000813_pt1 | contig 11676 bp, 7 predicted proteins | sample DK1Ometagenome_2_FD_203712 | JGI IMG/M metagenome (GOLD analysis project Ga0307411, IMG submission 203712) | Maize rhizosphere microbial communities from greenhouse at UC Davis, California, United States - DK15-O-1 | ecosystem: Host-associated > Plants > Roots > Rhizosphere > Soil | place: USA...
TTGTTTTACCTGCAAGCTCATCTGATTCTCGTCCTCGCCTCCATGCTGGCCGCCCTCGTCGTGGGCATCCCCGCCGGTATCTTCCTCAGCCGCCCGAGCATGGTCGGCCGCGCCGAACGCTTCATGCAGATCTTCAATATCGGCAACACCGTGCCACCGCTGGCCGTGCTCGCGATTGCACTGGGCATCCTCGGCATCGGCAGTGGCCCGGCGATCTTCGCGCTGTTCCTCGCCTCGCTGTTGCCGATCGTGCGCAACACCTATGAAGGCCTGAAAAATGTCCAGGGCTCGCTGAAAGAAGCCGCTGTCGGCATCGGCATGACGCCGCGCCAAGTGCTGTGGAAAGTCGAATTGCCCAACGCCGTGCCGATCATCGTCGGTGGCGTGCGGGTCGCACTGGCGATCAACGTCGGTACCGCGCCGCTGGCGTTCCTGATCGGCGCCAACAGCCTCGGCAGCCTGATCTTCCCCGGCATCGCCCTGAACAATCAGCCGCAACTGCTGCTCGGCGCCGCGTGCACCGCGCTGTTGGCGCTGTTGCTCGATGGCGTGGTCACCCTCGCCAGCCGCCTCTGGCTGGAACGCGGTTTGCGCCCGTCTTAAGGCTTTGCGAAGGAATATTTATGAAACGACTTAGCTTGATCTTAGGCTGCGTCCTGCTGTTCGCAGGAATCGCGCAAGCCGCTGAAAAACCGGTCATCCGCCTCGGCGCCCGGGTCTTCACAGAGCAGACCCTGCTCGCCGAAATCACCGCGCAATACCTGCGCAGCAAAGGCTACGACGCGCAGATCACCGGCGGTCTGGGCAGCAACCTAGCGCGCAGCGCCCACGAAAGCGGCCAATTGGACCTGCTCTGGGAATACACCGGCGTGTCGCTGGTAGCCTATAACCATGTCACCGAGAAACTCGACAGCGCGCAGTCCTACGCCCGGGTCAAAGAACTCGACGCGAAAAAAGGCCTGGTCTGGCTGACGCCTTCGAAGTTCAGCAACACCTATGCCCTCGCCCTGCCGAAAAAGGTTGCCGAGCAATACCCGCAGATCGGCAATATCAGCCAGCTCAACGAAGTGCTGCGCGCCGAGGCCAAGACCAATCACCTGGTGGCGCTGGATACCGAGTTCGCCAACCGCTCCGACGGTCTCGACGGCATGGTCAAGCTCTACGACATGAACCTGACCCGCAAGAACATCCGGCAGATGGACGCCGGCCTGGTCTACACCGCGCTGCGTAACGGTCAGGTGTTTGCCGGTCTGGTCTACACCACCGATGGCCGTCTCAATGCCTTCGGCCTGAAATTGCTGGAAGACGACAAGCATTACTTCCCCGACTACACCGCCGCTCCCGTGGTGCGTCAGGCCACGCTGGACGCCAACCCGAAACTGGCCGAACAACTCAAGCCGCTGGCCGAACTGTTCGACGACGAAACCATGCGCCAGCTCAACGCGCGGGTCGATGTCGATCATGAAAGCCCATCGTCCGTTGCCGCCGATTTCCTGCGCCAGCACCCATTGAATTAAGAGAGGAGAAGTCATGGAATTCCTGAACGCCTTTTCCCATCTCGACTGGCAGCAGGTGATGCACCTGACCTGGCAGCACATCACTCTGGTCGGCATCGCCGTGACCCTGGCGATCGTCATCGGCGTGCCACTGGGCATCCTGATGACGCGCTTCCCCACCCTCGCCGGCCCGTTGCAGGCCAGCGCCACGGTGCTGCTGACCGTGCCGTCGATCGCCCTGTTCGGTCTGCTGCTGCCGTTCTACTCCAAGTTCGGCCAAGGGCTGGGGCCGCTGCCGGCAATCACCGCCGTGTTCCTTTATTCGCTGCTGCCGATCATGCGCAACACCTACCTCGCCCTGACCGGCGTCGAGCCGGGCATCCGCGAAGCCGCGCGCGGCATCGGCATGACCTTCGGCCAGCGCCTGCGCATGGTTGAGCTGCCGATCGCGGTGCCGGTGATCCTCGCTGGCGTGCGCACCGCCGTGGTGATGAACATCGGCGTGATGACCATCGCCGCGACCATCGGCGCCGGTGGCCTCGGTGTGTTGATCCTCGCCTCCATCAGCCGCAGTGACATGTCGATGCTTATCGTCGGCGCGCTGCTGGTCAGTCTTCTGGCGATTTTCGCCGACCTGTTTCTCCAATGGCTGCAACGCTCGTTGACTCCAAAAGGACTCCTGAAATGATCGAACTTCAAAACCTCAGCAAAACTTTCCAAAGCAACGGCAAAGACGTCAAAGCCGTGGACTCGGTAAGCCTGACCGTCAATGAAGGCGAGATCTGCGTGTTCCTCGGGCCATCGGGTTGCGGCAAAAGCACCACGCTGAAAATGATCAACCGCCTGATCAAACCGACCTCGGGCAAGATCCTCATCAACGGCGAAGACACCACCGATCTCGACGAAGTGACGCTGCGCCGCAACATCGGCTATGTGATACAGCAGATCGGTCTGTTCCCGAACATGACCATCGAAGAGAACATCGTCGTGGTGCCGAAACTGCTCGGCTGGGACAAACAGAAATGCCACGACCGCGCCCGCGAACTGATGAGCATGATCAAGCTCGAGCCCAAGCAGTATCTGCATCGCTACCCGCGTGAATTGTCCGGTGGTCAGCAACAGCGTATCGGCGTGATTCGTGCGCTTGCAGCTGACGCCCCGCTGCTGTTGATGGACGAGCCGTTCGGTGCGGTCGACCCGATCAACCGCGAGATGATCCAGAACGAATTCTTCGAGATGCAGCGCGCGCTGAACAAGACCGTGATCATGGTCAGCCACGACATCGACGAAGCGATCAAGCTGGGCGACAAGATCGCCATTTTCCGCGCCGGCAAGCTGCTGCAGATCGACCACCCGGACACCCTGCTGGCGCATCCGGCGGATGACTTCGTCAGCAACTTCGTCGGCCAGGACAGCACGCTCAAACGCCTGCTGTTGGTGAAGGCCGAAGATGCGGCGGACAACGCGCCGTCGGTGAGCCCGGAAACGCCAGTGGCCGATGCGCTGGAACTGATGGACGAGCACGACCGCCGTTATGTCGTGGTTACTTGCGCCGAGAACAAGGCACTGGGTTACGTGCGCCGTCGCGACTTGCATCGCCAGACCGGCATCTGCGCGCAGTTCCTTCGTGAGTTCAACGCCACCGCAGCGTACGACGAGCACCTGCGCATCCTGTTGTCGCGCATGTACGAGTTCAACCGCGCCTGGCTGCCGGTGATGGATGCCGAACGGGTGTTCTTGGGCGAGGTGACGCAGGAATCGATCGCGGCGTACCTGAGCTCGGGACGTTCGCGGGGGATGAAGACCAGTATCGTCTCGCCGGCTGAGACGGTCGTCGCCTAAAAATACAGGCCCTGTGGGAGCGAGCTTGCTCGCGAAAGCGAAATATCAGTCAACAACGATGTCGACTGTGAAAATGCCTTCGCGAGCAAGCTCGCTCCCACAGGATCCGAGTGATTTTTTCTTCACTCATCAGGCGGAAAAGAATCTCAACATATGATGTTCAGAGAGCGTCTGAGAAACTCCGTCTCAAACAGCCAAAATCCCCCTACCGCCCACCTCTCGACGCCAACGTCGCCGATGTTGCCGCCATCACACTTACCTGCGATCTAGCTGACAAAAGCCACGAACGTGCAGATATGTTTAACACTCGAAAATTCGCCGGGAACATCTGTCCGTCATCTCGGTCGGGTAGAAGGAGTGATGAACGCGACGCACGTCAGAAGCGTGCAAAAACGCGACATTTTTAGTTGATCTCGCGCCCCTCACGCCCTAAAGTTCGCGCCGAACGTCCATGCTGGAAACGATCCATCCGGCTCAAGTACTGACGACGAGACAGCGAGGCCAAGGGATAGCTGCACATCTCTGGGCCTTTTTGCTTTCGGCGACATGCCTTGGGAAGTAGGCGAACCAAAGTGGGGATACGGAGGGCGTTCATGCACCCATTGTTTTTACGAGTTTGCCCATAGGAGCACCCAGCATGTCGATCCAGGTCGAAGACTATTTCGCGCGCGCTACATTCGACAAAATGAAGGCGTTCGCCGACAAACAGGAAACCCCGTTCGTGGTGATCGACACCGCCATGATCGCCCAGGCCTACGATGACCTGCGCGCCGGTTTCGAATTCGCCAAGGTCTACTACGCGGTCAAGGCCAACCCGGCCGTCGAGATCATCGACCTGCTTAAAGACAAGGGCTCGAGCTTCGATATCGCCTCGATCTACGAGCTGGACAAAGTCATGGATCGCGGCGTCAGCCCGGACCGTATCAGCTACGGCAACACTATCAAGAAATCCAAGGACATCCGCTACTTCTACGAGAAGGGCGTGCGTCTGTTCTCCACCGACTCCGAAGCCGACCTGCGCAACATCGCCAAGGCTGCACCGGGTTCGAAAGTCTATGTGCGCATCCTCACTGAAGGTTCGACCACCGCTGATTGGCCGCTGTCGCGCAAGTTCGGCTGCCAGACCGACATGGCCATGGACCTGCTGATCCTCGCCCGCGACCTGGGTCTGGTGCCGTACGGCATCTCGTTCCACGTCGGCTCGCAACAACGCGACATCAGCGTCTGGGACGCGGCGATCGCCAAGGTCAAAGTGATCTTTGAACGCCTGAAAGAAGAAGACGGCATCCACCTCAAGCTGATCAACATGGGCGGCGGCTTCCCGGCCAACTACATCACCCGCACCAACAGCCTGGAAACCTACGCCGAAGAAATCATCCGCTTCCTGAAAGAAGACTTCGGTGATGACCTGCCGGAAATCATCCTCGAGCCGGGCCGTTCGCTGATTGCCAACGCCGGTATTCTGGTCAGCGAAGTGGTACTGGTTGCGCGCAAATCGCGCACTGCTGTCGAGCGTTGGGTTTACACCGATGTGGGCAAGTTCTCCGGCCTGATCGAAACCATGGACGAAGCGATCAAGTTCCCGATCTGGACCGAGAAGAAAGGCGAGATGGAAGAAGTCGTGATCGCCGGCCCGACCTGCGACAGCGCCGACATCATGTACGAGAACTACAAGTATGGTCTGCCGCTGAACCTGGCGATTGGTGATCGCCTGTACTGGCTGTCGACCGGTGCGTATACCACCAGTTACAGCGCGGTCGAGTTCAATGGCTTCCCGCCGCTGAAGTCGTTTTACGTTTAAGGAGCAGCTGCAAGTTTTGAGCTGCTGGCTGCAAGTGAAAAGCCCATGACGTGTCATGGGCTTTTTTGTGATCCATGAATAACTGGAGATCCCTTGTGGGAGCGAGCCTGCTCGCGAAAGCGGTGAGTCAGTACAGATGTGGGTGACTGACACGACGACTTCGCGAGCAGGCTCGCTCCCACAGGGTTATGCGGTGCGGGTCAGTTCATCTGCACGCCGCTGGTACCGAGTTGCCAAAGCCCGAATCCGCAAATCTGTCGCATCAGCCAGCGTCTGGCTCACCACCCGCAGGAAATTCAGATTTCCGCCGGCCAAAGCTTTCTCAAGCCAATCGACCGCCTCATCAATCCGCCCCTCATCCGCTAAAACTGCAGCAAAACTGAATTGCCCACGAAAATCCCCACCCTCAGCCGAGCACCGATACCACTCGCGCGCCGCCAGCGGATCCGCCGGACACACTTGCCCTTCCTCCAGATACCGCCCAAGCAGGTTCATCGATTTCGCATGGCCCAACTCAGCCGCGCGCCGGTAAAACGCCAACGCTTGCTGATGATCAACCGTCACCCCGCGCCCGGTCGCCAGCAAGTTGGCCAGGTTGTACATCGCCCAATCCAGACCGGCCTCGGCAGCGATTCGATAATGCTGCGCCGCGACCGAGGCATCCGCCGCGCACCCCCAACCATGCTCTTGACAACGCCCGAGCATGTTGCGCGCCATCAGGTGTCCACGCCCGGCAGCGATGCCGAACCAGCGCAATGCAAGCGGTTGATCCTGGGCGATGCCTTGACCGTCCAGCAGGATCTGCCCCAGCAGCGCCTGCGCTTCAACCTCACCCTCGCCCGCCGCGAGCAAAATCGCCTGCGCAGCGCGGGCCGGGCTTTCTTCAAGCATTGCCGCCAACCCGGCGGCGTCGAGAACTTCCTCGCGGCGCAACTGGAAACTCATACTTCAACCCAACGCCGTAGCAAGTTGTGATACGTGCCGGTGAGGCGGACAAGCGAAGGGTGATCGGGGACGTCCTGAGTCAGCTGCTGAATCGCCCCGTCCATTTCGAACAGTAACGCGCGCTGGCTGTCTTCGCGCACCAGGCTCTGCGTCCAGAAAAATGATGCATAGCGCGCACCCCGTGTAACCGCGTTGACCTTGTGCAAACTGGTGCCCGGATACAACACCATGTCGCCGGCCGGCAGCTTCACGCGCTGGGTGCCGTAGGTGTCCTGAATCTCCAGCTCGCCGCCGTCGTAATCTTCCGGCTCGCTGAAAAACAGCGTCGCCGACAAATCGGTGCGCACCCGCTCGATGCTGCCCTTGGGCTGGCGCACGGCATTGTCGATGTGAAAGTCGAAACTGCCGCCGGCCGTGTAGCAGTTCACCAACGGTGGAAAGACCTTGTGCGGCAATGCGGCGGACATGAACAGCGGATTCTTCCACAGCCGCTCGAGCATCGCCGCGCCGATTTCCTTGGCCAGCGGGTGGCCTTCGGGCAGTTGCAGATTGTGCTTGGCCTTGGCCGACTGGAAGCCGGCGGTGATCTTGCCGTCGGCCCAATCCGCTTGCTCCAGCGCCAGGCGGATACGCTGCACTTCGTCTTTTGCGAACAGCCCGGGAATGTGCAGCAGCATGGCGATGTCACCTGATGGCAAGAAGGCGGCAATGGTATTGATTCTTATTGACTGTGTAAAACCCCCAAGACGGATGAACAAGCAGAAACCGTAAGGGCAAATTGTAAAGAATGTAAATTCAATGCGAATAACAATGTTTCGCAATTGATACGAATACCTGTTTACCCTATATTCCGCCGCCTCAAATCCTTGGGGAGGGGAATAAAAATGGCACGTCAACACGCACAATTACCGGTCAGTTCACCACGTCTGCTCGCCTCGGCAATCGGTGTCGCAATCACCGCCGGCTCCGCTGGGCAGATGGTCTTCGCGGCGGAAAAAACCGACAGCAAAGCGGCCGGCAACGCCATCGCCCTGGACGCCACCGCCATCACCGGCGAAGCCCAGGACTCGACCTCCTATCAGGTCGAAAAAGCCTCCTCGCCCAAGTACACCGCGCCGCTGGTCGACACGCCGCGCTCGGTCACCGTCATCCCGCAACAAGTGCTCAAGGACACCGGCGCGCTGAACATGCAGGACGCCTTGCGTACCGTGCCGGGCATCACCTTCGGCGCCGGTGAAGGCGGCAACCCGCAGGGCGACCGGCCGTTCATTCGCGGCTTCGACGCCCAGGGCGACACCTATCTGGACGGCGTGCGCGACACCGGTTCGCAAAGCCGCGAAATCTTCGCCGTGGAAAACATCGAAGTCAGCAAAGGCCCGAACTCGGCGATCGGCGGTCGTGGCGCGGCCGGCGGCAGCATCAATCTGGTGAGCAAAAAAGCCCATCTGGGCAACTCGTTCGACGGCGGCTTCACCTACGGCTCCGACCAGACCCAGCGCTACACCCTCGACGGCAACTACCAGTTCAGCGACAGCGCTGCCGGCCGTCTCAACCTGATGAGCCACGAGAGCAACGTCGCCGGTCGCGACAAGGTCGATTACGACCGCTGGGGCATCGCGCCGTCGCTGGCCTTCGGCCTGGGCACCGATACCCGTGTAAACCTCGACTACTACCATCTGGAAAGCAACGACACCCCGGACTCGGGCATCCCGTACACCATTCCAACCGGTGGTTCGGCCGCACGCACCAAGTCCAACCCGGACAAGCCGTATGCCGGTGGCGATCACGACAATTTCTATGGTCTGGATCGCGACTTCCGCAAGGGCCGCACCGACACCGCGACCTTCGCCATCGAGCACGACCTCAACGATGCGCTGACGATCAAGAACACCCTGCGTCACGGCAGCAGCATGCAGGATTACATCCTCACCCAGCCGGACGACAGCAAGGGCAACGTCAACAATGGCAGCGTCTGGCGTCGGGCCAACACGCGGGTGAGCAACACTGAAACCACCACCAACCAGACCGATCTGTTCGGCACCTTCTACGTGGGCGGTTTGAAGAACAGCTTCTCCACTGGTGTCGAATACACCCGCGAGCAGAGCGAGAAATCCTCTTACAACGTCAACACCGATACCACGCCGCGCACACCGGGCAACTCCAGCACCAACTGCAACCCGGGCCTGATCGGCGCGGCCAGCGGTTACAACTGCACCTCGCTGTCTAACCCGAATCCAAACGACCCGTGGAACGGCGCGATCTCGCGCAACTACGCCGGCACCGACACCCAGGCCGACACCTACGCGCTGTACGTGTTCGACACGCTGGAGTTATCCGAGCAATGGCTGGTGAACATGGGCCTGCGCTACGACCATTTCGACACCGACTACAAGACCTACAACGCCGCCGGTACCACCACCTCCAAGGGTGATGACACCAGCGAATTCGTCACCGGCCAGTTCGGCGTGGTCTACAAGCCGGCGGAAAACGGCAGCATCTACGCCTCCTACGCGACCTCGGCGACGCCGCCGGGCAACACCTTGGGCGAAGGCCAGGAAGGCAACCCGCTGGGCGGCACACCGGATCGCAGCGGCAATCTGCTGAGCAGCGACATGGAGCCGGAAACCACCAAGAACTACGAAATCGGCACTAAGTGGGACCTGCTCAACGATCGCCTGTCGCTGACCGCCGACATCTTCCGCACCGAGAAGGAAAACGCTCGCGTGCAGGTCGACACAAGTTCCTACGAGAACGCCGGCAAGACCCGCGTTCAAGGCTTCGAACTGTCGGCCAGCGGCAAGATCACCGACAAGTGGCAGGTGTTCGCCGGTTACGCCTTCATGGACAGCGAACAGGTTGATGGTGGCCCGCTGGGTCGCGCCAACGACGGCAACGATCTGCCGAACACACCGAAAAACAGCGCCAGCCTGTGGACCACGTATCAGGTCACGCCGAAGCTGACGATCGGTGGTGGCGCGTTCTACGTCGACGACGTCTACGGCAGTGTGGCGAACACGACAATGGTCGATTCGTACGTGCGTTACGACGCGATGGCGGCCTACAAGCTGACCAAGAACGTCGACCTGCAACTCAACGTGCAGAACCTGACCGACGAAACCTATTACGACAAAGCCTTCTCGACCCACTTCGCCAACCAGGCGGCGGGCCGCACGGCGCTGTTGAGCACCAATTTCCACTTCTGACCGATGTGAAAACCTGTGGGAGCGAGCTTGCTCGCGAAAGCGGTGGCTCAGTGAAGTCGATGCTGACTGACACGACGCCTTCGCGAGCAAGCTCGCTCCCACATGAGATCTGCGAAACGGATCAGGCCCCGTTCATTCAGTTGAACGGGGCTTTTGTGTGTTACGCAAAACGCTTCTTGATAACCCACGGCATAATGCGCGCCGTGATGACAATTTCCGAACGGACGGCGAGTGACGTGTTGAAGAAAACCCTGTTCCAGTTGCACTGGTTTTTTGGCATCACCGCAGGGCTGGTGCTGGCCCTGATGGGCATCACCGGCGCGGCCTATTCGTTTCAGGACGAGATCCTGCGCGCGCTGAATCCGTCCGTTCTGCAGGTGGAAAAACAGGTCGCCGGCGTGCTGCCGCCAGTTGAACTGGTGGAACGCATCGAAGCCGCGTCCGGCAAGAAAGTCGCGATGCTCTGGGTCGAGACCGACAGCGGTCACGCCGCACGCGTTTACTTCACCCCACCCAAAGGCGAACGGCGTGGCGAAATGCGCTACTTCGATCCGTACACCGCCGAGTTCAAGGGCGACGCCACTGGCCAGGACTTCTTCGGCCTGATGCTGCAATTGCACCGCTTCCTCGCCATGGGCGACACCGGGCGCAACATCACCGGCGCCTGCACCTTGATGCTCTTGTTCTTCTGTCTCTCTGGCCTGTATTTGCGTTGGCCGCGCCAATGGAACAGCTGGCGCGTGTGGTTGACCCTGGACTGGAAAAAGAAGGGCCGCGCGTTCAATTGGGATCTGCACTCGGTGGCCGGCACCTGGTGTTTGCTGGTCTATCTGCTGCTGGCGTTGACCGGGTTGTCGTGGTCGTACGAGTGGTACAACAAAGGTCTGACCCGATTGCTTTCCGACGCGCCGCAAAACGAACGCGCACGCGGCGGTCGCGGCCCGGCGCCGGAAGGCCCGGCACCGACCGCCGACTACGCAGCGATGTGGAGCAGCATCTACAGCGCCGCCGGCCCGGGCCTGGCCGCGTACAACATTCGCATGCCGGCGGTGGCCGGCCAGCCAGCGACGGTGTTCTACCTGCTCGACAGCTCGCCCCATGACCGCGCGCTGAACCAGATCACCCTCGACCCGGCCACCGGCGTGGTCAAACGCGTCGACCGCTATGCCGACAAAAGCTTCAAGGCCCAATTGCTGACCAGCATTTATGCGCTGCACGTGGGCAGCTATTTTGGCCTCGTCGGGCGCATCATCGTGACGATTGCGGCGGTGTGCATGCCGCTGTTTTTCATCACTGGCTGGCTGCTGTATCTGGATCGTCGACGCAAGAAAAAGCAGATCAAGGATGCCCGCCAAGGCCTCGCGCAACCGTCCGCCGATGCTTCGGCGTGGCTGATCGGTTTCGCCAGCCAGAGCGGATTCGCCGAGCAACTGGCGTGGCAGACCGCCGGACAATTGCAGGCCGCCGGATTGCTGGTCAACGTGCAACCGCTGGCCAATCTCAGCGAACAGGATCTGCGGTACTCCAATAACGCGTTGTTCGTGGTCAGCACCTTCGGCGACGGCGAAGCGCCGGACAGCGCCCGCGGTTTCGAACGCAAAGTGCTGGCCAAAGCCTCGACACTCGACAGCCTCAACTACGCCGTGCTCGGTCTCGGCGATCGGCAGTATGCGCACTTCTGCGGCTTCGCCAAGCGCTTGCATCAATGGCTCGGCGAGCACGGCGGCAAGACCTTGTTCGCCCCGGTGGAAGTCGACAGCGGCGATCCTTACGCGCTGCGTCACTGGCAAACCCAACTCGGCCAGCTCACCGGACAGGCGCCGAGCGAAACCTGGCAAGCACCGAGCTACGACAACTGGACTTTGGTGCGCCGCGAACTGATGAACCCCGACAGCAGCGGCGCGCCGGTCTTTCTGCTCGGCCTCAAAGCTCCGGACACCCGCAGCTGGCTGGCCGGTGACCTGGTCGAAGTGCTGCCGCGCAATTGCCCGTGGGCCATCGAGCATTTCCTCGACGGCCTCGGCATTGGTGGCGAAACTCAGGTGAAGGTCAACGGCATCGACGAGCCGCTGGAAGTCGCCCTCGCCTCACGGCAATTGCCAGAGCACCGCGCGCATCTGGTCGGCCTGCATGCGCAGTCGCTGGTCGACGCGATGGTGCCGCTGGCGATGCGCGAATACTCGATCGCCTCGATTGCCGCTGACGGCGTGCTGGAACTGATCGTGCGCCAGGAACAGCACAACGACGGCAGCCTCGGCATCGGCTCCGGCTGGCTCACCGAACACGCGCCAGTGGGCGGCAGCATCAGCCTGCGCGTGCGGCGCAACAGCGGTTTCCATCTGCCGAACGAACCCGTGCCGATGATCCTGCTGGGCAACGGCACCGGCCT
>Ga0307411_10000814_pt1 | contig 11675 bp, 7 predicted proteins | sample DK1Ometagenome_2_FD_203712 | JGI IMG/M metagenome (GOLD analysis project Ga0307411, IMG submission 203712) | Maize rhizosphere microbial communities from greenhouse at UC Davis, California, United States - DK15-O-1 | ecosystem: Host-associated > Plants > Roots > Rhizosphere > Soil | place: USA...
GCGCCGCCGTCCACGCCGGCAGGGGCACGTCGTCGCTCAGCGACGCGGGGTCGGCGTGCGCGCCGGAGACCGGGATGACGTCGAAGCGGCCGGGGCGCGCGCCGAAGCGCTGTCCGAGCGCGGCGACGGTCGCCCGCGAGCTCACGACCACGCGCGCGCCCGAGGCGAGCCACCGCGCCGTCGTCTCCTCCTCGTCCGCGAGAAACCGGCCGAAGATGCTGCGCAGGCTCGGCTCGGTGAGCACGATCGTGTCGTGGAACGACCCCACCACGCGCGACGCGTACGCGTCGGCCACCCGATGCCGGTGCACCCACGGCAGCCACGCCACGTCGCAGCCGCCGAGCGTCGCCTCGTCCACGTCGAAGCGCCAGCCGTCGGCCGTGATGCGCGGGGGGGCGTCGGTGAAGCGCACGCCGGGCACTCGGGCACCCTGGAGGAGCTGCCGGTACGCGCCCAGGGCGCGGCCGGTGCTGACCACCTCGAAGCGCGCACCCTCGTTGGCGGCCGCGAGCGCGGTGAGCAGCTCGGCGGCGAAGCGGACGCCGCCCCCCTCGTTGCCCACGTAGTCGATCATGCGGACGAGCATCTCAGCCCTTCACGAACTCCATCGCGACGACGCCGCTGGCCGGCATGGCGTCGATCCGAGGAAAGAGGGTGAAGTCGCGCCCCATCATGTAGGCCTCCCGGTACCAGGGGTAGCGCGGGTCGCCCACCTTCTGGCGGCGGTTCTCGCTCAGCAGGCCGGGGCGCTTCTCGCCGTACACGGCCTGGCGCACGGGCTGCCCCGTGACCGAGAAGACGCGCTGCTCGAGCTGCTCGGCGCTGTAGAAGCGCTGCGCGAAGACGAACCCCCGCTCGTCCGGCTCGAGCAGGCCGTACTCGTTGTAGTCGAAGTACTCCTCGAAGGGCTCGCGCGCGCAGGGCACGGACAGCACCAGCCGGCCGCCGGGTCGCAGCGTGCGCCAGATCGCGCGCACGGCGGCGCCGTCGTCCGGGATGTGCTCCAGCACGGAGATGGAGGTGATCACGTCGAAGGATTCCGGCGCGAACCCCGCCTGGTCTATGAGCGCCGAGTGGAACCGACAGCGGTCGGCCAGGCCGGCGGCCGCCATCAGCCGGCGCGTCTGGTCGAGGTCTTTCACGTCCGGGTTCAGCAGGTCGGCCACCAGGCCGGAACGCTCCGCGAGCAGCAGGGCGGGGAGGAGCCGCGGGGAGGAGACGTCGAGGTACGCGCGCGGCGCCGCCGCCGAGAGCGCGCGCCAGGCGAAGTCGAACTCGAAGTAGCGCACGGAGTCGAGCGGCGCGACCACGCAATGGAACGCCGCGGCCGGCGACAGGTGCCGCCGTCCGCGCAGCAGCAGCCGGGCGCCGAGCGCCGCGCACCGCCGGTGGATGTCGAGCCCCGGCGTGCCCACGCCGTGCGCCAGCAGCCAGTACGCGGGCGTGAGCACGCCGTCGCGCACGCTCCGGCGCACCGCCTGCACGCGCGACAGCCTGCGCCCCCCGGCGGGGAGCCGGACCAGCTCGCGTCGCGTGCCGCTCATGCCGCCCCCGCCGCCGGGTGCGGGGCGCCCAGCCGCCGCCGCGCGATGATCGGCAGCAGCCAGCTCGTGAGCGTCACGCTCACGCAGCCCACCGCCAGCAGCGCGCCGCCCACGCCGTATCGGGGCGCGAGCACGAAGGTGAGCGCGGCCGTCACGAGCCCGTTCGCCACGACGATCCCCACCTGCACCCAGATGTGGTCGAGCACCGTGAGCAGCTCGGAGTACGCGGACGCCCACGTCGCCGCCAGCATCAGCGCGGCGAGGGCGACCCAGACGTCCGCGCCGAACTGGATCGCCGTGTCCCGCAGCCAGAGCCGGAGCACCCAGTCGCCGGCGAAGGCGATCACGGTCGCGGCGCCGAGCGCGAGCGCCATGCGCAGCGCGACCATGCGCCGGAAGCTCCGCCGCAGCCAGGCGACGTCCCCGCGCTCGAAGGCCTCGCGGAAGGTCGGCGCGAACGAGGCGGTGCCGAGCACGATGAAGCTGGCGACCACCATGTAGAGCCGCGTGATCACGCTGTACTCCGTGACCACCGTCAGGCCGCTCCGGTGCGCGAGGATGAGGAGCTGGCTGTTGTTCACCAGCAGCCCGCCGATCTGGAAGAGGAACAGCGGCACGGACGTCGCCATCAGGCGCCGCAGCGCCGACCGCGTGCACGCGGCGGCGCGCGGCCGCAGCCACGGCATCTCGACGCGCGTGAGGTAGACGTAGTTCAGCGCGAGCGCGCCGGCGGTCGTGGCGCCGCACACGAAGATGAGCGTCGCCAGGCTCGCCTCCGCACGCAGCGCGAGCACCAGCGCGCCGAGCCCCGCGAGCGCGCCCCCCGCCAGGAACAGGTTGCCGACGTACGCCTTCTGGAAGCCGGCGTACACCTGCCGCACCACGCTCAGCGGGAGCGCCACGAGCACCGGCAGCACGGCCGCCGCGACGCTCAGCCGCACCAGCCGGTCGCTCGCGCTGCCGCCCGCGGAGAACACGCGCGACCACGGCACCCAGGGCAGGACGGCCGCGAACAGGACGACCACCGCGACGGCGATGCCGACGAGGAGCATGAAGGCGGTGGACACGTACGAGAGCGCCGCATCGCGGTCGTCGCGGCCGTACGCCTCGGATACCGAGTTCACCAGCCCGTTCACCACGCCGAAGTCGAACAGCACCATCCAGGTGGTGAACGACGTGATCGCGGCCCAGAGCCCGTACTCCTCGGCGCCCAGGTAGCGAAGCGTCAGCGGAACGGACACGAGTCCCACCGCCGTCGTCACCACGCGCGCCGCTACGCCGCTCAGCGAGTTGAGCGCGATGCGCCGGTAGCGCTCCTTGGAGCGCCCCTCGGGCGACGTCACGTCGAACGGGGCGAGCCGCACCACGGCGGCGGCCCGCTTGGCGTCCGCCCAGCGCGCGCCGGCGAAGGCGAGCGGCGCGCGGGCGCCGTCGGCGGGGACCGCGGGCGCCCGGCCCGTCGATCGCGGCTCCGCCATCACACCGCCGCGGGCAGTCGGCCGGCGGCGTGGTGCTCGAGGAACCAGCGGTACGTGTCCGCCAGTCCGTCCGCGAGCGGGATGCGCGGCTCCCAGCCGAGCCCGCGAAGGCGGCTCACGTCGAGCAGCTTGCGCGGCGTCCCGTCGGGGCGGCTGCGATCGAACACGATGGCGCCGCCGTAGCCCACCACCGACCGGACCAGCTCCGACAGCTCGGCGATGCTCACGTCCTCGCCGCGCCCCACGTTCACCAGGTCCGCGAGGCCGTCCCGGCGCATGAGGAACACGCACGCGTCGGCCATGTCGTCCACGTGCAGGAACTCGCGGCGCGGCGTGCCGCTCCCCCACACGGTGACCGCCGCCGCCCCCGCCACCTTCGCCTCGTGGAACTTGCGCAGCAGCGCGGGGATGACGTGGCTGCTCTCGAGGTCGAAGTTGTCGCCCGGCCCGAACAGGTTCGTCGGCATCACGCTGACGAAGTTCGTGCCGAACTGACGGTTGTACGACCGGCACAGCTCGATGCCGGCGATCTTCGCGACCGCGTACGGCTCGTTCGTCGGCTCGAGGGGGCCGGTGAGGAGGTACTCTTCCCGAAGCGGCTGCGGCGCCAGCTTCGGGTAGATGCAGGAGCTGCCGAGGAAGAGCAGCTTCGTCACGCCGGTCCGGTACGCCGCGTCGATGACGTTGAGCTGGATGAGCAGGTTGCTGCGGATGAAGTCCGCCGGGTAGCGGCTGTTCGCGAGGATGCCGCCGACCTTCGCCGCCGCCAGGAAGACGTACTCCGGCCGCTCGGCCTCGAAGAACGCGCGCACGGCGCCCGGGTCCTCGAGGTCGAGCTCCGAGCGCGGCCGCGTGATGAGCGACGAGTGCCCGTCCGCGGCGAGTCGCCGCACGATCGCGGAGCCGACGAGGCCGCGGTGGCCGGCGACGTAGACCCTGCTGTCTGCGCGCATCGGCGTCGTCCGCTCAGCTGCCGGAGGGTGCGCGCCACGACGGGCCGTGCCCGGCCGCGAGCAGCGTCTGCTCGCCGCGCGCCTTCTCCAGGTCGTGGTCGACCATCATGTCCACGAGCTGCGGGAGCGTCACTGTGGGCGCCCAGCCGAGCACGCGCCGCGCCTTCGACGCGTCGCCCTGCAGGTAGTCCACTTCGGCAGGGCGGAAGTAGCGCGGGTCGATGTCCACGTGCTGCTGCCAGTCCAACCCTGCCCGGTCGAACGCCATCTCCACGAACTGGCGCACCGAGTACGCCTCGCCGGTCGCCACCACGTAGTCGTCGGGCCCGTCCTGCTGCAGCATGCGCCACATGGCGTCCACGTAGTCGCCCGCGAACCCCCAGTCGCGCTTCGCCTCCAGGTTTCCGAGGTAGAGCCGCTCCTGCAGGCCGAGCTTGATGCGGCCGACGGCGCGCGTGATCTTGCGCGTCACGAACGTCTCGCCCCGGCGCGGCGACTCGTGGTTGAAGAGGATGCCGTTGCAGATGAACATGCCGTACGACTCCCGGTAGTTCACCGCGTACCAGTGCGCCGCCACCTTGCTCACCGCGTACGGGCTGCGGGGGTGGAAGGGCGTGTCCTCGCGCTGCGGCGGCCGGGCGGCGCCGTACATCTCCGAGGAGCCGGCCTGGTACACCCGCACCTGCTTCCCGGTGCGCTGTATGTAGTCGCGCAGCGAGTCGAAGAGGCGCAGCGCGCCGACGCCGACGACGTCCGCCGTGTACTCCGGCTGGTCGAACGACACGCGCACGTGCGACTGCGCCGCGAGGTGGTAGACCTCGTCCGGGCAGATCGCCTCCAGGATCCGGCGCATCCCGGTCCCGTCCGCCATGTCGCCGTAGTGCAGGAAGAGCCGCGCCCCCGCCTCGTGCGGGTCGTGGTAGATGTGCTCGATGCGGTCCGTGTTGAACGTCGAGGCGCGCCGGATGATGCCGTGGACCTCGTAACCCTTCGCCAGCAGGAGCTCCGTGAGGTAGGAGCCGTCCTGGCCGGTGATGCCGGTCACGAGGGCCTTGCGCGAGGCGGTCGCGGGGGGGGTCATGAATGCGTCGAGTGGAAAGTGCCGAGTCGGGCCGGCGAGTCGCGCCGTGCCACCGGGTGCGGAGCGCCCGCCCCGCGCCGGCGCCGCTGGGCGCTGTCGCGGAGCGGCGGCGGGATGCGAAATGCGAAACGCCGGCGGGCGATGCTGCCGACCGCCGACTGGAACCAACCCTGCCAACCTAAGCGCCGCGCCGGCTCATGTGTAGTGCTCGCAAAGTGCTCGCAAGGCGCGCGAGAAGCGGTCGCGCAGCGCGGTGCGCGCGGCTCGTACAGCGAACTGAGGCGTATTAACGCTCGCTAATCCGCGCCGCGCTCCCTTGAAACCGCCTAGCGGGTTCATAACTTCCGGCGTCGGAGCGAACTCGCGCATTGCGCTCGGGGGGTGGCCTCGCGGGGCGGTGCGCGATTACCGTACGTTTGCTCCGACGCGCCTGTGACGCGGCCGGCGGTGGCGTGGTCCACGAGGTTAGGCGAGTGGAGAGACCGAAGCGGGTCAGCGGGGGCCGGCGACCAGGGAGGTCCGGCCGGTGAAGCGCGGCCGCCAGGCTGCCGTCATTCAGGAGCGCGATGCGTCGAGACCAGAATGCGCGTGGTGCATGACAGTCACTGACAGCGGTCATTCGGCGGAGAACGGCGGCGCCATCGCCTCGGACAGACTCTCGACCGGGTTCCCCCGCGCGGCGGGGCTGAGCGTCGTCGCTCGCCGCTGCCGCGCTCCCGGCGCTCGGCCATGAGCCCCGAGTTCCACCCGCTCGACGTGGACGCCGAGCGCATCCCCTACGACGTCGCCAAGCGCTGCGTCGACGTGGCGCTCGCGCTCCTGCTCATCGTCCTCACGCTGCCGCTCTTCCTCGGCGTCGCCATCGCCATCCGGGTCACGTCGGCCGGCCCGGTGCTGTACCGCGGTACCCGCGTCGGCCGCTTCGGTCGCGAGTTCCGGCAGTGGAAGTTCCGCACGATGGTCGTGAACGCCGACCAGCTCGGCGGCACCAAGACGTCGATGCTCGACGAGCGCATCACGCCGCTCGGCCGCCGCCTGCGCTCCACGAAGCTCGACGAGCTGCCGCAGCTCTTCAACGTGCTCTGCGGCGACATGAGCCTGGTCGGCCCGCGCCCGATGGTGCCGGCCGAGGTGGAGCGGTACACCCCGCTCGAGCGCCGCTCGCTGCTCGTGCGCCCCGGGGTGACGGACTGGGCGTCCGTCTGGTTCCACAACGAGGAGCACGAGCTGTCGCTCGTGCCGGACATGCACGAGTACTACGAGACGCACATCCGCCCGGAGAAGGCCCGGCTGCGGGCGTTGTACGTGCGGTCGCGGTCGTTCCGGGTGGACCTGTCGATCGTCGCGCAGACCGCCTTCGTGCTCCTGCACACGCGGCTGCGTCCCGCCGCGCAGGGGCGGTGCAGCGAGCGACCCTTCCGGCTCTGGGGCTACCGCCCCGTCCACGCGCACCGTGGGGAGTTCGGGCGCCGCGCGCCCATCCAGTACGTGGCGACGGTGCCGCACGGGAGCGCACGCACGGCCGAGCTCAGCGTCGCGGAAAGCGTCGAGCGGCGCGGCGTGCGCGACCTCGACAGCTCGGCGGCGTAGCCCCGAGCGGCGCCCGCCGCGCCCGTGCCACGAGTGTCGGCGTCGAGCGACTCGCCACGGCGAGCCCCCGCAGCGATCGGAGCGACGGCGCCGCCGGCGAGGCGCGCGCTAGAAGGCCCGGCGCATGCTCACCCAGAGCCCCGCGTGCAGCTCGTCGTTCGCGAAGTTCCGGTTGAAGTTCACCAGGGCGGTCGCGCCGACCGTGAGGTCGGTGCTGCCGCGGAAGCGGACCATCTCCCCCGAGAGCGCGTGCACCACGTCGAGCGTCTTGGGGTACTCGCGCACGGCGCGCGGAAAGAGCCCCTGCGCGTCGGACGGGCTCCCCGCCTGGCGGAGGTTCCGCGTCCAGGTGAAGCTGCGTCGCCCGCGCGGCGTGTAGGAGTCGACGCCGACGGACGACGCAGCCGCGCTGCCCACGCCGATGTCGGCGCCGAGCAGCTGTCCGCGGTGGGTGTGCCCCTGCCGCAGGTAGCCGTGCACGTAGATCAGCCCCTCCGGCCGCTGCTGGGCGTTCGGCCGCGACTCCTGGTTGGCGATCTCGGCGCGGACGGCGAGGAAGGCGCTGTCGCCGCGCACGAACGCCTTGCGCGCACCGACGAGATACCCGGCGGCGTGGTCCGGCTCGTTCACGAAGTCGCGAACGTCCCAGCTGTGGTCCTCGCGGTAGTACTCCGCGAACAGCTCGAAGTGCTGGCGCGCCAGCACCCACCGGCCGAAGAGCGAGGCGAGCTGGTTGTCGTAGTCCGTGTACGGGTCGCTGGCCAGGTCGCCGTCCACGACCTCGTTCTTGAACACCACCGTGAGCGGCTTGCGCAGGTCGCTCGCGTTGGGGCCGCCCTCGCGCCAGGGGCTGTGGAAGAAGCGGGCACCTCCCAGCTCCAGGCCGGGAATCCCGCGCGGCACCACGACGCCCACGAGGCCCGAGGCGAAGCGGCGCGTGCCCGGGTTCGCCAGACTCTCGAAGTGCGTGGGCCCGCTCACCGACGACCACGACGACTGCTCGAGCATCCCCCACATCACCCGGCCGTGGACGTGCGCGATCCCGAGGTTGACGGGCGAGCCGGTGCCGGCGAACACGTGCAGAAAGCCCGGCGCGTTGTTCCCGAGAATGAGCGGGTAGCGGTCGCCCGGCCCCCACGTCTGGTTGGCCGTCGAGACGCCGGCGGCCACCCAGCGGGTGTCCACGCGCACGCCGCTCTGGCCGGGGTCGAGGCGGGCGTAGACGCCGTCGCCGAAGCGCTGCGGCCGGTCCACCTGCTCGGGCATCCGTCCGTCCGCGAACTGCAGCCGCCCGGCGAGGCCGTTGTCCTGCAGCGGGAAGGTCGCGTTCTGCGTCGCGAACGCGACCGGCGCGAGGGTGGCGGACAGGGCGCGCCACCGCACGGCGACCCCCGCCTGCGCGGCCAGCGTGAGGCCGCGGCCGGCCCACACCGCGCCGTCGTTGCCGCCGTACGGAAAGCTGGAGTTCAGCCGCGCGCTCGCGGTGGGGAGCACGAGGTCGACGCCGCGGCCGCCCGCACCGGCGGCGCCGAGGTCGTAGCGCGCCGCCCACGGGTGCGCGGCGCCGGGCGCGAGCAGCGCGTCCACCTCGCGCGGCGAGAAGCCGCGCACCGACCACGGATAGGGCGCGCTCGCGCCCAGCAGCTGCAGGTAGCGGAGATAGGTCTCGAGCTCGCTGCCGGCGAACAGCTCGCTCCGTCCGCCCATGCGCGGGCGCTCCTGCGCGCCCGCGGAGTCCGCAGCGGCCACGGACAGCGCGGCGAGCGCGCTGCACCCCACGATCGGCGCCGCCCGCAGCGCGCGCGCGAGAATCCGCATAGTGCGACGTCCCGATAGGTTCGGCCGCGTGCGCGCGTTCGCACGGCGGGGTGGCGCAGTGCCCGGGCGACCGCCCGGCCGCCGCGTCCAATCTATCGCCGTGCCCGCCGCGCTGAAGACGTGTGCGGCGCTCGCCGCTCTCGGCGCTACCGGCGTCCTGCCGGCGCAGACGCGCGCAGCGCCGACGGTGGCGCCCATCGCCCGGATCGGCAGCGACGCGGAGGACCGCGACCGGCTCGCCCAGCTCCTCGGCCGCAGCCCGACGGAGGGCTTCCTGCTCCGCTCGTCGTCGTCGCGCACCGACACGCTGCCGAGCCCCGCCGCCGGGCTGTCGTGGGCGCTGATCCCGCCCGACGTGCTCGTGGTCCACAACTCCGGGCTCCCCTTCTCGCTCAACGACGGGTCGCTCTGGGCGGGGCGGGGCGCGAGCGGCTCGGTGACGGCCGGGGTGCGGGCTCGCGTCGGCCCCGTTCACGTCGTGCTCGCGCCGACGTTCGCGTACGCGCGGAATGACGACTTCCGCCTTCCCGACGCACGGGTCGCGCCGCCGATCCCGGCGCCGCGCAGCCCGTACTCGAACCCCTGGCGGGTCTACAGAAACTCGATCGACCTGCCGCTCCGCTTCGGGTCGGACCCCGTGAGCACCGTGGATCTGGGGCAGAGCGCGATCTACGTGCGCCACGCCCGCGTGGAGGCGGGGCTCGCCAGCGAGAACGAGTGGTGGGGCCCCGGCGTGCGCAACGCCATCGTCATGAGCAACAACGCGCCCGGCTTCGGGCACGCGTTCGTGCGCACGGCGCGGCCGGTGAGCACCGGCGTGGGCGCGTTCGGCGCGCGCTACCTGCTCGGCACGCTCTCGCAGTCGGACTACTTCGCGGACGGGAGCGAGGGGCGCCGGTCGCTCAGCGCGCTCGGCGTGACCTTCGTGCCGCGGAAGGTGCCCGGGCTCACTGTCGGCTTCACGCGCGCGGTGTTCGCGCCCGTGGACAACGCCGGCGAGACGGTGCAGCACCTGCTCGACGTGCTCTCCAGCACCGGCCGCCCGAACGCGTACCCGATCGAGGATTTCCGCCAGGAGCCAGGCCGCGATCAGCTGCTCTCCTTCTTCGCGCGCCTGGTGCTGCCCGAGGAGGGGTTCGAGTCGTACGTCGAGTGGGCGCGCGCCGAGATGCCGGCGAGCTTCCGCGACCTCCTCGTGGCGCCGAACCACAGCCAGGGGTACACCCTCGGCCTGCAGTACGCGCGTCCCGTCACGCGCTCCGGGACGCTCGTCCGCGCCCAGGCCGAGGTGACGGCGGTGAACCAGAGCACCACGTATCGCTTCCGCCCGACCGGTTCCTTCTATACGAGCCGCGCGGTGCTGCAGGGCTACACGCAGCGCGGCCAGGTGATCGGCGCCGCCATCGGGCCCGGGGGCTCGAGCCAGTTCCTGGCGGCGGACGTGGTGCACGGACGCGGCAGCGCCGGCGTCTTCCTGGGGCGCATCCGGTGGGACGACGACAGCTTCTACGAGATCCCACGGCCGCAGGGGAACGGCCTCTGCAAGCACGACGTCACGGTGCTCGCCGGCGTCCGCGGCGGCTGGCGGAGCGCGCTCGGCACCGCCGCCGGGTCCATGGGGTGGGGCAACCGGATCAACACGTTCTACCAGAACTTCGGCTTCTGCCCAGAGAACAGCGATCACGTGGATACGCGCAACGCGACGCTGACGCTCACCCTCTCGCCGGCACTCCCGCGATGACGCAGCGCCTGACGGGCCCCGCGGCGCGCGTCCTCGCCCGGCGTGGCGTAGTGGCCCGGCAGTGTCGTGCCCGCTATACTTTGCCTTCTGTCCGCCTCTCCCGAGGCGGGGGGGCGTCGCCGGCGCGCCGAGCGCCGGCGCTCGTTCGCGAGTCGTTGGTCCCGCGGCCAACCGGTCGCAGGGAGCGTGCGTCGCTCCCGCATCCCTTCGTGGCGTAGCCTGCGTGACTGGAACCAGACCGCACTTCATCCGCTCGGGTCGCGCCGCCCGCACGACCGACGCCCATCGCCCGGCGGTGCGCGCGATCGATGCCGCGGTCGTCGGCGAGGCGGCGCGCCACGCCACCCTGCCGCTCGCCTTTCCGCTGCGCGTGCACTGGCGCGCCGAGCACGCGCTGCGGCGGCACATGGTGCGCGCGCTCGTGCGCACCGCGGTCCTGGTCGCGAGCGACGTGGCGGCGTTCGCCCTGCTGTACTGGCTCACGCTGGGCGTGCGCGACGGCGGCTGGCTGGGGGAGCAGGCGGCGCAGCTCCTCCGCCTGCTGATCCCGCGCGGTGCGCTCCCGCCGGTGGAGTTCACCGCCGCCGCGCTGCTCGGCCTAGCGATGTTCGGCACGTACCGCCCGAGCGACCGGCGCCGCGACCCGCGGGCGCTGGCGGCCGGAACGGGACTCGGGCTCGCGCTCGTGTCGTGGAGCCGCATCTGGAGCGACTTCTCCTGGTACGGGGTGGCCGGCTTCGCGCTCGCGTTCGCGGTGATCGCCGGCCAGGTGATCGGGCAGCGCGCGCTCATCGAGCTGCTCGTGCGCTGGGTGCGGCCGGTCAACACCAACGCGCCGCGCGTCCTCGTGGTCGGCACGCAGGCGGAGGCGCGGGCCGCCTACGCGAACCCGGCGGTGAACGAGCCGGCCGAGTTCCAGCTCATCGGGTACCTGGACACGGCGCTCGTGCCGGGGCGCGGCGCGCTCGGTGGTCTCGCCGACCTCGGCTCGGTCATCGAGCGGTACCGCATCGAGACGGTGGTTCTGTACGGCCACTTCGAGGACGAGCTGTTCGGCTGGCTCGTGCGCGCCTCCGACGCCGCCGGGTGCCACGTCCTCTGCGTGCCGCGCGCCTTCACGCTGCCGGGGTACGAGCCGCAGCTCGTCTGGCACTCCAAGGAGCCGCTCGTGCAGCTCACGCGCCCCGCGATCCGCGGGCGGCACCTCGCGCTCAAGCGGCTGACGGACGTGGTGGCGGCGACGCTCGGCCTCGTGCTGCTCGCGCCCCTGTTCGCCGCGATCGCGCTGGCCGTGAAGCTCACCTCGCGCGGCCCGGTGTTCTTCCGCCAGGAGCGCGTGGGGCGCGGCGGGAAGCCGTTCCGGATGTGGAAGTTCCGCAGCATGGTGCGCGACGCGGAGGCGCAGCACTGCGCCCTGGCGTGCGACAGCGTCTACGCGGACCCGCGCCTCTTCAAGCTGCGCCACGACCC
>Ga0307411_10000816_pt1 | contig 11658 bp, 16 predicted proteins | sample DK1Ometagenome_2_FD_203712 | JGI IMG/M metagenome (GOLD analysis project Ga0307411, IMG submission 203712) | Maize rhizosphere microbial communities from greenhouse at UC Davis, California, United States - DK15-O-1 | ecosystem: Host-associated > Plants > Roots > Rhizosphere > Soil | place: USA...
CGAGGTCGACGTGGTCGGGTTCTGCGTGCCCGCCGACCAGAAGGTCGGTCCCGGCGACAAGTTCATCGCCGCGGAGCTGGAGAAGATCGCCAAGAAGACGCCGGTGATCGGCATCATCACCAAGACCGACATCGTGCCGCAGCAGCAGGTCGCCGAGCAGCTGCTCGCGTTGCAGAACATCATGGACTTCGCCGAGATCATCCCGGTCTCCGCTGTGGACGGCTACCAGGTCGACACCCTGGAGAGGCTGCTGCTCGAACGCCTCCCGGAGGGTCCGCCGCTTTACCCGGACGGCGACCTGACCGACGAGCCGGAGCTCACGCTGATCGCCGAGCTGATCCGCGAGGCGGCGCTGGAGGGCGTGCACGACGAGCTGCCGCACTCGATCGCCGTCGTCGTCGAGGAGATGGCGCCGCGCGAGGGCCGCGACGACCTGATCGACGTGCACGCGAACCTGTTCGTGGAGCGCACCAGCCAGAAGGCGATCATCCTCGGCCACCGGGGCGAACGGCTCAAGCAGGTCGGCATCACCTCGCGCAAGCAGATCGAAGCCCTGCTGGGCAGCAAGGTCTTCCTCGACCTGCACATCAAGATCGCCAAGGACTGGCAGCGCGACCCGAAGCAACTCCGCCGCCTGGGGTTCTAATGGCCAACCTGTACCGCGACACGGGGATCGTCTTGCGCGTGCAGAAGCTGGGTGAGGCGGACCGGATCATCACCCTGCTCACCCAGAAGCACGGCAAGGTGCGCGCGGTGGCCAAGGGCGTGCGGCGCACGTCGTCCCGCTTCGGCGCGCGGCTGGAGCCGTTCGGGCACGTGGACGTGCAGTTCTACCCCGGCCGCTCGCTGGACATCGTGACGCAGGTGCAGACGCTGGACGCGTTCGGCGTCGGCCTGGTCGGCGACTACGGGCGCTACACGGCGGCGTGCGCGGTGCTGGAGACGGCCGACCGGCTCACCGCCGAGGAGGGCGAGCCCGCGTTGCGGCTCTACCTGCTGGTGACCGGTGCGCTGCGGGCGCTGGCGCAGGGGGAACGGGACTCCTCGCTGGTGCTGGACGCGTTCCTGATGCGCGCGATGGCCTTCGCGGGCTGGGCGCCCGCGGTGGACGAGTGCGCCCGGTGCGGCGTCCCCGGCCCGCACCGCGCGTTCAACGTGCAGGCAGGCGGTGTGGTGTGCGCGAACTGCCGCCCGGCGGGCTCGGCCACCCCGTCGGCCGAGACGCTGCGGCTGCTGATCGCGCTGCTGCACGGCGAGTGGGACGTCGTCGACTCGATCCCGACAGGTCACCGGCGGGACGCGAGCGGCCTGGTGGCGGCGCACCTGCAGTGGCACATGGAACGCCAGCTGCGCTCGCTACCCCTGGTCGAACGCACGGCGCGGCCGACCGAGAGCTAAGGTTCCGCCACCGCTGAGTTATCGGACCGAACACGGGAGAACCATGCTGCGCCGACGGCGGGCCGAACGCGAGAAGCGCGTTCCCCGACCCCCGGACCCGCACCCCTCCGGCGCCCGGCCACCGGCCATCCCGCCGGAGTTCGTGCCCCAGCACGTCGCGATCGTGATGGACGGCAACGGCCGCTGGGCGAACCAGCGCGGCCTGTCCAGGGTCGAGGGCCACAAGCGCGGCGAAGCCGTCGTGGTCGAGGTCGCCAAGGGCGCGATCGAGATGGGCGTCAAGTGGGTCTCGCTGTACGCGTTCTCCACCGAGAACTGGCGGCGCAGCCCCGAGGAGGTCCGCTTCCTGATGGGCTTCAGCCGCGACGTGATCCACCACCGCACCGACGAGCTGGACGACCTCGGCGTGCGGGTGCGCTGGGCCGGGCGGCGGCCGAAGCTCTGGCGCAGCGTCATCAAGGAGCTGGAAGTCGCCGAGGAGCGGACGAAGGACAACACGTCGCTGAACCTCGCGATGTGCATCAACTACGGCGGCCGCGCCGAAATCGGCGACGCGGTGCGCCAGATCGCCAAGCTCGCGGCCGAGGGCCGGATCAACCCGGACAAGGTCGACGAGCGCACGCTCGCCAAGCACATGTACCAGCCGGAGATGCCGGACGTGGACCTGTTCATCCGGCCCTCCGGCGAGCAGCGCACGTCGAACTTCATGCTGTGGCAGTCGGCGTACGCCGAGTTGGTGTTCCAGGACATCCTCTGGCCCGACTTCGACCGGCGCGACCTGTGGGCGGCCTGCGAGGAGTACGCCCGGCGCGATCGGCGGTTCGGCGGCGCCATCGACAAGCCTGATGACGAGGAGACCTCATGACCGACCAGGAAGCCGCGATCACCGCGGCGCTGCTCACGGCGGCTCGCGAGGCGCTCGAGCTGTACCACGACGTGCACGTGGACGACGACGGCGCGTTGAGCTTCCTGCACGGCGAGGTGCCGTGCGCCATCCAGGCGATGCAGCTGGCCGAAGGGTTGACGGTGCTGAGCCTGACCTGCGTCGTCGCGTGGGACCTCCCGGAGGACCGCGACCTCGCCGTGTCCGCGGCCGAACGCGCGGGCCAGGGCCTGTTCGGCACGCTCGGCGTCGTGCACACCGATCGCGGCATGGACGTGACCCTGCGGTACGCGTTCCCGGCCGAGGGCATCAAGCCCGAACCGCTGAGCACCCTGCTCATGCTCGTCGTCTCCACCGCCTCCCAACTGCGCGGCGAACTCCTCGCCGCGAAGGGGTCGGGCAACGAGGAAAGGACCCCGTGACATGGGTGGCGTGATCATCTACGAGCCCGACGAGGACTCCGCCGTACTGGAGTTCCCCTGGGTGGTGACCTTCGAGCCGTCCGGCGGCGAGGAGTGGGACTCCTTCGTCTGCGGGCCGTACGAGCGGGCGCACGCGGTGGCGTTGGCCGAAGCCGTCGCGCTGGCCGAGGACGGCATGCTCGCGGTCGTCGAGCCGATGATGCCGGTGCTCAGCGCCGACGAGGTGCTGGCCACCATCGACGAGCTGCGCGAAGCCGAGGAGCTGGAGCCCGACGAGGTGCCGGGCGTCGAGACGAAGGTCAACGGCACCCACGTCGACCTGGGCCTCGGTGCGTCCGACCTGGTCGAGGAGGACGTCCCGGACGACTTCGAGCCGCCCACCCCGGCCGAGATCCGCGCGGGCATGGAACGCACGTTCCGCCGTCTCCTGGCCGCGACCGACCCGTCCTGACGTTTGTCATGAGGGGGTCCCATGAGACGTCCAGTGTCCTATGGGACCCCCTCATGACAAGGCGAAGGTAGGTGTGGGTGATGGGGGACGGCCTGGCATCATCTCGGAAGTGACAATCACCGGCGAGATCCGCGGTTCGAGCAAGCCGCCCGGCAGGCGGCCACTGCGTGGACGGGTGACCTCGCTCGAGGTCCTCTGCCTCGTGCTGGTGCTCGCGCTGGTCCTCCAAGGCTGGCTGGTCGACCTCCTCGACGTGCCGCAGCTCCAGACCGCCGCGACTGTGTTCGTGGCCGTCTGCGTCCAGGCGATGCCGTTCCTGGTGTTCGGCGTGCTGATCAGCGGCGCCATCGCCGCGTTCGTCCCGGCCAGCGCGCTGCGCAGGCTGCTGCCGAAGAACACCGCGCTGGCCGTGCCGGTCGCCGGTGTCGCCGGGGTCGCGCTGCCCGGTTGCGAGTGCGCGTCCGTACCGGTCGCCCGGCGGCTCATGCAGCAGGGCGTGCCGCCCGCGGTCGCGCTGTCGTTCCTGCTCGCCGCGCCCGCGGTGAACCCGATCGTGCTGGTCGCGACAGCCGTCGCCTTCCGGGACGCGCCGATGATGGTGCCCGCCCGGTTCGTCGGCTCACTGCTCACCGCCATGGTCATGGGCTGGCTGTGGACCCGGTTCGGCAAGACCGAGTGGATCGCCGAACGGGCGCTGCGCAAGCTGGAGGAGAAGGAAGGCACCTCGCGCTGGGCGGTGTTCGCCGAGACCGCGCGGCACGACCTCGTCGAGGCGGGTGGCTTCCTGGTGCTCGGCGGCGTCTTCGCGGCGGCGTTCAACGTCCTCGTGCCGACCTCCTGGCTGGAGACGCTCGGCGCACAGGTCGTGCTCGGCGTCATCGTGATGGCGCTGCTCGCGGTGATCCTGGCCCTGTGCAGCGAGGCGGACGCCTTCGTCGCCGTGTCGATGACAGCGCTGCCCCTGCTGCCCCGCCTGGTCTTCCTGGTCGTCGGCCCGGCGGTCGACGTGAAGCTGTTCGCCCTCCAGGCGGGCACGTTCGGACGGTCCTTCGCCCTGCGCTTCGCGCCCGCCACCTTCGTGGTGGCCATCGCGTCCGCCGTAGTCGCTGGAGTGGTGTTCCTGTGAGACGAGAAACCCAGAACATCCTGCTCATCCTGCTCGGCGGCGCGCTGCTGAAGCTGAGCCTGACCGGCATGTTCCTGCGCTACGTCAAGGCCGGGCTGCAGCCGCTGCTCATCGCCACCGGCGTGGTCATGATCGTGCTCGCGCTGATCGCCATCGTGCGGGACATGCGCGGCCCCGCGGAGATCGCCCACGACGAGCACGGCCACGAGCACCGCTCGTCGCGCAGCCCCTGGATGCTGCTGCTGCCGGTGCTCGCGGTGTTCCTGATCAGCCCGCCCGCGCTCGGCGCGGACACGGTGAACCGCTCGGACCGCAACGCCGCGCAGGAGTCCAACAAGGGCAACGGCTTCGCGAAGCTGGCCGACGGGCAGGTCATCCCGCTGACCCTCGGCGAGTTCGTCACCCGCACCGCGTGGGACGACTCGGGCTCGCTCAACGAGCGCGACGTGAAGCTGACCGGGTTCGTCGTGCGCAAGCAGGACTCGGTGTACGTGGCCAGGCTGGCGATCTCGTGCTGCGCCGCGGACGCGTCACCGATCAAGGTCAAGATGGTCGGCCAGCCGTTCGACAGCCTGCCGACCGACCAGTGGGTGGAGGTCACCGGCCGGGTCGTGCCCGGCTCGGCGACCAAGGACACCGCCTACGTGCCGACGTTCACGGTGGCGAGCATCGTTCCGGTCGCCACCCCCTTGGACACCTACGAGAGCTAACGGGGTTTCGCCGAGCAGTCCGCGCAGGTGCCGAAGATCTCGACGGTGTGGCTGACCTCGGAGAACCCGTTCTCGGCCGCGATCCGGTCCGCCCACTTCTCCACGGCGGGGCCCTCGACCTCGACGGTCCGCCCGCAGTTGCGGCACACCAGGTGATGGTGGTGGTGCGCCGAGCAGCGGCGGTAGATGGCCTCGCCGGAGTCCGTTCGCAGCACGTCGACCTCGCCCGCGTCGGCGAGCGACTGCAGGGTGCGGTACACGGTGGTCAGGCCGATGCCTTCACCGCGTTTGCGCAGCTCCTCGTGCAGTTCCTGGGCTGAGCGGAACTCGTCGAGCTGGTCGAGCAGCTTGGACACGGCGGTGCGCTGCTTGGTGGAGCGCAGTCCGGGCACCGCTGTCGTCGGGCGCTCGCTTGTCGTCACAGGTCCTCCGTCCGGTCGATCCGGTCGGTCTCGTTGACACCAGTGGCGCCCGGCGAGATGACCGGGTCCCCACTTTCCTCGACGTGGATCACCGCGTCCACCACGATGTGCGCGAGGTGCTCGTCCACCAGCCGGTAGACGACCTCGCGGCCGTGCCGCTCGCCGTGCACCACACCGGCGGCCTTGAGCACCCGCAGGTGCTGGCTGATCAGCGGCTGCGCGACACCGAGCACGTCGACCAGCTCGTGCACGCAGCGCTCGGCCACCTGGAGCTGGAGCACGATCGCGATGCGCACCGGCGCGGCCAGCGCGCGCAGCAGCTCACCGGCCGCGGACAGCGTCCGCGGCGACCGGGGTGGCGCGGGGCTGGGGGCCAGGCGTTCTGGCGAGTGCACGTGCTCACCGCGCACTGGGACCGTCGTAGCGTCCTGGGTCAACCGCACGCACCCTCTCCGGTCCTAGCTGGAATGGATTTTCAGCACCAATGCTATGCGCTAACCGGGGAGGACCGAGATCGCGATGGCCACGAGCACGACCACGACCACGACGCGGAGCACCCGAGCGCCCGTGTCGAGCAGTCGCCAGGTGGCCGCCAGCAGGGCCGAAACGCCGACGACCAGCACGCCGAGCAGCAGCGCGCCGACCGGGCCGCGCAGCCACACGCCGAGGCCGAACAACGTCGCCACCAGCAGGAACGCCGCGATGGGCGGCACCTTGGCCAGCGGGCCGGTGCCGGGGATCAGGGTGCGCTTGGAGGGTGAGGGCACCGTGGCATCCTTGCACCGTGCTGCTCGTCTGCCGGTTCGTGGTGCCGGAACCCGATGTCACCGTCGGCGAAGCCGACAACCAGATAGCCGAGTTCTCCGCGCGCGCCGCACGGGCGTTGGAGCTGCTGACCGCCCAGCCCGGCTGCCGTCGTGGCCAGCTGTCCCGGTCGACCGACTCCGACGACCGCTGGGTGCTCACCCTGGAGTTCGACTCGGTGGTGGCCTACCGCCGCGCGCTGTCGCCGTTCGAGGTGCGGGAGCACGTCATCCCGCTGCTGTCCGAGGCGCTGGCCGACGAACCGGCCGCCTACGAGCCGCTCCTGGTCGCCGAGGAGGGCCAGGTGACCCGCCGGGTGAGCCTGCTGGCCCAGGACGCGGGCACGGTCCGCCTGGGCGAGGCCGCGGGCCCGAACGCGACCCCGCGGTAGCCGTTCGGTCAGCCCGCCAGCTCGCGCAGCCGGGCCACCCGGTCCGGCGCCTGGTTCGCGTCCAGCAGACCCAGCGCGACCCGTGCCTGCTCCGCCGCCTCGGTCCGCCAGCCCAGCGCCGCGTAGTCCTCCGCCAGCTCCTCGTGGAACCAGCCGTCCGGCGTGGTCGTCGCGGCCACGGCCTGGCCCATCAGCGCGGCCGCCTCGGCGGGGCGGTGCAACGCGCGCAGGGTCTTCGCCACCGCGTACCGGGCGACTTCGACCTCGTGCGGGTCCTGCTCGGTCTGCTCCCGAGCGGCCAGCGCCTGCTCGAACGCCACCAGCGCGTCCTCGTGGCGGCCTGCTTCGTGGTGCACCCAGCCCAGGTTGTTCATCAGCGACCCGATCCACGCCCGCACCTGCGGGTCCGCGGACTGCTGGGCCACTGCCACGCCCCGCTGCGTCCACTCCTCGATGTTGTCCACCAGCGCGGCCATGTGCGCGGCGTCGACCGCGAGGAACTCGTCACCGCGGTGCGTCGCCAGCACGAACGCGGCGACGAACAGCGGCAGCGCCTCCTCGCCCGCGCCCGCCGAGCGCAGCAGCCTGCCGCGCTCCAGGAAGACCCGGACGCGGCCCGCCGAGTCGGGTTCGGCCAGCGCTTCGGCCTCGGCGAGCATCTGGTGGCCGACCGCGAAGTCGCCGCGCAGCCCCTCGACCCGTGCCAACTGGGTCAGCACTTCGGCCCGTTGGGCATCGGTGATCGGCTCCGCCAGCTTGGCGCGGAACCGCTCCTCGCTCGCCGACAGATCGGCGAAGTCCCAGAGCGCGCGCAACTCGTCCGCCATCTTCGCAGCGTAAGTGCAGATAGGGGCTGGTCGCCCATTAGAGATGGCGCTGGGCGGGCTAGGCTTGCACCTTTCGAATTTCTAGCCCTCTGGAGTGGTAGTGCCAGCCGATCGCATCGAGACCGTTGTCAGCCTGTGCAAGCGTCGTGGCTTCGTGTACCCGTGCGGTGAGATCTACGGCGGCACGAGGTCGGCCTGGGACTACGGGCCGCTCGGTGTGGAGCTCAAGGACAACATCAAGCGCCAGTGGTGGAAGTTCATGGTGCAGGGCCGCGACGACGTGGTCGGGCTCGACTCGTCGGTGATCCTGCCGCGCGAGGTCTGGGCCGCGTCCGGCCACATCGAGGCGTTCGTGGATCCGTTGGTGGAGTGCAACTCCTGCCACAAGCGCTACCGCGCGGACACCCTCGTCGAGGAGTACGCCGAGCGCACCAGCAAGGACGGCGACCTGTCCCAGGTGCCGTGCCCGAACTGCGGCGTCCGAGGCGAGTACACCGAGCCGAAGATGTTCAACGGCCTGCTCAAGACGCACCTCGGCCCGATCGAGACCGACGAGGGCCTGCACTACCTGCGCCCGGAGACCGCCCAGGGCATCTTCACGAACTTCCTCAACGTGCAGACGACGTCGCGCCGCAAGCCGCCGTTCGGCATCGGCCAGATCGGCAAGTCGTTCCGCAACGAGATCACGCCCGGCAACTTCATCTTCCGGACCCGCGAGTTCGAGCAGATGGAGATGGAGTTCTTCGTCGAGCCCGGCACGGACGAGGAATGGCACCAGTACTGGATCGACGAGCGCACCCGCTGGTACGACGACCTCGGCATCGCCAAGGAGAACCTGCGCCACTACGAGCACCCGCAGGAGAAGCTGTCGCACTACTCGAAGCGGACCGTCGACATCGAGTACCGCTTCGGGTTCGGCGGCCAGGAGTGGGGCGAGCTCGAGGGCATCGCCAACCGCGGTGACTTCGACCTGAACACGCACTCGAACCACTCGGGCGTCGACCTGTCGTACTTCGACCAGGCGACGAACTCGCGCTACCGGCCGTTCGTCATCGAGCCCGCGGCCGGTGTCGGCCGCCCGATGATGGCGTTCCTGCTGGAGGCGTACCACGAGGACGAGGCGCCCAATGCCAAGGGCGGCGTGGACAAGCGCGTCGTGCTCAAGCTCGACCGCAGGCTCGCGCCGGTGAAGGTCGCCGTGCTGCCGTTGTCGCGCAACGCCGACCTGTCCCCGAAGGCGCGCGACCTGGCGACCGCGCTGCGCCAGCACTGGAACGTCGACTTCGACGACGCGGGCGCCATCGGCCGCCGCTACCGCCGTCAGGACGAGATCGGCACGCCGTTCTGCGTGACCGTCGACTTCGACACCCTCACCGACCTCGCGGTGACGGTGCGGGAGCGCGACACCATGTCGCAGGAGCGCGTGTCGATGGACCAGATCGAGTCCTACCTGGCCGCTCGCCTGATCGGCTGCTGAGTACTGCTCACGTTGGGCGCATAACCCTGCGACGCGGCCGAGCGCCGGCTACAGTCCGGAGTCGGTTGACCGCGACGCGCAGGGGGCTGCATGAGTGACGACACCAGGTGGGGTTTCGAGGACGCCGACGACTGGGAGTACGAGAACAGTCGTCGGCGGCCCGGCCCGACCGAGGAAACACCTGAAGCGATCATCGGCCAGGACGGCGCGGGCGCCGTCACGGTCACCGTCGATCCGACGGCGGCACCGCTGTCGGTGCAGCTCGCCGCCAACTGGCGGAGCCTTGCGGACCTGCGCGTCCTGCACGCCAACGTGCTCGAAGCCGTCAACGCCGCGACGATGCAGGCGCTGGTGAAGCAGATCGAGCAGCCGACAGCTGTCGTGCCGGACGCACCGGCGGTCGTGGACGAGTCGCCGATCACCAGGCAGGACGCGACACGGCTGATGGACGCCGTCAACGCCGATCTCGAGCGGTTCATGGACCAGCTGAACTCGGTGGTCGACCGGCCGGTGGTGGTCGAGAGCGGTGGTCGGCACGTCACCGGCTCGGCCCAGGCGGGTCAGGTCACCGGGTTGACGATCGATCCGGGTTGGGCGAACGGCGCGGGCAACTCCGAGATGGAGGGCGAGATCCTGGAGGTGCTCAAGTCGCTGCACCGCCAGAGCGTCCCGAGTGAGCTGACCAAGGGGCCGCGGACTTCCGCGATCGCCGAGCTTCAGGGCTTGCTGAGGGATCCGAACACGATGCTGCGTCGATTGGGGCTCCTGCCATGAGTGACATCAAGGTCGCCCTCGAGGCGATGCACTCGGACGCCAAGGTCTGGGCCGCGGCGGCCGACGGGCTCGACTCGCCCGCGGGCGCGCTCGGCGGCCTGGGGCTGACCGGGGAGCACCTGTCCGTCTTCGCCGTCGACCAGGGCCTCGACCGGACCTACAACGACGCGAGGGTGGCGCTGGAGGACATGCTCCGCCAAGCGGCCGAGAGTTTCCTCGACCTGAGCGTGAGCCTCAGCAGTGCGGCGGACACGTACCAGCGCGAGGACGAAGCGAACATGCACGCCATGAACAAGATCAACTAAGGGGGGTGCTGACACCATGGCGAATCCGCTGATCCAGCAGTGCGAGGACAAGTCCCGCGAGGTCGAGAAGGAGATCCAACGGCTGTTCGACCAGGTCAACCGCGTCCTCAGTCACGTGCCCGGTGTGCTGGAGTACCTCATCCGGCCGATCGTCGACGGCATGGAGGCTCTCGGGAAGTCGGTGCAGGAGTTCTGGGACCGGGTCAACAAGGTCTGGGACCAGCCGGGTGACCCGGACAAGCTGAAGGAAGTCGGCGAGCAGTGGGTCAACCACGTGGGCAACGCCCTGGGTGACATCGCGGACACGATCAAGCTCGACCAGTTGCGGACCAACGTCGAGTGGACCGGTCGAGCCGCGCGGGCGTACTCGGCCACCGTGCCTCCGCAGTCGGAGGGGCTGGAGTCGATCAAGGACATCGCGGGTCAGATGCGCGGCTCGCTGACCAACCTCGCCAACGCGATCGAGAACTTCTGGACCGCCTTCTGGTTCACCCTCGCCGGGCTGGTCGTCGGCATCGTCATCGCGATCGCCTGCGCCTGCACCGTGGTCGGCATCCCCGCCGCGATCGTCGAGCTCGCCGCGATCCTCACCGCGAGCATCGCCGCCGTCGGCGCGATGATCGCGGCCGTCGAGGCCCGCAACGACACCATCGACGTCGAGCAGACGGTCATCAAGCAGAAGATCGACGACCTCGGGGCCGACTGGAAGATGCCCAACACCAAGGACATGGCCGACGCGAGCGTCGCCGACGGCGACTCGTCGGACTGGACGCTGGACTAGTGGTGCACCCCCAGGCCCCGGCGCAGTTCGTGTGGATCTCCGCCCAGCGCGCGCAGCACATCCGCGGCAGGTGCGCGTTGGTCGGCGTGCCCTTGCTGATCGCGAGCCTCGTCCTCGGTGTGCTGATCGTCGTGCTGGGCGGGCAGATCCCGTCCTCGCACCCGTTCCGCTTCGGGGCGGTGGTGTTCGGCGCGGTGTCGGATCTGTTCCTGTTCTTCGCCGCGATCGGGCTGGTCGGGTCGAGGCCGTACGTGCCGGGCGAGCACCTGAACCTGACCGGTGCGCGGACCGCCCGGCGCGTCCTGATCGCGATGTGGGTGGGGTCGGTGTTCGCCTCGGCCATCGCGTGCCTCGTGTTGTCCAAGGTGGTGTCGAGCTCGGGCGGCTCGACGAGCAGACCGCAGCTGGACTTCTCCGGGAGCATCCTGGTGTACCTGCTGCTGCTGATCACGCCCGCCGTGCTCGCCGGAATCGCGGCGATCGTGGGCTATCGCCTGTTCAAGGCGCCGCGTTAGTTGTCGCGGAACGTGTGAATCCGCGCGCCCAGCAGGTTCAGCCGCTCGGCGAGCTGCTCGTAGCCGCGGTTGATCACGTACACGTTGCGCAGCACCGAGGTGCCCTTGGCCGCGAGCATCGCCAGCAGCACCACCACGGCGGGCCGCAGCGCGGGCGGGCAGATCACCTCCGAGCCGGACCAGTGGGTCGGGCCCTCGACGTACACCCGGTGCGGGTCGAGCAGCGTCACCTTCGCGCCGAGCTTGGTCAGCTCGGTCAGGTACAGCGCGCGGTTCTCGTAGACCCAGTCGTGGATCAGCGTGCTGCCGGTCGCGCGCGCCGCGATGACGGCGAAGAACGGCAGGTTGTCGATGTTCAGCCCGGGGAACGGC
>Ga0307411_10000818_pt1 | contig 11635 bp, 8 predicted proteins | sample DK1Ometagenome_2_FD_203712 | JGI IMG/M metagenome (GOLD analysis project Ga0307411, IMG submission 203712) | Maize rhizosphere microbial communities from greenhouse at UC Davis, California, United States - DK15-O-1 | ecosystem: Host-associated > Plants > Roots > Rhizosphere > Soil | place: USA...
TATCGAATACGTCGACCATCTGCACGAGCACTTCGTCGACCCCTGCGTCGTGCGTGGCGCGGCCTACATGCCGCCCGCAGCGCCGGGGTTCTCGATCACGATGAAGGCGGCGTCGCTGGAGCAGTACCGCTTCAGGGGCTGAACAAGCAGCCGGGGCACAGCTTCCTGACCCCTGAACCCAGCTGACCATCACCCGCCCTCGGGGCCCACCAGGGCCCGCATCGGCTGGCGCCAAGGCATGCCAGATCGATACACTGGCGCGGCTGTCGTACGCCCGTCCGCCAAAGGTACGGATGCGATTTCGATGGTCGGAGGAGTCATGGAGCTGCTCGCCAATCAGTACACGGAATCCGGCGGTTGGGCCACGCCGCTGCCCGCCCATCTGGACGGCCCCCACACGCTGGTGCTGGCCTTCGCCGCCCCCGAATTCGGTGACGACCCTCGCCCCTTTGCCGAGCTGAGCGCGGCGTTCCCGCAATCCGTCATCGCCGGGTGCTCGACGTCCGGCGAGATCGCCGGCACGACGGTCAGCGACTTGAGCATCAGCGTCGCGATTGCCCGCTTCGAGCACAGCGAATTGCGCCGGGCGTTCACCTCGGTGAGCAACGCCACCGACTCATCCGCCGCAGGCGTCCGCCTGGCGCAGCAGCTGGCGGGCGATGGTCTGCGGGCCGTCTTCGTGCTGTCGGACGGCCTGCACGTCAACGGCACGCCGCTGGTCGAAAGCCTGACGCGCCATCTGCCACAAGGTGTGGTCATCGCCGGTGGCCTGGCAGGCGACGGCGGCCGCTTCGAGAAGACCTGGGTGCTGGACCGCGGCGGGCCGACTGGACAGCGGATCTGCGCCATCGGCTTCTATGGCGCCCGGCTGCATGTCGGCCATGGCTGCGAGGGCGGCTGGTCGGATTTCGGGCCCGAGCGCTTGATCACGCGTTCGGCAGGCAATGTGTTGTTCGAGCTTGACGGCAAGCCGGCGCTCGCGCTCTACAAGACCTACCTCGGCGAGCGTGCCCAGGGCCTGCCCGGCACCGGCCTGTTGTTCCCGCTGTCCGTTCGCCGCACGGGGCAGGCCCATGGCGATCCCATCGTGCGCACCATCCTCGGCATCGATGAAGCCCAGCAGTCGCTGACTTTCGCGGGCGACATGCCGCAGGGCGCGGTCGCGCGGCTGATGCGCGCCAACATGGACAAGCTGATCGACAGCGCCGGCAAGGCCGCCAGCGCCGCAGCCCTCGACGCTCCCGACGGCCAGGACGCGCTCGTCATTTCCGTCAGCTGCGTGGGCCGGCGGCTCGTGCTGGGCGAACGGACCGAGGAGGAAGTCGAGATCGTCGAAGACTGCGCGCCGCGACATGGCGCGCATGTCGGCTTCTATTCCTATGGCGAGATCTCGCCCTCGTTGCGCGGCGGCGCCAGCGATCTGCACAACCAGACGATGACCGTCACGGTCATCAGCGAGATCTGAGTGCTCGCCAAACCTGCCGCCATGCGTCAGGCCCTCCCGAGGGGGTCGAGCAGACTCGGAGCGGCCCTTCGGTGACGAGAGAGCGGCCGATGGACCTGCACCCTTTGCTGAGGCGCCAGCTGAAGCGCCTGGGCATTGACCCCGAGGCCGAGGACACGCAGGCGGGCGCTTGGCGCGCGCTGCTGGAGCGCGTCAGCCGGGCCTACGAAGAGCACGACCAGGAGGCCTACCTCCTTGAGCGCTCGCAGGAACTGGCCTCACAGGAAATGGCCGAGCTCTACGCGACCGTGCGCGCCGACCGCGACCTGCTGGAGTCGCGCGTTCACGAGCGCACCGAGGCACTCCGGCTCAGCGAGGGCCGCTTGCAGAACCTCGTGTCGCTCTCGGCCGACTGGATCTGGGAGCAGGACGCCGGGCTGCGCTTCACCTACGTCTCGGACAGCGTCGAAACGGCGACCGGCTATCCACCGCAGCAACTGATCGGGCGATCGCGCGTCGCCCATGGCGACCTCCACGCCTCGCCCGACGCGATGGCCCGCTGGGAGGCGGCGCTGGAGGCGCGCCGGCCCTTTCGCGATGTCACCTACGGCTTCGACCGGCCCGATGGCGTGCGCTGCTATGTGCGCGTCAGCGGCGAGCCGGTGTTCGACGAAGCCGGTGGCTTCAAGGGCTACCGCGGCGTCGGCCGCGATGTGACGCAGGACCGGCTGGCCGAACAGAAGGTCCATGAGCTGGCGCGCATCGACGGCCTGACCGGCCTGCCCAACCGCAACATGTTCCTCGGCGAGCTGGACCGCTCCATCGCCCGCAGCCGCCGCAAGGGCGCGCCGTTCGCGGTCTACTTCATCGACCTCGACCGTTTCAAGACCGTCAACGACACGCTCGGGCATGACGCCGGCGACAAGCTGCTGAGGGCAATGGCCCAGCGGCTGCGCGCTGCGCTGCGTGAAAGCGACCTCGTCGCGCGGCTGGGCGGTGACGAGTTCGTCGTGCTGGTCGAGGGCGATGCCAACGTGCCCTCGCTGACGTTGGTTGCACAAAAGCTGCTGACGGCCATCGGCGAGCCGATGCTGCTGCAAGGCCATCGCTTCCTCGTCACCGGCAGCATCGGCATCGGCCTGTTCCCGAACGACGGCGAGGACACGGCGACCCTGCTCAAGCATGCCGACGCGGCCATGTACCTCGCCAAGGCGAAGGGCAAGAACAACGTGCAGTTCTATACCGCCGAGCTGGCCAGGCAGGCGGCCCATGAATTCGAGCTCGAGTCCGCGCTGCAGCTGGCGCTGCTCAACGACGAGCTGCTGCTGTACTTCCAGCCCAAGGTCCATATCGCAAGCGGCCGCATGGCGGGTGTGGAAGCGCTGTTGCGGTGGCAGCACCCGACGCGCGGCCTGGTGCCGCCGATGGACTTCATTCCGCTGGCCGAGGAGCGCGGCCTGATCGTGCCCATCGGTCGCTGGGTGATCCAGGCCGCCTGCCGGCAGATCCGCGATTGGCGCTCGGCAGGCCTGCATGCGCCGGCTGTGGCCGTGAACCTGTCGGCCCGCCAGTTCGCCAGCGACACGCTGGTCGACGACATCGAGGCCGCACTGGCGGCGCACCAGGTGGCGCCCGCCGACCTGGCGGTCGAGCTGACCGAGAGCGTGCTGATGGCCGACCCGGAGCGCGCCAGCCATGTGCTGCGGCAGCTGCACCAGCTCGGCATCCACATCTCCATCGACGACTTCGGCACGGGCTATTCCTCGCTGTCCTACCTCAAGCGCTTCCCCGCACAGACGGTCAAGATCGACCGCTCCTTCATCGCCGGGCTGCCCGGGGACAAGGACGACGTCGCCATCACCGAGGCCGTCATCGCGATGGCCCACAGCCTGGGCTTGAACGTCGTGGCCGAAGGCGTCGAAACCGCCGAGCAGCTCGACACCTTGCGCCGGCTGCGCTGCGATGAAGCGCAGGGCTACCTGCTGGGCCGCCCGATGCCGGCGGCCGACCTGGCGAAGTGCCTGGCGCCAGCGGAGCTGCGCGCATAGCGCGCGTCAACGCAGGCGCGGTACCTCGCCGCGCCGTGCCACGGCCTGCACATGCGCCAACGGCGGTTCGGCGCCGCTGCAGGCCAGCGTCGCCCGCTCGGTATCGGGCCAGCTCGGCAGCTGCGCATGAATGGCCTGCGTGACCGCCGTCAGCGCGTGCACGCGCGCCTCGGTCCAGCCGGCCTGCCGGCCGAGCGCCGCGGCCTGCGTCAGCAGCGCGGCGGAGTCGGCGTCGCCCGCCATGCGCTCGGCCAGTTGCGCGCAGTCGGCGCGGCCCAGCGTGCATTGCTGCTCCAGCCACGCCAGCCCGGCAGGTGCCCGGGCGGCGTCGCGGCCCAGCGTCTCGCGCGCGATCCGGGCACGCAGGTAGGCGGGCGGCACCGGCTGCATGGCCGCCAATGCCTGTTGCGTCACGGCCGTGAGGCCGCCGGGATGCTCGTGCCAGCGGTGTGCACGCAGAAGGCCTTGCCAGGCCTCGTCTCGCTCGGACGCGCTAGAAGACTCCTGCGCCCATTCCAGCCAGTGCACACCGTTGTCGGGTTCGGCCAGCACCCGCGCCTGCGCCAGCTCGCGGCGGCAGCGCGCGGCGTGATCGGTGTGCCCGCAGGCAGCGTCGGCCCAACGCAGCGCCTGGGCATCGCCACCCGCTCGGGCTTCCGCCAGCAGGCCGGTGGCCCACACAGCCTGGGTCGCCGGGTCGGCCGCATCGGGCTGGCGCAGCAGCCACGCGGCCACGCGCTGGCGGGCATCGCCGGCGTCGAGCACGCGCAGCAGCCGCTCCTGCAGCTCCTGCAATGCGAGGCGGCCCACGGGGTCGGGCAGATCGTCGAAAGCATCGCCGCCGCTGACGCTGCGCAAAGGCATGCGCCCGGTCCCGCACAGCTCGACCGTGACGCCAACCGGCACGACCGCCGCCACCACGGACGTCGCAGGCCGATACGGCGCCGCGAGTGCCTCAGCCCGCGGCAGCGTGGCCGCGATGGCCAGCTGCTCGGGACGGTCCGCCCGCGGCGCTTCGTCGGGCACAGCCAGCCACACGGCCACGGCAAGGCCGCCGATCGTTGCCAGGATTGCCGCGCGTCGAGTCACGGCGCGCAGCATCGGCGAGCGGCCGGCGCCACGCACCGGGGAAACCGATAGTGCCTTCGCGACCGGGCGAATTGCAGAATCGCGCCCGCCTCGCCGTCTCCATCGCCAGGCACCGTTTGCACGTCAGCCACTGCGCCATGCCGCGCAGCACGTCGGTGCATGTGTCGCCCCGGTTCCGGGCCCGCATACCACCCACGAGACATCTGCGCATGACTGCCATCCACTCCTCCGCCTCCGGCAAACGCGTGTTGCTGGCCCTGTCCATCACGGCATCGGCGGCGCTGCCGGCCTGGTCCGCCACGTCCACGCCCACGCGCCCGCAGCTGTCGTCGTCGGAGCAAGGCAGCTACACGCTGGCCACCTTCCTCGGCAGCTGGAGCCCCGGCACCGTCGGCACCAAGACCACCGGCGACTACGTGGTCAGCCCGAGCGGCCCGTACCGCACCGTGCAGGCCGCCGTCAACGCGGCCATTGCCGCCGGCGGCACCACCCGCAAGTACATCCAGATCAAGGCCGGCACCTACACGGGGCTGGTCGTCATCCCCTCCGGCGTGCCGCTCACGGTGTACGGCGACAGCCAGACCGGTGTGGTGCTGCAGCTCGGCGCGCACTACGCGATGACCGGCTCGGCGTTCAAGTCCGCGGTGGGCAACACGGCGGACTTCGGCAGCGGCGCACCCAGCCGCGTGAGCGGCTACTACAACGACTGCGGCAGCCGCAGCACGCTCGGCACCAACTGCACGGCCACCGTGGTCAGCTATGCGAGCCAGCTGCAGATCAAGAACCTGACCATCCAGAACACCTACGGCGAGAACAACGCCGCCGCCAACGGCCAGCACCAGGCGGTGGCCTACCTGAACAACGGTGGCGACCAGGTGTCGCTGGACACGTTGCGGCTGCTCGGCAACCAGGACACGCTGTGGCTCGCCGGCTCCGGCAAGCGCACCTACGTGCGCAACAGCTTCATCCAGGGCGATGTGGACTTCATCTTCGGCGACATGACCGCCGTGTTCGACGCCTGCGAGGTCCGCTACACGAACGCGCGCACCAGCACCGGCGTCATCGCGGCGCCCAGCCATGTGCTCGCCAACAAGGGCTTCCTGTTCAAGGGCGGCTCATTCACCACCACGGGCGGCAGCAACAGCGTGTCGTTCGCGCGGCAGTGGCCGCAGAACGGCTCGACCACCGGCCAGATGATCGTGCGCGAGGTGGCGCTGGGCGGCCACATCAAGAGGACCGCGCCGTGGGCCGACTGGAACACCAGCAACCGGGTCAACTACGGCAGCGCCGGCAACCGCCGGCTGGCGGAGTACGCGAACACCGGCACCGGCGCGGCGCCGTGAAGCCCAGGCAGCACGCGTCAAGTTAACTGCGAACTGCACGCAGCGGGCGATGGCCGATCGGCGGTGCAGGACGGAAGGGAGAATCACTCCGCAACGGTTTCTGCAGCGCGTTGCCGCGCCATAGCGCGGCGGCGCGCTTCACGCTCTATTCTTTCGGCCATGGCCGCCTTTCCTGCAATCCGTTCCCGCTGGCAAGCCTGGTGGCAGGCCCGCCAGCCGCCGGCCGACACGCACCAGACGACGCAGCGCAACGTCTACATCGTCCCCACGCTGGCTGGCCTGGCCTTCTGCGGCACGCTGGGCGTGCTGCTGCTCGCGTCCATCAACGAGCAGCTGAGCTTGGGCTATGCGCTGACGTTCGCGCTGACCGGCGCCGGCCTGGCCTCCATGCACACCACGCATGCCAACCTGCGCGGCCTGCAAATGGACCTGAAGGCGCCCGAGGGCGTGCATGCCGGCGACGAGTTCACGCTGGAGCTGCGCCTGCACAACACCGGCCGCGCCCGCTTCGGCATTGCGGTGAGCGCGCAGCTCGACAGCGGCGTGACCGAACCCGCCTGGGTGGACGTGCCGGCCCTCGGCCATGCGGTGCTGAAGCTGCGCCTGCCGGCGCTCCGGCGCGGCCTGCGCGAGTTGCCGCGCCTCGTCGTCACGACGCGCTTCCCGCTCGGCCTGTTCCGTGCCTGGAGCTACTGGCGGCCGGCCAGCCGCGTGTGGGTCTACCCGCGGCCCGAAGAGGTGCTGGCGCCCTTCCCCACGCAGGCCGAGGCTGGTGCAGGTGAAGCGGCCTCGACCCACCAGGCCGCCGGCGGCACCGACTTCTCCGGCGTGCGCAGCTACCGCCGCGGCGACTCGATGAAGCAGATCCTGTGGCGCAAGGCCGCGCTGGCGCTGGATCAGGGCCTGCCGCTGTGGGTGCGCGAGACCGAGGCGCCGCTGGCCCAGGACCTGTGGCTGGACTGGCGTGACACCCACGGCCGCGACGCCGAGGCCCGGCTGTCGCGGCTGACGGCCTGGGTGCTGGCCGCCGAGCGCGCCGGCCAGCCCTACGGCCTGCGGCTGGTGGGCCGCGAGCTGCCGCCCTCGCTCGGCGCTGCGCACCGGCAGGCCAGCCTGGAAATGCTGGCGGGGTTTTCTGCATGAGCACGCGTGCCGAGCGCCGGGCCGCCCCAAGCCGGTACGCCATCCCCTTGGGGGATCGGTCGATGTACCCATCGGACGAGGGGCTCCAATGATTCAGGCGTGGTGGAGCCGCCTGCCGCGTGACACGCGCGACAGCTTCTTCCTGCTCGGCGTCATCACCGCCGTGATGGCGCCGCACGCCGGCCACCTGCCGTGGTGGAGCAGCGCGCTGACGGCGGTCGTCCTGGCCTGGCGTGCGCAGCTGGCGTGGCGCCAGCGCCCCCTGCCCAGCCGCTGGTGGCTGGTCGCCATCGTCGCGCTGTACGCCTCGCTGACCTGGCTGACCTACCGCACGCTGGTGGGCCGCGAGGCCGGCATCACGCTGCTCGTCATGCTGATGGCGCTGAAGACGCTCGAGCTGCGCGCGCGCCGCGATGCCTTCGTCGTGTTTTTCCTCGGCTTCTTCCTCGTGCTGACGCAGTTCCTGTACTCGCAGTCGCTGCTGACCGCGATCGGCTCGCTGGTGTCGCTGTGGGGGCTGCTCGCGGCCGTCGTGCTGGCGCAGATGCCAACAGGCGTGCCCAGCATCGCCATCGCCGCCCGCCATGCCGCCGGGACGACGGCACTGGGCCTGCCGGTCATGGTGCTGCTGTTCGTGCTGTTCCCGCGCATCGCGCCGCTGTGGGGCGTGCCCACCGAGACCATCGGCCGCACGGGGCTGTCCAACCAGCTGGAGTTCGGCGCGATGAACGAGATCGCCAACGACGACAGCATCGCACTGCGCCTGCGCTTCCTCGACGGCAGCGCGCCGCCGCCGCCCGACCAGCGCTATTTCCGCGGCCCGGTGCTGACCCGCTTCGACGGCAAGACCTGGCGCGCGCCGGACCCCCGCCCCAGCCAGGGCTGGCTGCGCGGCCGAGACGACCTCGCCATCGGCGGCCCCGCGTTGCGCTACGAGGTGACGCTGGAGCCGCTGCGCATCCCCGTGCTGCCGCTGCTGGAGATGAGCCCGGGTGGCCCCGGCACGGAACTGCCGCTCCCCGACCTGACCCTCACGCGCGGGCCCGAGCTGCAATGGCTGTCGCCGCGGCCGATCACCGAGCGGCTGCGGCTCAACGCCAGCGCCCACCTGGACTGGGGCGCCGGCCAGCGGCTCAACCGCCTGCAGCAGAACACCTACCTCGAGCTGCCCCAGGGCGGCAACCCGCGGGCGCTCGCCTGGGCGCGGCAACTGGCCGAGGAACCGCGCTTTGCCGGCCTGGCGGCGGGCCCGCGCGCCGAGGCGCTGGCCGCCGCGCTGCTGGCGCACGTGCGCAGCAACGACTACCTCTACACCCTATCGCCCGGCCGCTATGGCGAAGAGTCGCCCCACGTCATCGACGAGTTCTGGCTGGACCGGCGCCTGGGCTTCTGCGAGCACTTCGCTTCGGCCTTCGTCGTGCTGATGCGCGGCATGGGCGTGCCGGCGCGCATCGTCACCGGCTTCCAGGGCTGGGATGCCGAGCCGCAGGACGGCTACCTCGTCGTGCGCAACGCCAACGCCCACGCCTGGGCCGAGTTCTGGGTCGACGGCAAGGGCTGGCTGCGCAGCGACCCGACCGCCGCCGTGGCGCCCAACCGCGTGACGCGCGGCCAGGCGCTGCAACCGTCACCGGGCGTCTTCGGCCAGCTCAACCCGACGCTTTGGCGCGCCATGCGCAACGGCTGGGAAACCGTCAACAACCGCTGGCAGCAGCTGGTGCTGAACTACTCGCGCCAGAACCAGTTCGACCTGTTGAGGAAGCTCGGCTTCGAGAGCCCCGACTGGGCCGGCCTGGGCCAGGCCCTGGCCGCCGTCATCCTGACGCTGGCGGTGGCGTCGGCCGCCTGGATTCGCTGGAGCAGCCGCCCGCACGACGCCTGGAGCCGCCAGCGGGCGCGCATCCTCGCGCTGCTCGCTCGTGCCGGCGTGACGCTCCCCACCCACGAAAGCCCCGCCGCCTGGGCGCGGGCGCTACGCCGGCAGCATGGGCAAAAGGCCGAGCCGGCGGCGCAGTGGCTGGAGCGGCTGGAGCGCTCGCGGTATGCGGCGGATGCACCGGCACCGGCCTGGCGTGAATTTCACCAAGCGGCCCGCATGCTCAAGCCCTGACCGTTCAATCCGGGTGACACTGCGCGCCGTCGCGACACCTCCACCCGCCGTTCGATGCGTGTCTTCCTGCCGATGATGACCGTCCTGCTGGCGCAGTTCGCCGCACAGGCCGCCCCTGCCGAACCGCCGCCGACGCCCCGGCAGCTCATCGACCGCCTCGGTGTCGAGACACGACAGCTGCTGGAGAAACCCCGCAAGGAACGCACGCCCGCAGACGCCGAGCGCGCCGTCGCCGAGCAGATCACCGCATGGACCAGACGCTCACCCGGCGACGAGGCGCTCATCGACGGCGACGACCAGGGCCGCACGCCGCTGATGCTGGCCGCAAGTGGGGCCTATCCGCTCGTGGTGAAGGCCTTGCTGGGTGATCCCATCGTCAAGGCCCTCGTCAACACGAAAGACGCGGCCGGCCAGACGGCCTGGATGCATGCCAGCTTTGCACCCGCACTGACGCTCGCGTCATGTCAACCCGGCAACCTGACGCTGGACCGCTACCCGTTGCTGCGGCCCTACCTGCTGCGGATGTCGGCGCTGCTTAAGTCCAAGGACTCGCCGCTGGTCGGCATCGTGCGCCTGCTGGAAGACGCCGGCGCACAGCCCGACCCCGAAGGCGCGCGCCGGGCCTGGCTGGCCCGCTGCCCGAACACGCCGCTGGAACTGCAGCAGGCGCTGGCGAACGGCCAGGTGCTGGAGACGCTCGTGGACGACGCGGTGAGCCGCCAGACCCGCTTCAGCAAGGCCCTGCGCGAGGGCGTGGCCGGCACGCCGCAGACTCCGCCTGACGGCATGAGGTTCGTTCAGGTCCGCGAGGGTAAGCCCCTCACCGCTGGCCAGCTCCGGTGCGTTCGCACGCCCGCGCCGCCGTTGCGTGGCGCCATGCCCTGGTCGGGTGAGCTGACGTTCAAGGCCGTGATTGCCACGCGCGCCGGCATCGTCGAGGCGGTCGACTTCGAAGCGATCTCGCCCGCTGCGCCGAATCCGCACGTCGCGCAGTATTTCCGCAGTGCCGTCCTGCAGGCGCTGGCTGCCTACCAATGCGAAGGCGACCATGTCTTCGAGCAGGTATTTCGTTTCAAGATCGATTGACGCAAATGTCCTCACGCCCATTGCAATGCGTCGGCGCCCTGCTGCTGGCGCTGCTCACCGCGCTTCAGCAAACCGCGCAGGCGCAAACCGCCAGGACACCGCGCCAGTTGATCGAAGACCTGGACGTCGAAGTTCGCCGCATCCTTGAGAGCGGCAAGGCCGACAAGACGCCCGAAGACGCAGAACGCGCCGCTGCGGACGAGATCACGGCCCTCGTCCGCAGCGCGGAAGGTCACCTGTCGCTGACCGACATGGATCAGCGGGGCCGCACCCCGTTGATGCTGGCCGCGGCGGGCGGCTACCCTCTGGTCGTGCAAGCGCTGCTGGCCGACCCTAGCGTGAAGCTCCGCGTCAACCAACCCGATGCGGCCGGCGTCACGGCCTGGATGGTCGCCAATTTCGCGCCGACGCTGACGTTGGTGGCTTGCCAGCCCGGCACGCTGACACGCGAGCGCTACGTGCTGCTGCCGCCGTATCTGCGGCGGATGAGCCACCTGCTGAAGACGAACGCGGCAGCGATCGGCGAAGTCATCATGCAGCTGCAGCAAGGCGGTGCGGAAGCCAACGAGGACGCGGTCAAGCGCCTCTGGCTGGCGCAATGCCCCAACGCGACGCCGGCCCTGCGTGAAGCGCTGGCCGGCAACCGCCTGACGCAGACGCTGGTGAGCGAAGCCCTGGCGCGCCAGCGAGAGTTCAACGAGACAGCGCGCAAGGACGTCATGCAACTGCCCGAGAAACCGCCCGAGGGCATGAAGTTCACCCGTGAGGACAAGGGGCGCAATGGGGCGCCGCTGCCGGCGCTCGATGTCCAGCAGTTGTACTGCGTGCACATGGAAAAGCCCCAGGTCGGCACCCTTCAATGGTCGGGCAATGTGCGCATCCGGGCGGTCGTCAGGACGCGCGGGGGCGTCGTGGAGACCGTTGACTTCGAGACGATGTCATCGCGCCCACCTGCCTCCAAGTTAATGGACTACTTCCGCGCCGTGATCCTGCGCGCGCTGGCCGGCTATCAATGCAAGGGCGAGCACACCTTCGAGCAGGAATTCCAGTTCAACTACAGCTGAACGTCCCAGGCCGACGCGGCCCGTATGCTGTTGCCGTGACACGCATCCGCCTCATCCCGAACTTCTGCGCCGGCCTGATCCTGTCCCTCGGTCTCGTGGCCCAGGCGCAGGCCAAACCCAAGCGCGAGCCGCCGCCCAAGCCGCTGGGCACCCGCCCCGCGCTCGTCGCCTTCGCCAACGACCTCGCCGCCGCCGAGGGCTGGGACGCCGCTCAACTGCGCCGCCAGCTCGCCGCGGCACGCAACCTGCCCAAGGTCCGCCAGCTGATCCTGCCGGCCAGCACGCCGGCGGCCAAGAACTGGACGGCC
>Ga0307411_10000820_pt1 | contig 11618 bp, 9 predicted proteins | sample DK1Ometagenome_2_FD_203712 | JGI IMG/M metagenome (GOLD analysis project Ga0307411, IMG submission 203712) | Maize rhizosphere microbial communities from greenhouse at UC Davis, California, United States - DK15-O-1 | ecosystem: Host-associated > Plants > Roots > Rhizosphere > Soil | place: USA...
CGGATGTCGGCAACTGGGTCGGCGCGGGCCGCGAGGAATCGCGCTGCTTCCTCGTCAGTCCTGAGGCCCGCGCCGAACAGAATATTCAGTGTCGTCCGGTTGATGGGGATCGGCACAAGTTCGTCGCGGACGCTTGCCAGCACGCGGTGCTCGTACGGCCGCCATTGGGTGAAGCGCGAAAGGTAGGCGAAAATCTCGTCGCTGTTGGTGTGGAAGATGTGCGGACCGTATTTATGATAGAGGATGCCGTCGGCATTCTTCTCGTCATAGGCATTGCCGCCGACATGATCGCGCTTGTCGATCATCAGGATGCGAGCATTGTGCTGGGTCGCCAGGCGCTCGGCGAGCACCGAGCCGGCGAAGCCGCAGCCGACGATCAAATAGTCGTAGCGGGAGGGCGGAGCGCTCATCACGCCACCGCCTTGGCCGGGACGGCCTGAACGACATTCTCGATCAGCGCCGCCATGCGCGCCTGGGTGGTGTTCCAGCTCATCACCGACAAGGCCTGGTCGACCTCCGCCAGCCAGTCGCCGTCGCCGCGGGTGAGATCCAGAGCCGCTTCGCAGCCGGCGACGAACTCGTCCGCCGTCGAGGCGATTTTCACGCCCTGGAGCCGGCCGTAATGGCGGACGACGTCGCGGACCGGCGTCGACACTACCGGCCTGCCGGCGGCGAGATATTCCGGGGTCTTGGTCGGCGAGATGAATTTGGTCGCATCGTTGATGGCGAACGGCATCAAGGCGACGTCCCACTGGGCGAGGAGGCCCGGCAGCTGGTCGTAGGTGGCCGGGCCCGGATAAGCGATGTTGTCGCGCTTGGGCAGCTCGTCGGGCGCGATCTTGACCACCGGGCCGACCATGACGAAGCGCCAGTCGGGACGGGCGTCCGCGATGGCGGCCAGCAGGTCGATGTCGAAGCGCTCGTCAAGCACGCCGTAGAAGCCCAAAGTCGGCCGGTCGTTCTCGTGCCGGATGGCGCGGGCCCGGGCGAAGTGCGCGATGTCGACCGACGACGGGAAGGGGTGGACGCTGGAATGGCGCGAGCGCTTGGCCTCGTAGAGCGAGTAGCCGCCGGTGAAGACCAGGTCGGCGCGCTCGAACAATTCGGCTTCCAGCTCCAGCAGCCGCGGCGGCGCGAAGCGGAAGTTCGCCAGCTCGTCCATGCAGTCATAGACGGTGCAGTCGGGCTCAAGGTGCCGCGAGAAGGGCAGCATCATCGGCGTATAGTACCAAGCGACCTGCGGCCGGTCGGTGCCGAGATGCTCGTCGAGCAAGGTGCACAGGGCCGCCTCGACCACATCCTCGTCCATGCCTTCGGCCAAATGCGGCGTGGCGATGCTAAGCCTGGCCGCGACCTCGCGGACCTCGACGTAGGGCGCCACCGGCGCCGGCTCGAACACCGGCTCTTCCCAGATATGGACGTCGTGGGAGGCGGCGAAACGGGTCATCAAATGCTGTGGACGCTGGAAGACGAAATCCCACCGCAAGTGCGAAAAGCAAACCAGCAGCGGCCGCTCCGGCTGTCCGCCGGCCAGCTCAAAATCCTGGGAAACAGGTACGCGAACATCCTTCAGCATTCGTGGTCCTTCGACTGGATAAACCCCGCATGAACAACGGCCTGCCAGGGGGGTAGTTCCGCACCTGCTAACCTTTGTTATGCCGAATCATTTCGGCCCTGTATTTGACGGTTGCGGCGAGGCGTGGGAGACGAGCGTTGAACAGGGGAATTCGGACCCATGGCGACCACCATCGAGGAACTGGAAAAGCGCCGTGCTGCAGCGCGGCAAGGCGGCGGCGAAAAGCGCATTGCAGCGCAGCATGCCAAGGGCCGGCTGACGGCCCGCGAGCGGCTGACCGTGCTGCTCGATCCGGACAGCTTCGAAGAATATGACATGTACGTCGAGCATAATTGCGTCGATTTCGGCATGGAGAAGCAGAAAATTCCCGGCGACGGCGTCGTCACCGGGTCGGGCACGATCAACGGCCGGCTGGTCTATGTCTTCGCCCAGGATTTCACCGTCTTCGGCGGTTCCTTGAGCGAACGGCACGCACAAAAGATCTGCAAGATCATGGACATGGCGATGAAGGTCGCGGCGCCGGTGATCGGCCTCAACGATTCCGGCGGCGCCCGCATCCAGGAAGGCGTCGCCAGTCTCGCCGGCTATGCCGAGGTGTTCCAGCGCAACGTGCTGGCTAGCGGCGTGATCCCGCAGTTGAGCTTGATCATGGGGCCTTGCGCCGGCGGCGCGGTCTATTCGCCGGCTATGACCGACTTCATCTTCATGGTGAAGGACTCAAGTTACATGTTCGTCACCGGGCCGGACGTGGTGAAGACGGTGACCAACGAGGTGGTGACCCAGGAGGAACTGGGCGGGGCCGTCACCCATACGACCAAATCCGGCGTGGCCGACGTCGCCTTCGAGAACGACATCGACGCGCTGCTGGCGACCCGCGAGTTCTTCGATTTCCTTCCCTTGTCTAACCGTCATCCTTTGCCGGAGCGGCCGTGCCAGGACCCGTGGGACCGCATCGAGGACAGTCTCGACACCTTGGTGCCACCGTCGGCTACAACGCCCTATGACATGCATGAACTGATCCGGAAGGTCGCCGACGAAGGCGACTTCTTCGAGATCCAGCCGGGTCATGCCGCCAACATCATCGTCGGGTTCGTCCGCATCGAGGGCCGCACCGTCGGCGTCGTCGCCAACCAGCCGACAGTGCTGGCCGGCGTGCTCGACATCAACTCGGCCAAGAAGGGCGCGCGGTTCGTCCGCTTCTGCGACGCCTTCGACATCCCGATCCTGACCTTCGTCGACGTGCCCGGCTTCCTGCCCGGCGTCGCCCAGGAGCATAACGGCATCATCAAGCATGGCGCCAAATTGCTGTTCGCTTATGCCGAGGCGACGGTGCCCAAGATCACGGTCATCACCCGCAAGGCCTATGGCGGGGCCTACGACGTCATGGCGTCGAAGCATTTGCGCGGCGACTTGAACTATGCCTGGCCGACCGCCGAGATCGCGGTGATGGGGGCGAAAGGCGCGGTCGAGATCATCTTCCGCGGCAAGACCCCGGAAGAGATCGCCGAGCACACCCGCGAATATGAGGAGCGCTTCGCCAACCCATTCGTGGCGGCGAGCAAGGGCTTCATCGACGAAGTGATCATGCCGCACTCGACGCGGCGGCGGGTGGCGCTGGGGCTAAGGAAGCTGCGCGACAAGCAGTTGGAGAATCCGTGGAAAAAACACGACAATATTCCGCTGTGAGGCATTGAGATGACCACCTACACTGCCACGATCCGCTGGAGCCGCGACGCTTCGCAGGATTTTTCCAAGGGCCAGTACAGCCGCGTGCATGAATGGGTATTCGATGGCGGCGCGGTCGTGCCAGCTTCGCCGGCGCCGGGCATCGTCCAGCCGCCCTATTCCGACCCGGCCGGAGTCGATCCCGAGGAGGGGTTTGTCGCGTCGCTGTCGTCCTGCCACATGCTGTTCTTCCTCGACTTCGCGCGGCGGGCGGGGTTCGTCATCGACAACTATGCGGACGAGGCGGAAGGCGAGCTGGCCAAGGGCGCCGACGGCAAGATGGCGATGACCCGCGTGACGCTGCGCCCGCGGATTGCCTGGGTGGACGAGGGCCCGGACCCGGCGGCGCTCGCCGACCTCCACCACAAGGCGCACGAGGCCTGCTTCATCGCCAACAGCGTGAAGAGTGAGGTCGTCATCCAACAGTAAGCCGTCATGCCGGGCTTGACCCGGCATCCGCCTTCTTTTCTTACGGCGCCAAGAACAGGCAGATCCCGGCTCAAGGCCGGGATGACGGAGAAGTATCATGAAGCTCGGCCGCTTGAACCATGTCGGCGTGGCGACGCCCTCGATCGCACGGTCTGTGGCCTTGTACCGCGAGCGCATGGGCGCGGAGGTGGTCGGCGACCCGTTCGACCTGCCGGCGCAGGGGGTGCGGGTGTGCTTCATCGACACGCCCAACAGCCAGATCGAGCTGATCGAGCCGCTTGGGCCGGACTCGCCGATCGTCAAGTTCCTCGAGAAGAACCCGGAAGGCGGGCAGCACCATGTCTGCTACGAGGTGCCCGATATTCACGAGGCGAAGGCCTGGTTCGAAGGCAAGGGCGTGCGGGTGCTGGGCGAGCCGCGCATCGGCGCGCACGGGACTCCGATCGTCTTCCTCCATCCCAAGGACATGGGCGGCGTGCTTACCGAGATCATGGAGTCGCCGAAGCAGGCGCATTGATCTTGTGCCCCTGCGAAGGCAGGGGCCCAGTCCGGCGAAGCCGTTAAGGAGCGCTTCGCGCGACTAGGCTCCTGCCTTCGCAGGAGCACGCTGTGGTTTGAGCTTCCCTCTCCGCCGCGCTAGACCGCCGCCATGACGAAGGGCCGGACGCGCCAGGACTGGGAAGAGCTCGCCAAGAAGGAGGCGAAGGGCAAGGATCTGTCGCGCCCGACACCCGAAGGGATCACCCTCAAGACCGTCTATGGCCCGGGCGGCGTCGCCCATATCGACAGCGGCTATCCGGGCCTGCCACCCTACACGCGCGGGCCTTATGCGACCATGTACGCGGGGCGGCCGTGGACCATCCGCCAATATGCCGGCTTCTCGACTGCCGAGGAGAGCAACGCTTTCTACCGCCGGAACCTCGCCGCCGGGCAGAAGGGGCTGAGCGTCGCCTTCGATCTCGCCACCCACCGGGGATACGACAGCGACCATCCGCGGGTCGCCGGCGACGTCGGCAAGGCGGGCGTGGCGATCGACAGCGTCGAGGACATGAAATTGCTGTTCGACGGCATTCCGCTGGATGAGATGTCGGTCAGCATGACGATGAATGGCGCGGTGCTGCCGGTGATGGCCTTCTACATCGTCGCCGGCGAGGAGCAGGGGGTCCCGCGCGCGCAGCTGACCGGCACCATCCAGAACGACATTCTGAAAGAGTTCGCGGTCCGCAACACCTACATCTACCCGCCCGAGCCCAGCATGCGGATCGTCGCCGACATCATCGCTTTTTGCGCGGCGGAGATGCCCAAGTTCAACAGCATCTCCATCTCCGGCTATCACATGCACGAGGCCGGGGCGACGGCGGTGCAGGAGCTCGCCTACACACTCGCCGACGGCATGGAATATGTCCGCGTGGCGATCGCCGACGGGCTCGACGTCGACGATTTCGCCCCGCGCCTGAGCTTCTTCTTCGGCATCGGCATGAACCTGTTCATGGAGGTCGCCAAGCTGCGCGCGGCGCGGACCCTGTGGGCGCGGATCATGACGGACTTGGGTGCCAAACAGGAGAAGTCGAAGCTGCTGCGGACACACTGCCAGACCAGCGGCGTGTCGCTGACCGAGCAGGACCCGTACAACAATATCGTCCGCACCACGGTCGAGGCGCTGGCGGCGGTGCTCGGCGGGACGCAGTCGCTGCACACCAACAGCTTCGACGAGGCGATCGCGTTGCCGACGGATTTTTCGGCGCGCATCGCCCGCAACACGCAATTGATCCTCGCCGAGGAGAGCGGCGTCACGGCCGTCGCCGACCCGCTCGGCGGCAGCTGGTATGTTGAAGCGCTGACACGGGAGCTGGAGGACAAGGCCTGGGCCTTGATCGAGGAGGTCGAGGCTCACGGCGGCATGACCAAGGCGGTCGCCGAAGGCCTGCCCAAGCACCGCATCGAGGAAGCGGCGGCCGAGCGCGCGGCGAAGGTCGATACGGGCGAGACGGTGATCGTCGGCGTCAACCGCTACCGGCTGGAGCAGGAAGAGGAACATGCGTTTCTCGAAGTGGACAACGCGAGAGTGCGCGCCGGCCAGATCGCGCGGCTGGAGAAGATGCGGGCGGGCCGGGACGAGGCCAAGGTGCGGGCGGCGCTTGATGCGCTGGAGGCGGCGGCGAAAGATCCTCCCCGGCACGGGGAGGGGGACCATGCGGAGCATGGTGGAGGGGGCGGCGTGCCAAGCTCAGGCCCCCCTCCGTCAGCCGCTGCCGCGGCTGCCACCTCCCCGTCCCGGGGAGGAGCGAACCTCCTCGCCCTCGCTGTGGAATGCGCCCGTGTGCGCTGTTCGTTGGGCGAGATTTCGGACGCGCTGGAACGCGCATTTGGGCGCTACCACACGACGCCGGAGCCGGTGCGCGGCATTTATGGCAGGCGCGACGATGCGCGGTGGAAGGAAGCGGTCGTGGGTACGGAAGCGGTCGCCGGGCGCCTCGGCCGCAAGCCCCGCATCCTGGTCGCCAAGATGGGCCAGGACGGCCACGACCGCGGCGCCAACCTCGTTTCTAGCGCGTTGGGCGACCTGGGCTTCGAGGTCATCGCCGGGCCTTTGTTCCAGACCCCGCGCGAGACGGCGGAAATGGCGGTCGAGAAGGACGTCGACGTGGTCGGCGCCTCCTCTCTCGCCGCCGGCCACAAGACCCTGATCCCCGAGCTGATCGACGCGCTGAAGGAAGCCGGCCGCGCCGACATCAAGGTCGTCGCCGGCGGGGTCATCCCGCCGCAGGACTACGCCATGCTCCGCGCCGCCGGCGTGCAGGCGATCTTCGGGCCCGGAACGAACTTGGCAGATGCCGCCGATGAGGTTCTAAGGCTGCTCGGCCATAACAAACCACCGCTCGATGAAGCGGCCGAGTAAGGGACGGCATGTTCAGAAAAATCCTGATCGCCAATCGCGGGGAAATTGCCTGCCGCGTCATCCGCACGGCGCGGCGGATGGGGATCGCCACGGTCGCGGTTTATTCCGACGCCGATGCCCGCGCGCCGCATGTGCGGCTGGCCGACGAGAGCGTGCGCCTGGGACCGGCGCCGGCGAGCGAAAGCTATCTCAAGGCGGAGCTGATCATCGATGCCTGCCGCGCCACCGGCGCCGAGGCGGTGCATCCGGGCTACGGTTTCCTGTCGGAGCGCACTAGCTTCGCCGAGGCGCTTGAGAAGGCGGGGATCACTTTCATCGGCCCGCCGCCGAACGCGATCGCGGCGATGGGCGACAAGATCGAATCCAAGAAACTGGCGCGCGACGCGGGCGTCAACATCGTCCCCGGCTGGCTCGACGACATCGCCACCACCGACGAGGCGGTGAAGATCGCCAGGGACATCGGCTATCCGGTGATGATGAAAGCCTCGGCCGGCGGCGGCGGCAAGGGCATGCGGCTGGCGTACAGTGAGCAAGACGTCCGCGAGGGCTTCGACAGCGTCAAGCGCGAGGGCTTAAACAGCTTCGGCGACGACCGGGTGTTCATCGAGAAGTTCATCGAGAACCCGCGCCACATCGAGATCCAGGTGCTTGGCGACCAGCACGGCACCATCCTCTATCTGGGTGAGCGGGAATGCTCGATCCAGCGCCGCCACCAGAAGGTGGTCGAGGAAGCGCCGTCGCCGTTCGTCACGCCGGCCATGCGCAAGGCGATGGGCGAGCAGGCGGTCGCGCTGGCGCGGGCGGTGGGATATTTTTCGGCCGGGACCGTCGAGTTGATCGTGTCCGGCGCCGACAAGAGCGGCAAGAGCTTCTACTTCCTGGAAATGAACACGCGGCTGCAGGTCGAGCACCCGGTGACCGAGGAGGTGACCGGGCTGGACCTGGTCGAGCAGATGATCCGCGTCGCGGCTGGCGAGAAGCTCAAGCTGAAGCAGGCTGACGTGAAGCTGCACGGATGGTCGGTCGAAACACGCGTTTATGCCGAGGATCCGTATCGGGGGTTCCTGCCTAGCACCGGGCGGCTGGTGCGCTACCGGCCGCCGGAAACAACCGAACCTCTCCGTTCGTCCCGAGCGCAGTCGAGGGGCGCGGACACAACGTCATCGAAACGCCCCTCGACTTCGCTCGGGACGAACGGTGTCCGGGTTAGGGTCGACGATGGCGTGTTCGAGGGCGGCGAAGTCTCGATGTTCTACGACCCGATGATCGCCAAGCTTATCACGCATGCACCGACGCGCGAGGCCGCCATCGACGCGCAGATCGCGTCCTTGGACGCGTTCGAGATCGACGGCATCGGCCAGAACGTCGATTTCCTCTCGGCGCTGATGCAGCACCCGCGCTTCCGCGCCGGAAACCTCGAGACCGACTTCATCGCCGACGAATATCCCGACGGCTTCCACGGCGCGCCGTCAGACGAGCAGCTGACCGGCGACCTCGCGGCAATCGCTGCCTTAATCGCCGCCGCGCATGACGCCCGCGCGGCGGAGGTCGACGGTCAGCTCGGCCCGCCGATCGCGCTGCCGATGGAGCGGGTGATGAAGTTTGACGGCATCGACCATCATGTCGCCTTCACCGACGATGGCGTAGTGGTCGACGGCGGCAGGCCGGTCGCAGTCGATGCGGATTATACGCCGGGGCAGCGGCTGGTCCGCGCCGAGGTCGATGGCCGCAGGCTGATCGTCAAGGTCGCGCGCAACGGCCGCGGCTGGAAGCTGACGACGCGGGGCGCCAGCCACAAGGTACAGGTGCTGCTGCCGCATGTCGCCGAGCTGGCGCGGCACATGATCGATAAGCCGGCGCCGGACCTGTCGCGGCTGCTGATCGCGCCGATGCCGGGGCTCCTGACGAAGCTCAACGTCAAGGCCGGCGACAAGGTCGAGGCCGGCCAGCCGGTGGCGGTTATGGAGGCGATGAAGATGGAGAACATCCTCCGCGCCGAAAAACCCGCCAAGGTGAAGGCGACGCCGGTCGCTGCCGGCGAGAGCGTTGCTGTCGATCAGGTAATCATGGAGTTTGAGTGAGGAGCGCGGTCGGTCGAGCCGCGTCGGTCCTTCTGGGCGTGCTGGCAGGAGCCGTGTCCTGCGCACCCGCGTCGATGCAGTCGCAGATCGCATCTGAGGCGGCGCTGGTTCGCCAGACCGAACGGGAGCGCGTCAGGCTGCTGGTTGCCGGCGACGTCGATCGCGCCAGACAATTCCACGCCGACGAATTCCAGTTAATCAACCCTGCCGGCCGCGCCTTAAGCCGCGATCAATATCTTGGCTCCCTCGCCAGTGGCTATCTGGATTATCTGTCATGGGAGCCCGCTACGATTGAGGTGCGTCTTGCAGGGAAGGCGGCCACGATACGATATCGCTCGGAACTCCAAGTCAGCCTCGGTGGCGTCCCTCAGCCGCGGCGCGGCCATTGGCATATCGATCATTACGAGAAGCGGGATGGTCGCTGGCAGGTCATCTGGTCGCAGGCGACGGAGATCAAATGATTCGGGCGTGACGTCAGCTACGATTACGCAGTTCGACGCGCCTCAACTTCCCAGTCGCCGTCTTCGGCAGTGCTTCCACAAACTCGACTTCGCGGGGATATTTGTAGGGGGCAATTGTTTCCTTCACGAAATCTTTGAGCTTCTGCACGAGTTCGTCGCTCGGCTCGGCAAAGCCGGCGAGGACGACGAACGCCTTCACCTTTTGGCCGCGCTCGGGGCAGGGAACGCCGATGACTGCACATTCGGCGACGGCGGGATGGGCGAGGAGGGCATTCTCAACTTCCGGTGCGCCGATATTGTAGCCCGAGCTGACGATCATGTCGTCGCTGCGCGCCAGGTACCAGAAATAGCCGTCGGCATCGCGGCGGTAGGTGTCGCCGGTAATATTCCATCCATTTTGGACATAATCCGCCTGGCGCGGGTCATCGAGGTAGCGGCAGCCGGTCGGGCCCTTGATGGCGAGGCGGCCGGTGCCCTCGTTCATCGGCTGGCCGGCCTCGTCGAGCACGGTCGCCTCGTATCCGGGCACGGCGCGGCCGGTGGAGCCGGGGCGAATGGCGTCCCCGCTTTCGGAGATAAAGATGTGCATCATCTCGGTCGCGCCGATGCCGTCCACGATGGCGATGCCGGTGCGGTCCTTCCAGGCCTGCCAGACGGCTTCGGGCAGATGCTCGCCTGCCGACAGGCAGGTTGTGAGCGAGTTCAGCGCGTCGTCCAGCCCCGGTTGCGACATCATCGCCTTGTAGGCGGTCGGCGCGGTGGCGAGGTGGGTGACGCCGAACTCGGCGATCGCTTCGAGCATCGCCGGCGGGCTCGGCTGCTCGATGGTGGCGGCTGCAGCGCCGAAGCGCAGCGGGAACATCAGGGTCGCGCCGAGGCCGAAGGTGAAGGCGATCGGCGCGCTGGTCATGACGACGTCACCGGGCTTCATCGCGAAATGCGCCTTAGCGAAGGTGTCGCAAGGCGCGAGGATGTCGCGGTGGAAATGGACGCAGCCCTTGGGCACGCCGGTGGTGCCGCTGGTGAAGGCGATCAGCGCCGGATCGTCGCTTGCCGTGTTGACCGGCGGGAGAAGGTCGAGCGCAGCGGTTCGGCTTTCCAGTTCGCCGTGACCGTAATCGCCGTCATATTTGACGATCGACTTGACGAAGTGGGTCTGGTCGGCGGCTTCGCGGAAATCGCCGATGAAACGGCTGTCGATGATGGCATGACTGATTTCGGCCCGCTCGATGACGGTGGCGATCTCGCCGGGGCGCAGCAACGGCATGGTCGCGACGACCACGCCGCCGGCCTTGAGCACACCGAGCCACGCGGCGAACAAGGTGTAGCCGTTCGGCCCGCGCAGCAGCACACGGTTACCGGGGATGAGCCCTTCTTCCTCGGCCAGCATCTGCGCGATTCGGCCGGAGAAGCTGTCGAGGTCGGCATAGGTCCAGCGGCCGTGGGAATTGAGGATGGCGAGGTCGTCCGGCTTGCCGACCTTCAAGAGCTCGGCCGCCGCGTTCAGCCGCTCTGGATAATCGAGCAGCAGGAAATCGGGCTGCAGCTCCGGCGCGGGCAGGCGGTCGCGGACGAAGGAGTCGTAGGTCATTCGGGAACGACGGCGGTCGCCTCAATCTCGACCAGCGCAGCGCTGTTCACTAGGCCCTTGACCTCGACCAAAGCGATCGCCGGGTAATGCGAGCCCATGATCGCCTTCCACACCGGCGTGATGTCGTCGCGGCGGGAGATATATTGGAAGCGGTCGGTGACGTAGATGGTCAGGCGGACGATATGTTCGACGCCGGCGCCGTCCTCAGAGAGGATGGCGAGGATGTTCTTCAGCGCCTGGCCGAACTGCTGCTCGAAATGGCGTGACTGGACCATGCCCTTCTCGTCGCTGCCGATGATGCCGGCGGTGAAGATCATGCGGCCGCTGGCGGATATGCCGTTGGCGTATCCGGACGGCCGCGGCCAGCCGGCGGGTTGGAGGATCTTCATTTATCGGTGCTCCTTCAGCAGGTCGCGGGCGATGATCTGGCGCTGCACTTCCGAGGCGCCCTCGTAGATGCGCAGGGCGCGGATCTCACGGTAGAGCTCCTCGACTTTGGCGCCCTTGGTGACGCCGAGGCCGCCGTGCATCTGCACCGCCGCGTCGATGACCTTCTGTGCTTTCTCGGTGGCATGCAGCTTGGCCATGGCGGCGGCGCGGCGGTTGTCGCCGGTGCCCAGGTCCTGCTGCCAGGCGGCGCGGGCAATGAGCAGGGCCGAGGCATCGATCGCGGTGGCCATATCGGCCAGCTTCTCCTGGGTGACCGCATTGTCTGCCAAGCTACTGTCACCAAGCTTGCGTGTGGTTGCAAACCGCAGGGCCTCGTCGAGCGCCCGGCGGGCGAAGCCTAGGGCAGCGGCGCCGACGGTCACCCGGAACAGGTTCAGCGTCTGCATCGCGATGCGGAAGCCATTCC
>Ga0307411_10000821_pt1 | contig 11610 bp, 4 predicted proteins | sample DK1Ometagenome_2_FD_203712 | JGI IMG/M metagenome (GOLD analysis project Ga0307411, IMG submission 203712) | Maize rhizosphere microbial communities from greenhouse at UC Davis, California, United States - DK15-O-1 | ecosystem: Host-associated > Plants > Roots > Rhizosphere > Soil | place: USA...
AGCGATGGAGGAAGAGGAACTCGGACCGCAGCAGGCCCACCGCCTCGCCGCCGAACGTCACCGCCTGCTCGGCATCGGCAACGCCGCCGATGTTGGCGGCGACTTCCACTCGATGTCCGTCGAGCGTCACCGCCGGCTCGTGCGCGCGCTCCAGTTCTGCCCTGCGCTGGATCGCGTGACGCTGCTGCAGGTCGTGAATGCGTGCGATATCGGCGGTAGACGGGTTGACGCGCAGCGTACCGGCCGAGCCGTCCAGCACCACCGGCGTTCCGTTCGGCAGATCGAGCGCCGCCGGATGGACGCCGGCGACGAGCGGGATGTCGAGCGACCGCGCCAGGATCGCCACGTGCGACGAAGCGCCGCCGGCCGTCGTCGCCAGGCCGAGCACCTGGGCCCGATTGATGTTGGCGGTGTCGGACGGGGTCAGCTCCTCGGCAACGAGGATCGTCTGCGCCGGATACTCGGGCCGCGGCGCCTCGACGCCCGTGAGGTTGGCGAGTACGCGGCGGCCGACGTCGCGCAGATCGTTCGCGCGCGCCGCCAGCAGCTCGTTCTTGAGCGATGCGAGCCGGTCGGCGTGCTGCGTGAACGCCAGCTGCCAGCCGAACGCTGCGCTCTTGCCGCGCGCGATCGCATCGCCGGCGATCTCCAGCAGGTCTGGATCGTCGAGCAGCTCGCGGTGCGCGGCGAAAATCGCCGCTTTGTTCGCCGCGCCCTCCGCCTGCAGGCGACCCTGCAGCGCATCGAGCTCCGCCTTCGCCTGCTCGAGTGCGGCATCGAGCGCGCGGCGCTCCTGCCGCGCATCGTTCGCCTCCTCGACCACCCGGATCGGCTGGTGTCGCACCTGCCAGACGTTCCCCACGGCAACGCCCGGCGACGCCGCGATACCAGCGAGCACGTTCGGATCCGCGCTCGCGCGCGCAACCGCCGCCGGCACGACACGCGCCGGCGCGCGGGCTTCGTCTTCGCCGAGGCCCTCGCGGATGACTGTCGACAACGCCTCCACGGCGCCGGCCGCATCAGGGCCCGTTGCAATGAGCCGAACGGTGTCGCCCTTCGCGATCTCGAGGCCCATGATCCCGACGACGCTGCGTGCGTTCACCGTGGTGCTGCCGCGCGCGAGGCGGATGTCGGAAGCGAACGCCTTGGCCCGGCTTGCGAGCACTGCCGCCGGCCGCGCGTGCAGACCGGAGGCGTTGCTGATCGTCAGCGGCGGCGACTCGACTCTCTCACCTACCGGGCCGGCCGCACGTCCTGCTCCGTCGGTCAGCGCGATGTCCAGGATCGTGTCCGCGCCCGCGGTCACCGATCCCGTCGCCGGCCGCATCGAGGCCACGCGATCGAGCGTGGTAATCACGATCTGCGTCAGCAGGCTCTTCGCGTGCGTGGCGATGTAGTCGGCGTCGAACTCGATCAGCGGGTCGCCCGCGCGCACCGAGTCCCCGACCTTCACCCGCGCGCTGAACCCGGAACCGCCAAGCTGCACGGTGTCGAGGCCGACGTGCATCAGCACCTCCACACCCTCTTCCGACGAGATCGTGAGGGCGTGCGCCGCGGAGTGCAGCTGGATCACCCGTCCGGCGCACGGCGCGACGAGCGTCGCGCTCACCGGATCGAGCGACACGCCGTCCCCCACCATCTTCTGCGCGAAAACCGGATCGGGGACCTCCTCGATCGGCACGAGCACTCCCGAGAGCGGCGCCTGGAGGCGAAGCCGTCCGGCCATCTCAGATCACCACGCCCTCGACGCCGCTCGGCGCGGGCACGTCGAGGCGCTGCTTTGCCGATTCAATCAATTCCACGTTGCGCTCGTACGAGAGCTGCGCAGAGGCTGCCGGCGGATAGTAATGCGACGCGTACACCGGGTATGCCTCGGTACGCAGGTGCGCGAGCATATGATGGCCCCGCCGCGTCGCACGCTCGTGGCGCAGCGCGGTGATGTCAATGGGCGCGACGACGATGCGCTCGCCGGGACCGGGCGAGGCCTCGGCGAGCAGGCGTCCGTCGAAGTCGACCACCTGGCTGCCGCCGGGCCACGAGTACGGCGGATAGTGGCGCAAGCTCGCGCCCTGGTTCGCCGCCACGACGTAGGCGAGGTTCTCCAGCGCGCGGCAGCGGTTCACGAGCGTCCACCAGTTCATCGGCTCGGTTGCGCCCCATGGATCCATGTAGGCCGAGACGCGCACCAGCACCTCGGCGCCGTTCGCCGCAAGCTGGCGGATCGCCTCGGGAAAGAGCCAGTCGTAGCAGATCGCACAGCCGATCCGGCCGATCGGCGTGTCGGCCACCGGGAAGAGCGGTTCGTCATAGCCGGGAAGATCGTGCGGGCTGGCGTGAACCTCGTAGGGAATCCACGGGTTCACCTTGCGGTACTTGTAATGAATCCCGTCGGGACCGATCAGACAGGTCGTATTGAACACCACGTCCGGCCATCGCGCATCCGCCTCGATCATCGTCCCGCTCTGGATGTAGACGTCGAGCTCGCGCGCCTTCGCGTGCAGGCGATCCGTGTGCTCGTTCGGAATCGGCACGGCCAGCGTGCGGCGAAGTTCCTCGACCGACGTGAAGACGGGGGCCGCGTGCGCAAACTCGGGAAACGCGACCAGGCGCACCGGGAGAAACGGCGCGCTGCCGTCGACGGCCGCCTGAATCATCGCGAGCATGCGGTCGGTGTTGACCCGCATCTGCAGGCGATCGATCGGGTTCGGCAGGTCGGTCTGGCAGGCAGCCGCCGAGTAGCGAATCGGGTTCATCGGGTCCCCTCCCGCGTCTCGCGCGCCGGCAGCCGCCGGCGAATGATGCGCGTGTTGTACTCCGCCTGGTAGCGATCGTGCGCGGCCGTCTCGGGATATCGCTCGGGTGCGCTGTAGGGATACTCGGTCATGCGGTGAAACGGAAGCGGGCCGAGCGTGTCGGGGCTCGCGGAGTGCAGGTTCATCTCCTTGCTGAAGCCGTCGGCGTGCAGCAGGAACGTCCGTCTCGCGCCGGACGCGAGCGGCGGCAGCGCGCGCGCATTGAAGGCAAGCGCGATCTCGTCGCCGGGCGCGGCGACGACAAAGCGATCATCCGTGACAGCAAGCAGCGGTCGTACGTCGCCTTCGCGGGTATAGCGTCCCGGAAGCAGCTTCCACGGCGCGCTCGCGGACACGGTGCCGTAATCGTATCCGACGAGCGCCGGCGCTGCGCCGATCGTCTCCGCGGAGAACCCGCGCCAGCGCAGTTGCGCCACGTCGGCCTCGAGCGCAGATGTCGCGACGTTTACCGGTGCCGAGGTGTCCACGAGGATCCGATCCCAGTAGACACGCAGGGTGGTGACGATGCGGAACTCACGATAGCCGCGGCGGGTGTGCGGCGTGATGTCGACGACGACTGTCTGCGGACGTCCGACCGGCAGGCCAATCTCGGGCATGACGGTGTGCCACCGGCCGGCCGCGTCTTTCCCCTGGAGCTCCGGCGGATGAAACACGAGTTCCGCCTGGTGCGCGGCGACGTTGTCGCTCGAGAACGCGTAGTCGGTCCACCCGGTCAGCACCAACAGGACGCGGCCCAGGTCCGGCCGTGCCCCCGTGTCGATCGTCAGCGCGTGCTCCTCCGCATAGCCTTGAATCGGCGCGAGACGGAAGTCGTCTACCGCGCGGCGGTCGAGCGCGGCGACACGGTCGCGCACGTCGTGGCCGTGGCCGTCGACGGCCGTCAGCGGCGGCCGCGCGTTTCGCGTGGTGAACAGCGCAAACGGCCGGCGCTGCTCCGGCGAACGAAGGCCCTCCGCCGGGAACACCTCCACGTCAGCGGGATGATCCACGACGAGGAGCCGCAATCGATCGACGAACAGCGCCTCTTCGAGCTCGTTGGTGACGCGCAGCTCGTAGCGTCCGTCGCGTTCGCGCAGCTGGTCGCCGGCGATGCGCACGTATTCATCGGGGTCGGGCACGTTGCGCATCCCGGGCGCCACCCAGTACCCCATTTCGCCGCCGCCCATGAAGTCGGTCACGAACTCGAATCGCGATCCGTTCCACGTGAACAGGAACGGGCAGGACGAGGGCTTGCGATCGAGCTCGGTGATCGTCAGCGCGTCACCGGCGAGCTCGGTCTCCGCCTGCACGATGCCGGCGGGCCAGAGCACGCGCACGACGTCGGCGCGCTCCCGCGTTCCGAGGCCGAAGACCACATCCGCCGGGGAGACGGCAGGGGTTGTCACGTAGGTCTCGGCCCGCTGACGGAGACTGCCGGCACGCAGGTCGACCTTCGCTCCCGCAGCATCGCGGTTGCTCACCCGCGCGCCAAGGCGCACGCGCACCGAGTTGTTGCGGCTGCCTCCGTCGTTGCGCCACGCGCGCACGATGCCCGATGACAGACGCACCACAAGGTCTTCGTCGCCGTCGGAGTCGATGTCACCAGCTGCGATCGCCGTCGCGAGCTCGCGGTCGGGAACGAGCGGCGCGGGAAACGCCGGCGAGGAGACATCCACCCATCGGTTGCGCACCGAGCGCCAGAGCCGCGGTCCCGCCGGCGTCCACGCGAGCAGGTCGGGCAGGCCGTCGCTGTCGTAGTCGACGAAGAGCGCCGTGGTTGCGCCTGCGGTGTCGGTTGGCCCATTCACTGTCGTGAAGCGCCCGCCCGGCGCGCTCATCGCCAGCACGCCGGCCGCGCCGGCGCGCGCGAAGAAGAAGTCAGGCGCGAGGTCCTTGTTCACGTCGGCGACGGCAACCGACGTGGCCGCGCCCGCCGGCAGCCGCACGTCTGCGGCGACGTTGCGAAACGTGCCGTCGCGCTGGTTGCTGAAGAGCGCCGCGGCGTCGCCCACGAGCAGCAGGTCGATGTCGCGGCGATTGTCGAAGTCGGTCGGCACGACAGCAACGGGCGTGCGCGCGGAGTCGAGTCCCGCTCGCGACGTCACGTCGGCGAACCGCCCGCTGCCGGTGTTCTGCAGCAATCGTCCGCCTGCCAGGATGTCGACGTCGCCGTCGTGGTCCGCGTCAACGAATGCCGCCGCGCGCGCCGCCGGGAGGCCGGCGGGCAGCATCGCCGCCGAGACGTCGGCGAACGCATGGGCCGGGTCCTGGTGAAACAGCGCGGGCGACCGCGCGGTCAGAACGAGCAGGTCCTTTAAACCGTCGTTGTCGTAGTCTCCCGCGAGTACTGCCGTGGCACCGGCGATCGGAATGACCGGCCCGGCCGTGAACGCGGCGCCGTGTCTGGCGAGCACGTGAATCCCGTCGGCCGCCGCGATCAGCAGATCGAGGTCGCCGTCGCCATCGATGTCAGCCAGCGAGATGTTCCGCGCCGCGGGTATCCCCCGCGGCAGCATCGACGCGGTCACGTCGATGAACGTGACCATCGGCGCGGACGGATCAACGAGGTCGTCCTCGAGCCCGGTGGAGACGATTGCTTCTCCGTACCTCCCCTGTTCGAGGTAGGTGGACGAGTAGGTGATTGCCGCCGGGTTGTCGCGCAGCGACTGGAACCGGCGCGTGGCTTCCTCGCCGCGCTCCCGCTCCCCCGCGCGGGTAAACGACTGGGCGAGGCCGTACGCCGCGGTGGCGTTGAACGGCTCCAGCCGCAGCGCCGCCTCGAACAGGTCTGCCGCCGCCTTGAACTGACGCTGCGCCAGGCGGACCTGGCCGAGTTGCACGCGGGCGCCGACGTCCGCGGCATCGAGATCGATCACCTTCTGGAAGAAGCCGGCGGCCTCATCGAGTCGGTTGTCCGCGCGCGCAATCAGACCGAGGACGAACGGCACATTGGCGACGGTCGACAGCTGCGCCGCTGCCGCTCGCGCTTCCCGCGCAGCGGGCTCGAGCTGAGTGTCGTAGAGGAGCGCAATCGCGAGGTTCAGCCGCGCCATCGCGAGGTCCGGCTGCACCTCCAGCGCGCGCCTGAAGGCGGCGGCCGCACCCGAGTAGTCGTATTGCTCGAGATGAGCCACGCCCAGGTTGTTCTGGCGGTAGGCGTCTTCTCGCCGCGCCACGCTGCTGCGGGACGAGGGCGCCTGCGGAAGCGTGCCCACGAACAGCGCGATACATACCGCGGCGCCCGTGAGGAGCGCCTTCATCGGCGCAGTCCGGTCGTGGGAGGTGCGGGCCTGGGCGTGAAGGGCGTGCCGGAGACAACGCCGCGTCCTTCCTCGATGACGACAGTCTGGCCGGCGTCGATGGCGGGCAGCCGCTCGACGCGGCCACTCGGCCAGGCGATGTCGATCTTATTGCTCGAACGCGCGGCGCCAAGGCCGACGGTGAGCGCCAACTCGCTTTGCGACAGATAACTTGACCCGGTCTTCACCATCTGCACGCGCCGCGTGGTGCTCGTCACATAGGTCGTCACGCGCGCGCCGATCGCGTCGCGGTTCGACGCGACGCCACGAAGCAGCAAACGCACGGCGCGGTTGTCGCCGCCGTCGTTGCGCAGCAGCCGCGCCGGGCCGTTGTTGGTGGTGACCAGCACGTCGAGGTCGCCGTCGCGATCGTAGTCGCCGTAGGCGGCGCCGCGCGCGACCATCGGCTTCGCGAAATCGGGGCCGGAACGGCTGCCCACGGCTTCGAAGCGCATCGGACCGCTCTGCCGGAACAGGTGCGGCGGCTGCGCGTAGGTGACGCGCGGCTGCACGCGCGAGATGTCGTCGGCTACATGCCCGTTGGCGGCGAAGATGTCAGGCAGTCCGTCGAGGTCGTAGTCGAAGAAGAAGCAGCCGAACGCCAGCGTCAGCAGCGATGCGCGGCCGAGGGTCGAGGCGGGCGCCTCGTCGATGAACAGGCCGTTCCCCTCGTTGCGATAGAGCGCAATCATCTCGTTCGAGAAGTTGCCGATGACGATGCTCGGGCGGCCGGAGCCGTCGATGTCGGCGGCGTCCACGCCCATGCCGGCGCGCGCGACGCCCGCCTCGTTGAACGCCACTCCGGCCGTGACGCCGACGTCGACGAAGGTGCCGTTGCCGCGGTTGCGATACAACCTGTTCGGCTGCGTGTCGTTGGCCACGAACAGGTCGACGGCCCCATCACTGTCGTAGTCGAGGAGGGCGACGCCGAGCGCCTTCGACGCCGGATCGTTCAGCCCCGCCTTCGCGGTGACATCCTCGAAGGTCCCGTCTCCACGGTTGCGGTACAGGATGGGGCTCTGCCCCTTGTACGACTCCGGCGTGCAGTACGACTTCGTCTTGCCGTCGAGCGTGCAGAAGAGGTCCCGATCGATCGACCAGTCCACGTAGCGCGCCACGAACAGGTCGAGGCGACCGTCGCGGTCGTAGTCGAACCAGGCGGCGCTCGTCGAGAAGCCGGACGCCGCGACGCCGGCACGCGCGGTCACGTCAGCGAACTTCCCGCCGCCGGTACCGCGGAACAGACGATTGCCGTCCAGGCCGGTGATGTAGACGTCGACGCGGCCGTCGTTGTCGTAATCCGCCGCGGCGGCGCCCATGCCATACATCTCGACGCCGAGCCCCGACGCCGCGGTCACATCGGCAAACGTTCCGTCACCCTTGTTGCGGTACAGCGCATGCGTGGCGCGCGCCGGCGGTCGGCCGGGCCACGTCTTCGAGTTGATAAGGAGAACGTCGAGCCAGCCGTCGCCGTCGGCATCGAGAAACGCGCCGCCCGAGCCCATCGTCTCCGGCAGGTACTTCTTGCCAAACGCGCCGTTCTGATGGCGGAACTGAATCCCTGCCGCCGTGGTGACATCGACGAACATGCGCGCGGCGGCGCCGGCCAGCGGCGACTGAACGGCCGCGCAGGCCACGATGGTGAGTCCCAGGGTTACCTTGCGCATGGTCATTTCGGCTGCGTGCCGGCCGTGAGCGCGACTCCGCTCGGCTTACGCCGCGCGGGCAGCGGAAGTACGACGCGGTGCTCGTGAATCGCCTGCCGCTCGTTGTTGTCGTGGGGATGCAGCTGACGGTAGGGCCCGGTGATCGACTGCGAGGACTCGTCGGCCTTGAAGCGTACGTAGAGCGTCCGCTCGCGGTCGGCCAGCGGCTGTTGACCGAGACCCTGGTAGCAGAGCATCAGGTTGTAGTGCGCCTGCAGATCTTCGGGATCGATCTGCAGCACCTTCTTGAACCGGGCGACGGCTTCGCTGAAGCGGCGCTGGAGGAACAGCACGCGGCCCGCCTGGTTCAGGACGACGCGATCGCGCGGGTAGATGGCCGACGCGGTCTGCAGGTGGCGCAGCGCTTCGTCATAGCGGCCGTCGTTCTTGAGCACGCTGCCAAGGAAGAAGTGTGTCTTCGCCAGCTTCGGATCGATCGCCAGCGCGCGGCGAAGCACATGCTCCGCGCCTTCGAGGTTCCCTTCCTGCAGGCGGGCGCGGCCGACGTTCACCCAGCCGTCGGCGTACTCCGGTTCCATCACCGTCACCTTCTCGAACGCCGCCTCGGCGCCTTTGATGTCGCCCTGCAGCAGCAGGCCGATGCCGTAGTCGTTCCACCGCTCACGGACCGACTTGTCGAGCAGCGGCTTGACGGCGGGAAGCGGCTCGTCGCGATCGATCACCCTGATCGTGGCGGTGTTCTCCGCCATGACGGTCACCGGAATGTCCGGAATCGCCTTCACCTGGCCCGACACGTCGCTCGTATCCCCCGTGAACACCCACTTCCCATCGTCGTGCGCGGGCCCGATCGAGTACGACTTGTCGGCGGGGTCGCGCTCGCCGGCAAACGCCCACTGCGTGTTCCACCACGCGAACTTGCGGTAGTTCACCTTTGCCTTGAGGTGGATCCGGTCGCCGGCGCCGTCGGGGATGTCGAGGCGGTAGTGAACGGTGTCGGCGGCGCCCGGCGGGATCAGGCGCACATAGGCAACAGAACGAGCGGCCCAGGCGTTGCGCTTGTTGATCGGGTTTCCGTGCTCGTCGATTTGCAGGCTGCGGTACATGTGCGCGCCGGGATCGACCGGCCCTCCCGGCCATTCGAGCGCGCCGCTGTGCAGGATCGGACGGCCGTTGTCGTCCACCGCTTCGAACTCTACCCACACGTCGAAGGCGTCAACCGTCCCGCCCGGAAAGAAGTGCCCGACCTTGCGCGTGCGTACGACGACTTCCACGCGCACGGATTCGCCGCGCCGCACCACGGCGTCCACCTTGCCGAGCGGCGCGATCACTTCGTCAGGCGGGCGGATGAAGGCTTCGCTCGCGCCGAAACCCGCCGACTCTTCTCCGACGGCGAACGTGCTCGCCGTTTGCGGTTCCGACGATCGCACGCCGGAGGCCGGCGCCGGCGCTTCCGGCGCGCGGACGATACCGAAGACGTCCACCGAGATCTGCCCGTCGCGGAGGAAGTCCTGCACCGCCTTGAGCTGCACGGGATCCTTGTTCACGAACGGCAGCGCGGTATTCGCCGCGGCGAAGCGATGCGATTTGACGAAGCCATTCTTCGCTGCAGGATCGTTCGACTTGACGAGCGGCATGTGGCAGTCGGCGCACTTCTGCGACTTCGCCGGGTAGTAGAACGATCGGGCGCCCTCGCCTGAGACGCCGGAGGCCTGCCAGTTGTCGTAGTCGTTGAAGCCGCGGAACCACCGATAGCTGTTCACCGGCACGTCGAGGTGCACTTTGTGGCACGACGAGCAGAACTCGGGCGTCTGTTCGCGGTGGAACGGCTTCAGGAAGGTTTCGCGGTGCGGCTGTGGGTCGATATAGAGCAGTCGATCGTGCACGAAGCTCAGCACCGGGTTCTCGCTCACGGCGAGGTCGTGCAGCGGCGGGTACTCGACGACGAAGTCGCCCTGCCCCATCGTGCCGTTGACCCGCGTGATCGCGTGACACGAGGTGCACGCCAGGCCCGCTTGTGCTTCCGGCGTGTCGATCTGCTCGCGGATCGGCCGATCGAACCGCCCGTTGAAGAACACGGCGTGATCGTGACACCCGGCGCACCATTTCGACGGTTTCGTGCCGACCACGTCCTGCATGTACTCGATCGACTTGCGGTACCACTGGTTGTTGAACGACGAGAAGTGGTGCGCCGACGAATTCCACTGGTCGTAAATGTCGCGATGACAGCGGCCGCAGGTGGCGCTCGTCAGGAAGAAATTCGCCGGGATGATCCCGTCCACGTTGGTGTTCGCCGACGACGGGAAGAAGGGGCTCGACGGCCCGGCGCCTTCTTCGTCCATTCGCGTCGGCACGACGTCGGGGTTCGCGATCCGGTATGCCTCGCGGCGAGCATTCTCCCGTCCTGCACCGGCCGACCCGGCAACGAGCGCGGCAAGGACGAGGACCAGTGCGCCGGCCGCAACCGCAAACCGCGTGCGAGTTGTCGCGAGCCGGTTTGTCACGAAGGCCAACCACCCCGCCAGCAGCACCATTCCAATCGATGCCGACGCGATGTGCGTCACGAGCAGCCACCGGTTCGCCGTCGTCGCGCCGATGACCGTGAGCGTTGCCCCCGAAACGGCTCCGATGGCCAACGCTGCGACCGCGGCGGCAATCGTCCGCGGCAGTTCTGGGCGCGTGCGCATCAGCCAGCGTGCGCCGGCGATGGCGAGGACGACGCCGAGAACGATGTGGAGGGTGACGTTGAGGAAGTAAAAGAGCGAAGCGGTGGCGGTTGCCGCGAGGTACAGGCTGTTGATTACCAGCACAGCTGTAGCCGCGGCCCACCACGCCGCAACACCGCGCACCCGGGGGATCTCGCGCATGTGACGGGCAAGGCTAAGCCGGTGGCGGGGGCACGTCAAGCCAGAACACGCGATACCCTTGCACCATGCCGAGGACCCGTCACGCACTCCGCACCCTCGCCATCCTTCTGCTCACGGTCGCGACGCTCCACGCCCAGTCGCTGCCCGACGAGGCGCTGCTCGGGCGCGTTCGCGAGTACATCAAGAAGAGCTGGACGACGCTGTCTCGCTCGAATCGTGACCTGCTGAAGGCGCTGCCCGATCCGAAGATGCCGCGGAAGCCGGACGAGCCGTGGCTGCTCTACATCGCGGCCACCGAGGACAAGGCTCGAGTCGATTCCGAGCTTCGCGGCGTCCTCGGCGACGAGGCGATGAAGCGCGTCGAGATTCGGCTGCTGCCTCGTGACGTCCTGTCGGTTCGCGAGCATGGGCTCCTCTACCTTCCACGGCCTTACGTCGTCCCCGGCGGCCGCTTCAACGAGATGTACGGGTGGGACAGTTACTTCATCCAGGTGGGCCTGCTCCACGACGGCGAGATCGAACGCGCCAGCGACATGGTCGAGAACTTCCTCTACGAGATCACCCACTACGGCACGATCCTGAACGCGAACCGCACGTACTTCCTGTCGCGTTCGCAGCCGCCGTTCCTCACGCGAATGATCCTCGGCGTGTACGAGCACAACGGCGATCGCGAGTGGCTCCGCCGGACGGTTCCCGCCATCGAGCGCTACTACCAGTTCTGGACGACCGAGCCGCACGCCATCGCGGGGCTTGGCCTCTCACGTTATTTCGATCTCGGCAACGGGCCGGCGGCGGAAGTGCTGTCCGACGAAAAGGACGACGCCGGCCGCACGCACTACGACCGCGCGCGCGAGTACTACCGGACCCACGACGTGCCCGACTACAGCGAGGAGCTGTACTACAACGCGAAGCGCGACACGCTCACCGATCTCTTCTACAAAGGCGACCGCTCCATGCGCGAGTCGGGCTTCGACCCGTCGAGCCGGTT
>Ga0307411_10000822_pt1 | contig 11609 bp, 11 predicted proteins | sample DK1Ometagenome_2_FD_203712 | JGI IMG/M metagenome (GOLD analysis project Ga0307411, IMG submission 203712) | Maize rhizosphere microbial communities from greenhouse at UC Davis, California, United States - DK15-O-1 | ecosystem: Host-associated > Plants > Roots > Rhizosphere > Soil | place: USA...
CGAGCACCACGCGGTCGGGCTTCATGAAGTCGTCGACCGCGGCGCCCTCCTTCAGGAACTCCGGGTTGCTGCACATGTGGAACGGGAACTTCGCGTGCTGCCCGACCGCCGCCGCCACCTTCGCCGCGGTGCCCACCGGCACCGTGGACTTGGTGACGATGACGAGCTCGCGCTTCATGTGGCGCCCGATCTGCTCCGCCACCGCCAGCACGTGCCGCAGGTCGGCGGACCCGTCCTCGTCCGGGGGGGTGCCGACGGCGATGAAGATGACGTCCGCCGAGCCGATGGCCGCCGGCACGTCGGTGGTGAAGCGCAGCCGCCCCTGCTGCTGGTTGCGCTCCACCAGCGGCTCGAGCCCCGGCTCGTAGATCGGCAGGACGTTCTGCTTCAGCCCGTCGATCTTCCCCCGGTCGAGGTCCGCGCAGACGACGTCGCTTCCCGTCTCCGCCAGGCAGGCGCCCACGACGAGCCCGACGTAGCCGGTGCCCACGATGGTGATGTTCATTCGCTCCCCGTTCCGCCGTGCGTCACAGGTCTGTGGTGGGTGAGTCGGTCAGCGGGCGGCGAGCGCCGGCCGCTCGCGGGTCGGCGCCGCCGGCTGCGTGGCGCCCGCCGTGGAGGTCGCCGACAGCGAGACGACGCGCGCCCGCGAGGTGCGGGTCCGGGCGGCGGCGTTGCGCGTGTCGACGACGAGCGACGCCGCGTCCATGATCGCCTGGTAGTCCACGCCGTCGTGGTCGGTCACGATCACCACCGCGTCGGCCGCGCCGAGGCGGTCGGCCGTGAGCGCGACGCTCCGCCGCTCGTGCCCGTCCTCGCGGAAGGAGGCGACGAAGGGGTCGTGGTACTCGACCACCGCGCCGCGCTCCTCCAGCAGCCGCATCACGTCGAGCGCCGGGCTCTCGCGCATGTCGTCGATGTTCTTCTTGTAGGCGACGCCGATCACCAGCACCGTGCTCCCGTTCACCGCCTTGCGCTCCTCGTTGAGCGCGTGCGCAATCTTCTCGACGACGAAGTCGGGCATCGAGCTGTTGATCTCGCTCGCCAGGTCGATGAAGCGCGTCTTGTAGTTGAGCGTGCGCATCTTCCAGGCGAGGTAGTGCGGGTCGAGCGGGATGCAGTGCCCGCCGATGCCGGGGCCGGGCGTGAACTTCATGAAGCCGAACGGCTTCGTCGCCGCCGCGTCGATCACCTCCCAGACGTTCACGCCGAGCTTGTCGCAGACGATCGCCATCTCGTTCACGAGCCCGATGTTCACCGACCGGAAGGTGTTCTCGAGCAGCTTCACGAGCTCGGCGGCCTCCGTCGACCCGACGGCGACGGGCGTGTCGATGCACGACCCGTAGAGCGCCATCGCCACCTCGGTGCACGCCGGCGTGATGCCGCCGACCACCTTCGGCGTGTTCTTCGTGTGCCAGGTCGCGTTCCCCGGGTCCACGCGCTCCGGGCTGAAGGCGAGGAACACGTCCTCGCCGACGGTGAGCCCCGTCGCCTCGAGCCGCGGCTGCATCACCTCGCGCGTCGTGCCCGGGTAGGTGGTGCTCTCCAGCACGATGAGCATCCCGGCGTGGGCGTTGCGCGCGATCGTGTCGGTCGCGGCGTTGACGTAGCTCATGTCCGGGTCGCGCGTCTTGCCGAGCGGCGTCGGCACGGCGATCGAGATGGCGTCGCACTCGCGAAGCCGGGCCTCGTCGGCGGTCGCCTCGAACCTGCCGCCGCGCACCATGGCGGCCACCTCGTCGCTCGGCACGTCCTGGATGTGCGACTTGCCGCTCATGAGCAGGTCGCAGACGCGGGTGCTGACGTCGAACCCGATGACCTTGAAGCCCGCCTTGGCGAACTCCATGGCGAGCGGCAGGCCCACGTAGCCGAGGCCGACGATGCCGACGACCGCGGTGCGGTCGTGAATGCGGGTGAGGAGCTGCTGCTTCATGCGGCGGGAGGAGTGGGAGAGGGCGTCGTCGATGCGGAGCGCGCGCGAGGCCGGAAGCGGCTAGCGGCCGTAGAAGCCGCGCACCGCCCCGGCGACCTCGTCGAGCTGGGCGCGCGTGAGCTCCGGGTAGATGGGCAGCGAGAGCACTTCCCCGGCCGCCCGCTCGGCCTCTGGGCAGCTTCCGGGCCGGTAGCCGAGGTAGGCGAAGCACGGCTGGAGATGCAGCGGCAGGGGGTAGTAGATCGCGGTGCCGATGCCACGCTCCTTGAGGTGCGCCTGCAACGCGTCCCGGCGCTCCGCCCGCAGCGTGTACTGGTTGTAGATGCTCTCGTTGCGCGGGTCGATGTAGGGCGTGACGACCTCGGGCACGTCCGCGAACGCCGCGTCGTAGTAGGCCGCGTTCTCCCGCCGCCGCGCGCTCCACCCGGCCAGGTGGGGAAGCTTGGCCAGGAGCACCGCCGCCTGGAGCGCGTCCAGGCGGCTGTTGAACCCCACCTCGTCGTGGAAGTAGGTCTTCACGCCGCCGTGGGTGCGCAGCCGCAGCAGCCGCTTGGCGATCGCCTCGTCCTGGCAGACCATCATCCCGCCGTCCCCGTAGCCGCCGAGGTTCTTGGAGGGGAAGAAGCTGAAGGTGCCGATCGTCGCCGTCTGCCCGGCGTACGCCCACCCGCCGTCGATCTGCCGCCGCGCTCCGATGGCCTGCGCGGCGTCCTCGATGATCGGCAGCCCCGGCGCGGCCGTCGAGACCTCCTCGATCGCGGCCATCTGCCCGAACAGGTCCACGGGGATGACCGCCTTCGACCGCGGCCCGACCGCCGCCGCCACGGCCGCGGGGGCGATGTTGAACGTCCGCGGCTCGATGTCCACGAACACCGGCGTGGCGCCCACGTTGTGGATGGTGCCGGCGGTCGCGAAGAAGGTGAACGGGGTCGTGATGACCTCGTCCCCCCGGCCGATGTCCAGCGCCCGCATCGCCAGGAGGAGCGCGTCCGTCCCGTTGGCGCAGCCGATGGCGAAGCGCGTGCCGGCGATGCCGGCCACCTCGCACTCCAGCTTCTGCACCGGCTCGCCCAGGATGAACGCCTGGTCGTCGACGACGCGCAGCATCGCCGCCACCACGCTCTCTTTGATCGTCGCGTGCTGGGCACGCAAATCCAACAGGGGTACGGGCATCGGCGGGGTCGGGTACGAAGGCGCCCGCTCGCGCGGGCAGGCACGTAAGGTCTCAGACGGCGGCGGGGAAGTCAACGCGTCCGACGACTGTGGCGCGGGCGAGACAGCGCCCCCGCCGTCCCTCGTCAGAGCCGCGTCTGCAGCGGCAGCGGCACCTCGCGCCCCGTCTTCGCGGACTCGTAGATGCCCAGGATCAGCTCCAGCGACTTGCGGCCGGCGCGCCCGTCCGTGTCCGGGCGCGCCTCACCGCGCAGCACGGCGAGAACGTTCCGGTAGTACGCCTCGTGACCGAAGCCGTAGACGTTGGGCGGGTTGGTGCTCGCCCCCTCCACCAGCTTGTCGTCGTCGTCGTAGTCGGCGAACAGCCACTGCTCCACCCGGTTCACGGCCGTCCCCCCGATCTTCACCGACCCCTTCTCGCCGAGGATGGTGATCGAGCCTTCCAGATTGCGGGGGTAGGTGAGCATCGTGACCTCCATCGACCCGAGCGCCCCGCTGCGGAAGCGGAACAGCGCGACGCCGGAGTCCTCGGCCTCGATGCGCCGGGCCAGGGTCGCGGTCTTGGCCATCACCGTCTCCACGGGCCCCACGAGCCACTGCACCAGGTCGACGTAGTGCGACGCCTGGTTCATGAACGCCCCGCCGTCGAACTCCCACGTCCCGCGCCAGGGGGCCTGGTCGTAGTAGTCCTGCGGCCGCGTCCAGCGCACGGTGCAGTTCGCCATGTAGATGCGCCCGAACCGCCCGCGATCGATCGCCCGCTTCACGAGCTGGACGGGGGGGTTGAGCCGGTTCTGCTTCACCACGAAGAGGTGGACGCCGGCGGCGTCGCACGCGTGCACCAGCTCGTCCGCGGCCGAGAGCGTGATCGCCATCGGCTTCTCGGAGATCACGTGCTTCCCCGCCCGCGCCGCCGCGATCCCGTGCTCCGGGTGCAGCCCCGAGGGGGTGCAGATGGCCACCGCGTCGGCGGAGCCGGTCGCCAGCATCTCGTCGTAGCGGGTGAACCAGGGAACCCCCCACTGCTCCCCGGCCGCCTGCGCCCGCTCCGGCACGTTGTCGCACACGGCGCTGAGCGCCAGGCCGTCGATGCGGGCGAGCGCCTCGAAGTGGTTGCGGCTGATGCGGCCGCACCCCACGAGCGCGACGTGGAACTCGCGCGCGGTCACGGCGCGCCCCCGGCCACGGCGGCACGCTGGCGGATGCCCTGCCCGTCGCGCTCGTACGCCGTGCCGCACGCGGCGCAGGTGCCCACCCCGCCGCCATGGAGCCGCTCCCCGCACTGGCACATCCAGCCGATGCGCCGCGCCGGCACGCCGGCCATGAGCGCGTAGGGGAGCACGTCCCGCGTGACCACCGCGCCGGCGCCGATGAAGGCGTACTCGCCGAGCGTGACGCCGCACACCACCGTGGCGTTGGCGCCGATGGACGCGCCGCGGCGCACCAGCGTGCGCCGGTACTCGCTCTTCCGCGAGACGTGGCTGCGGGGGTTCATGACGTTGGTGAAGACCATCGACGGGCCGCAGAAGACGTCGTCCTCGAGCTCCACCCCCTCGTACACCGAGACGTTGTTCTGGATCTTGACGTTGTTGCCGATGCGGGTGCCGTTCATGACGACGACGTTTTGCCCGAGGCTGCACCGCTCGCCGATCACCGCGCCGGGGAGCACGTGGCAGAAGTGCCAGACCTTGGTCCCGGAGCCGATGCGCGCGCCCTCGTCGACGTACGCGGACTCGTGGATGAATGGCTCAGACATAGCTTTCTCGGAGCAGCTCGTGCCACTCCTGGAGCGACCGCACCGACGGCTGGCGCGAGCGCAGCGCGAGCACGGCGTCGCACGCCGCGCTCGCGGCGGAGAGGGTCGTGGTGTAGGGCACGCGGTGGGCGATCGCCGCCTGGCGGATGGTGTAGTCGTCGCGCTGCGCGTGCTTGCCGAGGGGCGTGTTGATGAGCAGGTGCACCTCGCCGTTGACGACGAGGTCGATGGCGTGCGGCCGCCCCTCGTGCACCTTGAACACCCGCTCGGCCGGCACGCCGCGGGCGCGCAGGTAGGCGGCCGTCCCGCGGGTGGCGAGCACGCGGAAGCCGAGCTCGTGGAAGCGCCGGACGATGGGCGTCGCGCTGGCCTTGTCGTGGTCGTTCACCGTCACGAACAGCGCCCCCCCGCTCGGCAGGCCGTTGTCGGCCGCGAGCTGCGCCTTCGCGAAGGCGGAGCCGAACGAGTCGGCGATCCCCATCACCTCGCCCGTGGAGCGCATCTCGGGGCCGAGGATCGGGTCGAACTCGCGGAACTTCTTGAAGGGGAACACGGCCTCCTTCACCGACACGTAGGCCGGGCGCACCTCGTCGGTGAAGCCGATCGCGTCGAGCGTCTCCCCCGTCATCACGCGGGCGGCGATCGAGGCCAGCGGCACGCCGATCGCCTTCGACACGAACGGGATGGTGCGGCTGGCGCGCGGGTTCACCTCGAGCACGTACACCACGCCGTCGCGCACCGCGTACTGCACGTTGATCAGCCCCACCACGTTGAGGGCCCGCGCCAGCGCCGCCGTGTGCGCGCGCATCGTCTCGAGGTCGCGCTCGGCGATCAGGTACGGCGGGAGCACGCAGGCGGAGTCGCCGGAGTGGATGCCGGCGTCCTCGATGTGCTGCATGACGCCGCCGATCACCACCCGCGACCCGTCGCACACCGCGTCCACGTCCGCCTCGTAGGCGTCCTCCAGGAACCGGTCGATGAGCACCGGGCGCTCCTCCGAGACGCGCACGGCGCGCGCGAAGTACTCGCGCAGCGACGTCGAGTCGTAGACGATCTCCATCGCGCGGCCGCCGAGCACGTACGAGGGACGCACGAGCACCGGGTAGCCGATCCGGTCGGCGATCTCCACCGCGTCCTGGACGCTCGTGGCCGTGCCGTTCTCCGGCTGCCGGATGCCGAGCGAGCGGGCGATCTCGTCGAAGCGCCGGCGGTCCTCGGCGACGTCGATGGCGTCGGGCGAGGTGCCGAGGATCGGCACGCCGGCCGCCTCGAGCGGGCGCGTGAGCTTGAGCGGCGTCTGCCCGCCCAGCTGCACGATGACCCCGACCGGCTGCTCGCGCTCGACCACCTCGAGCACGTCCTCGAGCGTCAGCGGCTCGAAGTACAGCTTGTCCGACGTGTCGAAGTCGGTGGAGACGGTCTCGGGGTTCGAGTTGATCATGATCGTCTCGAACCCCTGCTCGCGGAGCGCCAGCGCGGCGCGCACGCAGCAGTAGTCGAACTCCACGCCCTGGCCGATGCGGTTCGGCCCGCTCCCGAGGATGACCACCGAGCGGCGCCCGCTGCGCGGGGCCTCGCTCTCCTCGTCGTAGCTGCCGTACAGGTAGGGCGTGGCCGACGGGAACTCCCCCGCGCACGTGTCCACCATCTTGTAGGCGGGGCGGACGCCCTGCGCCCACCGGCGCGCGCGCACGTCGGCCTCGCTCTCCCCGCGCGCGGCGCCGAGCTGCCGGTCGGAGAAGCCGAGCTGCTTCATCCGGCGCGTGGCGGCCGCGTCCACGGCGGCGAGCGCGGCGTAGTCGCGCTCGGCGTCGAGCAGCTCGCGGAGCTGCGCGAGGAACCAGGGGTCGATGCCGGTGATCTCGTGCAGCTCGCGGTCGTCGAGCCCGGCCTCCATCGCGCGCTTGATCTGGAACACGCGCTCGGGCGTCGGGAGCCGGAGCGCGCCGCGCAGGCTCTCGATCGAGTCGTCGGCGAGGCGGTCGTCGGCAAGGCGCGGCGCGGCGGCCCACCCGGGGCGCCCCGTCTCGAGGGCGCGGAGCGCCTTCTGGAACGCCTCCTTGAACGTGCGGCCGATCGCCATGCTCTCGCCGACGCTCTTCATCTGCGTCGTGAGGCTGGGGTCGGCCTTGGCGAACTTCTCGAACGCGAAGCGCGGGGCCTTCACGACGACGTAGTCGAGCACCGGCTCGAAGCTCGCCGGCGTCGTCTTGGTGATGTCGTTCGGGATCTCGTCCAGCCGGTAGCCCACGGCGAGCTTGGCGCCGATGCGCGCGATCGGGAAGCCGGTGGCCTTGGACGCGAGCGCCGAGGAGCGGGAGACGCGAGGGTTCATCTCGATCACCAGCATCTCGCCGTCGCGCGGGTTGATGGCGAACTGGATGTTGCACCCGCCGGCCTCGACGCCGATCTCGCGGATCACGGCGACGGCGGCGTCGCGCATGGTCTGGTACTCGCGGTCGGTGAGCGTCATCGCCGGGGCGACGGTGATCGAGTCGCCGGTGTGGACGCCCATCGGGTCGATGTTCTCGATCGAGCAGACGATGACGACGTTGTCCGCGTGGTCGCGCATGACCTCGAGCTCGAACTCCTTCCAGCCGATCACGCTGCGCTCGATGAGCACCTGCGTGGTGGGGGACTCGCTCAAGCCGCGCCGCACGATCTCCTCGTACTCGTCGCGGTTGTAGGCGATGCCGCCGCCCGACCCGCCGAGGGTGAACGAGGGGCGGATGATCGCCGGGAAGCCCGTCTGGTCGAGCAGCGCCGCGGCCTCGTCCCAGCTGTTGGCGATGCCGCCGCGCGGCACGGCGAGCCCGATCCGGCGCATGGCGTCGGCGAACTCGGCGCGGTCCTCGGCCACGCGGATGGCGCGCGCGTTCGCGCCGACGAGCTCCACCCCGTGCGCCGCGAGCACGCCGCGCTCGTGGAGCGCGAGGGCGACGTTGAGCGCCGTCTGCCCGCCCATGGTCGGGAGCAGCGCGTCCGGGCGCTCCTTCTCGATCACCAGCTCGACGAACTCCGGCGTCACCGGCTCGATGTAGGTGCGGTCGGCGAACTCGGGGTCGGTCATGATCGTCGCCGGGTTCGAGTTCACCAGGACGACCTCGTAGCCCTCCTCCTTGAGCGCCTTCGCGGCCTGCGTGCCCGAGTAGTCGAACTCGGCGCCCTGGCCGATGACGATCGGTCCGGAGCCGACGATGAGGATGCGCTTCAGGTCGTGACGGCGGGGCATGGCGACGCGGGGAGCGTGGGCGGGACGGCGGTGCGGATCAGAGCCAAATATAGAGGACGCGTGGCGCGACGGGGCGGGCAAGAAAAAGGGGGAGCTCCGGAGAGCCCCCCCTCGTTCGACGACGGTGCGACGGTCACGCGACCTGCGTGCCTCGCGGGGCGCGCGGCACCTTGCCCGCCGCGAGGCAGCGGGTGCACACCTTCACCTTCACCACCTGGCCGTCGACGAGCGTGCGGACCACCTGGAGGTTCGGCTTCCAGACGCGGCGCGTCCGGTTGTTGGCGTGCGAGACGTTGTTCCCGAAGGACACGCCCTTCTCGCACGAGTAGCAGCGGCTGCGATTGATGGCCATGATCGGGCGTCCCGTTAGCTCTCGATGAGTTCGATGCGCGCCATCTCGGCGCCGTCACCCGTGCGGTGGCCGGTCTTGAGAATGCGCGTGTACCCGCCGGGCCGCGTCGCGAACTTCGGCCCGATCTCCTGGAACAGCTTGTCGGCGGCCGCGCGCTTCTGCACGTGGCGCACGGCGAGGCGGCGCGCGTGGAGCGTGCCGGACTTCGCCTTGGTGATCAACTTCTCGACGAAGGGGCGGAGCTCCTTCGCCTTCGCCTCGGTCGTCTCGATCGCCCCGGCCTCGATGAGCGAGGTCGCGAGGTTGCGCATGAGCGCGAGCTTCTGCTCGCTCGTGCGGCGGAGCTGGCGGCCAGCCTTGCGGTGACGCATCGGTCTTACTCCTCTTCGTCGTCTGGCGCGGCGGCGGCGGCGCGGCTCGGCGGCGTTCCCCAATCGGTGATCCGCACCCCGTCCGGCGTCTCCTCGTACCGCATCCCGAAATTCAAACCCTTGCGCTCGAGGAGATCGGCGATCTCCTGCAGCGACTTCTTCCCGAAATTCTTGACCTGCAGGATCTGGCTCTCCGTCTGGCGGACCAGGTCCCCGAGCGAGCGGATGTTCGAGTTCTTGAGCGAGTTCACCGACCGGACGCTCAGCTCGAGGTCGTCGATCGGCGTGTTCAGCTCCGCCAGGCGCACCGAGTCGCCGTCGCCCATGTCGCCGTTCCCGCCGACGCTGGCCGAGGCGTGCGAGCCGAAGCCGACGAAGTACTGGAAGTGCGTCTGGGCGAGGGCGGCGGCGTAGCTCACCGCCTCCTCGGGGGTCACCGTGCCGTCCGTCTCGACCGTCAGCGTGAGGCGGTCGTAGTCGGTGCGCTGGCCGACGCGCGTCTCGGCGACGGCGAAGTTGGCGCGGCGGACGGGGTTGTAGATCGCGTCGATGCGCACGAGATCCACCGGGAGGCCGCGGTCGACCGGGTGCTGGTCGGCCTCGACGTACCCGCGCCCCTTGTTCACGTACAGCTCGACGTTGATGTCGCGGTCGTCCTGGAGCGTGAACAGGGGGTGCGACGGGTCGACCACGCGGGCGCCCGCCGACTGCTGGATGTCGGCGGCCGTCACCGGCCCGGCCTCCGACTTGGAGATGCGGAGGACGGCGTCCTCGACGCCCTCGTCGAGCACGAGCGTGAGCGTCTTGAAGTTGCCGATGATCTGGTGCACGTCCTCGACCACGCCGGCGATGGTCTGGTGCTCGTGGACGACGCCGTCGATGCGGAAGCCCCACACGGCGGAGCCGCGCAGCGACGAGAGGAGCATGCGCCGGATCGCGTTCCCGAGCGTGTGGCCGAAGCCGCGCTCGAGCGGCTGGAGCCGGAATTCCGCGACGTTGGGATTGTCCTCGCGCTTCGTCGCTTCGACGAGCTGCGGGCGGACGAGCCCCCGGAGGTCGATTGCCTGTGCCATGACTGTATCTGGTGTGTTCGTGGTCATGCCGAGAGATCGCCCCGGCAACGCCCTGCCCCGCCCCTAACGCGCGGCAGGCCCGTACGGGAGTTAGGGTCCCGACCGTACTGCGAGGCACGAGGGACGAGCCACGAGGCACGGGGCGGGCGCCTCGAGGGCGCCACCTCGTACCTCCGACCTCGTCCCTCGATCGCCCTGCTACTTCGAGTAGAGCTCGACGACCAGCTGCTCCTGGGCGGCGATGGGGATGTTCGGGCGCGCGGGGCGCTCGAGCATCCGACCGCTGAAGGACTCGCGGTCCACGGCGATCCACGAGAGCGGCGCGCCGCGCGAGGCCTGGTCCATCGCGGCCATGATCGACGCCTGCTCGCGCGACTTCATGCGGACGCGCACCTCCTCCCCGGGCTGCACGACGTAGCTCGGGATGTCCACCGACCGCTGCCCCACCTCGACGTGCCGGTGGCGGATGAGCTGGCGCGCCGCGCGGCGGCTGGGCGCGAAGCCCATGCGGTAGACGATGTTGTCCAGCCGGCTCTCGAGCGCCGCCAGCAGGTTGTGGCCGGTGATGCCGGGCAGCGTCGTCACCTTCTCGAAGGTGTTCCGGAACTGCCGCTCGCTCACCTGGTAGATGCGCTTGATCTTCTGCTTCTCGCGGAGCTGCTTCGCGTACTCGCTCGTCTTCCGGCGGCGGGCGGTGTTCTGCCCGTGCTGGCCGGGCGCGTACGGACGCCGCTCGACGGGGCACTTCTCGGTGAAGCACTTCGTGCCCTTGAGGAAGAGCTTCGTGCCTTCGCGCCGGCACTGCCGGCAGACGGGACCTGTGTAGCGCATTCGCTTAGACTCTCCGCCGCTTCGGGGGGCGGCAGCCGTTGTGCGGGATCGGCGTCACGTCCTTGATGGACTTGACCTGGAGGCCGGCGGCGGCGAGCGCCTGGATCGCGCTCTCGCGCCCGCTCCCGGGACCCTGCACGCGGACGTGCACGCGGCGGACGCCGAGCGTCACCGCCTCGCGCCCGGCCTGCTCGGCGGCCACGGTGGCGGCGAACGGCGTGGACTTCTTCGACCCCTTGAAGCCCGCCTTGCCGGACGACCCCCAGCTCACGGTGTTCCCGTGCGTGTCGGTGATCGTGATCGTCGTGTTGTTGAACGTCGCGCTGACGTGGGCGACGCCTTCCGCCTCGACGACGCGCTTCGACTTCTTCGCAGTAGCCATGTTACTTGGTCACCTTCTTCTTGCCGGCGATCGCGCGGCGGGGCCCCTTCTTCGTGCGGGCGTTCGTGTGCGTCCGCTGCCCGCGAACCGGGAGGCCGCGGCGGTGGCGGATGCCTCGGTAGGAGCCGATGTCCATCAGTCGCTTGATGTTCATCGCGATCTCGGTGCGGAGCGCCCCCTCGACCCGGTAGCTCTTCTCGATCTCCTGGCGGAGCTTGTTCACGTCGGCGTCGGTCAGATCACGGATGCGCAGGGCGGAGTTCACCCCGGTCGTCTCGATGATCCGGCGCGCCGTCTCGCGGCCGATTCCGTAGATGTACGTCAGGCCGATCTCGACCTTCTTGTCGCGCGGGAGATCGATTCCAGCAATACGAGCCATTCAGGTCACCTAGCCTTGACGCTGCTTGTGCTTGGGGTTGCGCTTGCAGATGATGCGAGTCACGCCGTTGCGCTTCACAACTTTGCAGTTCTCGCAGATCGGCTTCACGCTGCTGCGGACTTTCACA
>Ga0307411_10000823_pt1 | contig 11600 bp, 11 predicted proteins | sample DK1Ometagenome_2_FD_203712 | JGI IMG/M metagenome (GOLD analysis project Ga0307411, IMG submission 203712) | Maize rhizosphere microbial communities from greenhouse at UC Davis, California, United States - DK15-O-1 | ecosystem: Host-associated > Plants > Roots > Rhizosphere > Soil | place: USA...
CCGGCACCGCCGGCACCGGCGGGGCGCCAACGGTCCCGCCGCCGCCCGAGCCGCCCAGCGTGAAGCTGGGGCGGATGACCATCGGGAAGCCCGCGCCACCGATCTCGGCGTGGATGCGCTTCTGCACCGCCCAGGCCTCTTCCAGCGAGTGCGCGATGCCGGACCGTGCCGAGCCCAGGCCGATCTTGGTCATCGCGTCCTTGAACTTCAGACGGTCCTCGGCCTTCTCGATGGCGTGCTCGTTGGCACCGATCATCTCGACGTTGTACTTGGCCAGCACGCCGTGCTTGTGCAGGTCCAGCGCGCAGTTCAGCGCCGTCTGACCGCCCATCGTCGGTAGCACCGCGTCGGGGCGCTCCTTGGCGATGATCTTCTCGACCACCTGCCAGGTGATGGGTTCGATGTAGGTGACGTCCGCCGTGTCCGGGTCCGTCATGATGGTCGCCGGGTTGCTGTTGACCAGGATGACCTTGTAGCCCTCCTCGCGCAGCGCCTTGCAGGCCTGGGCACCGGAGTAGTCGAACTCGCAGGCCTGGCCGATGATGATCGGGCCGGCGCCGATGATGAGGATGCTCTTGAGGTCTGTACGTTTTGGCATGGCTTGCGAGTCTGCTTAGAGCGTGGCCGTGGCCAGCTTGGCCCCGAACCCAACGAAAAGTGCGCCGACGCCGGCATTGGCCGCGCCGGACAGGCGCCGGCGGGCGCGGAAGGCCGCAGCCAGGCGGGCGCCGGCGAAGATCAGCGTCGAGAGATAGAGGAAGCTGGCGATCTGGATGATCGTGCCCAGGATCAGGAAGGTCAGCGCCGGATGCGGGTAGGCCGGGTCGACGAACTGGATGAAGAAAGACAGCAGGAAGGCGATGGCCTTGGGGTTCAGCAGGCTGACGATCAGCGCCTTGCGGAACGGCTGGCTGGCGTCGACGACGCTGGGCGCCGCGGTGGCGCGCGCATCCCCGCGCCAACTGCTCAATGCGCCGCGCAGCAGCTGGATGCCGATCCAGCCCAGGTAGACGGCGCCGACCATCTTCACGACGAAGAAGATCTGCGGGCTGGCCATCAGCAGCGACGCGCCACCAGCAGCGGCGGCCGTCATCAACACCGTGTCACCGACGAACACACCACATGCCGCCGTGTACCCGGCGCGCACGCCGCGCTGCGCTGCGACGGACAGCACGTAGAGTGAATTGGGCCCCGGCAGCAGGATGATGAAAACGACTGCCGCGAGGAAGGTGCCGAGGTCGGTGATGCCGAACATGAGATGCCTTCCCTCAGGACTTGCTCATCAGGGACACGAAGCGGTCGAACAGATAGGCGATGTCGTGCGGACCGGGGCTGGCTTCCGGGTGGCCCTGGAAGCTGAAGGCCGGCTTGTCGGTGCGGGCGATGCCTTGCAGCGTGCCGTCGAACAGGCTGATGTGCGTGGCGCGCAGGTTGGCCGGCAGCGTGTCCGGGTCGACCGCGAAACCGTGGTTCTGGCTGGTGATGCCGACGCGGCCCGAATCGAGATCCTTGACCGGGTGGTTGGCGCCGTGGTGGCCGAACTTCATCTTGAAGGTCTTGGCGCCGCTGGCCAGCGCCAGGATCTGGTGGCCCAGGCAGATGCCGAAGACCGGGATGCCGGACTCGATCAGTTGGGCCGTGGCCTTGATGGCGTAGTCGCAGGGCTCGGGATCGCCAGGGCCGTTGGACAGGAAGATGCCGTCCGGCTCCAGGTCGAAGACCTCGCTCGCCGGGGTCTGCGCCGGCACGACGGTGACCTTGCAGCCGCGCTCGGCCAGCATGCGCAGGATGTTGAGCTTGACGCCGTAGTCGTAGGCGACGACGTGGAAGCGCGGGCTGGTCTGCTGGCCGTAGCCGCTGCCCAGCTTCCACTCGGTCTCGGTCCAGACCTGACGCTCGGTGCGGCTGACGACCTTGGCGAGATCGAGGCCGGACATGGACGGCGCGGCCTGGGCGGCGTTGACCGCCTGGTCGATGTGGGACTGTGTCAGCGCTTCGCCAGCCGGCAGCGCGAGGATGCAGCCGCTCTGTGCGCCCTTGGTGCGCAGAACGCGGGTCAGGCGGCGGGTATCGAGGCCGGCGATGGCGACGGTGCCCTGCTCGCGCAGATAGGCATCCAGCGTCTTGCCCGAGCGGAAATTGGACGCCCGCAGCGGGAGGTCCTTGATGACCAAGCCGGCGGCGTAGACCTTGCCGGCTTCGACGTCCTCGTCGCTGATCCCGTAGCTGCCGATGTGCGGATACGTCAGCGTGACGATCTGCTTGCAGTAGCTCGGGTCGGTCAGGATTTCCTGGTATCCCGACAGGGCGGTGTTGAACACCACTTCGCCGACGGTCTGGCCCGTGGCGCCAATGGACTGGCCTCGGAACACCGTCCCATCCGCCAATGCCAGGATTGCTTGAGGGGGGTGGAGCAGGTCAGCCAGCACAAAGGTCTCCGCAAGTGGGGCGCGTGCCCAGCATCAACCCGTCTGGAGACGGGTCAACTTGTAGAAACCGAGGGGTAGGTTTTCTAGAAACCTTGCAGGTTCCGCCGGGCAGCGATGGGGTTCAGGTAAACCCATCGAGTATAGCCGACTGGGGTTAGTACGGAGGCTTCGTGACCGGCTTGTGACGCCTTAAAGTGCCGCGATACCCGCCTTGGCGATCTCAGCATCTTCGCTGGATTTGACGCCACTGACACCCACGGCACCGACGCACTGGCCGTCCACCAGAATCGGCACGCCGCCTTCGAGCAGGCCGTGCATGCCGGGAACGCTGAGGAAAGACTGGCGGCCGCCGTTGACCATGTCCTCGTAGACCTTGGACTCGCGCCGGCCGAGTGCCGCGGTGTGTGCCTTGGCGGGCGCGAACAGCGCCGAGCTGGGCGAGGCGCCGTCCAGGCGCTGCAGCGACAGCAGGTGGCCGCCTGCATCGACGATGGCGATGGTCACAGCCCAGCCTTTCTGCTGGGCAAGGGCCTCGGCGGCTGCGGCGATGCGCTTGACGTCTTCGAATTCGAGTTGGAGTTGCTGTTTCATGGGCTTGCTTTCCAGGGATGGATCCCAATGTAGCTGCCCGGCACCGGCCTAGAATCGGTGTGGTTTCCCATTCGCACTTCGGAGGATCGTCATGAACGAAAGCCTGCAAACCCAATACGGCTATGCCAACACGGGCCTGGCCGCTGACCGGCAGCGCGTGCTGCGTAATACCTACTGGCTGCTGGCGCTGTCCTTGGTGCCGACGGTGCTGGGCGCCTGGACCGGCGTCGCGACCGGTCTGTTCGCCACGATGGGCCCGGGCATGAGCGCCCTGGTCTTCTTCATCGGCGCCTTCGGCCTGATGTTCGTCGTCGAGAAGACGAAGGACAGCGCCGTCGGCGTTGCTGCCTTGCTCGGCTTCACCTTCTTCATGGGCCTGATGCTGTCGCGCCTGGTCGGCCATGTGCTGGGCTTCAAGAACGGCACGTCGCTGGTCATGACGGCTTTCGGCGGCACCGCGGCAATCTTCTTCGCGATGGCCAGCCTGGCCACGGTCATCAAGCGCGACCTGTCCTCCATGGGCAAGTTCCTGCTGGTCGGCGCCGTCATCCTGATGGTTGCGGGCATTGCCAACATCTTCCTGCAGTCGTCGGCGCTGATGCTGACGGTCCTGGTGCTGGCACTGGCCGTGTTCTCGGCTTTCATGCTGTATGACATGAAGCGCGTCATCGACGGCGGTGAAACCAACTACATCAGCGCCACGCTGGCCATTTATCTGGACGTCTACAACGTCTTCCAGAGCCTGTTGTCCCTGCTGGGCATCTTCGGCGGCGACCGCGACTGATCAGGCTGCGGCCCGACGAACAAAGGCGGCTTCGGCCGCCTTTTTCATGGCCCGCCGGGCTTGTAGTTCTTCAGCACGAAGGGTGCGCTCAGCACCACCGGCCGGCCGACCTGCCCGAGTTGCAGCGCCAGGTTGACCTTGCCCCCTGCGAAGTTCTCCGTGGCCACGCCACCGATCGCAACCGCTTCCAGCTCGCTGGTCAGCGTCACCTGCCCCGACACCACCGCCGTATAAGGCGGCGCGCCCAGTTGCAGCAGCACCGGCACGACAGCCTTGGCCCTGCTGTCGTCCGTGTCCAGCCGTGCCCAGACGATGACCTGTAGTTTGTCGCCCTTGGCGATGTCGCCATGCAGCGGCGCGACCGCACCGACATCCCAGACATTCGGTTTGGCCGCGGTCAGCGCCACGCGCAGGCAGACCTTGCCGGTCGCGGCACAAGGCACCTGCTCACTCGACTGGCCCTCGCCGTAGACCGACCAGATACCGACACGCGGCGTATTGATCAGATAGTCCAGCGCCGGGTCGCTCGCGCGCGCCGGCGCAGCGGCCGCACCGGCTTTCTCCGGCACCAGGGCGCCATAGATGGGCTTGACCCAGCCGTCGGCCTTCATGTCCCACAGCACGAAGTCCGAGTCGAACTGCCAGTAGGACCACGCAATACCACGCGCTTCGGCGGCGCGGGCCACCGCCGCCGTCCAGGCGACGCGCTGGGCCATGCCGGCGCTTTCCAGCGCGCCGAATTCGCCGAGCAGGATGGGCCGCTGATGCTTGTCTGCCCACGCCTTGACACGGTCGAGATCCTTGTTCAGCCGCTCGTGATCGGCCGGCGTTCCCCAGGTCACGCCAGACAGCTTCTGGAACTGCGGCGTCCAGCTCGCGCCCTGGTGCGTGAACTCCATCGGCGTGTAGTAGTGGAAGGTGACGATCAGCCGCCGGTCGGCCTCGGGCAGGCGCAGGCTGTCCAAGTGCTCGAGCGAGTTCCAGAACTTCGGCCCGACGATGACGCGGCGGGTCGGATTGGTGGCGCGGATGATGGCCAGGTTCTCGGCCAACATGTCGTTCCAAACGCCGTCGGCCGCGCCATTGGGCTCGTTGAGGATCTCGAAGACCACTCCGGCCGGCGCAGCCTTGTAGCGCTCGGCCACCTGGCGCCAGAAGGTCTGCAACTGCACGCGGCACAGCGGCAGGTCAGCCTCTTTAGCGCATTCGTTGAAGTTGTGCTCGTCGAGGATGACCTGCAGGCCCGCCTTCAGGCCGGCGTCGACCAGTTCGTCCAGTGTCTTGAACCACTGCGCTGACAGCCGATGTTCACCGTCCATGTGTGCAAAAGCGTGCAGATTCAGCCGCACATGGTCGAAGCCGCCGTCGCGTATCGCCTGCATGTGGCGCAACCGGAAGCGCGCCTTGGCCGGGTCCGTCCAGATCGGGTCATACCCGACGATGTTGACGCCCCGCTTGAGCGCCGCCGTCGTACCGTCGGCCTGCGCAAGAACGGCGCTCGACAGACACAGCGCCAGCCAGGCCAGGCCCAGCAGGCGTGCGAACTTGAGTGGGATGGACATGATGTTTGCCTTGTCTCGGGCGTGTTGGTATGGATAAACAGCGCTAAACAACGCTGTTTATCCATTTTGTCCAGTGAGCTGCGATCAGCACCCAGGACTTACGCGGAGACATAGCCCGGCGCGGACCGGCAACCGGTCGGCTTGGGGGTCAGCGGTCAAAGACCGCGATGCTCTCGACGTGCGCCGTGTGCGGAAACATGTTGACCGCGCTTGCGGCCGTGCAGCGATAGCCCGCCACGTTGACGAGCAGGCCCGCATCGCGCGCCAGCGTCGCCGGGTTGCAGCTGACGTAGACGATGCGCTTGGGCGGCGTCCAGCCGGGCGCCAGCGACGGGTCCTGCGCGATATCGGCCACCGCCTTCGCGAGCGCGAATGCGCCCTCGCGCGGCGGGTCGATCAGCCAGCGGTCGGCGACGCCGTCGGCAGCCAGCAATTCAGGCGTCATGTCGAACAGGTTGCGCGCGACGAAGCTCGTCTTGTGCGCCAGGCCATTGGCCGCGGCGTTCTCGCGCGAGCGCTGCACCAGCGTCTCGCTGCCCTCGATGCCGAGCACCTCGCGGGCCTTCGTTGCCAATGGCAGCGTGAAGTTGCCCAGGCCGCAGAACCAGTCGATGACGCGGTCGCCCGGCTCGACGGCCAGCAGCCGCAGCGCACGACCCACGAGCGCCGCATTGATGTGCGGATTGACCTGCGTGAAGTCGGTCGGCTTGAACGGCATCGTCACGCCGAACTCGGGCAGGCGGTAGGCCAACTGCGGTCCGCCTTCGTCCAGCAGCTTGACGGTGTCCGGCCCCTTGGGCTGAAGCCACCACTGCACGCCGTGCTGCGCGGCGAACTCGCGCAACATCGCAACGTCGCCGGCAGGCAGCGGGTTCAGATGACGCAGCACCAGCGCGATCACCTCGTCGCCCATCGCCAGCTCGATCTGCGGCAGGCGGTCGCGCTCTGCCATGTTCATGATCAGCTCGCGCAGCGGCATCAGCAGGTCGCTGACGACCTTGGGCACGACCTTGCAGACCTGCATGTCGGCCACGTAGCGGCTCTTGCGCTCGTGGAAGCCGATCAGCACGACGCCTTTCTTCTGCACGTAGCGCACCGAGAAGCGGGCGCGGTAGCGGTAGCCCCATGTCGGGCCTTCGATGGGCCGCAGCAGCACCTCGGGCTTCACCTTGCCGAGGTGCCACAGGTTGTCTTCCACGACGCGCTGCTTCACCGCCACCTGTGCGCCCGCCTGCAGATGCTGCATCTTGCAGCCGCCGCAGGCGCCCGCATGCAGGCCGAAGTGCGGGCAGCCCGGCGTCACGCGCAGCGGACTTTCCTTCTTGATCTCGGTGAGCTGGCCCTGCTCCCAGTTGTTCTTGCGGCGTGAGATCTGGGCTTTCACGATCTCACCGGGCAAAGCGCCGTCGATGAAAACCACTTTGCCCTCGGCGTTGTGCGCCACGCCCTGCGCCTCAAGTTCGATGCTTTCGACCTTGAGCCATTCCGTCATCTGATTCATAGGGCCGGGATTGTCCCTGATGCCCCTCGCCTGCCGAACCCGCGCGGATGTCGGGCTCTAGAAGATCGAGTCCCGGTCGACGCCGTGGCGCATCATGTTGCGCTTGAGCTTGGCCAGCGCCTCGATCTGGATCTGGCGGATGCGCTCGCGCGTCAGCTTGAGGCGGATGGCCAGCACGTCCAGCGTCTCGGGCTCGCGGTCGGAGAGGCCATAGCGGCCGGCCAGTACTTCGCGTTCGCGGTCGTTCAGGCTCGCGAGGCCGTGCTGCAGCAGCAGCTCCACTTCGTGCGACAGGCGCAGGCCCAGAGGATCGACCGCTTGCTCGTCGGCCACCAGATCGAGCATGGACTCGCCACCCTCGCCATTGCGGTCCACCGGCGAATCGAGGGAACTTGGCAGTTCGGCATAAGCCAGCAGCTCGGCGACCTCATCGACGGGGCGGCCGAGTGCCTGAGCAACGTCTTCCGCGCGCACGCGGCCTTCCGCGCCCTGGGCGCTTTGCAGCGCCTCCAGCGCCCGCCGCGCCTTCAACACCTGGTTGAGCTCGCGCACGATGTGCACCGGCAGGCGCACCAGCCGCGCCTGGTGCATCAACGCGCGCTCGATGCTTTGGCGAATCCACCAGCTCGAATAGGTCGAGAAGCGAAAGCCGCGCTCCGGCTCGAACTTGCTGATGGCATGCATCAGGCCGAGGTTGCCTTCTTCGATGAGATCGCTCATCGGCAACCCACGGCCGAGGTAGTTCTTGGCGATGCTGACAACCAGCCGCAGGTTGTGCTCGATCATCGCCTGGCGGGCATCGAAATCACCCGCGCGCGCCGCGACGGCCGTGTCGAACTCCTGCTGCGGCGTCAGCAGCGGCGTGCGACGGATGTCCCGCAGATAGGCTTGCAGTGCGTTGCCGAGTTCGACCTCGTCGCTCGACACGCGCAACGCCTGGCGATCTTCGTCAACCACCTCGGCGGTGGCCTCACCATCCGCGGCGGCGGCCATGGACAGCATGACGGCGGGTACATGGAAGGCGCCCTCATGGCCGTTGGATTTGGGCACAGCGCGTTTCATGGCGTGGTCGCTGGCCCGATGGATGGTCTCGCCGGCTGCGGTTTCAGCGCGGCGGCAGCAGCTTCGCCGGGTCGACAGGCTTGCCGAGCTTGCGCACTTCGAAGTGCAACTTGACGGTGTCGCTCTCGGTGGAACCCATCTCGGCAATCCTCTGACCTTTGCGGACCACCTGATCCTGTTCAACCAGCATCGCCCGGTTGTGGGCATACGCCGTCAGGTAGGTGTTGTTGTGCTTGATGATGACCAAGTTGCCGTAGCCGCGCAAGCCCGAACCTGCGTAAACAACGCGACCATCGGCGACAGCCAGCACCGGGTCGCCCGGCTTGCCGGCGAAGTCCAGGCCCTTGTTGCGCTGCTCGTCAAAACCGGCAGTGACCGGTTGCGAGACCGGCCACGCCCAGGCGAGGCTGTCATCGTCCGTCGCCGCTTCCTTGGACGACTCCTTGACCGCTGCCGTGGTGGTCGCAGGCGCCGGCTGCGATGCAGCGCTGGCCGAAGCCGCAGGCGGCTTGGTATCCAGCGGGCGCGTCTCAACCTTGGCCGCACTGGCGATCGGCTTGGCGGTCACGGCGCTTGCGTCGACGCCCGGTGGCACGACGCGCAGCACCTGCCCGACTTCGATGCGGTTCGGGTTCTCGAGGTTGTTCCACTTGGCCACGTCACGCCAGGTCTGGCCGTTGTCCAGCGCGATGCGAATCAACGCGTCGCCCGGCTTGACGGTGTAGTAGCCAGGCTTGCCTGAGTTCTCGATACCCGGCAGCGGCTTGACTTCAGCGACCGTGGGTGCAGAAGCCGCCGGGGCCGGAGACGGCGCAGCGGGTTTGGGCGGTTGGGGGTTGCGGTCCTCGACCGGTGCCTGATGCAGCGAGGTGCCGCAGGCGCTGAGCAGCAGCGAGGTGGTTACGGTGACGAAAATTAGGCGCAAGCTAGTGGGCATCGTGTGGCTGATCCACGTTGAAAGGCCGCCCCGATTGTGTGGCGCGGTGCGCCTGCGGCCCCGTCAGACAACGCCAGATTTTAGGGGGACGAACAGCACGGCCTCGTGCTCGCTGCGAACCCAGCGGCGGACGCCCCCGTCAACAACATGATCCAGCACCACCAACACCTGGCCCCGGCCGCTCGCCGCCGTGGGCGCCACGAGGCGTCCGCCGGGCGCGAGTTGCTCGGTCCAGGCCTGCGGAATGTCCTCACCGCCGGCCGCCGCGATGATGCTGTCGAAGGGCCCGCTGGCCGAGTGGCCGACGCGGCCATCGCCCCAGACCAGGCGAGTGGAACGCGGCAGCACGACGCGCTGCAGGTTCAGCTTGGCCTTGTCGTGCAGGCCTTGCAGCCGCTCGACGGACGTGACCTGACGCGCCAGCATCGCGATGACGGCAGCCTGGTAACCGCAGCCGGTGCCGATCTCCAGCACACGGCCGAGGCTGCCGCGCTGGCGCGCGCCCGTGCCCGCCATCAGCAGGCCCAGCATGTGCGCAACGACCGAGGGCTTGGAGATGGTCTGGCCATGGCCGATCGGCAAGGCGGTGTCTTCGTAGGCCTGTGCCGCCAGCGCACTGTCGACGAACTCGTGCCGCGGCACTGCCGCCATCGCAGCCAGCACGCGCTCGTCAAACTTGCCTTCAGCCCGCAGCCGGTCGACCATGCGCTGTCGCACCGCGCCGCTGTCCAGGCCCGTGCCGCTCGGGCGCGCGAGCCGGGCCGCATCGACCGTGGCCTGATGCAGGTGGCGCTGCGGCATCAGCAGCTCGCGCTGCGGCGCGGCGGCCGACTTGAGGCTCGCAGGGAAACGCTTGGCCGTCGTTGCCATCTAGAGCCCCAGGCGCTGCGCCCAGGAACCGAGGGAGGAATGCTCGGTCAGGTCGACCTGCAGTGGCGTGATCGACACCTGGCCATTGGCGGTGGCATGGAAGTCCGTGCCCTCGCCGGCATCCTTGGCGTCGCCCGCCGGCCCGATCCAGTAGATGGTCTCGCCGCGCGGGCTGACCTGCTCGATGATGCCTTCGCTGGCATGCCGGCGGCCCAGGCGCGTGATGCGGCGCGGCAGCGTGTCGGCGTCCGCGCGGTTCGGGATGTTGACGTTGAGCAGGAAGCCCTGGCCCAGGCCGCCGTCGAGCACTTGTTCGATCACGCTGCGCGCGACACGAGCGGCTGCGTCCAGCTCGCCCCAGCCCTTTTCCACCTGGGAGAAGGCGATCGACGGGATGCCGAACAGATAGCCCTCGGTGGCGGCGGCGACGGTGCCGGAGTACAGCGTGTCGTCGCCCATGTTGGCGCCGTTGTTGATGCCGGACACCACCAGGTCGGGCCGGTAGCCCAGCAGGCCGGTCAGCGCCAGGTGGACGCCGTCCGAGGGCGTGCCGTTGACATAGCGAAAGCCATTGGCGGCGCGGTAGACGTTCAATGGCCGGCCGAGCGTCAGCGAATTGGACGTGCCGCTTGCGTTCTGCTCAGGCGCGATGACTTCGATTTCGCCCAGGCCTTCACAGGCTTTCACCAGGGCGGCCAGACCGGGGGCCAGGTAGCCGTCGTCGTTGGAAATGAGAATGCGCATGGAGGCCAATTGTAGGGAAGGCGTCACCTGCGAGACCGGGTGTAACTCCCTTGATTCCTATCATGGCGGCTTCAGCCAACGAGGAGATGACGATGAAGGCATGGGTCTGCGAAAACCCGGTGGGCGTCGAGGCGCTGCAATGGCGCGAACAGCCGGCGCCCGCGCTCACCGCCGGCCAGATCCGCGTGCAGATCAAGGCAGCGAGCCTGAATTTCCCTGACCTGCTCATCGTGCAGAACAAGTACCAGATGAAGCCGCCCCTGCCCTTCGTGCCGGGCACGGAGTTCTCCGGCGTGGTCACCGAGGTCGGAGAAGGCGTGAAGGGCTTTGCCGTCGGGCAGCGCGTCGCGGCCTTCGGAGGGCTGGGCGGCTTCGCGACGGAGGTGTGCATTCCGGCGATGCTGGCCATGCCGCTGCCCGAGCCCTTCAACTTCGAGGACGCGGCGGCCTTCATCTGCACCTACGCCACCAGCCACCACGCGTTGATGGACCGCGCCGCGCTGCGGGCCGGCGAGACCGTCCTCGTCCTCGGGGCCGCAGGTGGCGTGGGCACCGCAGCCATCCAGATTGCCAAGGCGGCCGGCGCCCGCGTCATCGCCGCTGCCGGCAGCGATGCGAAGTGCACGGCCTGCAAGGCCATCGGCGCCGACGCCACGATCAACTACACGACGCAGAACCTGCGCGACGAACTCAAGACGCTGACCGAAGGCAAAGGGCCGGACGTCATCTACGACCCCGTCGGCGGCGACCTGGCCGAAGCGGCCTTCCGCTCCATCGCCTGGCGCGGGCGTTATCTCGTCATCGGCTTTGCACAGGGCGCCATCCCGGCCCTGCCGCTGAACCTGGCGCTGCTCAAAGGCGCCTCGCTCGTCGGCGTGTTCTGGGGCGAATTCGCCAGGCGCGAGCCGGGCCATAACGCCAAGATGCTTGGAGAGCTGGCCAACTGGTATGCCGGCGGCAAGATCAAGCCCGTACTGGACCGCGTGCTGCCCATCGAGCAGCTGCCCCTTGCCTTTGCTCGCATGGCGGCTCGCGAGGTCGTCGGCAAGGTGGTTCTTACCAATCCTTGAAGCCTGAAACGGGGGCTTGTCCCCCCGCAGTCTCGTCCCGTTCGGGCAGG
>Ga0307411_10000824_pt1 | contig 11599 bp, 14 predicted proteins | sample DK1Ometagenome_2_FD_203712 | JGI IMG/M metagenome (GOLD analysis project Ga0307411, IMG submission 203712) | Maize rhizosphere microbial communities from greenhouse at UC Davis, California, United States - DK15-O-1 | ecosystem: Host-associated > Plants > Roots > Rhizosphere > Soil | place: USA...
GTTCCGCTCCCCCGTCGCGAGTCACCGCATGAACGTCGATCTCTTCGGCGACAAGGCAACGCCGGTCGCCAACGAGCTTCACCTGACGCGACAGCGTGCAGAAGCCGTAGTGAAAGCTCGACGACGACGCGTTCACCCGCGTTCGCGTCATTCCTGATGAATGGCGTCGAGACCGATGCACAGCGCATGAAGAGCGTGCTGTCGCGCGTCAATCGCGACCGGCGGTTGCCGCTCGCCGACATCCGCCGCAGCGAACAGCACCAGGCGACGCTGGTCAGCTGACTCAATCGGGCGAACCCCGAGCAGACGGTTCTCGAGCAGTGGCTGCTGCACGAAGCGATGGGGGTTTACGCCAACGCGAGCTGCATGGAGCAGGAGAGCGATCCGCGCATCAAGGGCATCTGGGAGCGCTTTCTGCGACGACGAGCTCGGTTTCCGGCAGTGGCCGACCTCATGCGCGTGACGCTGAAGCGCGACCCGCCCAGCGCTCGAAGCGGTGCTCATCATCGAGCTCGTCGACAACGCGAGCTGGGAGCTCGTGATCCAGCTCGCGTCAGTGGGCGGGCTCGACCAGCACGTCGATCGCTTCGGCGCGGCGCTCGCGGAGGCGCAGCTCAGCTGTCCCCGCGCGCGCGGCTGGCTTGCGCGCGAATTCAGCGGGGAAGTCGACTAGCGCGATGGACGCGACGCACGCCGACGGCCATCGGCGTGCCCTCGCGCCGCAGCGGCCGAGGGCTGCAGAACGTCGGGGTGCGCGCGACGACGCGCCGCTTACTTGTCCTTGGCGCGGACGCCCTGTCTGCGCGGAACGCGCGGCTCCACGCTTCGCTCCTCGACGCTGCGCTCGCGCGGCATCGCGGTCGCCGGCTGCGCCTGGTCGAGCTGCAGGGCGATCGTACCCGCAGTGCCGGTGAAATATTCGATCCGCGGGCACTGGTCCGTCTCGAGGAACAGCAGGTATTCGCCGCGTCGGCGCATCGCCTCGCGCTCCGCGCGTCCGGCATCGGACAGGTCGACCGGCGGATACACGTCGCGATAGGTCACGTTGTCGCTGCGGTCGAACACCACGTAGCAGGTGAGGGCGCTCGCGTCGCGCGTGGCGAGCGGCAGCGTCGCGGCGACGAGCACGGCGATCAGCGCGGGGCGGAAGGTCATCGGACGTCTCCGTAGGGCGTCAGCCGGCATCGTAGGGGCGTCCGGGGCGCGGCACAAGTCTCGCTGTCGGAAAGGCCTGGCCGCCGGTCCGCGCGTCGCGGCGCGCACCGACCACGGCCATACCTGTCTCGCGGACTTTCGAAGTGGCGAGGTTCGATTTGCACGCTCCACGGTAAGGGTTTCCGAAACATCGCGCAGCGCACCGCTGTCCGACGGAGATCTCGATGCGGCATGGCGCTTGCGTCGCCGTCGAGCCCGGGTGGCGCGCAAATGCAGTCACGCGCCGGTTCGTCGAAACGTCTCTCGCAGGGAATCCCATGGAAACGACACAGGCAACGCGTCCGGACGCGTCGTTGATCGGCGACCAGCGGCCGCCGCGCAGCGACGGTCCCGTCCCGCGTGCATCGCCGCCGCCGAGCGCGATGCGGCGCACGCAGATGGAGCGCAGCAACCAGGCGCTGGTGAGCGCGCTCGGATGGTTCAGCATCGGTCTCGGCCTCGCGCAGCTCGTCGCGCCGCGCGCGGTGTCCCGCGTCAGCGGTGCGGACCCGCATCCGATGCTCATGCGCGCCGTCGGGCTGCGCGAGCTCGCGTGCGGCGTGGGACTGCTGTCGGGGCGAGCGCCGGAAGAGTTCCTGTGGGCGCGCGTGGCCGGCGACGCGATGGACCTCGCGATGCTCGGCACGACGCTCGCGCGGCGCGGCACTCATGCCGGCGCGATCGCGTCGACCACCGCGGTCGCCGGCGTGATGGCGCTCGACGTGTACGCGGCGAACAGCGTCCGTCGCCAGGGCCTGCCCGACGAAACGTCGCGCGACCGCACCGTCTACGTCGAAAAGACGCTCGCCGTGAACCGTCCGCCGCAGGAGTGCTATGCGATGTGGCGGCAGTTCGAGAACTTCCCGCGCTTCATGGCGTTCCTCGACAGCGTCACGCCGACGAGCGAGACGCGCTCGCACTGGGTCGCGCGCGCGCCGGGCGGCGCGAAGATCGAGTGGGACGCGGAGATCACCAACGATCAGCCCGGCAGGCTGATCGCGTGGCGATCCGTCGACGAGGCGGACGTGCAGCATGCGGGCGTCGTTCGCTTCGAGCCGGGGCGCGAGGGGCGCGGCACGTGGGTGCGCGTCGAGATCCAGTACCTGCCGCCCGGCGGGGTGATCGGCGCGACGCTCGCGCGCATGACGAACCAGGCGCCGGCGGAGGCGATCGAGGAGGACATCCGCCGGTTCAAGCGGCTCGTGGAAACCGGCGAGGTGCCGACGATCGAAGGCCAGCCGCACGGCCGGCGCAGCCTGTTCTACGGCCTCCTGCGGAAAGGACGTGCGTGATGAAAGCGAATTGCTGGTATGGCATCCAGGACGTGCGCGTGGACGAGGTGCCGGATCCGAAGATCCTGAACCCGCGCGACGCGATCGTGCGCATCACGTCGACGGCCGTGTGCGGCTCGGACCTGCACCTGTACGACGGCTACATCCCGACGATGGTCAGCGGCGACATCCTCGGTCACGAGTTCATGGGCGAGGTGGTCGAAGTCGGTCCCGGCGTGAAGAACCTCCGCGTCGGCGATCGCGTCGTCGTGCCCTTTCCGATCGCCTGCGGCGCGTGCTACTTCTGCGAGCGCGAGGAATTCTCGCTGTGCGAGAACAGCAACCCGAATGCGTGGATGGCCGAGAAGATGTTCGGGCACTCGGCCGCCGGCATCTTCGGCTACTCGCATCTCACCGGCGGCTACGCGGGCGGCCAGGCCGAGTACGCGCGCGTGCCGTTCGCCGACGTCGGGCCGTTCAAGATCGAGAACGGCCTGGACGACGAGCAGGTGCTGTTCCTTTCCGACATCCTGCCCACCGGCTGGATGGCGGCCGAGAACGCCGAGATCGAGCCCGGCGACACGGTCGCCGTATGGGGTGCCGGGCCGGTCGGGCAGTTCGCGATGATGTCCGCGCGCGTGCTCGGCGCCGGACGCATCATCGCCATCGATCGCTTCCCGGAGCGGCTCGCGATGGCGCGTCGCAATGCCGGCGCGGAGACGATCGACTACGAGGAAGTGCACGTGCTCGAGGCGCTGTCGGAGATGACCGCCGGCCGCGGTCCGGACTCGTGCATCGACGCCGTCGGGATGGAGGCGCACAGCCACGGCATGCAGTACGGCTACGACAAGGTGAAGCAGCTGATGAAGCTCGAGACCGAGCGCCCGATCGCGCTGCGCGAGGCGATCCTCGCCGTGCGCAGCGGCGGCACCGTTTCGGTCCCCGGCGTGTACGGCGGGCTGGCCGACAAGCTGCCGCTCGGCGCGTTCATGAACAAGGCGCTCACGCTGAAGACCGGGCAGACGCACGTGCACCGCTACATGCGGCCGCTGCTCGAGCGCATCGAGCGCGGCGAGATCGATCCGACGGCGATCATCACGCACCGCATGTCGCTCGACGACGCGCCGCGCGCCTATGACATGTTCCTGCACAAGGAGGAGGGCTGCGTGAAGTGCGTGCTGAAGACATGACCGCGCGCGACCGGCCGCGCTTTCGGGCGGTGTGGCAGGCGGCGTGAATCTCGTGGTCGCAGCACCGGCGCCGCACGCGCCGGGGCTGCCTGCCGCGCAGGCGGGGTCGCGCGTCGTCGCCCGGAGGCGCGAGTTGCTTGCCGTACCGCCCGCCGTGCGATGCCGCCGTCGTTCCTGCGAAGCGAGCGGGACGCCGCACGACGCGACCGGCAAGCGCACCGGTCCGGAAGTTACGGTGAGCCAAGCGGCTTCTATCGGTCTTCGTCTTACGCGCCTCGCGCGCGTCGGGGTGTATGTTGACCGGCTGCGCGCCTGCGGGCACGCCGACCACCGATAAACGGGAGACGCGATGGGTCTGATCGATTTCGTCCGGGATGCTGGCGAGAAGCTGTTCGGCCGCGGCAAGGCGGAGGCCGCGATGAAGGAGGTCAAGGCGGATCCCGCCAACGAGGCGAAGAAGCAGGCCGCGAACGGCGCCGCCGGCGACGCGATCCTCGAGTACATCAAGTCGCAGAATCTCGCCGCGACCGGCCTGACGGTCACCTTCGATGGCGCCACGTCGACGACGACCGTGTACGGCGTCGCGCCCGACCAGGCGACGCGCGAGAAGATCGTGCTCGCGGCCGGCAACGTCGCGGGCGTCGCGCAGGTGAAGGACATGATGACCGTCGACCGCAGCGAGCCGGAGGCGCAGTTCTATACGGTCGTGTCGGGCGATACGCTGTCCAAGATCAGCAAGCAGTTCTACGGTGACGCGAACCAGTACAACAAGATCTTCGAGGCCAATCGCCCGATGCTCTCGCATCCGGACAAGATCTATCCGGGCCAGAAGCTTCGCATTCCGCCGAAATGATCCTCGTTGCCGCCGCCGGCGCAGCAGCCCATGCGCATCGTCCGTTCGAGGACGACGATGACGACGACGAGCGTCCGATCGGCGACCCGGACGATGACGACGACGGCGATGCCGACGAGGACGACGACGATGAGGACGAGGAGCCGATGCAGCTCCTGGGCGGCAGGTGGAGCGGCGCATCGAAGCGCACGCCGCCAATGCGATCCGCTCGCACGCCGGCACGTGGCTTGCAAGCGATGGCCGGTGTCGCGCGCGCTCGGGTGATGGACGCGACGCGCGGCATTTCGATGAGGAGCGACGGATGACGATGCATTCGAACGTGCCCGCGTCGGCCACGACGCGCTGGATCGCGCTGGCCGCGATCGCGGGCGTTGCGGCGGCCGCCTGGTATCTGCGCCGCATGCCGCGCCCGGTGGATGCCCTCGACTGGAGCGAATCGTGGGAGGGCGAAGGCGAGCGCGACGCCGATCCGCGTGAGGCGATGGCGAGCTGACGATGCAGACCGACCGCGGACAGCGCAACCGCGCCGCCGTCATGCGAAGCGAAGATGTACGCGAGCGGTCGAGCGCGCTCCATCGCGGCACGCCGACGACGAGCGCCGCGCGCGATGACGTCGAGCAGGCGCTCGAGCTGTTGCGGCCGACGATCGAAGCGCTCGTGGCCGACCGGTCGGTCTCCCATGACCAGTCGCTGGTGGTGGTGGTCGTGGACCCGGCGGCGGCGGACGGCGCGGCGTTCGAGTCGTCGATCCTGCTGCAACGTGCGTTCGGCCGCGCCGGTGACGTCGACGTCGACTACGCGCGTTATGCGCTCGACAAGGCGCGGGCGAGCTTTCGCGAGCGTTGCGACACGTCGATCCTGCGCGAGCGCGGGGCCGCGCTGCTGTCGGCCGACCTGCCGCTCGTCGGCGGCCTGCATCGCAGGGGCTGGACGGTCGGCGTGTCCGGCGCGGTGCCGATGGTCGACGAAGCGATCGGCGCGATGCTGATCGACCTCACCTGCGCGCTGCAGGCGCTGGCCGCGACGCGGCCGGCCACCGAACCGAACGTCTGAATCTCCCCCGGATCGTCGCCGCGCGCGGACGCTGCGCGCGCACTCGCGTCATCGCGGCCACGGCGCGTCACGCCGCCAGGAGCGTCGGTCGCGACTCGCGTGAATCCCCGGCAGCCGCGGTGCCGGGCGACCGAACGCCGGCGATGCTGCGTGAGCGGACGGCGATCGAAGCCGGCCGCGGCGACTCAGACGTGGAGGCGATCGAGCGCAAGCCGGCCGAGCGCGTGCACGAGCCGCTCGCACGCCGGGCCGGCCGCGTGGTGGCTGCGCACGCGCTCGCGCGCGGACCGTGACATCGCCGACCGCCGCGCTGGATCGTCGAAAAGCTCGACGATCGCGTTGGCGAGCGCGGTCGGATCGTCGGCCACGACCAGGCCGGTGTCGCCGTGACGGACGAGCTCGCCGTGCCCGCCGGTCGCGGTCGCGACGACCGGAACGCCGGCGCTCATCGCCTGCAGTGCCGTCACCGGCATGCCCGCGTTCCCGGCGGTCAGGACCAGGCACGCGAGGTCACCGGCCAGTCGAGCGAAATCACGGCGGGCGCTCAGCCATCGAACGCGCTCCGACAGCGACTGCGAGCGGATCATGGCGTCGATGTCGTTGCGGCGTGCGCCGTCGCCGATCATGACGAACGCGAGATCGTCGCGCCGGCGAAGCGCGTGCGCGGCGGCGCGCACGAACCACGCGGGGCGCTCGTCGTCGACGACGCGGCCGATCCAGCCGACGAGATTCGTCTCACGCGGCAGCCCGGCAAGGTCGTGGAGCGTACCGACAGCCTCGCGCGTCGCTTCGCCGTCGATGCCGTGCGGAATGCGGTGCAGTCGCTCGCGCCGCACGCCGAGCGTGAGCGCGTGGAGCGCGGCCGCCTCGGTGGTGACGCCAAGATGCATGTCGTCGTGCAGGCGATGCGCCTCGAGCTCCAGCATGTTGATCTCGCTCTGATCGACGCTCGCGAGGCAGCGCCGCCCGGTAACCGCGGAGACGATCGCGCCGAGCGCGTGCCCCGGCGTGTGATGAGCGTACAGCACGTCGACGTTGCGCGCCTCGACGATGGCGGCGGTCGCGCGCACCGCGGGCCAGCCAGGGTCGGCGTCGAACGGGGTCACCGCGACTTCGACGCCCGCGTCACTCATCGCATCCGCCACCCAGTTCGCGCGCGGAACGACCGCCGAGAGCGCGACGCGCCGTTGCGCGAGCAATGGCAACCGCTCGATCAGCTGGGTCGTGGCGCCACCGTGCACCGCTTCGCCGACGATGGCGAGGACGCGGAGCTCGCCTGGCCCGGGGGACGCCGCGGCGAGCGCCATGCGAAGCTTCAGTGCGCGCCGCTACGCCGCGAGGGGCGGCTGCGCTGGCGATCGTGCGCACCGCTGTCGCCCGCTTCGGAGCGCGGGGGGACGTTCGCATCGTCGGCCGTTTCGGCGTCGACGTCGACGTCGGTCACCGCGCCGTGTCGCTGGCGATCGAGAAGCGCATCGGCGAGCGGACCGAGGTCGAGCTCCGCCTCCTTGGCGCGTGCGAGCAGGACCGTTTCCTCTTCCCGAACGTGCTCGTCGACCCATTCGGCAAGCTCGCGCAGCGAGCCGTCGTAGCCCGCATCGGCAGGACCGAGCCGGTCGAGGGCGGCGATCAGGCGGCGGGCAACGTCATGGTCGAAGGACGCGCGCTCCGTCGCCTCGTCGCCGCCGACGCGGCGAAGCAGTGGATAGAGCAACCGCTCCTCGATGTCGGTGTGCGCTTCGAGCTCGCGGCAGGCGAGATCGGCGGCGCGTGCTTGCGCGAGCGGGTCGTCAGCCGCTTCCTCCGCATGCCGGAACAGCCGGCGCACGCGGCGATGGTCCTGCATCAGGAGCTTGAGCGCCTGCGTCGTATCGCGATCGTCGATGCGGTTCATGGAGGCGGGAATCAGCGGAAATACCACGAGCGGACGCGGCGCCACCGGCCGGCGACGCCGCGCCACGCGGACGGACGAGGGATCAGCTGCGCACGCGGCCGTACAGGTACCCGACGACCAGCGCGCCGAGCACCGCCTGCATCGGGTGAGCGGAGATCCACGCGCAGCTCGCCTGGTACATGCGGTCGCCTTCGCTGGTCGCGCGCTCGGTCAGCTCCACCGCGCGACGATGCACGCGGTCGACGGTGTCGTGCGCTGTCTGCGCCGCGCGGTCGATCTTTTCAGCGGGATCGCGCGTCGACATCGGTGAGCCGCCGGCGGAACCGGTGTCCGTCGAAAGGTCGTTGAAGTTCTGCGTCTGCATCGTTGGTCTCCAGGGTTGGAACGGGACGGCGACGGCATCGCGCCAGCGGGCGATGCCGGTGTTAGGTCAAGGCGAACGACAGGGGCAACGCGGCTTCGGTCGGCGTACGCAACCGGCGGTGCGGATGCGCGTCGGCGCGTGCACAGGTCCGGACGCGAATCCAGTTCACGCACTGGCGCCGCAGCTTGCGCGCCGGCGACGCGACCTGCGTCGCCGGTGCACATCGCTCGCCGCATTCCGCTTCCACGCCGGTCGGACGCTCCGACACGGCGCGACGCGTCCCTACTTGCCCTTGTCCGCGCCCGATTTTGGGGGCGTCGAGCTCGCTGCGCTGGACGAGCCCGAATCGGTCGACGACGACGATGACGTGGCGCCGCCCGATGTCGTGCCGGACGTGCCGGTCCCGGCGCCCGACGTCGTGCTGCCCGTCGAACCCATGCCCGACGAGCCCGTTCCGGCGCTGCCCGTCGCCGTGCTGCCCGGCGAGCCGGTGCCCGCGGCACTCGACGACGTGTCGGTCGAGCTCGAGCTCGACGTCGTGCCCGATGTGGTGCCCGCGGCACCCGACGAGGGCGTGGTGGTCGAGGACGACGAGCTGCTGGCAGGCGGCGGCACGACCACCGTCGTCGACGACGACGAAGGCGGCGCCGAGCTCGACGGCGGCGTTTCCTGGCGTTGCTGGCAGGCGCCGAGTGCGAGCAGCACGCTCGCGGCGACGGCCGTGGTGATGAAGCGCTTCATCTGTCGGTTCTCCTTGGCGGGCGTATCGGCGAATTGCCGCATGAGGATTTAGCAGGATTGGTGCCACGCATCCGCATTTCGCCGAGGAGCGTCGTGATCCGAATCCCGGTGGGCGAGGCACGTACGTAGACGTTCAGACGTGATCCGCGATCGATCGAATCGCGGCCCCGAACGGCGGAACAAAGTTCCTAAACGAATGACCGACAGGGCGCGCCGTGTGGACGACAGCCGCGCGCGAGCCCGCGGCAACCGCGGTGCCTTCGTAGAAACCGTCAGTCGAAGCGCGCGCGATGCAACGCGCTCTATCGCAGATCGACGGACGATGAAGCCGCTTCATCGTGCTGTGCATTGCGTTGAAAGACTTGCGCGACGCCTGCGCTCTTTTTACAGCGACTGCCGTGATCGTCCTGCGCTGCGTGCGCGATCGGCATGGCGCTTGCTGTCCGGTCCGCGTACGCGCCGGCACTCCGGCTGCGCGCCACGAGCGAAAGACGCGGTTACCTGGGAGCGAGCATGCCGGGCAGGATTGCAATGATCAGCGAGCACGCGTCGCCGCTCGCACAGATGGGCAGTGTCGACGCAGGCGGACAGAACGTCTACGTAGCGCACACGGCGAAGCGGCTCGCTTCGCTCGGCTACGAGGTCGACATCTTCACCCGCCGCGACGACGCGGACCTGCCGACGGTCGTCCGCTGGCAGCCCGGCATTCGCATCATCCACGTCGACGCGGGACCACCGCGCTTCGTGCGCAAGGAAGAGCTCCTGCCGGCGATGGCGCCGTTCGCCGAGCGTGTGGTCGAAGTCGCGCGCCGCGCCGATGCGAGGGGCGACGGCTACCGGCTCGTGCACGCGCATTTCTTCATGTCCGGCCTCGTCGCGCGTCGACTGAAAGAGGAGCTCGCGCTGCCCTATGTGGTCACGTTCCATGCGCTCGGCCGCGTGCGGCTGCTGCACCATGGCACCGACGATTTCCCCGCCGAGCGCGGCGTGCTGGAGGAGCTCGTGATGGAGGACGCGGACGCGATCGTCGCCGAATGTCCGCAGGACGCGCTCGACCTCTGCACGCATTACGCCTGCGATCCGCGTCGCATCACCATCATTCCCTGCGGCTTCGATCCACAGGAGTTCGCCGCCATCGACCGTGCCGAGGCTCGCCGCCGCCTGGACCTCGACCCATCGCGGCCGCTGATCCTGCAGCTCGGTCGCATGGTGCCGCGCAAGGGTGTCGACAACGTGATCCGCGCGATGCGCCCGCTGCGCGACGATCATGGCGTTCACGCGGAGCTCCTCGTCGTCGGCGGCAACGCCGATACACCGGACCCGGTGGCAACGCCGGAGCTCGGGCGGCTGATGCGCGTCGCCGACGAATGCGGCGTCGTCGACAGCGTCCGCTTCCTCGGACGCCGTCCGCGCGACGAGCTGCGCGACTACTACTGCGCGAGCGACGTATTCGTGACGACGCCCTGGTACGAGCCGTTCGGCATCACGGCCGTCGAGGCGATGGCATGCGGTGTCCCGGTGATCGGCGCGCGCGTCGGCGGCATCCAGTACACGGTGCAGGATGGCCGCACCGGCTTCCTCGTCGAGCCGAAGGATCCCACCGGCCTCGCGCACCGGCTCGCGCAGCTCTTCTCCGATCCGGCGATTCCGCGCCTGTTCGGCCAGCGGGCGCGGCGACGTGCCTACCAGCTCTTCACCTGGCACCGCGTCGCCGAGCAGCTCGATGCGCTCTACCGCCATGTCGGGGGCGTTCGCCGCAGCGCCAGCGATGCGATGCCGTTCGCGTTCACGCAGCAGGTCGGATGATGCACGAGCTAGCCCACCGGACGTTCCTCGTCACCGGCGCCGCGCAGGGACTCGGCCGCGCGATCGCCACCGAGCTCGCATCGCGCGGCGCGACGCTCGTGCTCGTCGACCGTTCGCAGGCGGTGACCGAGGCCGCGCGCGCCTTGTCGCGCGAGGGCGTGCGCGCGCTGGCGCTGACCGGCGACATCGGCGAGGAGGACGACGTGCGCGGCTTCGTCGCCGCGGCCGAGCGCGAGTTCGGGCGGCTCGACGGCATCGTCAACAACGCCGGCACCGACGTGACCAAGCCGCTGTCGGAGCTCGACATCGCCGAGTTCGACCGCGTGCTGCGGACGAACCTGCGCGGCCCGTTCCTGCTCGCCAAGGCCGCGCTGCCACTGCTCGCCCGCGACGGCGGCGACATCGTCAACATCACCTCGACGGCGGCGCGGCGCGCATGGCCGAACGCGTCGGCCTATCACGCGAGCAAGTGGGGCCTGCTCGGCTTTTCGCACGCGCTGCATGCCGAGCTGCGATCGCGCAACGTGCGCGTCACCGCGGTCATCGCCGGCGGCATGCGCACGCCGTTCCTGCTCGACCGCTTTCCCGAGCTCGATCCGTCGAAGCTGCAGGATCCCGCCGACGTCGCGCGTGCCGTCGCGCTCGCGCTGATGCAGCCGCGCGGTTCGACGATCGCCGAGATCGTCGTCGTCCCGCCGGCGGAGACGTCATGGCCTTGACGAGCGGGCGGGGGGATCGGGCGGTCTTCCTCGACAAGGACGGCACGCTGATCCGCGACGTGCCGTTCAACGTCGACCCGGAGCTCATTTCGCTGCTGCCCGGCGTTGCGACCGGCGTCCGCGCACTGTTCGACGCCGGTTACCGCCTGATCGTCGTGAGCAACCAGCCTGGCGTCGCGCTGGGCCTGTTTCCGGCCGACGCGCTCGCCGGCGTGGAGACGCGCCTCTCGGAGCTCTTCGCCGACGCAGGCGTGTCGATCGACGGCTATTTCTGGTGCACGCATGGCCCGCGCGCTCCGGGCAGCGGGGGTGCGTACGCATGCACGTGCCGCAAGCCGAACCCGGGCCTGCTGCACACGGCGGCGACGCTGTGCGGGCTCGATCTCGGCTCGTCGTGGATGATCGGCGACATCCTCGACGACGTCGAGGCCGGACATCGCGCCGGCTGCCGCGCCGTGCTCGTCGACCGCGGCGGCGAGACGCAGTGGGTGCGCGGCCCGCATCGTGAACCGGA